>Ga0224495_10002686_pt1 | contig 11413 bp, 8 predicted proteins | sample SF_Jul11_sed_USG_FD_168128 | JGI IMG/M metagenome (GOLD analysis project Ga0224495, IMG submission 168128) | Sediment microbial communities from San Francisco Bay, California, United States - SF_Jul11_sed_USGS_4_1 | ecosystem: Environmental > Aquatic > Marine > Sediment | place: USA: California...
CGCAACAACGCAACCTCCGCCGGACCAATCACCGCACCGGGGGAAAATGTCAGCAGCAGCAGGGGAAACCCCGCCCGCCCCACGGTCTCCCCATGGGCGCGCAAGGCCGCATCCACATCCGCAGGGTGTCCATCCAGCGGCAAATCGTTGGGAAACACCCAGGTGGGCAACCGGCTGGCTGGGTCCAGAAAGGGGGCCCGGTACACCTTCATCTCCGCTTCACCCAGCTTGCGCATCACGGAACCAGGCAGAATGCGCTCCACGAAGAAATTTTCTTGCACCACCTTTTCCCGTCCCCCCGGACCCCTCAGCAGGGCAAAGGCGCGCTGGAAACCCTCCGAGCGATCCGCCATGCGCAAGGGGGCCACCACCGCCTCCAGCATCGCCAGCGCCCGTACATTCTGAGGATGCCGCGCCGCATAGGCCAGCCCCAGGAATCCCCCCCAGTCATGCAGCACCAGCGCGGGCCTGTGCAGTCCCAGCCCGCCGATGAATGCCGTCAGATACTCCGCGTGATCAAAGACACGGTAGGGGATGGACGGCTTATCCGATTTGCCGAATCCGATGAGATCCGGTGCGATGACCCGTCCCAACCCGGACAGAGCGGGAATGACGTTGCGCCATAAATAACTGGAGGTGGGGTTGCCATGCACCAACACGATGGGCGCCCCCTGCCCCGCCTCCACGAAGTGCATGCGGCTGCCCAGTACATTCGTCCAGTGTGATTCGTAAGGAAAGTCTGGCGAAACGGATTCGGACATGGCCCCACACTCCATGGTGGGCAATGCGGGCGCCCCCAAGCACCCGTCAGGATCGTGCCCTGACTGCCCCCCGCCCCACAGGCGGATGACCCCACTATACGCCCGGAGCTGACCGGGAAACAATGCCGAATTTCGCACCCCGGCAGGCGATATCTTCCACTCTTTTTATGGCGTCCCCAAGGATTCGGTGATAGATTTAAATTCTCCCAGGGCATGGGAGCAGGCAGGCTTTTGTGCGCGAATACATAGCCGCGCGATCTTCTATCCCGGAATCCTTGGAAGCCCTTCCATGAAAATCGGCCTCTATCACACCGTTCACACTATCCCTGTTTTTATCCTAGGATTCGCCCTGGCCCTGGTGGCCGGGGGGGCTTCCTCCGCCCGGGCCGATCTGCCCCTGATGCTGGACGAACCCAAGCGCGCCCTGCCCGCACAAGAGTTCCAGACCATCACCCCGGAGGGGAAGCCGGTCAAGCTTTCGGACTACAAGGGCCGTGTGGTGTTTTTGAATTTCTGGGCCACCTGGTGCCCGCCCTGCCTGCAGGAAATGCCCGCCATGGAACGCCTGAGTCAACACTTGAAAGGCAAGCCCTTCGTCATACTCGCGGTCAATCAGGGCGAATCCCTGGCGGTGGTCAATGCCTTTCTGAAACGGCGGGGTTTCACCTTTCCAGTGGTCATGGATGAAAGCGGGGATATTGGGGCCAGTTATATTGCCAGCGCGCTTCCCCTGACCTACATCATCGACCCGCAGGGCCTAATCGTGGGACGTGCCAAGGGGCCGCGGGAATGGGATCAAAAGGAGATGGTGGACTGGGTGTTGTCCCTGACCGGAAAATCGGGCGCCGCCTCCGCAATGCGCGTGAAAGCGCCCCTCGTGGGGGCAGGCTTGCTGCCCGAGGTGTTGCGTCAATGCGAGTCCCCGCTGGTGGCCGTTTCGACCCGGTGAAGGCGCATTTCATTTCCTTCCTCCCCGCTTTCAGCCCCCCTGTTCCGCAACCACCCCCCTCATTTGAGTTTGAAGGCCGCATGACAGGCCACGCATTGCGTGGTGACCTGCGCCAGCGCGACCAGCACCGGTTTGAAATCCCCCGTCACACCGGCGTCGGTGGCGGCAAGGGCGAAGCGGCTGGCCGCACGATGCATCGCCATGCCCGCGTCCTGCATTCCCTTCGGCATATGCGGAGCAACCGTCGCCGCGCCATGCAGTTGGAAGGAACTCATGCCCAGCCGCTGTTCGGCCAGTTCCGCGGCCTTATTGAACTCCCCTCTGCCCAGCGCAGCCTGGATACGTTGAATGGTGAGCAAATGATCGCGCATATTGGCCAGTTCGTGCGCCTTCAGGTGCGCGGGGAACTCCACACTCTCGCGGGTATCGGGCGGTGTGTCCATCGCCATGCCCATAGCCGAATGCATTCCCCCAGGGTGGGAGGGCATCGTCTTCGAGCCCTGGGTGGGTTCCTCCGCACGGGCCGTGGAAACGAGGAGGAACGCTGCGAGCATGGCAAGAATGGCGTACGGTTTCATCTTTTGTCCTTTCAGGAACGGGGAGGCCCGAACGAGGATGCTTTCCGTGGCCGCCGCTTCTTCGGCGAAGGGTTGGATTTGTATCCCGGCCGTGAGGTCGAGGCGAGACCGGGGCAGGGTGCCGCCATGACTCAGATCGCCGATTGGCGCGGCGGCTCCAGACTGACGTTGAGCCGGGTGTCATCGCCGCCGGTGGAACGTACGGCATTCAGCAAGGCGGTTTTCACCGCGCCCGGTTCGCTGTTGCGCCCAAACGCGGTGGAACTGAGATCGTAGGTAAAGGCGAATTTCGTTTTGCGCCACATGAGGCCCCCCGCCATGGGCGCTCCGGAACCCAGGCCCTCCCTCCGGAAATCCTGCACCAGTTCATCATGGGATTTTCCTCCCGCGGTGTATAGTACCCCGCCGGGATACAGGCAAAATTTCAACGCCGGGTCCATCGGATTCTGGCTGAATAAGATCAACAGAAAATCCCGCAGGATCAACTGCCGGTTCGAGGCGGGATGCCGCCCGAACTCAAATCCGAATTGGAGCAGACTCAGCGCATGGCGCTGGTGGCCCTCAGCCACCAAATTGCCCAAGGCCTCCGCGGATAATTTGAATAATTCCTCAAATTGCGCCATGCGTTCGTTTTTTCCCTCCCGGAGCAACCCTTGCTCCTTATAAACCCCCTGCACTTTGAACAGAGTGTTCACCCGGAGAAACAACTCCCGGCGGCGTTCCGGGGTGCCCGCCTGCAAAAATTCCGGGATAAAGCGCCGCAAATGGGAATTCGGAGGGAGATCCTTGAAGGGCTTCCATTCGGCAAGAAACGCCAACCCACGCTCCGCGGGAGTGGTGGGACGGCGCGGTCCCCCGACACTTTCGAACCGCGTGGATTTTTGGGTCATTGTGAAACAGCCTCCCTTTAAGAAGCGCAGTTCGATTCGGCGGGCCGGCGGTCCCCGGCCAGAGGGGTCCGGTTTTCCGCCGGCGCATCAAGCGCGCAGCGCCTTGGCCACCACCTCCACCAGATGCAGGGCTTCGCGGCCCGTGCCATGGGCGATCTGATGGCGACAGGACATGCCATCGGCCACCACCACCGCGCCCGGGGCCGCAGCGCGCACCGCCGGGAACAACCGCTGCTCCCCGATAGCCAGGGACATCGCGTAATGTTCCTTCTCATAACCGAAGGTGCCCGCCATGCCGCAGCAACCGGAGTTGATCTCTTTCACTGCGGCGCCGGGAATGCCCTTGAGGACGGCCACCGTGGCGCTGGTGCCCACCAGGGCCTTCTGGTGGCAATGCCCATGCAGCAGGAACTCACGCGGGGCTCCGCCCGTCTGCGGATAGGGCAGCTTGCCGGCCAGGGTCAGCTCGGCCAGGAACTCGTCGATGGTCCGGGTTTGGCGGGCGACCAGGTCCGCGTCGGCCCCGGGGAGCAGGTCGCGATACTCTTCCTTCAGCGTGAGGATGCACGAGGGCTCCACCCCTACAATGGGCAGCCCCTGTTGCGCATAGGGCTTGAGCACGGCGAGGTTGAACGCGGCGTTTTCCCGGGCCTGATCCAACAATCCTTTGGATATCATGGGCCGCCCGCAGCAGCGGCGCTCGGGCACGATAACCCGATAACCGGCCCGCTCCAGAATTTCCACCGTGTCCCGCCCCAGCGCAGGCGTATTGTGCTCCACGAAGGTATCGGCGAACAACACCACGGCGGGGCGCGGGTCACGCCCTGATTCCCCGGGGGTGCGCGCTGCGAACCACCGGCTGAAGCGCTGCCGGGAGAACGCGGGCAGGGTGCGCTTGGACGAGACCCCCAGGAGATTCAGCAGCCCGCGGTGCGGCATGCTATTCATCACCCAGTTTGACAACGGCGCCAGCGCGCTGCCCAGGGGACTGACCGCCGCGATATTCGCAAACAAGCGGTTGCGCAGCGATACCCCGTGTTTCTTTTGGTACTGATACAAAAACTCATACTTGAACTTGGCCATGTCCACCTTGGACGGGCACTCCGTCTTGCAGCCCTTGCACTCCAGACACAGCTCCATCACCTCGTACATATCCCGGCTCAGGTAGGCTTCTCCCTGCAAATCCCCCTGCAGCACACCTTTCAGGGCATTGGCGCGGCCCCGGGTGGAATGGCGGTCCTCCCGGGTTACCTGATAGGACGGGCACATGGTGCCCAGATCCAGCTTGCGGCAGTTGCCATTTCCGTTGCACATCTCCAGGGCGAAGGCGTAACCGCCGTCGCGGGTGAAATCCAGCGAGGGAACGATGGGCTGGCTGATTTCTTTGCCCCAACGCAGATTTTCCATGGGGTGCTGGGCGTCGACGATCTTGCCCGGGTTCATCCGGTTCTCCGGATCGAACGCCGCCTTTACCTCCCGCAGGGCCTGGGTGATCTTGGGGCCAAACAGCCGCTCGATCAGCCAGGAGCGTGCCAGGCCATCGCCATGTTCCCCCGTCATCGTGCCGCCGAACTGTTGCACCAGATCGGCCACCTCGGTGAAGATGCTCATCAGCTTTTCCTTCTCCCCGGACTTCTTGAGGTCGATGAAGGGGCGGATGTGCAGACACCCCACGGAGGCGTGGCCGTAATACCCGGCGCTGGTATCATGCTTTTTCACGATCTTATCGAATTCCTTGAGATACTCCGCCAGCCGGGAGGGATCCACGGCGGTGTCTTCCACGAAGGGCAGGGGCTTGGCGTCGGCCCGCCGGCCCATCAGCAGCCCCAGTCCGCCCTTGCGCAGATTCCACACCTGGGACTGTTCCTCCGAACTCAGGGCGCGCACATGGGCATAGCCCATTTTGTTCCGCTTCAGATCCGCCTCCAACTTCTCCAGCTTGCTCTCCAATTCGGCGCGGGACTCCCCGTAGAACTCCACGATGATCACCGCCCCGGGAATGGCCGCGCTGCTCCGGGGACGCAGAAAGCCCGTCTTGCCCGTGAACGCGGGAGAGGCCACCGCCTCGCGGATGATGGTGTCATCCACCAGTTCCATGGCCGAGGGCTTGTGCGCCAAAATCAGATTGTCCGCTTCCACCGCCTGGATCATGTCCTCGAACTGGGCCACCAGCACGGCCTTCACCTTGGGCTGGCGCACAATCTTCACCTTCAGCTCGCTCCACACCGCCAGCGTACCCTCGGAGCCCACCATCATCTTGGCCAGGTTCTTCCGTCCGGGCTTCAGCAACTCATCCAGGTTGTACCCCGCCACCCGGCGCATGATCTTGGGAAAGCGCAGGTTCACCTCCTCCCGGTTCGCTTCGCCGATGCGCAACAATTCGCGGTAGATATGACCTTCCCGGTTGTTCAGCCGCAACTTGGCTTCCAGGGCGGAATCGTCCAATTCCCCAAAGGTGACCCGAGAGCCGTCGGCCAGGATCACCCGAGCTTCCAGCACATGGTCAATGGTCTTGCCGTAAATGACCGAGCGCGAGCCGCAGGAGTTGTTCCCCGTCATGCCGCCCAGGGTGGCGCGGTTGGAGGTGGAGGTATCCGGGCCAAAGAGAAACCCGTGGGGGGCCAGAAAGGCATTGAAGGAATCCTGCACCACTCCCGGCTGCACCCGTGCCCAGCCTTCCTCGGTGTTGAGTTCCAACACTTTGTTCATGTGGGTGGACAGGTCCATCATCACGGCCTCGCCCACGCACTGGCCGGCCAGGGAGGTGCCGCCGCCCCGGGGCAGCACGGGGGCCTTATGCGCCAGGGCGGTTTCCACCGCAGCCGCCAAGTCCTCCGCGTCCCTGGGGAACACCACGCCCATGGGCTCGATCTGATACATGCTGGCATCGGTGCTGTACAGCTGGCGGGTCATGCGGTCAAAGCGGACGTCACCTTGCATGACGCGACGCAACGCGGCAACCAGGTCCTTGCTCATTGCCTTGGGATATCCAGAAAAGATGTGGAAATTCATCAAAATCAGGGGCGCGGAGGCCGGGCCGCCCGGGTTTCTGTCGGACTGTCCATGTTAGCCAGTACCCGGGCGCGGTGCAAGGGTTCGGGCGGATTTACGGTGCCCCGCCCTTAAATCCGGCTCTGTGGGAAAAGCCGCTCCCCCCACACGGTCTCCGGAGGGGGGAAATGGACCTCGCTTTTTAAACGCATACCCGATTTTTCCCTCCTCCCCCTCCCAACGCGATTTGAGATTTCCCCCTGTTTCCGTGATAATGCCCCCTTGGCCGGGTGTCAGCGGGCGGGAATTTCCCGGGCTGCTGCGCGGCAGAGCGAGACCCCATTTGGGAGCGGGATATGGGCGCGGCAGACGGAACACGGACGGGGGGCGTGGCCCGCAACCCGGAATTGTACTTTCGCCAGATTGGCGTGGGACCGATGGCCAATTTCGTGTATCTGATCGGCTCCACGGTTACCCGCGAGGCGGTGCTGGTGGACCCGGCGTGGGACGTGGAGGCCCTGCTGGATGTGGCCGCCCAGGACGATATGCGTGTGGTGGGAGCGTTGGTGACCCATACGCACCCGGATCATGTGGGCGGAGTCTTCCGGGAGACGCGCATCGAAGGGGTGGCGGACCTGCTGGAGCGGCGCAAGGTGAAGGTGTACGTCCACAAGGCCGAAGCGGAGTTTCTGCCCGGTCTGGGCTCGGAACTGGTGAAAACGGATGAGCACACCCGGCTGGAACTGGGCCGCGTGGCGGTGGAGTTCATTCACACCCCCGGACACACTCCCGGCTCCCAGTGCTTCCGGGTGCATGACCGGCTGGTGTCGGGCGACACTCTGTTCATCGGCGCGTGCGGCCGGGCGGACCTTCCGGGCAGCAACCCAGGGGACCTGTACCATAGCCTCACCCAGAAATTGATGCGGCTGGAGGAGGATCTCCTGGTGTTCCCGGGTCACGATTACGCCGAAGAGGCGACCCACAGCACCATTGGACAGGAAAAGTCCGGCAACCCCTACTGCCGCTTCCCCAGCAAGTCCGCGTTTCTGGCGGCCATGGGTTTTCCGGGAGCGTGAGCGGCGCCTTGAACAGGCCGCCCCGGGCGCACAACCGGGCTACCGCGGCCACCCGTTACAAACCATGAACCCAGTTACCCACAACCCTTTGACCGGATAGGAAGCGCGCGAATGACACCCAAGAAAATCGTTATCATGGACGGAGACGGCATCGGGCCGGAAGTGAACCGGCAGGCGGTGGCGGTGCTCAAAGCCATGGCGGACAAGGTGGGGCTGAAACTGAGCCTGGAGCCCGTGCTCGTCGGTGGCGCGGCCATTGACCAGGCCGGCAGCGCCCTGCCAGAGGAGTCGCTGAAGAAGGCCCAGGCCTCCGATGCGGTATTGCTGGGGGCCGTGGGGGGGCCCAAGTGGGATAAGCTGGAGCTGAGCCAGCGCCCGGAACGGGGCATTCTCAAGACCCGCTCCGAACTGGCGCTGTTCGCCAATCTCCGCCCCGCCAAAATCTATGGCGATCTGGTGGACGCCTCGACCCTGAAGCGCGAGGTGGTGCAAGGCACGGACCTGATGGTGATCCGCGAACTGACCGGGGACATTTACTACGGCCAGCCCAGAGGCATCAGCGGAGCCAAGGGTCAGCGGAAGGCGCTGAACTCCATGGTCTACTCTGAACACGAGATTGAGCGCATTGTGCGCATGGGCTTCGAGATTGCCCGCAAGCGCCGCAAGAAGCTGTGCAGCGTGGATAAATCCAATGTGCTGGAAGTCTCCGTGCTGTGGCGTGAGATCTCCTCGGCTATGGCCGCCCAGTACCCGGAGGTTGAACTGAGTCACATGCTGGTGGACAACGCGGCGATGCAACTGGTGCGCGCCCCCCGCAGCTTTGACACGATTGTGACCGGGAACATGTTCGGCGATATCCTCAGCGATGAAGCGTCCATGCTCACCGGTTCCATCGGCATGCTGCCCTCGGCGAGCCTGGGGGAGCGTTATGCCCTGTATGAGCCCATTCACGGTTCTGCGCCCGATATCGCCGGCAAGGATCTGGCCAATCCCCTGGCCGCCATTCTTTCCGTGGGCATGATGTTCCGCTACACATTCAATATGCCGGAAGCCGAAATCCAGATTGAAAACGCCGTGGAACGGGCGCTGAGCAAATATCGCACCGGAGATATCCTGACCCCAGGGGCAACCCGGGTGGGAACCCAGCAGATGGGCGAGCAGGTATTGGCCGAACTGGCCGCTCTGCCGCGCCCCCTGGCGCCCACTCCCATGGCCTAAGGGCCACTCCGCCGCAATTGGATTGGGGACCCCTTATGTCGCCCCTCCCGTGGGGGGACTCCAAAACCGGCGGATTGGGATAGACTATAAGAACGCCCCGTGACATCGGGCCGCCGGGGTTCCTGCGGCGTGGCGCGGGGGAACCTCGAAACTGGGAAGCATGGGCGAGCGTTGTACGCGGGAGGCCCTTGAGAACGCCTCCCCCCCATACCGCCGGAGCGGAGAATGGAATGGCCCCCGGGCCGTCCCCCCGGCAACGTCTTCACCTCAACGGGATTAACGATGAATTACGAGTTGTTCAAGAATGAGATTTCCGTGGACCCGACCCTGATCAAAGCGATTGAGCACAAAGTGGACAAGATAAAGGAGCGCCTGAAACGTTATCATCCGGACGCGGCCGATCTGGAAATCCGCCTGGGTCATCAGGAGAAGGTGAATGAATTTGAGTGCAATCTGAAATTGACGGCGTTCAAGGATACTCTGATGGCCAAGAAGACTGCCCCGGAGTTGCGGGTGGCCGTGGACAAATCCTTTGAAGCCATGATGAAGGAATTGGACCATTACCGCGTGAAGATCAACAAGAGCCTACAATAGGGTGAGCGGTGTGGATGACCTCAAACAACCGGAGGGGGCTGGCGCGAACGGTAAGGGCACCATCCGGACTCCGCACCGGCCTCAAGACCCGGGGAGGCTCCCCGTGAACGCGGTGGCGCGTCCAGCGGCCACGTTGGTATTGCTGCGGGAATCCGCCACAGGCGGCGGCCCCCCGGAAGTGCTGCTGGTGCGCCGTCAGAACGATGCCGCTTTCGGTCCCGGCGCAAGCGTCTTTCCGGGCGGTGCGGTGGAACCCCAGGACGGGAATGAGGAAATTCTGCGCACTGTGGGGACTGACGGGGCAGAGTTGATCCGGCGGCTCTCTGGCGGCGATCTTACCCCCATTGCGGCTCTGGCCTACCCCCTGGCGGCCTTGCGTGAGACTTTTGAGGAAACCCTGCTGCTGCTGGCGGAACCCCAGTCAGGAGCCCCGTGGCCCACCGTCGCGGAGCGGGAGTCGGCTCGGGAAAACTTGTTGGGGGGAACCCATCCCTTTGGAGACTGGCTCCGACAAGCCGGGTTGCGACCCGCCTTGGCCGGGCTGCGATACTTTGCTCATTGGATCACCCCGGAAGCCATGCCCATCCGATTTGATACCCGTTTTTTTGCCGCAGCGGCGCCGAGGGATCAAGCAGTTTGCCTGGACCCCAATGAATTGGATGCGCACTCCTGGATTCCCGCGGCTCGGGCTCTGGATCTGGCACGCAAGGGCGAATTGTTTCTCATGCCCCCCACCCAGCGCACCCTGGAAACCTTTGCTGCGTTTGACACCCTGGCCAGCGCCCTGGGCGGGTTGGGCCACGATGAAGTGCGGCCCATCATCCCCCGGCTGATTACGGGGCCGGGCGGCCTCCGCACCGTGGTAATTCCAGGCGACCCAGGCTATGAAATATGAAAGAATCATGAATCGTTCCCGGGGACGGGATTCCAAGCCCACCTGCCCCGGGAAATGCTTTTTCTCCATCATACTGTAACCGAGGAAGGATCGTGCCGTGGTGACTCAAGCATTCAGGATGTTCCCGTCGGCTGTGCTGGCCTTGCTGCTGGCCGGTGCACCGTCCGCCGTTCGCGGCCAGGTGAACTTCAAACCGCTTGAACGCGGCGACTATACCGAAGTGGAGGAACGGATCATTTCCGTCCGCGGATTGGAGGTGGGGCTGGATTACGCCTTGACCCTTGAAAACCGCGAATACAGCGGACTTCCCGCGGGCGGCAAAGGCACCAACCATTTGCAGGACCTCCGCCTGCGGCTCCAAACCACCTTGCACCGCGATATCGCCCTGCACCTTACCCTGGGTCCGAACCAGCACAATATGCAGAACGGCGATTTGCGCGTGGAGGAGGTCCGCCAGGGTTCCGATGGCCGGCTGCGCGATTCCCAACCCACCACTCTCGGCCTTAGGGAGTCTTACCTGCGGTATGGGTTCAATCCCCGGTCTTTCATCCTGTTGGGCAAGCATGAACTGTCCCTGGGGGATCGCCAGGGGAAAATTTTCAACGCAATTGTTCCCGCCTACACCTTCGATTGTCAGGCGGGGACGTGGTGCATGCCCTTCGGCATTGGTTTTCTGGGCAAGCGTGCCGGGGATGCGGTGTACCATTGGGGCCTGCAATTCAACGCCTGGGATGAATACGCCAACGGCCAGCAGGACAAACTTTCCGTGGAGATTTTCCGCATCATCTACCTGGAACAGCAGGTGCCGCTGGGAAAAAATCTGGGCCCCACGAACTACAATCCTGATTATAGTTCCGCGAACCCGGCGACGGCGCCCCTGTCAAGCCAACTGCTGGACAGCAAGGGAATCCCCGTCACCTATGATGCGCGCAAGGAAAACTACTATGGGGTGCGCTGGGACTTCCGGAGCGGCCGGTTCTACTGGAACGGAGATGCCACCGGCCATCAGGGCCAGCGGCTGTACCACAGCGAGGGCACCGAGGCCGTTTTCAAGGTGCGCGCCCGTGCGGGTGAAACCGAGCTGGGGATGCGCTGGAGCACGGGTCAAGCCGGATTGCGCATGATGACCGCCAGCGGTGACCCGTATGAAGACTCCTCCAGTTCGGCCAGTTATTTGCGCCATCTGCGCGGGTATCATGAGATTACCCCCGGCAGCTATTCCGGCACGCGGCTCTATTTCAATGGGGGCGATTCGGAGGTGGATCAGGGGGCCGGGCTGGGACATTCCATCAGCAACACCCGCCTGGTGGGCTTGGTGCTGCGCATCGGAGACCCGGAAAACCGCCAGGTCAGTTACAACACCGGACTCTATCAGCTCCAGTTAAACCAGAACATCTTGAACAGGCAAGGCCTCCCCGTTTCGAAAATCGGACTGGAGTGGGACAATATGCTGGTCTGGCA
>Ga0224495_10002687_pt1 | contig 11400 bp, 5 predicted proteins | sample SF_Jul11_sed_USG_FD_168128 | JGI IMG/M metagenome (GOLD analysis project Ga0224495, IMG submission 168128) | Sediment microbial communities from San Francisco Bay, California, United States - SF_Jul11_sed_USGS_4_1 | ecosystem: Environmental > Aquatic > Marine > Sediment | place: USA: California...
CTTGTTTTACTCGCGGCAATCGTGGTGATGAACCAAGCACTGCATTGGATGACAACCGTGGCGGCCAACGGTCTTGGGTTGAGATTTGTCGGTCGTGTACGCAATGCGGCGATGATGAATTTGTTAGCGATCTCCTTTCCCGGCGCGGAGCGATTTAATAAGGGCGATTTGTTGGCGCGTTTGAGTCATGACATCAATAATGTGCAGCATTTGATGGTGGAGACACCGTTGTTTTTGTGGTCGCATCTGTTAACTCTCACAGTCTATAGCGCGATGTTATGGTGGTTGCACAGCCCCTTGGCGCTGTTGGCGATGGCGTTAACGCCGCTTTTTTTGTTCCATCAGGCGCTATTTAATCCGTTTAAACGTCGTTTCGCGCAAGCGTTTCTGACGTATCACGGCCGTTTGCTGGGGGTCGAAGATCAATCCATAGAAGACCTGCGAGGCATAAGCACATTTAATGCGGAAGCGCAGCGCGCCCAACAGCATCGCGATGCGTATGAGATCGCGCGCGCGTGGGCGATGAAAGAACGTCGTCTGGATGCGGCGTTTACCGCGACATTTTCCTTAGTGATCTATGGCAGCGGTTTGGCGATATTATTCGCAGGCCTGCACGCGGTGGAGGCGCAGACGTTGGCGATCGGCGCGTTACTCAGTTTTTTGTTGTACCTCGGTTATATGTCGGTGCCGGTACGCGGTTTCGTGCAATTGTCTTTTCAAGCGCAAGCGGATGCGGCGGGCGCGGCGCGCGTATGGGAGATCATGTCTGCACCGGCGATGGTCGCTGATGAAGGTGACGGCGCGATAGAAAATATTCGCGGTGCCATTTGGCTTGAAGATGTGCATTTTGGCTACGCCGAAACGCCGATATTTAGCCACGCAAGCGTACAAATCCCGGCGGGCTCGACGGTTGCTGTGGTGGGTCCAAGTGGTGCGGGAAAATCTACGTTGGCGAAATTATTGTTAAGATTTTATGACCCTCAACGCGGCCGAATTCTATTGGACGGTGTCGATATCCGCGATATTCCGCTGAAAGTGTTACGTCAATATGTAACGGTGGTTTGGCAGCAACCGTTGTTGTTTGATGGTAGTTTGCGAGATAACCTCTTGTTGTCGCGGCCTGGCGCGAGCGACGCCGAGTTGATCGCAGTGTGTCAAGACGCGTATGCTTGGGAATTTGTTGCGCAGTGGCCACTGCAATTGAATACCGTTATTGGTACTGGAGGTGTTGAATTGTCTGCGGGACAGTCGCAACGCATTGCGATCGCACAGGGCTTATTACGCAATGCGCCGGTACTCGTGTTAGACGAGCCCAGTTCCGCGCTCGATAGTGAGTCTGAACGTAAGGTTGTGCAAGCGTTGGCACGCTTGCGTCGGGGGCGTACAACGTTCATAATTGCGCATCGCTATTCCTCCGTGCGTAGCGCCGACAGTGTGATTTATCTGAATGGCGACGGCAGTACGCAACATGCCACGCACGAGGAATTGTTGCATACTCACCCCGGCTATCGTGATGCGGTGCAGTGGCAGTTACAGTCGCCCGCGATAACAGCTACTACGGCATAGTTATTGCGTTTTGCGCCCCAACGACGGAGGCGATAGGATCACGAACCTTATGATGGATCTGCTGAATAATCCTGCCTTTCAAGGGGGCGTCGCCCCGTTTCTCGTTGCGTTAGTTTGCGCATTATTGCTTTCTCGGCTCGGTTGGTTTTGGAGCGGATTGGCGATGATGGCCGGTTATTTTACGACGATCGCGCTCACCATCGGATTTACGCTTGCACCGCTTACATCTATGCGCAAAATCATTGTCATCGCATTTGTCGCAACGGTGATCGGTGTGTTACGCGATGCGTTGGCGTCGCGCGTGCAATGGTTGAGTTGGGTGGTCGCGGCCTTTGGCGCCTTCGCGGTGCTGTGGGTTATTTGGGTCGTGGTGGATCGCACGCCGGGCATGGATGGGGTGTTACTGGGATTAGGTGGCGTCGCTTATGGTGCATGGATGGCCTATATGTACGATCATTTACGCGAGCATCGAGAACAAGTGGCGGTGGCCGCCAGCACGGGCGGCCTAACGACGGGGTTAGCTGCGTTGTTTGGTGCGTCGGCGTTGTTAGGGCAGATGGGTATAGGTTTGGGCATGGCGGCGTTGGCCAGTCTGGTGTCCTTCGCCGGGTTGCGTCGGGGGCATGCCGGCGCGGTGATGGCGGTACCCGCCGGGGTCATGATAGGCGTGATCGGATTCGCATCCGTCGTATATGCGAAATTACCCTGGTATTGTTTACCGATGCTGGCATTGGTGCCATTGTTTGGGCGCATGCATCCCCCACAAAGCTGGCCGACGTGGGTGCAAACACTGGTGTGGCTGGCGATTACCAGTGCGCCGGGTTTGGTGGCGGTTTATTTAACATGGTCGGCCGCAGGACCGGTGCCGATCTAGTCAGTTTGGTTTTTCCCCTCATTGTTAACCGTAAAAGGAGCAGTTCTATGCGTAAGTTGATACTCGTTGGTATGCTGGCGTCTCTACCTGTCGTGGCGTCCGCCGCGCCTGAGTTTTTCACGTTGGATCCAACCCATACCTATCCACATTTTGCGATTTCTCACTTAGGATTTTCCACGATGGACGGTCGTTTTGACCAAACCTCGGGCAAGGTGATGATAGATAGGGAAAACAAGACCGGCTCGGTAGAGGTCAAGATCGCTGCGGTGTCGGTAAGTACGGGTTTTCAAAAACGTGACGATCATTTGCGTTCGGCCGATTTTTTGAATGTGACCGAATTCCCCGATATCACTTACAAATCCACCAAGGTGGCATTGAAGGATAAAGAGGCTACGGTGGAAGGTACACTGACGATGATGGGTGTCAGCAAGCCAGTGACATTGAAAGTTTCCGCGATAAACTGTGGCGAAAATCCTATGAGCAAAAAGCACACCTGTGGTTTTCGCGCGGAAGGCAAAATCAAGCGTTCTGATTTCGGCATAAAATACGGTTTGCCCGCAGTCGGAGATGACATGGAATTATGGTTTGAGGCGGAAGGCCTGCGCGATTAAGTTCCATCTCGCGTTATTGACTGTAAAAACGGTGCCTTTCTTTCGGCGCCGTTTTTTTATTGCGACCACTGCACGCGCCTGCAAACACCGTTCAAGTCACAACGCGCGCAGGTGTGCGCGTCACCCCAGGCCGGAAGCGGTGCCTGGTTCGCGATCGCCTGATGCATTTGTTGTAAACGGTCAGACGTATACTGGGTGGCGGTTGCGAGGTCATCGCCTTCCAGCACGCGTTGACTCGCGACTTTTTCGTGATCTATTTGCAGGTATTCCACACGCTGAATTTGCGTAGGGTCTGCAAGTGCGAGCGCATAGTGTGTTAATTGTATCGCCTCGCCAGTGGAGATTTCGAGTGTACTTGGAATGCTACCGGTCTTGAAGTCGATGATGGCGAAGCCGGCCGCGTTGCGGTCTATGCGATCAAGTCGGCCGTCTATATCGCATGCGGGTTGCAATTCGCGCCTTAGTTTTTGTTCCATCGCGTGTACTTGCCACACTTGTGCACGTTGCCATTGCCAATCTATATACAGCGGTATGGCGTTGCGCCAGGCCGTCAGCCAACCGCGATGTTCAAAGTTGTCTTCCACGGCGTTGGCATAAAGTGCGTCTGCGATTAGCGTCAATAATTCAATCGCCGCCGGTTTTGTCGCATCTTTATACGCACCACGCCAAGGTCCGGGCAGCCCGGGAAGCGCCTGATGAAAGGCATGTAGGCAACGATGGATTAACTCGCCTTGGTCGGCCTTAGACATCACCTCGCGCACACGTTCGGGCCGTTCTAACCGCAGGCCATGGCGCGCAAAAAATTGGTAGGGGCAGTCGATGAGGTGTTGGTGGCTGCGTGCGGAATAGCGCGTGGGCCGCAAGGATTCAGGGAGTGATGGCGATGGCTGTGCGCTGGGGGGCGGGAGCGGAACGCGCGCGCACACTTCGCTTTGCGGGGCTAACGCCCACGCGATTAACGATGGGTGATGCAGCGTGGCGGTGTAGGCCAAGCGATGAAAGGTCTCAATGCATTCCACCCAAGGGCTGATGATTGCATCGCCGGTTTGATTTTGGTGCCAGGTCAGAAGGAGCCGCGGCGCTGCGTGCAGTGCGTGAAGAAAATGATAGAGACGTTGACCTTGGTGAGTGGCTGCGGTCGGCAGGCCCAATTCGAGGCGCACGCGTTGATTGAAAAAACTACTGTGTTCCGCAGCACCAGGTAATTTTTCCAAGGTTACGCCCGCCAGTATCAGACCGTCAAATGTGTGATACAGTGATTGCGCAAGGCCAAGCAATGTAACGCCTTGCAGCGTATGCGCTGGAATAAAATTGTAGCGTTCTATCGTGCGCCCAATGAGTGTGCGAAACTCCGGCCATGTCAGGACGGTCGCGGGGGTGTTGGGGCGTAGCCAGGCCTGCAGTTCTTCCAAAACCCGCGCACCGGCGGCGTCGTTTTCCAATGCCGTACGCGCGTGTAGCGTTTCCAATCCGTGCATTAATGCCGGAAGGTATTCACCGAGGGTGTGGCCTTTGTCGGTGCGACGTAGCGCGAGCAACGGCGCCGCCGCCTGCTGCAGCGTATCCAACAAACTTGCAATACCTAAATAGGTTTCTGATTCTTGATGGTGGACGCGTTGCAGACGTAAGTGTAGATGTTTGCGATAACGTTCTAAACCGCGATGTATGTTTTCATGGCGGATGATGTCGTGATCCAGTCGATAGGCGGCGGTTTGCCATGCCTCGCGCGCGGCGGCAGGGCCTACAAACGGCGAATGCACTACATCTAACAGCGCGCTGAATTCGAAATCGTTTTCGATACATTCTAACCACCGTTCTAGCAACGCCGCTGCGCGCGTGGTGGAAAGCGCCCAGCCGGAATAATCGTTAAGTGTGATGCCGCTGCGTTCGAGTAACGCGCGTAAGCGCCGTGCGAGGTGACGGTCATCGGTGATGACGCATAGGTGTTGCAGACCTTCGGCACGCCATAGTCGGAGCTGTAATTCGATGGCGCGCGCCTCGAGTTCTGGGTTCGGTGCAGCGCATAATTGCACGCGACCCTGCAACGGACTTTCGTTATATTCATACGCAAAGCGCTGCGCGCGTTCACGTAGTGAGGGGGTATGCTCGGGCGCGAAAGCGGCGTTCCAAAATGCGGTATAGGTGTTGTCTGAGGGCGGTGCCGGTGCCAGCAGGCGTTGCCAGAGGGGTAAGGGATTCGCGGAGGGCGGTGCATCCTCTTGGCCCTGACCAAGCAAAAATACCTCGGCGCGACCTTGTTGAGCCAATACCTCCACCCACTGTTGTTCCACACGACTCCAACGGGGGTCCGGCAATACAAAAAAACGCCATTGTGCATGGGTGGGCTGCAGGCATTGCGCGAGGCGCAATAAATACGCCGCATGGCTGTCAAGTGATTGCGTCGCCGCTAATTGCGTCTTGGACGCCTGCCACAACGTATGCACGAGGGTCGCCTCGCGTTCCAGACCGGGATGGGTGCGCAGTTGATCCCCGTAGGCGTTACGCAGCGCGTTTTCAAAGGCCTGCAACGATGCAGGGAGCTCACATTGATACAAGGTCAGCTGTTCGAACAACCGCATTAAATCGCTCGCGATGGACCAGGGGTTTCCATGATTAAAAAGAGAGGGGTGCTGGCGTAGCGCTTCCACTAACAACAATTCGTGTGCTGCAAGAGGGACGGTGTTAGTGAGAGGGGGGGAGTGTTGCTCGACAAAGCCACGTAACGTATGGATAGTAAGGCCGACAAAGGCGCCGTTGCGCCCCGATTGTTGTAGGGTACGCACCAGTTGACGACGCAACGGGGTGGCGAGGCTGGTGTGGGGTACGATGACCGCCACGTCGCTCCAATTCGGGAGTTGCCCCCCGCAACGTGCCAATATTTGGCGCGCGAGCAGCGCAAGGCCGTTCTCACCTAGCGCGTGACGCCACCACGGTGGCGCGCCGTCAGCGTTGTAGGAGTTTGCGTTTATCGGGTTTGCCGTTCCATTCTTCGGCATCGGCAGGGGCCGCCTTTTTTTGCGTCAGTACGGGCCATAGTTTGGTCAATTCTTTGTTTAGCGCAATGAATTCTTCTTGACCGGCGGGTACGTCATCTTCAGACACGATGGCCTCTGCAGGGCATTCCGGTTCGCACAGCGTGCAGTCTATGCATTCATCGGGGTCGATGACTAGAAAATTTGGGCCTTCGTGAAAACAATCCACAGGACAGACTTCAACGCAATCCATAAACTTGCATTTTATACAGTTTTCGGTGACAACGAATGTCATGGGGTACGTGCTCCGCGACGCTACAGCAGTTTGAAGGCGGTTATTTTAACCTAAAAATAGGAAATGTTCCCGTTCCGCAGTTATGACTTGATTGTACGCAGCGATTCCGCCAGCAGCGGCAGTTCGCGCAAGCGCACACCCGTGGCCGCAAACACGGCATTGGCGATTGCAGGGGCGATCGGGGGGACGCCGGGTTCACCCGCGCCGCTGGGTGTGTCTGCACTGGGGATGATGAGGGTTTCAATGTCGGGCATTTCGGAATAGCGCAACAACGGATAATCATTAAAGTTGGATTGTTCCACCCGGCCCGCCTTTAATGTGATCGCGCCTTTTAACGCGGCCGTCATGCCAAAGACGATGGCGCCTTCCATTTGTGCACGGATGCCGTCGGGGTGTACGGCGGTGCCGCAGTCGATTGCACAATATACCTTATGCACGCGAATTTGACTGTTTTGAACCGAAATTTCAGCGACTTGGGCCACGACACTGCCATAACAAGCATGTACCGCCAGGCCCTGCGCACGGCCTTTTACCAATGGCTTCCCCCAGCCGGCCGCCTGTGTTGCGGCGCGCAATACACGGATATGGCGGGGATGCGCTTGGAGCATGTTGATACGAAACTGTAAGGGATCTGTATGTGCAGCATGCGCTAACTCGTCTATGAAACTTTCCACCACAAAGGCGTTCGCGGAATGGCCCACCGAGCGCCACAGGCCACAGCGTAGCGGGGGTTGTTCGGTGACGCTGCGGATGAATTGATGCGGAATGTGATAGGGCAGTGGCGTGGCGCCTTCTACGGATTTATTGTCAAAACCGCGCGCGGCGTTGGCGCCGGGCGACGACGATTCGTCGATCGACGGGCCGACGATTTGGTGTTGCCAAAAGGCCGCCTGTCCTGTCGCATCCACGGCGCCAGACAAGGTATGCAGGCTGGCCGGGCGATAAAAATCGTGCTGCATGTCCTCTTCGCGCGTCCACACAATTTGCACTGCGGCATCGAGGCGCTTACTGACCTCTGCCGCTTGCAATACGAAGTCCGACTCCAAGCGACGCCCAAAACCGCCGCCTAAATAGGTCGTATGCAACTGCACGGCGGAGGAATCATAGCCGAGCCTGCGCCTAATTTTAGCGATGATCCGCGCCACACTGCCCAGACATTGATTGCTCACCCGTTCATGCGCCTTGGTCGGGGCCTGCGTGGGCGCCCAAATTTCCCCGCCTTGGCTTGTAAAACGTGCCGTCGCATTTTGCGGTTCTGGGGTGGCATGCGCTTGATAGGGTATAAAATACTGTGCTTTCAGCAGATTTGCGGGCGAGGAAGGCTCACCCTGTTGGTGTACGATGACGCCCGGTCGTGTGCTGGCGGCGGTGAGGGCGGCGCGCAGCGCGGGCGTATCGAACAACGCGCCGGTTGGTGTTGGCCAGGTGATTTTTACACTCCGCTGTGCTTGCAAGGCCGTCCAAGTGTCGCGCGCAACGATGGCGACAAAGTCGTCAAACGTTTGCGTAGAGTGATATCCTGGTAACGATTTGGCGGCACTGTCATCTATGTCGAGCGCCGCGCCATTGCGCAGCGGATTATGTGTAATCGCGGCATACAACTGCCCCGCGAGCCTGATATCCAGGCCGAATTGCACGCTGCCGCGGATTTTATGGTTAATTTCCTGCGATACGGGATTGGTACCTAGCAACCGGAAATCACTAGGCGATTTTACGGCCACTTTTTTAGGCATTGAGATTTGCGTCGCTTGCAACGCCAATTCGCCGTAGGTGGCGACACGTTTAGAATGTTCGTGGACGACGGTATTGGCGAGCGTGCTACATTCGTCGACGGTGACTCCCCAACGTTGGGCGGCGGCATTTACCAACATTGCGCGCGCCATTGCACCCGCGTGACGCAATACCGTCCACCCCTCGCGCACACTGCTGCTGCCGCCGGTGGATTGCGCCCCAAACTGAACTTGCAGCGGCGCTCGAACCGCGCGGACATTTTGCCAGTCCGCGTCAAGCTCTTCAGCAACGAGCATTGCCAACGATGTCATCACACCTTGTCCCATCTCGGATTCCGCAATATAAATTGTGATGACGTTATCCGTGCCGATGTGCAGCCAGGCATTAGGCCGTAGACCGGGGGAGTTGGGGGAATCAAGCGTGGTGACAGAGACTTGCCCAGAGTGTGAACACGCCGCCAATGTTAGTCCGGCGGTGGTCAGCAGGCCGGCCTTGATAAAATCCCTGCGGGTTAGTTTCGTCACGTGTATACCCTAATGATGATCACTCATGACAATGTCAATGGCACGCCTTTCCAACGAAAACGCAGGCGGTAGAGGGTTGCGCCGTTAAAATAGGTAGTAAATATACCACATCAACGCGTGCGGACTTATGGGAACCTCTTAAAATTCAATCAAACCAGTGATGGCCAGGCGCCAACGGACGAAAAAGCGGAGTCTACACGTGGTCTGCCGTTATCCGGCCCCGCATTTTGAGTCCGTTTGCGACGCCGCCAGCGCGACATCAGTGAATTTTTAGAGGTACCCTCGTATAAAACTGCCGTGTTGGACGTTCACGTTGGAAGCAGTATACTGCAAACGCGGGTATCCGCTTCGCGTTTGCAGCATGAATTGATAGATCGCAGCGATTACAATCGTGCAATTCGGCCCCGCTGCGCATCCAAATTCACTAACGATGTCTCAAGTTCCGTGACGCGCGCGCGTTCTTTGGCGACCACCTCGGGCGGCGCGCGATCGGCGAATCCCGGCAGCGCCAAGCGCGCTTTAAGTTTTTCCAACTCCTTGCCTAGGCGCTCGATTTCTTTGCCCAGCCGCGCCATTTCCGCGTCTTTATCGATCAGGCCCGCCAGCGGGATCAGCACGCGCATGTCACCGACCAAGGCGGTCGCCGATTCCGGTGCGGTGTCGGTTGCGGCAAGCCAGGTGATGCCTTCCAATTTCGCCAACGATGTCAGATAGCCGCGATATTTTTCCAAATATCGCGCATCGTGTACGCTGCCGTTTTGCATCAGCACCGGCAACGGTTTGCTCGGCGGGATATTCATACCGCTGCGGATCTTGCGCACACCCAAAATGACATTTTGTATCCACGTCATCTCGGCCACGGCGGCGGCGTCTTGATATTGCGTGTCGATACGCGGATAGGGTTGGTGCATGATCGTGTCGCCTTGCTTGCCCGCAAACGTTGCCACGCGCTGCCAGACTTCTTCGGTGATAAACGGCATCAGCGGGTGTGCGAGACGCAACATCGCCTCCAAAACTTGCACCAGTGTATGGCGCGTGCCGCGCAATTCCGCCGCCGAGGATTGCGTCGCGTTCAGCGTGGCCTTGGATAATTCCAAATACCAGTCGCAGTATTCATTCCACACGAATTCGTAAATCGCCTGCGCCGCGTGATCGAAACGATAGGTCGCGAACGCGGTGCTGGTTTCTTGCGTGGCGTGTTGCAAACGCGCCAAGATCCAACGGTCGGCGATGCTCAACACCTTGTCACCGCCTTGCGCGCCGCAGTCCTGTCCTTCGACATTCATCATCACATAGCGCGCGGCGTTCCAGATCTTATTGCAGAAATTGCGATAGCCTTCGATGCGCCCCATATCGAACTTGATGTCGCGGCCGGTCGAGGCCAGCGACGCAAACGTGTAGCGCAACGCATCGGTGCCGAACGCGGGGATGCCCTGCGGGAATTCCTTGCGCGTGGCCTTGTCGATTTTTTTCGCCATTTCCGGTTGCATTAAACCCGTAGTGCGCTTTTTGACTAGGGTTTCGAGGTCTATGCCGTCGATCAAGTCGATAGGATCGAGCACATTGCCCTTGGATTTCGACATTTTCTGGCCTTGCGAGTCGCGCACCAGGCCGTGTACATACACCTCTTTAAACGGCACTTGGCCCATGAATTTCAGGCCCATCATGATCATGCGCGCGACCCAGAAGAAGATAATGTCGAAGCCGGTCACCAACACGCTGGTTGGATAAAACGTCGGCAATTCTTTCGTTTGTTCCGGCCAGCCGAGTGTCGAAAACGGCCACAACGCCGATGAAAACCAGGTGTCCAACACATCGTTGTCTTGCGTCAGCACTACGTATTGAGGGATATTGTGTTTGCCGCGCACCTCGGCCTCGGTGCGCCCGACGAACAAATTACCATTGCCGTCGTACCACGCCGGTATGCGATGGCCCCACCAGATTTGTCGCGAAATACACCAATCTTGAATATTGCGCATCCATTCGAAATAGGTGTTTTTCCAGTTGTCCGGCACGAAACGCACATCGCCGTTTTCGACCGCGCGTATCGCCGGTTCGGCCAACGGCGCGACCTTCACAAACCATTGGTCGGTCAAATAGGGCTCAATCACCGCGCCGGTGCGATCGCCGCGCGGCACCATCAGTTTGTGTTCTTTAATCGAATCCAACAATTCCGCCGTTTGCAAGTCGTGAATAATCACGTCGCGGGCCTCATAGCGGTCCAGGCCGTGATATTTCTGCGGCGCGTTTTCGTTGATGCGCGCATCTTTCGTGAAGATATTCAGCAACGGCAGTTGATGGCGTTTGCCGACTTCATAGTCGTTAAAATCGTGCGCGGGGGTGATTTTTACACAACCCGTGCCGAATTCTTTTTCGACGTAACTATCCCCGATAATGGGAATCTCGCGTCCGCACAACGGCAGTTGTATCATCTTGCCGATCAAATGGCGATAACGTTCATCCTCCGGATGCACCGCGACGGCAGAATCGCCGAGCAAGGTTTCCGGTCGCGTGGTGGCGACCACCAAGTGCCCGGACCCATCGCTCAACGGATAGCGGATATGCCACAAATGTCCGGCCTCTTCTTGCGCGACGACCTCCAGATCCGACACCGCCGTGTGCAGCACCGGGTCCCAGTTGACCAAGCGCTGACCGCGATAGATCAGGCCTTCATCGTAGAGTTTTACAAATACCTCGGTGACGGCATGCGACAGGCCTTCATCCATCGTAAAGCGCTCGCGCGACCAGTCCACCGAGGTGCCCATGCGGCGTAGCTGCCGGGTGATCGTGCCGCCGGACTCGGCCTTCCATGCCCACACACGCTCGA
>Ga0224495_10002688_pt1 | contig 11395 bp, 7 predicted proteins | sample SF_Jul11_sed_USG_FD_168128 | JGI IMG/M metagenome (GOLD analysis project Ga0224495, IMG submission 168128) | Sediment microbial communities from San Francisco Bay, California, United States - SF_Jul11_sed_USGS_4_1 | ecosystem: Environmental > Aquatic > Marine > Sediment | place: USA: California...
CGAAATCAAGAAGAAAGGGTCCCTCGACCATGTCTACAACTTCTAGGACGGTTGGGTTGAAGGTCATGTTGATCTCCCAGCCATAAAGGTCTACGACATTTGCCACTGTGATGTCGATGTCAAAGTTTGTATCCACTGCGGCAGTGCTCGGCAAAGGTTGCGTGCTAACCACTGTTGTAGGCGGAGATGAAACTGGTCTTGGGGTAAACATGATGGTCAGAATAACTGTTAGCATGAGCAGTAGGAGTGATTTTCGCCTCAAGGGGTCTCCTCTCTCTTACTTATACATGTGCTGGTGATGTTTATCAAGTTTTCCGATACGTATTTCTAGTGTTTTCTTCTGAGAAAGTAGAGCGCTACTGCTGCGATGGCGATTATTATGACGGCGGCTCCTATATAGAGCCATGTTGTTGTTGGCGGCTCTTGAACAGTGATTGCTTCGGGTAAGCTTTCACTTGGGTTGGTCGTTGTGTCTCCTTGCCAGCTGGCTTTGATCTCGTAGGCTCCGACTGCATCAGGCTTCCAGTCTAGAGAGCATTGACCTTGTGCATTTGTGGTTGCGGTGCCAATCGTTTCTGTCCATGTTTGTTCGTCGGCTAGTTTGTAGTGTATTGTGATGGTTACGCCTTCGCGGACGGGGTCGATTGTTCCAGTGATGGTTGTGGTTGCTCCAAGCGTGAATGTGTCTGGCGATGCGGATATTGACAATTCACTGTCCAGTTTTTGAATTGACACAGCATTTTCAACGATGAATGTATTGTCGTTTGTTTCGGTTTCTCCAGTTACAGTGGCTGCGATTGCCTTTAGGTTGTAGGTGTCTGGGTTGACTCCTGTGGTGTTCCAGAGAATGGTTTTTGTGTCAGATGCTTCAGGAGCTAGGTTTGTAATCGTCGTTGATTCGATGGCTGTGTCGTCGTAGTAGACTGCGATGTTGAAGGTTTCTGTGAAGTTGCCTTTGTTGACTACTGTAATGCTTATAGTTATTTGTTGTCCGATTCTGACCGAATTTGGAGTGAATGTGAGAGCCGTGATGGCTACGTCGTGGATTGCTGTTATTGTGATGGTGTCTTGAGTGGAATTGGTTAGCCCTATGTTGTCTTCTACTGTAAGGACAATTGTGTAGTCGCCGGCTGAGGCATAGGAGTGCGTTATGATTGGGTCATCGGTTGTGGTGGTGTTGTCGTCGCCGAAGTTCCAGTGGTAGTGTTCTATGTTTCCGTCTGGGTCGTAGCTGTCAGTGGCGTTGAAGGTTACCGGCGTGCCAGCAACTGCGAGTGAAGTTGAGGTTGTGAAGATCGCTACAGGCGGCGTGGCCACGGTTGTGCCATATATCTCCACCGTGTGAGAACTATGTACGTAGGTGAAATACAGGAATGTGTGAGTTCCATTTGTTGCCTCTTGTGGCTCCGGAACTGCGGGAACACCGTCGAACAAAACCATGTAAGGACCACCGAGCAGGTCCATTGGAATGGTGACGTTGGTGAATCCTCCAGTGCCAGTTTCTCCTGTAACGTTAAAGCCTATTTTCTTGTCTGCCCAGACAAAATTGAAATTGGAGGTAATGGAGGTGCTTTCCACGATGACGTGGAAGGTGAAGCCGCCTACAACAACTGGGTAATCGACAATATTGGTTAGAGAGATAGTAACTGCGCCGTCGATGAATTCATTATTGCTTGGCACATAGTCTTCTTGAACACTGGCATTAGCTTTTATTATGTATTTACCCAAGCTTACGCCTGTCGTATTCCATGTGAAAGTTAGTTTTGTTTCGGTCAGGGGTGCCATGTCTACTAGCTCTTGCGTTTCAATAGCTGTGTCATTGTAGTAAGCCGTAACGTTGAAGCTTTCAACATAGCCATAGCCCTCGTTTGCCACGGTTACGTTGATGGTTACTGGAATTCCGGGCATCACGGCAATATGTGAGACCTTGACTTCTACTATTGCCACGTCATTGCCTATGGTCACGCTGGCTGTCGTTGTGGCTGTTGCACCATCGTTGTCTGTGACGGTGAGGGTAACAGTGTAGATTTCAGCATGAGTGTAGATGTGCGTTGTTTTAGCTGTTAGGTTTATGTTCTTTAGAGGTTCTCGCATGTAGACTTCTGTTTCGCCGTCTCCGTACTCCCAATAGTAGCTGACGAGCCAAGCGTCCGGGTCGTAGCTGGCGGAAGCGTTGAGCTTTATGGTATCGCTTACACTGGCGATAGGCGGGTCAGCGTAAAAACTGGCAATTGGAGATGCGTTTCCTATTCTGTTATCAAACAAGCCATCTTCTGTTGTGTGTTCTATTGGCACGTTATTGCCTGCTATATATGTGTTAAGCTTTGTCGGTTGGCGACCATCTGTGACCAACCGCAGAAGCGTTGCTCTCTCCACTGCTTTGACCTTAAAGGTAACGCTGGCCAAGGTTCCATTGCCGGAGGCTCCACTGGGAGGGAGGGGTGGGGACAGGGTGCATCCGAAAAGAATGGTCCCTAGCACATTATTTACTGTCTTGGGGAGCATCACGTTTGCGCCAGCTCTGTTAAGGAAATCGCCCTTTACGATAGATGCAGCCGTAGTGTTCACAACGGCTGGATTGAACGTCATATTGATTTGCCAGCTGTAAAGGTTCTCCACGTTCGAAACATTCACTCTTATTGTAAAAGTGCTTCCTTCGATCTTGGTGGGGTCTTTTGTTTCTGGGGGGTCAACGAAGACATTCGGCATTGTCGGAGCCTTTCCCACGTAAACCCCTTGTATTGCTACAAGGCTGAGAAACATAATTCCAAGCAGAGCCCATGATAATTTTCTTCTAAACGCCATCATGCTCCCCTCTCTTACCCATGAACATAGAAGCGTTCATGAACTTAATCAAGCTTACTCAGCCTATCGGTATATTGCACGAAAGATGAAGCTGCTTGGAAAAAAAGCCCAAGGCTACTTTTTTGATCTGCGTTTCAAGTAGAAGAACGCTATGGCGACTACGACCACTATAACTATGATAGCTGCAACTAGTATTTCCATTGGGAACGGCGGAGCTACAGAGACAACGACGCTGTCAACGTTGTTAGCTGTTTGAGTTTCGCCTGAAAGAGTGCTCGCGGTAGCCTTTATCGTATAGTCTTGCGTGGCCATGTCCTTAGTATTCCAAGTGAAAGTCAACGATTTCGAGCCGCCTGCTGCAAGTCCACTTACCGTCTGGATTTCGATGACTGTGGAATCATAGGAAAGAGTAACATTGAACGTCTCCGGCACGCTTCCGTTGTTCTTAACATTCACGACGACAGACACGTTAGCTCCAACCGTCACCCTCGATTCAGAAACCGTCAGCCCAGTAACGGCTACATCATGCACCAACGCCACATTCACAGAGGCGCCGACTGGAGTGAAGCTTATACGCTCTGGCAGCTGCGTGTCCGGATTCATTGTATTAAGAAAAGTATCTGTTCCAGGAGCATAAAACTGCAAACTACTCGTTCCTTCAGCCGTCGCATTAAAGGTCATGTAAGCAAGGACTCCGCTTCCACTTGCACCATCATCCAAAGGAGTAGTGAAAGCACGACCTGCGAACACCCAGCCCGCAGTATTGTTAATAGTCGTTGGCAAGGGGTATGTGTCTCCACCCTGCGCTAAAGCGGCTTCCTTGAGAAACGGACCCTCGTAAAACTCAAGCGCCTCAAGAGCAGCCGAATTGAACGTAAGATTGAACTGCCAACCGTAGAGGTCAGAAACGTCAGCTATAGACACAGTGACATTGAAGACCGTGTTAGGCAACCGGGCGCTTGTCGCCGGCTCCAAATAAACGGTGGTGTCTGGATTGGCTAGCACAACACCGCATACATTCAACGTAAATGTGAACCCAATCAACAAAGAACAAAAAGACAACGTTCGCAACAGACGCTGTTTCACTTAGCTTACCTCACAATGCCCTCTCTCTTTCTTCTTCTCGTGATGAAGAACACTGAGGCTCCGACGGCCACAACGACAACAATTACTATGGCTACGATCCACTCTAACGGAATTCCAAACTGCGAGCCCTCTGCCGCATTTCTAAAAGACCCTCCAACTGAAGTAAAATCCGTAATAGGAAGCACCGTCTGGTAAGGCGGCGGCACGGTGTTCATCTTTGTTCCCTTTACAAAGTTCAGAGACGAAGCCCCTTGGCCGGTCACAGTGAAGGTTACAGTCGCGAGAAGCCCGCTCCCCGTAGCTCCCTGCAGTGGATAAGGGGTCGTAAATGTTGACGTCAGAAGCAGAAATCCACCGTCGTTGCTCGTTTTCTTATAGACTACGGTCTCGTTGACCTGCTTGAGAAATGGGCCTTCCTCGGTGCTAGCCACGTTCAATATGCTGGGATTAAATGTGATGTTCACTTGCCAGCCATAGAGATTGGAGACATCAGTCACGGTGAGGTTAAGCTTGAACGTTTCGCCAACCGGCACGTCTAATACCTCCGCAGGCTCTATGGCGATTACAGCACCCGGGGAGGCAATTGCCACTCCTGCGGCAGTGAGCATGTATCCGAGAGTCCACACCAAAAAGAACAGCTTCAGCTTCTTGATCAAATGTATCACGCTTCTGGGATTTCTACAGTGTAGAAGCATAAATTAATGAAACTTTCGCTCATTGCACCATCCTCACTCAACAGCTGGACTGAAACATTACGTCTCTCCATAATGAATACTCACCGTCATAACGTCGTCAATGTCCACAACAGTATCTTCAGTGATGTCGCAAGCTGGACCCCACACTGGATTCCAAGATGGATCTGCCGTGCCGTAGTTGAACACAACCACCATGAAATCATCGAGGTTGACACGCTTATCGGGAATGGGCGTCAAGACGCCGCTGTACCAACCGCATACGTCGCCTTTAATCTTAACCAAAAATGAAGCACCAGCCAAATAGTTATCGGAAGTGTCTACTTCTCCTTGAACAGCAACTGCGACCGCGCTTGGCACATAGATCCCAGGCTTGACTTTGGTCGTATTCCACTCAAAAACTGAAACAAAAGACTTCCCAGAATCCAAGGTCACTATTACCTGACCCACCTGCGTTGAGTTAACGTAGCATTTAACTTCAAAAGTTTCCTTTCCTTCCCCTTGATTCTCAACCTCCACCTCAAAATAAACCATTTCTCCCCTATACGCGAAAGTATCATAGCTATGGCTAGGAGTGTAAGGCGTGACACCACGCACTGCAACATCGTGAAGCTCCATGCCAGTCCTATAGAAAATATCGTAGACCAACTGAGGATATCGCGGAGAATTCCACGCAACCCATATTCCCAAGTCGTTAGTTTGCATGGCACCCGGCCAATCATCGTCTTCCATGGACGCGGTCAATTGAATATCACTTGTCCATGACCCGTAAAAAATCTTATAGTAAATGTCCGTATCATGCGCGTTTCTGTTAGAATCCCAGAAAACCCAGATTCTCTCGTTTGCAGTTTGCATTATGAATGGATGCGTGTCATCTTTTGGGTCGGTTGTCAACCGCACTTCTCCCAACCAATGAGTACCATTATAGGTTTTTGCGTAGATCTCACGCGCCTCTTTAGCCCAAACAACCCATACGCTACCGTTTGCAGCCTGCATACATGACGGATACAAATCATCCCAATAGTTGTTCTTATAGTCAGTCACAACTAGCGTGTCATCAGACCATGTTTGACCAGAGTCGAATGAAGACTTGTAGAAAATGTTAGCCGACAGTTCGTATGTCGGGTCGGGCGGCGATACCGTTACGTTTCTGCCCGAACTCCAAAAAATCCAAACTTTTCCGTCTGATGATTGCATGATCGAGGGATAGCTGTCACGAGCGGGATCAATTGTCAAACGAGTGTCCTCAGACCATGATGCTCCGTTATCGATGGATGTTTTGTAGTAAATCTCGAAGTCGCCCATTCTATCAGAATCCCAAACAATCCATATTCTTCCGTCAGTGGCCTGCAAGATTGACGGATGAGTATCTCGGTAGGTGTCGAAAGTCAGCTGGACGTCGTCAGACCAAGAAATACCACTATCAGAAGAAATCTTGTAGTAAATCTCATAGTTTCCTGGGTTTCTGCCCGAATGCCAAGTCACCCAAATTCTTCCATCACTCGTCTGGGTGATAGACGGATCCCAATCATCGCTTGGATCAATCGTCAGTCTTATGTCGGCTGACCAAGTGACCGCACGGCTGAGTTGTACAGCCACTGACAAAGCTGCCAAAAAAAGAAATGCTATGATCGTGAGGGATGCGAAATCTTTCTTCATTCGTAGACGACTCCTAATTGAATGAATAAAAAAGGGGATGATGACTGTTTCCTTTCCTAGGAAACAGCAACTACTATGTACATTGAGTTGTCGATTATGTCTTCTTCGTAGGGGTGTGGACCCACTTCAGCAATGATGACGTAGTTGCCGGGTTCCAGGTCAGCCGTTATTTCCCAGTAGAAAGTGAATGTTTCACTTTGTCCAATCGTCAAAGTTGTTGTTGCTGTGCCGATTGTGCCAATCTTGAACACGCGCAATGTTAGGGGAATGTCGTGCTCTATCTGTTCGCCTTGATTTTCAAGGGTGATGATGACTTCAACTAGGTCCCCGACGTGGGCTGGATTTGATCCGCTTGCGTTTGCAGACATGGCTATTATGGCGCGATCGTGAACTACTGGGTGTATCTTGAATTGGTTGGCTCCTGGAAAGATTCCTGTCTTCCATTCCATGGTAGATTCGTCGAGGTAGAAGCACCGTCCTATTGCCCAGTACTTCTTGACCCAGTATGGCCAGTCGTATGGGCCTGTGGTGGTCTTCCACCTAGAATCTCCTAGGAAAAAGTCAGCTGAAAGGTCCTTCTCTTCGTGTGGAAGTATTGTTTCAACTGTGGTGCTGATTGTTCCCAGTTTCAGGCCTTCGTCTTTGCTGTATATGTCAAAGGCAACTCGTATTTGGTAGGATTCGTCTGTTGGGTTGCCAACTTTTGCCCAAAGCGTTTCGTGTTCTCCAAAGTCGGCTTCTTTGAACACAGGATATTCTGGCCAAATCAGCGTTTTTATGAGGTCTGGGTGGTCTCCGGCTTGCATCCATGCGTAGACACTTAGGGCATATTGAGCCGAATCACTTACGCCATCGTTGTCTGTCACAGTCAGAGTGACAGTGTACGTTCCCTCAGTGCCCGAAGCCCATGTCCTTTCCACTACCTTAGTAGTGGCGCTAGTTCCATCACCGAAGTCCCAGAGGTAACTTGCTATCCAAGCGTCGTCATGAGAAGCGCTGGCATCAAACTTGAACATGGCCCCCACTGTCCCAATTGATGGTGTTACCGAGAAAATGGCAACTGGCGGCTGATTAGCTACTCTATTGTCAAACAAGCCGTCTTCAGCCAAGTGTGGCATAGGAACATTGTTTCCAGCAATCACAGTATTCAGTTTGGTCTCTTGAAGGTCCAAGGTCGTCACACCTACTCTAACTACTTCGAATGAGATGGTGGCAAAGATTCCACTGCCGCTTGCTCCAGACGGTGGATAGGGGATTCTTAGTGCTTCGCTCACGTAGGCGTAGCCTACGGTGTTGTCATATTTCTTCGAAAGGACCGTTGTTGGGCCAGCGGATCGAAGGAAACTAGGTGATGGAAGAACGATTCCTGTGGCTTGAATTATACTGGGATTGAAGAATAGTTTGAAGCTCCAACCATAGAGATTGGACACATCTGCGACGTTGACAGTAACAGCGAAGACACTGCCCACAACCTTTGTCGGATCCACGATGGCTGACGGATCAACATACATTCTAGTTGTTGTTGGCGCGGGCGCTATGCCTACTATCGTACTCGTTAGCAGCAAGGCTACAAGAGACAGCCAAATTACATTTTTTCCTCTCACTCTATTTCACTCTCCTTCTGAAATTAGGGTATGTAGAACCCTGGGTATCCTTCCTTGTATCCTGTCTGTCCATAGCGAACACCGATTTCCATGATGTCGTCCAATTCTATGACCAAGTCCTTGTTCACATCGGCCCACTGGTCAATTGCATGCGACCATGGAGCTGCTTCACCGTAGTGGAACCCCGCAGCTTGAAAGTCGTCTAGGTCAATCCTTCCGTTATGATATGGAATTGCCTGTCCGCCTGTGTAGAAGTCTGGTCGTACAAGTTTTCTGAAGTAGGTTGGGTTGGCTACCAATGTTATTGACTGGCCTTGCTCACGGCTGACGAACCTGTATGGTCCAGTCCCAGTGAGGTGACCAGTGGTTTCGTATTCGCCTTGCTCTCGAGATGATTCTGGAGGTATGCTCTGCCAGATGTGCTTAGGAATCATTGGTATTCCTCCCGCCCAGTGAAGAGCCCAGCAACTCAAGACATCGTAGTAAATCTCCACAGTGTATGCGCCCGTTGCCACTATGTGGTGCAAGTTAACTGTATATGGATAGAACAACGAAGAATAGGCAGCTTTCATGTATGGGAAAGTGAATTCAACGTCATATGCAGTGAACGGTTGGCCGTCGTGCCACAGGATGTTTTGGAAGAGTTCCATGGTGATCTTTGTCGCAAGTGTGCCTCCTCCCTTGTCCCATGTGCCCACTGTCCAGCTCTTCGCCATCCAAGGTATGTCAGCTCCTGTTTCAGGGTCGGCAGTTGTCAGAAAGTCATAGACTTTGTTCAGGAATTCCCAATCCCAATAGAAATCGGCTTGAACAGGGTTAAAGACGTCAGCATCGTTCATGAAGCCATACCTGTATGTGCCGCCTCTTTCAAAGCCTTCAGGATGGACACTGTAGAAAGTCCACAAGCCGTTTGCTCCGCCAGTGCCCATTCCAGAGATAACCTTAGTGTTGACAATTCCCTTCCATGGCTCATCCCAGTATGCTTCTTCACCTGCGTGGTGGCCGTAGTTCTTTCTGTAGCCTATAGCACCTGCAGAGTGCCATCCCGGAATCATAGGAACCTGATCCATCAGTATATCTTGACATTTCTTTGCGGGCAATTCCGCGGAAGGCATGTCTACTGCGAACTTGAGTTGCTCAGCCCAAGAGTCAAATGTCGAGTTAGTGAAGAACACGTAATTGTTTGCCCAATCTCTTCCTGCAACATAATAGTCTATTCCGAACTGGCTGTGATACTGGTCGTACAGAAAGTCTGGGTCTACGTAGGGTCCCCATCCGCCTGTGTATATGCTGTAGTCGTATGGCATTGTCATTACTTCTGCCCAGCAAACTGTCTTGTCTCTAACGAGGCCATCAACAGGGAGTCCGAGTGCTGCCATTTCGTAAAGCATGTAGTCTCTGCCCCAAGCCAATCTGTCAGGATCGTCGGCCCTTATGTAGAACTTCATCCTTGGTAGTTCGAATCTGCCTGTAACGTTATGATACTCTACAATTCCATCAGCATCGTCACAATAATAGCCAGCGTTGTTGAGTATTGTTGCCGCTGTAGTTGGGCTATAAGGATATTTCCTCACAGTGGGACTATGCCATTGCGTCCATTCAGTTGCGATCGGCGAATCCAAAATGACACCGCTGAAAGACTTCAGCTGCGTAGTAAGAAACGCTGATCTGTCAAACAAATGGGCTATGGCTCTTCTCACGTTAACGTCACTTGTTGGCCATTTTAAGCAGTTGAATTCCAAGTTGTACATGTCAATCATAGTCAGAGTTTCCACCCCGAAATTGGCCGAGTCGCCTTTAAGTTCGAGGTAGGTATCATAGTCTAAAGGCCAATCTACGATATCTATCTCCCCGGTTTTCAAAGCTCCAAACTCCGCATCACGACCGCCAATATACACTTTGATAAGAAGTTCGTTGACCCGTGGTCCAAAAGCCTGATAGGGTTCTGCCTGAGCGCTCACTGGCGAAATAGACATGAAAGACATAGTTGACGTTAGGACTAGCGTTATAGAAAGCAGAATAGTCACTGAATTCTTTGAATTTCGATCCATTTCTTTCTCTTCTCCTCTCTATTGAGTGATATAAAATATGATTGACGTAGTGTTTAAGGCTTCTGGAAGTCTCTTCTACGTTGCCAAGGTCAAATCAGTGCGTAAAGGCTAAAACTAAAATACATCGGCTGTTCTAGTTCTGATGAACATCAGCTACAGAGGAGAAGGGGGCTTTGGGTCTACGAGGGTACATATTAAAAAGAATCCTGTATTCTGTGGCGCTTGTATTTCTGGTCATCACACTTAACTTTGCCATATTCACGATGATGCCAGGAGGACCTATGTCCCGTTTGGCCGACGTTTCAAGGCTGCGCACAGAAGCTCAAATTGAGTACCAACTGAGACGTTTCGGGCTTCTTGATCCACCACATATCAGATACGTCAAATATGTTCAAAGCATGCTGACCTTTCAATTTGGATACTCTTACTTCACTGGACGACTCATATACGAGGAGATTGGCTCACGCCTCGTGACAACGTTCGGGCTGGTAATAACAGCAGAGATCATATCAATTGCGATAGGATTGGTCTTGGGAGTGTTTGCGGCATATAAACGCGGAGGAATTGTTGACACTATGTCCTCACTCTTGTCAGTAGTAGGAAATTCGCTACCAGTTTTCTGGATAGGAATGCTCCTGATCCTCGTGTTTTCGTACACCCTAGGTTGGTTTCCGGCGGGACAGTCCTATCCTCAGGACTGGAACCTGCCAGGCCGATGGCCGACCAGCCCACTGGTAGAGTTTGCCTTCAGGCTTCAACATCTTGTCTTGCCAGCAACAGCTCTGGTGATAATTCTGGCAGGAAGTTATCTTCTATTGACAAGAGCCTCAATGGTTGAGGTTCTCTCTGAGGATTATTTGACCACTGCACGAGCAAAGGGTCTGAGTGAGAGAAAGGTTCTATTCAAGCACGCCTTTAAGAATGCTTCACTTCCAGTGATAACTTATATAGCAATTGAGTTCGGATTCATGCTTTCTGGGGCAACACTTACTGAAACTGTTTTCTCATATCCAGGTCTCGGATATTGGATTTGGCAATCCATAGATAACATGGATTTTCCAGCGTTGCAGGCCATCTTCTTCCTCATAGCTTTGTGTGTAATCGCGGCGAACTTCATAGCCGATGTAGTCTACGGGTTTGTCGATCCGCGAATTAAATACGGGTGAGAGAAATGCCCAGTGCAAACTTCTTGAAAGTATTGATGCGGCGTGGAAGAGCCATAAAAGATATACCCCCAAACTTCTTGAAAGTTTTAGTGCGCAGCAAAAGAGCCATGATCGGAATCGCGATTCTCGTTTTTTTCGCCCTTCTGGCTCTTGGCGCTCCTTTGATAACGCCATTCAGTCCAATCTACTCAAAGCAAGTGATAGCAGCCCCTCTTGCTTATCCTGTGTGGTTTAAATATATCCCTGGGCTCGCTCATGAAAAACCGAGTGAGAACCTTTTCCCTATCGAAGACCCAGGCTTCCTTCATGATACGTCGGTTGAGCAATGGGTT
>Ga0224495_10002689_pt1 | contig 11391 bp, 8 predicted proteins | sample SF_Jul11_sed_USG_FD_168128 | JGI IMG/M metagenome (GOLD analysis project Ga0224495, IMG submission 168128) | Sediment microbial communities from San Francisco Bay, California, United States - SF_Jul11_sed_USGS_4_1 | ecosystem: Environmental > Aquatic > Marine > Sediment | place: USA: California...
TGCCCATGCGTTGGGATTCCCCGAGCACCAGATGTTCGCCATGAAGCCAGTAGCGCACAAAGGGCTGGCCCGTGGCGGCCTCGGACTGGGCGATTTCATTGGTGTGGTGGACGGGGATATGGTCAGACCCGCCGGTATGAATATCAAATGTTTCCCCCAGGTACTTCATGGACATGGCGGAGCATTCGATGTGCCAGCCCGGAAAGCCACGCCCCCAGGGACTGTCCCATTCCATCTGCCGCTGACTGCCGGGGGGACTGAATTTCCACAAGGCGAAGTCCGTCTTGTTGCGCTTGTCGCCCATGTCCACCCGGGAGCCTTCCTGCAGGCCCTCGGCCTTGAGCCGGGCCAGCTTGCCATAGTCGGGCAGGCGGGCGGTATCGAAGTACAGGCCATCGGCGGTGCTGTAGGTAAAGCCCTTGTCCTCCAGGATGCGGATCATGGCGATCTGCTCCGGAACGTGGGCGGTGGCCCGGGGCAGCAGTTCGCCTTCCGGAGCCTCAATGGAGAGCCGTTTCATATCGCGCAGAAAGCGCCGGGTATAATCTTCCGCAATCTCCCAGATGCTGCGGCTTGCCCGGCGTGCACCGAGCTCCATCTTATCCTCTCCGGAGTCCGCGTCGCTGACCAGATGGCCCACATCCGTGATATTGATGACGTGCCGCACCCGGTAACCCAGCCGGCGCAGGGTTTTCTTCAGAATGTCCGGGAAGACATAACTGCGCATATTGCCGATATGGGCTTCCGCGTAAACCGTGGGTCCGCAGGTGTAAATGCCCGCCGCTCCCGGCTGAAGCGGGATAAAGCGTTCCTTGGTGCGGGTGAGAGTGTTGAAAAGCTGAAGTTCCATCGGGAAGCGTTTCCTGGCACGGGGGGTTCGGGGCTGCCGCTCCGAGGTGTCGATGGGGCGGACGGCGCTGTGCAATCCTCAATTTAGGCAAATCCGGGAACCGTAATGGTGTCACTTTCAGCCGGGGGCTGACAAGGGGTCACCCCCCAGTTGCCTCAAGTGGGGTCGCGCCGGGCCATGGGCCGGGCCGCCGGTTCCCGGTACAGTTCCACAGCCTTGGACAGTCCCAGCGCCAGTTTTTGACGCTGCTGGGGGTCCAGCAGCATTTTTCGGTCCTCCGCGTTGTTCAGGTTGGCCACCTCCACCAGTACGGAAACGGGCACGGGGGAGTACCGCAGCACGGCGGGCAATGTGCGCTCCCCGTTCCGGTAATAGTACGAACGCGCGGGTTTGCGCCGGCTGACGCCCAAACCCTGGGCCGTCATGCCCCGCAGCACCAGTTGGGCGAAGTCCTGGCTGGCATCCTGGGATTCCCGCACGGCCTCCGGCTGAAAACGCACCAGTTTTGGCAGCGACTCCTTGCGCTGACGATAGACGCGGGCATTCAGCCCGAATTCGGTTACGCGCAGGCGGTGATCGGGGTAGTACACCATCGCTCCGCGCAGGGTGGAAGCCAGCGCGTCGCCGTGCAGGGAAATGAGCACAATGTTCTCCGGGGGCACGCCCTGGGCTGTGAGGCGCCGGTAAAGGTCGTGGATGTACAACAGCCGCATGTTCACGGAGACGTTGGCCGATTTCATGACATAGGGTGGATTCACGCGCACGCGCTCGCCGCCCAGGTCGCGCATGTTCAATTGATCCACCGGTTTGGTCTGATCCGGGTCTTCGATGACCGGATACACCTTGAACCCCTTGGCGCTGAGCAGTTCCCCCAGGCGCAGGGAGATGTCATAGACCATCTCATGTTCGAACAGGTGGCCGGGCCGGCCGCGCCGGCCATAAACCGCGCCCGGGTCCGCCCCGCCGTGTCCGGCATCCACGATGATGTGCAGGGTCGTGGTGGAGGGTCCGGGTTTGGGTGCGGTCTGGCTGGGCGCGCGGGGAGGGGGCGCCTTGCGGCTGGCCACAAACCCGGGACCCAGGTACTCCTCGCTGATCCACTCGATGGGAATGCGCAGCTTGAAACCGGCCTGGGCCTGGGTGGCCTTCTTCAACCCGTTCAGCTTCACCAGCAGTCCGCTCATGCGGTTGATCTCGTCCGCGTGCTCGCGGTCGGTGAAGCGGATCAGCAGGGAGTACAGCGTGTCCCCTTTCTCCAGCACATAGGTGGCGAACAAGCGCCCGTCTTTTTCCGCCAGCAGCACCAGCGGCGCCTTGATGCCCTTGGGGCGGAAGCCCAGCGTGTCGGAAATCCACTCCAGGGGGATCACGATTTCCGTGCCCAGCTTGAGCACGTCGGGGTTCTGCAGCCGGTTCAGCCGGGCCAGTTCCTTGAAGCGCGAGGGACTGCCCGTGTAGGCCTCGGTCAGCTGAATCAGGCTCTCCAACGGGTCGGCGACGGTGTGAGCCCAGCCGCGCTCGGTCAACTCGTCCTCCGGGTACAGAGCCCGCAGGATGTCACCCTTCAGTTCCGGACGCAGCAGGTTCAGCGGAATGGCCACGGGATGTCCGGCCATCACCGGGCGCTGCTTGTTGAAGGTGGCCACCTCGGCGTGGCGCTCCGGTTCGGCCAGCAGACGGCGGGAGAGCTGGATGTACCCCTCGTTGGCCTCCGGCAGCACCTCCGCCACGATCTGCCGCTGGAACCAGTAAGCCTCCATGGCCACGCCCCCGGCGGTGATCCGGAGGGCGTGCGCAGGCCGGGGCGACAGCGCGAGCAGCGCCGTCAGCGCCAGCCACACCAGCAGCACGGGGGGTCGGAGAAGGTTCCGTGGCGGCAGCGGCGAGGCTCCGCGCCGGGACAAGACACGCATGAGCAATCCATCCCTGGGTGTTCGAGGCACGGCGACGTGGCGGGAATTTCCCCCGCCGATTCCTCTTTCAGGTCCCCGTGTGCCCGGCATCGGTCCTCCCTGGGCCGATTCGCCGGGTCATTTTCTTGTAACGTTTTGACGGCAAAAGGGCAAAGACTGGGCGTCATTGACGGGAGCGGAAACCCGATGGGTATCGGAAAGCCGGAGAATAAGACGGATATATAAGAAGAGTGTGGGATTTATTGCGAATATTCATGTTTTATGCGACTATAGCGCTGGGTATTTATCACAATAGTGCAAACGACCAAACAAACATGGGGGAATACCATGAGCAGCCGATTTGAAAAAGTGATCGCCACCGCGGTGATGGCGGGCGCGTTGACATTGACCGGGTGTGGCGGAAAAGCCAAACAGTCACCCGTAAATTCACCCACGGCTGCGGCAACAACTTCGCCTACTCCCGCTCCAACGAATACCATAGTGCCCGATACCACCCCGCCGGTGCTGGTGGACGCGCGCACGGTGAATCCCACCCTGATTGAGCTTACATTTTCCGAGGCGGTGGCACCCGGCACGGTTGCTCCCGCAGATTTCAGTTTGTCGCGAAACCAGTTGAATATAGCCAGGACTTCCTTTAGAAGATTTTATAACAGGGGAGTGAGTTTTGTTCGTTTTGATGGATACGCAAGGGTAGTGGGACCCGGTACCCTATACAATGCGACCTGGGGCCGGAGAGTTCTTACCCGGTTCACACCCAAGTACTCGTTTGCTCCCCCTGTAACATCTCCGATTCTCAATATTGCCGCCGTTGCCGCGCACCCTACGGATCCCAGCAAGCTGAATATCTCTCTGGGCGCGAATTTGGTGGGCACTGAAGACTACGGCACGGGGATGCTGCGCCTCACCTACACCGCGCCTGCCGGTGGCGGAGGCATCGCCGATACGGCGGGTAACGCAGCCGCCAGCATTGCCCTGACGCCCAATGACCGCGGCACCGTGCGTGCGGAAACCAGCCCCCCGGCTTTGATCGGCGCCCGCACGCTGAACGCCACTCAGATTGAACTCAGTTTCAGCGAACCGGTTTTTTCTACAAACCCCACGGCGTTGGCGCCCAATTTTAAATTGGGCAGCAACAAGATCAAAATTCGGATGAGTTTTTGGCCTAGTTCTGTGAACCCCTCTTCGGTCTCTTCCAGATCGGCCTATTATGGTACCGTCGGGGCCCAGTACAAGTTTGGCAATGATCTGGTGCTCTCTCCGCAGGGGATGAAGGCCACGCTCACGGTAGCCACCGCCATTCCCACCACCTGGGATAACGGCACGGGACACCTGCGGCTGACGTACTCAGGGTTGGGAACCGCCAATGCCCTGAAGGATGCGGGCGGCGCCCCGCTGCCCAACTTCAGTCTGTCGCCAAACAAAAACCATCGCGGCAACGTGGTGGACACGCTGTAAGTGCATAGGGCCAGCGGCAGTGTTCAGGCGGTCCCCGGCGCAGGCTGTGGACCGCTTTGCTTTATGGGGCGCGGTAATCCACTCTTCCCTCATTGCATAAACCTTTAATGCCAGACGCGGTGCATCATGATCGTTGTCACGGGAACCAAACGCTCCGGCACCTCCATGTGGATGCAAATCCTGGTGAACGGGGGCTTTCAATACATCGGCGAGGCGTTTCCGCAGGACTGGGGGCGCGTGATCAAGGACGCAAACCCCGAGGGCTTCTATGAGTCCACCCTGGCCGGGGGCATCTGGTGGCGCAGCAACCCCAGCCCGACGACGGGTGCGTGGCTGCATCCGGACTCGGTGAAGCAATTTGCCGTGAAGGTGTTCATCCCCGGCGTGGTGCGCACGGATATCTCCTACCTCACCCGCGTGGTGGCCACGGTGCGCGAATGGCGCCAGTACGAGGCGTCCCTGCGCCGCCTGTTCCGCATTCAGTCGGATAACAAGGGCGAGGAATTCGACGAAAAGAAAGTGGCGCCCCTGCCCCCCGGCTATGACTGGTGGATGGAGAACTTCGACCTGGTGCGCGACATCGCCACCCGGCGCTATGCGGTGCATGTGCTGTCCTACGGCAGCCTGCTGGCCGACCCGGAGCAAACGGTCAGCAAGGTGTTCGAATGGATCGGCAGCGGCGACAAACACAAAGCCGCCCGGATCGTGGACCCCAAGTTCAATACCCAGCGCAAGGAGGAGGCCCAGCGCTTCACCAGCGAGCACGCGGAGGTCTTTGACGAGTATTACACCCGCATCCACACCGGAAAACCCCTGGACCAGTCCTTCATCGGCAAGATGAACGAGACCCACAACAAGATCGTGGAGCACATCAAAGAAATCGCCCCGGGCTATCTGCGGCGGCGCTATGCCTTGGATTGGGAGGATTACACGCCGGAGGTGATGGAGAAGGAGAAGAAGCGGCAGGCCGCGCTCGAGAAAAGAGCCAAAGCCGCGAAAGCGGGAAAGTCCACCGCCAAAGGCGGCAAAAGTACCGCCAAAGGCGGCAAAAGTACCGCCAAAGGCGGCAAAAACACGGCCAAAGCTGCGGTTGCGGCGAAGGGCCGCAAGGCCGGAACTTCCACGAAACCCAACGTGAATGCCAAAATCAAAGTCAAGAAAAAAGCCGGCCAAGGCCGCTAAGAAGCCGAAGTCCCGCCAGGGTCGCGCCCGTCACGGCGGCAAGGCCATAGACCCTGCGGATCTGCCGCGGGTGCTGGCCGACCTGCCCCTGCTGGTGTTCGAACCGGAGTTTGCCCCCGCCGGATTCAACCCGGAGGAGGTGCGTCAAGCCCACACCGACCGTCTCAGCGACCCGGCCACGATCGAGCGTCTGGGCGACCTGGCCATGCACGCCCGGTTGCTGATCTGCATCAACAACCTGATGGAGCGCGCCTACGAGGCCAAGGACGACACGCTGTTTTTCCTGGGGGATGCGGCGCGGTTTTACATCGAGGATTACCGCGGCCCTGCCTGGGACAATCCCCTGGTGGTGGCGCTCTACCTGCGTACGCTGCACCAGATGAAAGGCAGGCCGGTGACGCCGGACGTGCTGCAGGAGGCTGTGAAGGAGTACGAGCGCGTCTACCGGGAGGAAATGCAGGAGAAATGGGCGGCGTTGGAGCTGCTTCGATCTTGAGCGGTTCAGCCCATGGACCTTCCGGCCCCTGAGCGGTTCAGCCCCCGCCGTTGAAAATCCCCCCTGAGCATTCCCTCACCCGTACGGATTGAATTCCACGTTGCGATGGCGCTTGTCCGGCGCGCCCAGCACCTCCCACCGGCGTTCGGTCGCGTGCCAGCGTTGGCCAGGGGTGGCGAAGGGGAATTCCCCGGCCAGATGGCTGGAGTCGTTCACCACGGCGGAGAGCAGATTGCCCGCCGCGTCCAGTTCCAGGTGATTCACGCAGGTGTTGTCCTGGGGACAGCCCTGCCCCGCGCCGCGCCAGGCCTCGGCCATGGAGAGCCCGGTGAGGGAGGCGAGCATGCCGCGATTGACGCCGCCGTGGGCCACAATCAGAATATTCGGGTATCCCGCGGGAAGAATCGCTTCGCGCAGACAGCGCGTCACCCGCGCCTGCACATCCAGCCAGCTCTCGCCGTCCGCCGCGCTGAAAGCCATGGGGTCATGGCCCACCATCGCGGCCTTCCATTCCACATGGCTCTTGCCGTGCAGCACGCCCTGGTTGATCTCCATCAACTCCGGCAGGAAGCGGATGGGCAGGGTGCGGTCACCCGCCCGGGGCACCAGCAGCAGCGCCATGGTCAGCACGGCCCGCTCCAGGGGGCTGCAATACACGATGTCGAACGGACGCTCACGCAGGGCGATGGCCAGCAGTTGCGCCTGGCGCATCCCTTCCGGCGTGAGCCGGCCCTGGCTGGGATCCTGTCCCTGGACGACTTGATTGCGGTTCTGGTAGGTTTCCCCGTGGCGCACCAGCGTGACGCGGTAGGCAGCCTTGGAACCGTTGTGGCCCCAGAGGGCGGTGGAGGGAGAGGCGAGGGCGTTGTTTTCGTTCACGCGAGCAACCTGAGGGTGTGGCATAATCTAGGGAACCGGCGGAAGTGCCGGGATGAAATCCGCATATCTTTTCACTATAACACAGGAACACGGCATGACCACCCAACCCCAGCATCCCCTGGACCGTGTCCAGGCGTCCCCTCATGGCCTGCGCACGGCCCAGGCGCTGATGGAACAGCAGCGGGTCCTCTGCGAGACCCTGACCGGTCTGGACGGGCAGGTCTTTGGCTCGGATTCCTGGCGCAAGCCCGAGGGCGGCGGGGGGGTCTCCCGCGTGCTGGAGGAGGGCCGGGTGTTCGAAAAAGGGGGGGTACTGTTCTCCGCGATCAACGGCTCCGGCCTGCCCCCCGTGGTGCTCAAGGAGCATCCGGACCTCCCGCCCACCACGCCGTTCTTCGCCACGGGGGTGTCCCTGATCCTCCATCCGGTCAATCCTTTTGTGCCCACCGTGCATTTCAATGTGCGCTACTTCGAGGTGGGTCCTGTCTACTGGTACGGCGGCGGGATGGACCTCACCCCGTATTATCCCTTCCAGGAGGATTGCGTGCATTTCCACCGCACGATCAAGGCGTCCTGTGACCGGTTTGATACCGGATATTATCCCCGCTTCAAGCCCTGGTGTGATTCGTATTTCTATCTGAAGCACCGGCAGGAACCCCGGGGTATCGGCGGCATCTTTTTCAATTATCTCAAAGACGGCCAAGAGCCGGGATTGAATTTTATTCTGGAGCTGTGCGCCACCTTCCTCCGCGCTTACGCCCCCCTGGTGGAGCGGCGGCGGGAACTCCCCTTCACCCAAGCCCAGCGGGACTTTCAGGCCTACCGCCGGGGGCGCTATGTGGAATTCAACCTGATCTATGATCAGGGCACCCTCTTTGGACTTCAGGCGGGGGGACGGGTGGAGTCCATTCTGGCCTCGCTGCCGCCCCAGGTGCGCTGGCGCTACGACTATCAACCCGCGCCGGAGAGCCCGGAAGCGGCTTTGACGCGGGATTTTCTGCCACCCAGGGATTGGGTGGCGCTATAACCCGGGCCATCCTACCCGCACGGATTCCCATGAATAAAGACGGAACACCACGGGTGTTCCCCTCCTGACGATCTGAGGGCGGGCACGCGAAAGTCCACTATATGACACTCGGTTGTTTATAAAAATACAAAACATAACAGAATATTATATTGGTTCTCTATTGAAACCGGAAATCAAAAGTCTACAAAAGGATACTTTTAAATTCACAGTATCATAAAGTGTACTGTATAAGCCGGAAGGAGAAGGGCTCATAGGTACACTCCAAATAACCTACGTCCTGATATTTCAGAGCATTAGACAATAATTTCAAAACCGAACCCCCGAGGCCCCTAATTTGCAGAATACCGGGCAGTGATTGACTACCGCAATCACATTGGCGACATGCTCCTTAAGTGGGCGCGGACATTCCCCTCCTGTTCCCCCAAGCTGTCCGCGCTACGGATAAATGTCCCAGTTACAACGTGTAGATCTTGAGTCGTCTCCCCCCCTTCCCCCAAATGACTCGGGATCTACACGTTTGTTTTTTTCGTTTTCCAAAGTGGAATCATTCGCCGGATAAGAAACCGCCTTTTGGGTCGATTGCCCCCCCGCCACGCTCCAGAAACCCGTTGCTCCCCAGAAATCCGGAATTTTATGCACCCTTGCTCCCGGGTCCCTCCAGGGTTACCGTTTTTACAATCGGCTTATATAATCGGATGCTTACACAATCGTCTCCCAGGGAACCTGCCTGGTTGTGGCAGGGTAAAGCGGGGCCGCTTCGGCCCTCGGCGGACCCGGGATGGAGGTCGTAGATCAACGCGGGAGTGGAACATGAAATGGGTGACACGGGGGGACGGTGCCAGCATGAAGGCGAAGATTGCGGTCGGGGTGTGCGCGGCGGGGTTCATCGCGGGATTGGCGGGGTGCGAGTGGCGGGGTTCCACGCCCCAGCCGCCCGTCACCGCAGTGCCCCAGGCCTCGCCCAATACGCCACCCTTGGTCACGCCGCAGATTACCTCCTCGGATGAGGAAAACAACATTGAAATCTATAAACGCGCCTCCCCCTCCACCGTTTTTATCACCAACACGGCGTTGCGCAGAGATCTGCTCACGTTGAATGTTTTCGAGATTCCCCAGGGCACCGGCACGGGATTCGTGTGGAGCCGGGAGGGATACATCGTTACCAATACCCATGTGATAGAGGGGGCGCGCCGGATTGTGGTGGGTCTGGGCAAGGAGACCTATCAGGCGGAACTGGTGGGTGTGGCGGCCTCCCTCGACATCGCCGTGCTCAAGATCAAGGCCCCACCCGAGTCCCTGCTGCCCCTGCCCCTGGGGGATTCCGCCAGTCTGCGGGTGGGGCAAAAGGTGCTGGCCATTGGCAATCCCTTCGGGCTGGACACCACCCTGACCACGGGAATCATCAGCGCCCTGGGGCGGGAGATTTCCGCGCCCAATGGCCGCCGCATTCGGGACGTGGTGCAGACCGATGCGGCCATCAATCCTGGGAATTCCGGGGGGCCGCTGCTGGATTCCTCGGGACGCCTGATCGGAGTGAACACCGCCATCATCGGTCCCGGCGGGGGAAGCGCGGGCATCGGTTTTGCCGTGCCCTCCAAGTCCGTGGCCAAAGTGGTGCCCCAGCTGATTGAACATGGCCGGGTGATCCGTCCCGTGCTGGGAATTAACCTGGTGCAGGATCAGATGGCCCGCGAAATGAACATAACGGGCGCCGTTGTGCTGAGCGTTGCGCCAAAACTGGGCGCGGGCAAGGCGGGTTTGCGGGGTCTTGAGCGCACTCAGGATGGGAAGATTGCCGTGGGGGACGTGATCGTGGGCATCGGCACCTACCCCGTGAAGGACAACGATGACCTGCTCAATGCCCTGGAGCAATTCAAACCCGGACAGACCGTTCCCGTAAAAACACAGCGGGAGGGGAAGGAACGCACCCTCATGGTGGAATTATCGGAGTCGGAGTGATGGGGGATTCGGATATCGTTTCCCGTGTTTGGAGGTATGCTTAAGGCAGAGGGTGCTGTCGGGGGAAGCGAATTGGGAAGCGCCGGAGGGCGGGAGGCAAAGGCCATGGCGGAAGCCAAAGTTCAGGCAAAACTGGCGCGGTACAGTGCGCCCATGACCCTGGCGCAGGATGAGGGCCGGGGACGGTTTCGCTGTCTGGCCTGCGCCCACCGCTGCCTGGTTCCCGAGGGTCACGCGGGGGTGTGCAAGGTCCGGTTTACCCAGGGGGGGCGGCTGATGGGCCCCTGGGGGTATGTGTCCGGCCTTCAGGACGATCCTGTGGAAAAGAAGCCCTTTTTTCACGCCTTTCCCGGCGCACGCGCCCTTTCCTTTGGAATGCTGGGCTGCGATTTTCATTGTTCCTTCTGCCAGAATTGGTACACCAGCCAAACGCTCCGGGATGAGGCGTCCGGGGCGCCCCTGACTCCCCTCAGTCCGGAAAGTATCGTGCAATTGGCTGTGGATCGAGGTGCGCGTTTGCTGACCAGCACCTACAACGAACCCTTGATCACCACGGAGTGGGCGGCCGCGGTGTTCCGGGTGGGCCAGGCCCGGGGATTGACATGTTCCTTTGTTTCCAACGGCTATAATACCGAGGAAGCGCTGGATCATCTTTCCCCCATGCTCGCGCTGTGCAATGTGGATCTGAAATCCTTTGATGATCGCGCCTATCGGCGCTTGGGGGGAACCCTGGCAGGGGTGCAGCAGGGCATTGAGCGGCTGCACCGGCGGGGTCTCTGGGTGGAGGTGGTGACCCTGGTGGTGCCGGGTATGAACGATGGCGAGGATGAACTGCGGGCTATGGCGGGTTTTATCGCTGAAATATCTCGGGATATTCCCTGGCATATCACCGCGTTTCATCCGGAGTACCGGGAACTTGAAACACCGGCAACACCGGTGGCCTCCCTTCTCAGGGCGGCTCAAATCGGGCAAAAAGCGGGACTGCGGTATGTGTATCTGGGGAATTTGCCCGGGCAGGCACCCGAGCATGAAAACACCCGATGTCCCCACTGTCAGACACTTTTGGTCGCCAGAAGGGGCTATTCCATACGGGCCTATTATCTGCGCGGAGGCGCCTGTCCCACCTGTGGCGCGCCAATTCCCGGACGGTGGGCTGCTGTGGAAGACGCCCATAAGGATGTGGGGACCACCGGAGGAGTCTATGCCCTGAATCTCCGAGGGTCGTAATGTCGGACAGAAAGGGGTTGGGCGAGCCTTGCAAGAGGCGGGTTTGGAGCGAGATCCGCAATAAAATAGCGGAATGGGGATCCTGTTCAAGGACCGGCCCGCATTGACATTTTCTGCCATGAGTGAATACTACTAAAGTTGAAAAAGAAACCATCATGCCCATAAGTCTTTGGGGAGGAATCCAGGGGGAGTGGTGGGGAAAAACAACCAAACACGCAATCCGTTCCAAAAAGTTCAAAAAAGTTGATCCATGGCGTAAAATGCCGGGAGAATTTTTTCTTAGGTAACAGGGCCGGAGGTTTCGCTTGACGGATCATGCATTAAAAAGCCAGGAGTTGCGGCGGCGTCAGCGGCTGATTCAGACAGTGCGATTGGGGTTGCCCGTTGTGCTGGTTGTCGTGGC
>Ga0224495_10002690_pt1 | contig 11389 bp, 9 predicted proteins | sample SF_Jul11_sed_USG_FD_168128 | JGI IMG/M metagenome (GOLD analysis project Ga0224495, IMG submission 168128) | Sediment microbial communities from San Francisco Bay, California, United States - SF_Jul11_sed_USGS_4_1 | ecosystem: Environmental > Aquatic > Marine > Sediment | place: USA: California...
GGCCTGTTTCATCTGGCCGAGAATCTGCGGCTCGCCCAGCACCATCGAATCCAGACCGCTGGCCACACGGAACGAATGCTTGATCGCCTGCTCGCGCGGCAACAGGTATAGATAGGGGTCAATGTCCTTACGCGGCATCTTGTGATATTCCGCCAGCCAATCTACCGCATGCTCGGGATTCGTTGCGTTGCAATACAGTTCCATGCGGTTGCAGGTGGAAAGGATTGCTGCTTCCTTCGCGCCGCCGTTCTCCACCAGATCGCGTAGCGCATTCTCCATCCCGTCCACATTGAACGCGACCTGCTCACGCACGGCTAGCGGTGCGGTTTGATGGTTGATGCCAAAAGTGTACAGTTGCATTTTGAGGTATCTCGAACTGTGGGTTCAAAAGTCGGCTCGGATTATAGTCGGAACCGTCAGACAATGCCATCCGACCAGATTCGGACACCTGAATAAGCCGGAGGTTTCATTCACGAAGCAAAGTCGCGTTTTCCGGGGAATTATCCCTTCCACAGCAGATTAATAAATAAAAAACCCAACGACCGCACATGCGGGGGCGGCGGACCACGCACCACACTCAGACAAGGCTCGCCAGCATTGGGATTAGCAATCTGAACGGACGCCGTAATTCGCATTCGGCTAGAATACTCGCCTTCTATTTCCCTTTAACAGCTTGCCTATGGCCATCAACGCAACCGTCTTCAAAGCCTTCCTTCAGGTCGCCGACATGGACCGCTACTATTACGCGGATCACACTTTGACGCTAGCGCGGCATCCTTCCGAGACCGACGAGCGCATGATGGTGAGGTTGCTGGCCTTTGCGTTGTATGCCGACGAGGCACTGGTTTTCGGCAAGGGCCTGAGCAGCGACGACGAGCCCGACCTGTGGCAGAAAGATCTTACCGGCGCGATCGAATGCTGGATATCGGTGGGATTGCCAGACGAGCGCTTCATCCGCAAGGCCTGCGGCCGTGCCAATGAGGTTGTGGTGATCTGCTATGGACGGCCCGCCGACATCTGGTGGAACGAGAACCGCAGCAAACTGCAGCAACTGGACAAGCTCACCGTACTGAAGTTGTTACCCGAAAACACGCAGGCACTCGCCGAACTGGCCAGTCGCACGATGCAGTTGCAGTGCACAATACAGGAAGGCCATGTGATGGTGACCTGCGACGCGGGCATGGTGGAGATCGAGCCCGAAGTGCTGCACGGGGATTTTCGTTCAGCACACGCATGAGCAACAAGCCATCACCCTGCCCCTGCGGCGGTGCAAATTACGACAGCTGTTGCGGCCGCTATCACGGCGGTATGCCCACACCGGATGCCGCCTCGCTGATGCGCTCGCGCTACAGTGCCTATGCGCTAAAACTGGAAGATTACCTGCTGGCGACTTGGCACCCGAAAACACGCCCCGCTTCGCTTGACCTGGCTGACGACAACACCAAGTGGATCGGACTCGAGGTCAAGAAACATCTGGTCGAATCGGTCGACCGTGCCACGGTGGAATTCGTTGCACGCTACAAGGTCGGCGGACGCGCCCATCGCCTGCATGAGATCAGCCGCTTTGTGAAAGAAGATGGTCGTTGGTTCTACGTGGATGGTGAGTACGTCGAAAAAAACTAGTCGGCACTAGCGTACCACTGCTGTTGCGGCAATCCCTGTTTTACGAACAATGGCCTGACAAGCCGAACTTGCTCTGCCGTACCGGAAACATAAACATCAAAACGGCCCAAGTCGGGATAGATGCTGACGATACCGGCCACGACCGCCTCCGTATCTGCAGTTTGCGCATGCGGAACATAGCTGAAATTATCCAGCGCATCGGCCCAGGCACGACACAAATTACCCTGATAATGCCCCGACTCCTCAGCCAACCAGTGCAGGGCTATAGACTCGGCGTTGTCCAGCGACATCACATGCTGGATCAGGCTTTTCACCGGCGAAAACCCGGCACCGAATGCGACAAAAATAATGGGCCGCTCCGATTCGTCATCCAGCACGAATTCTCCATACGGGCCCTGCAACTCAATACTGTCATTCGCCTTAAGTCCACCGAACAGCAGCTCCGCAAATGCATCGCCCGATTTCCGTGCGACCTGTATCTCGATATGCCGCTCCTCGCACGGGCAACTCGCCAGCGCATATTCGCCGCTCACGCCATTTGCTGACACCCTGACCGTCTGTCCCGCAAGGTAACGCAGGCGCTGGCTGCGCGGCGCCAGCAGATGGAGCGAGGCCACCTGCTGATTGAACACTTCGACCGATTTCACCTTCGCCGACAACTGCTGCTCCTGAATATCCTTAGCACCGGCCACACTGGCCTCGATCACTACATCGTTCACTGCAGCGCATGAGCACAGCAGGATCATGCCCGCATCTTTTTCTGCCTGGCTCAACACGTAATCATGCGCATGAACCTTCCTGACCTCGCCCGAAACCAAACGCGCCTTGCAGTCACCACAGTTGCCGTTACTGCAACCGTATTCCAGTGACACCCCGGCACGCAATGCCGCTTCCAGCAACGTATCGTTGCCCTCAACAAAAAACTCGTGCCCGCTGGGCCGTATCGTGACTTGTGCCGACATGATCTTGAGTATCCTTTCCTGTGCAATCAGCGCCTGAACTTTCTCGGCATTGGGCGGAACTTCATCCAGATGACGCGCGACAAAGGAACGCAGGGTATGCAATTCATGACGTGTCTCGACGCTGCAATCTTCTTCAATCTCGTCGATCTTCTCGTCCAGCCAGGTCAGCACGTTGCCGTAGTGCATCAGCAGCGCCTTGGTGGCGGCGTATTCCTTGCCCAGCTCGGTCAACCGAGCCGCCAACACCTCCTTGTCCGGCAGCGCTCGCTCGAAAATCCGCCTGCCAAAAGCCTTCTCCTTGATCTCGGTGATACGGCGATATTCCGAATCGTCTTCCCACCGCGCATCGGGGAACGCACGCAGCATTTCGCTCAGCTCGACCATGCCATCGAAAGTGTCCAGCTCGCCGTTGCGTATCATCTCCTGCAACGCATGACGCGGAATTCCGACCAGCTTGGCAACGCGGGATAAGGGGAGTAAATGACTCATGCAGGCATCTTAGCGCCAGCGGGATATTTATGGAACCTTGCCCTGTAGGAGCACGCCCTGCGTGCGATTGTATTTTCTCGCACGCAGGGCGTGCTCCTACAATGAGCGGCAAACTTTTCTTCATTCTTGCCGCCATCTGCTAAAGTCCGCCCATGAGCAAACTGACTTTAGACCGCATCCTGCAATCGCAGGGCTTCGGCACCCGCAAGTGGTGTGCCGAAGTGATTGCCGACGGCGAGGTAAGTATCAACGGCGTCCCCGTCACCGACAGCCGCGCCACCATCGAAACCGACGGACTGGAATTCGAGCTCTTCGGCGAAGTGTGGACTTACCGCAAGCAGGTTTACATCGCGCTGAACAAACCCGCTAACTACGAATGCTCGCGCAAGGCCAGCCACCATCCCGGCGTGCACACCCTCCTGCCCGAGCAATTCATCCGGCGCGACGTGCAGCCGGTAGGACGCCTCGACCACGATACCACCGGCCTGTTGCTGATGTCCGACGACGGCCCGTTTATCCACCGCCAGTCCTCGCCAAAACATCACGTCCCCAAGGTCTACGTCGCCACCACCCACGACCCGGTCACACCGGAACTCGTCGCGCAGCTTCTATCCGGCGTAAAGCTGCACGATGAACCCGCACCGCTGGCAGCGGTGACCTGCCGGATGATAGCGAGTCATAAGATCGAGATCGTGCTGGAGCAGGGCAAATATCACCAGGTCAAGCGCATGCTGGCTGCCGCGGGCAACCATTGTGATGCGCTGCATCGTGCACAGATCGGCGGATTAAAGCTGGATTCTCTGGGGTTGGTTGAGGGGGAGTGGTGTTATCTTAACAAGATGCAACAGTGTCTACTGATATCAAATTAATCTTCACATGCTTCATGTGCTGAAGGAAATTTTTGAATGAAATCGTGATTCCAAAATTCTAAAAATGCCAGCCATATTGATATTTGGTCAATGCGAAGGAGATCTGAATGCAAAAACCTGAAATCCCCTCAGACGAGCAGATTAGACTTGAGACACTACGCTCGCTGGATATCCTGGACACCCCTGCTGAAGAGCAATTTGACCGACTCACGCGAACGGCAAAACGGTTATTCGGTGTACCTATCGCGCTTGTCAGTCTTGTTGATGAAAATCGCCAATGGTTTAAATCATGCATGGGACTCAACACAAGAGAAACATCGCGTGATATTTCATTTTGCGGGCATGCGATTCTCGGAAACGGGGTATTCATCATTCCAGATGCCTTAGCGGATGAACGTTTTTCTGACAACCCGCTGGTTTTGAATGAGCCCAATATTCGCTTTTATGCGGGATGCCCACTCCGAGCACCCAATGGCAGCAAACTGGGAACGTTGTGCATTATCGATCGCCAGCCCAAAAATTTTGGCAATGAAGATATTGAGGCGCTGATGGATCTTGCGTCGATGGTGGAACGCGAACTCGCAGCAGTTCAGATGGCCACAATGGATGAACTTACCGGTATCTCCAACCGGCGAGGATTTATGATGCTCGCCCAACATAGCCTGAATCTCTGTACTCGCCAGAAAATCCCGGCCACTTTGATTTTTTTCGATCTGGATAAATTCAAACCTATTAATGACACCTTCGGGCATGAGGAAGGAGATCATGTGCTTGGCGTATTTGCCTCCCGAATGAAAATTGTGTTTCGAGATTCGGACATCATTGCGCGTCTGGGCGGTGATGAGTTTGTCGCTTTGCTCAACAACACATCAGAAGATCATGCAAAAGAATTTATCGCCCGGTTTATTCAATCACTGGAAAGCTATAATCGAGAGGCAAAACGCGGATATGAAATTTCGTTTTCTCACGGCATTGTGGAATTCAATCCTGACAAGCACAGCATGATCAAGACGTTGTTAGCTGACGGCGACTTGCTGATGTATCAACTCAAAAAGTCGCGGCTGTAACATATAAGACATTAACTCAATAGGGCGGACACACCTTGCCGACATAGATGTCCGCCCTCGACGAAAAGAATCAGTGAATTTCGATTACATAGTTTCCGGACTTTTCCAGCTAACGTCTCACCGAAAAATACGCCAGCCACTGCGCCCCCCAGCGATGCATACCCAAGCCGAGCAGGATGAACGCGGTGCCGAACCAAACATGCGGCAACACCTCCTCATTGTTCAGGCCATGCCCGAGCAATAAAGCCAGCACTGGGGTAATCAGCGCGATCAGTGCGATACGCCCTGCCTCCATGTGCTTGATCATGTAGTAATACAACAGGAAGCCGAGTACCGAGCCTATCGTGGCAAGGTACAAAGTTGCTACGATTGCCCGCGCCGCAATTGCTCCGTTAGCCATATCGGGCAGGTGTCCGTCGCTGAACCACCAGACGATGAAGAACAGCGGCAAGCCGACTGCCAGCGCACCCAGCGTGGTAGCGAGCGGCGGGCTGTCATCGCCGATCTTTTTCAACCACACCAACCCCAACGATTGCATTACTACCGCGACAAACAATACGGCCAAACCGGAAGCCGCACCTATCCCCAGCCCCAAACCACCGTGGAACACCAGCACCAGTCCGGTAATGCCGAGCAACATGCCGATCAGTTTGGTGGGCGTGAACGCTTCTTCCTTGAGCCACAACATCGCAGCAAAGCTGGTGATCAGCGGCGACAGGCCGTACATCACCGAGATCATCCCCGAGCTAACGAATTGTGCCGACCAGTAAGTCAGCGACATCGCGCCAAACATGCTGAGCCCGCTGGCCAGATAGCTGTGCAAAGCCTTGCGATGCAACGGAAAGCGGATACGCAGCACGGCCAGCGCCAGCGCGCACACCAGCACGCTGACCGTCATACGCGACAACACCGCGAAACTGGAGCCGATACCTACCGTGCTCCACTTGATCGCAAGCGGGGTGGTAGACCAGATCATGATCACCGAAACAAACGCGGCAGGAAGCGACATCTCACTCTCCAAGGCTCACTTCAACATCTCCATTCACCCTGAGCCTGTCGAAGGAGAACGGCCAAAAACAAAAAAGCCACAGAAAAAAACTGTGGCCTTGAGGAACTATCTTTATCAATCAAGCTTGATCTTTAACTCTCTAGGCCACACGATGCACGGCACCACACCGCGCGCAGTCGCGCGATGACCCGGACGTGATTGAATGTGTGCGAAAAGTTCATGGGCGGATTATGGGGTGGCGTTGTGAGTGCTGTCAATTTTTGCGCGATTCGCGCATCAATGCTCCGAGCAGAGTAAAATCCAGCGCTATATTTACTATCCGCTGTGGGTACCTCTAAAAATTCAGAGTTCGCCCAAATGCAAGGCGCGTAATAAAATTTCGCTGCGCCGCATATCAAATATATGTAAGCAAGAAATTTTTTTCGCAACGCAGCAGTTGGGATGAAATCTGAATTTTGAGAGGTGCCCAATGGCTATACAGTGGTTCCCCGGTCATATGACTTCGGCACGGCGCAAGGCGGCCGAAACGATGGAGTTCACCGATGTCGTCATCGAGGTGCTGGATGCGCGCGCGCCCGAGGCAAGCAGCAACCCGATGATCCGCGAGCTGCGCGAGCATCGCCAGCGCCCCTGCCTGAAGATACTGAACAAGATCGATCTGGCCGACCCCGTTGCCACCCAGGCGTGGCTGGATTTTTACAATCGCCAGGAGGGTGTCAAAGCCGTAGCATTGAGCTGCAAGAGTTCCAGTGATGCTGCGAAAGTTCCCAAGCTGTGCCAGCCGCTGGCGCCGCACCGCAACAGTACACACAAGGCGCTGCGAATGATGATCATGGGTATTCCCAACGTCGGCAAATCGACACTGATGAACATGCTGCTCAAACGCAAGGTCGCGAATGTCGGCGATGAGCCAGCGGTGACCAAGTCACAGCAGTGCCACAAGATCAACGACCATATGACGCTCACCGATTCGCCTGGCCTGATGTGGCCAAAGATCGAGCACGAATCGGATGGTTACCTCTTGGCGGCGATCCATGCGATCGGCCGAAATGCAGTGTTCGACGATGAGGTTGCCATCTTCCTCGCTGCCATCCTGCTGGAACGCTACCCGGAGTTACTCGCCGAACGTTACGGGTTAAAACTGGATGGAATGGATGGCGTGGCCGTGCTGGAAGCCATCGCAAAAAAACGCGGTTGCCTGATTAAAGGCAAAGGAGCCGAACTCGACCTCGAAAAGGCCGCCATGATCCTGCTGACTGAATACCGTGCTGGCAAGATTGGGCGCATCAGCCTTGAAACCCCCGAATCGCGTACGGGAATGCTGCTTGAAAGTACACCTGAAACTTGAACCTTTTACTTTCTAGCCACTCTTACTATTCCCAATAGAGAATTGAGCACAACATGTATTTCCATGCTTAAAGTGCTGGCTTCTTGATTGATTAATAGTGCACCATGATAAAATCCAGTTGTTTACTCAACAAATACGGGTTTCAGTCTCCCGACTAACTGAAAGGAAATCACCATGAAAAAACCCCTACACTCTCTTTCAGCCATTTTTGTCCTGTCGCTGGGTGCCACACTGGCTCATGCAGATGGCGAAAAGTGCGATTCACCCATGCATAACCAAGCCTCCGCAGCGAATCCAATATTCAGTAGCGCAGACAGTGACATGGACGGCGCCGTTTCAAAATCTGAGTTCGATGCTTATTACGCGAAACACAATGAAAAGCATTTCAAGGAAGTCGATACCAACAAGGATGGCAAGTTGACTCCCGATGAAATGCAGGGTAGCCAGCCACCGCAAGCAGTTACCGGCACAACCCACCTTGACCGCAGGTTCTATGCAGCTGACGTAAATCATGATGGCGGCTTGAACCATGACGAATCAAAGAACATGCCGATGCTGTTGCAATACTTCAAAGAGGTGGATGCCAACAACGACGGCAAGGTGACACGGCAGGAATATTTTGACGCGATGCCTTTGCTGCACAGCGGCAAACACCTGAGCGCAGGCGGCAAGACCCAGCAGCTTTAATCCGCTCCAAGCAGAAAATCACGAGGCCAGCTATCATGCTGGCCTCTTTGTTTGCGCTTTAAAAGCGCCGCATTTGCACTTATCGCATTTCTCCCAAAACATCCTTTCCAAGAAGCTGACCCGAGACGGCAATGACATCCCTACTGAGCGTATTGGCCGCGTTCGCGATTATCCTGATCGACCTGTTGGGCCGTGCAGGCCTGGACAAAGCATTGGCATTGACCGGCGGCCCCGCCACGGTAGCGCTTTGGGCACAACTTCAATCCATGGAGGAACTGGTCAGCACGGTAGCCATCAACGGCGTGTTGCAGGGGTTGACGGTGATGGTCTCGCAGTCCGGCACCGCGCGCGACCAGCGCGGACTGCTGCGCGATGCGCTCAGGCTGGGCCTGATCACTTCTCTGGCTATTGCATTGATCTCACCGCTGGCAGGGTACTTTCTCACCGGCGGAAAAATCCGCGAAGATTTGTTCTGGCTGGCTGCACTGGCCGGTTGCATCACGGTCGTTCCCGCCACGCTCAACGCCTACTGGCTGGGTATGCACCAACAGCAACGCATGCTGGGCCTGTCGCTGCTGACCGGCACCATCCTGCTACTGGTGGCAATTGGTGCGTGGTTCGGACTGTCACTGCGTGAATTGCTGCTAACCCAATCGCTTGCGCTCTTCCTTCTCGGCGCCGTGCTCTGGCGTTATATGAAAACACTTTCCGGCAACCACGATGCCCTTGGCGCCCGACCGGAATATTTCGATCAGTTGCTAAAGTTTGTCCCGGTCGGGCTGGCAATCGGCATCATGAGCCCGGTTTCCGTGATGCTGGTGCGCGGCATGTTGTCGCAACTGCTGTCATGGGATGAAGTGGGTTTCGTGCAGGCGTTGTGGCGATCAACCGAATGGGTAACGGCCACTTCTGCAGGTGTGCTGTCGCTGATCTTTTTTCCGCGCTTCAGCAACACTTACGGTTCGATGCAGTTCAACCGCGAACTGGCGCGCGCTGCCGTGATAGTGCTCATCCCTGCCGGCTTGCTGTTGCTGCTTATCTTCTTCAACCAGCGCGTGATACTGGCGGCACTATACGATGCGCAATTCGTCGTAAGCGACGAAACTGCCGCGCTGTTCATGCTGGGCAGCTGGGTGCGCATCGCGTCGTGGGTGTTCCTGTTCGGGCTGTTCGCCGCGCATCGCACACGGCTGATCATCGCGGGTGAGGTGTTGTCGCTGCCGCTGTATGCGTTGCTGTTGTGGCTGTTTGCCGACGGGATGACACTGGAACGCACCGCGCTGCTGTTCCTCGTCAGTTACCTGGTTTATCTCGGCTTCACCGCGATCGCGCTGCTGTACCCGTTACGGGGTAAGCAATGCTAGCAGTGCGGTGCTAGAATTTCTTGCGCAGGTTGTCGAGCAGCTTGTTCGATTCCTGCTTGAGTTTCTGTTGCTGCGCGCCGACCAGCGCTTTCTGGCGATCATCGAGCTTCTTGCGCGCGGCATCCAGCTCGGCACGCACCTTGTCAACCTGTGCCTGCCGCTCGGCCAGCGCTGCCTTGAATGAAGACTCGATCTCGGCCTGGCGGTCGGTCAGCCGCTTGCGCTGTTCGGCGATCTTGTCGTTCACCATTGCCTCGACGCGCGCCCTGGCCTTGTCCATTTTTTCCTGCAGGTAACGGCGCATCCCGCTTTCCAGCGCGCTGGCAAGGTTGGTCGTCAGTTGCCAGTTCAGCTTGGACCACGTGCCCGACACATGCGCATCAAGATTAACGGCATTCAGCCCGGCCACCGACGCATTGATCATCTCGCGCACCACATCAGACTTGGCGCTGGTTTCCAGCGCGACATTGCTGAACCGGTTATTCAGGCGCACATCGACATTGTCCTCGCGCAACTCTGCGGCGAATTTCACCGAGCCTTCCGCCTTGGAGAATCCCAGCGACACATTCGGACTATCGACCAGCGAGCGGCCCGAGACGCCATACTGGCCGACTTCCATCACCAGCCGCTCGGTCGGCGCGGATGTGGTGTGGTCAACTACCAGCTCAGCCTTGATGCCGGAAATGCCCTGCTGCGGGAAGTTACCCTTGATCGTCGCTACCATCGGGCGACCGACCATTGCCGGATTGGTCGTGACATCCAGTATCTGCCCGGAAAGATCGCTGCCCGACAGCCGCGAGCTGATCATCGCCTTGCGCAGCCAGAAGCGCGGATAGCTGTTGGGCTGACCGAACACATAGTCGCGTCCCTTCGTGCGCTGATGCACCGGCACTGCCTTTTTCTGTTCACTCTTGGGCGGCATATAGCTGCGCGCCTGATCCATATAACCGCGCGCCTGCTGCATCTTGCCCAGCACATCCATGCCGAACAGCACGCGCGACAAGGTAGCAGCGTCGAACGAAGGCAAACCTAACCGCGCCTGCAGGGAGCGCACATCTTCCTTCACGATTTTATCCAGCCCCGTTACCGACCCTTTGAAACTCCCCAGATCTCCGGTCAGCACCTTGCCAGTTTCAGTGACCGATTTGGACTTCGCGTCAAAATCGTTGCGTATCGACTCCAACTCTTTCAACGATGCCTGCAACTCTGCAACATCCTTCAGGTTATCCAGCTTGACGTTGGCCAGTCGTTTCTGCAGCCCGGCAAAATCCTCGCCCTTCGGCATCGCATCCAGCCGCGATTGCCACTGCTGTTTTCTTTCATCCAGCGACTTCTGCAAGTCCGCGACATAGGCGCTGCTCTTCAGGTCAACGCCCATCGAGGCCAACTGCGCGCCGGGGTCGGCGCCGGCCGCAATGGCTGCCAGATCGCCCAGCACATTCCCGGAAAACTCTTCCTTCATCTGCGCCAGCATCTTGTCGGTGAAACCCTCGCCCTCCTTGACCGGCTCGGGCGGCAGCACATGGCCGGGATTTTTGCGCGGCGTGTCGATCTGCACGTCGAGTATCGAGGCCTCGTCGATCACCACCTTGCCGCGCAGCAACGCATCCCAGATCATGCGGAAGTTGACCGCGCCGATCTGCACACGGTTTCTCGACGGCTGCTCGGGGTTGGTCATCGCGATATCGTTGATGACAAGAAATGCTTTCCATACGCTGGTATCCAGCTTGCCAACATTCACCTCGGCGCCGTTTGCCTGCGTGCCGACATACTCAAGCACCCGGCGCAAATGCGCGTCAAAGAATAGCGTGAAGTAAAGCACGATCACACCGATCATGATGGCCAATGGAATGATCGCCTCGAAGCGGATCGGCCCCTGTTTTTTCGGTGCTTTCTGCACGGCGTTATCCGCGGAGCTTGTCATAGGTCGCATACCATTTGAAGAACACCGTTCCAGACCACATTTTCCAC
>Ga0224495_10002691_pt1 | contig 11387 bp, 9 predicted proteins | sample SF_Jul11_sed_USG_FD_168128 | JGI IMG/M metagenome (GOLD analysis project Ga0224495, IMG submission 168128) | Sediment microbial communities from San Francisco Bay, California, United States - SF_Jul11_sed_USGS_4_1 | ecosystem: Environmental > Aquatic > Marine > Sediment | place: USA: California...
GCGGCTCTAGGTATTGTTCCATCAGCCACGCTGTCAGCCACCGCCTTCGCGACAGCTGTCTGAGCCGGGCCGTACACCATGCTCGCCTGCCTCATACTCTTAGTTGTAACAGTGGGTATGATCACCGTCGTCGGCTTGACTGCCAAGTTCGGCTCGAGTATGGCTAAGAGAGGCTCATGTCCAGCTGAAGGCGCCGCTTTAGCCCGAGCGTAAGCTTCACCCACAGGTCCATTCTTCTCGCCGATCAAAAGATCTATGTGTGCAACCTCAGCGTCTTTTCCGGCCAACGCTTCGCCAATACGCAGTTTAAAGCCACTGATGATTTGTGGCGTGATTTCAATTGCCATGAAGCGTTCTTCAAGCTTCTTCTCACCGATTTCAAACTTGACAGGTTTAGGCGTTATTTTGCCGATCTTCTCTAGGTCAAGGCGAAGTTCCTCCCTCTCTTCGTACGTGAGCTCTCCACCCACGCTGAGTGGAAGCCTTACCGGACCAACCTTCATGCCTGTCAGGTTTAACGCTTCCTTTGTACCTACGGCTCCACTCTTGGCAATTATCCTAGCAATTTTTTGGACCTTGTACTGAAGATCCCGGGCTGTTTGCAGGTCGCCTTTGTTTACCGCATTAAGGACTTGGACCCAGATATCAGGTATGATGTTAGCACTGGCTAAGATGGCGCCTGAGCAGCCTGCCGCAAGAGCTGCGACGACAACTTCGTCGTGTCCGCAAAGTACGTTGATTTTGGCTCGCACTTTCTCTAAAACAGCCAATATGAAGCTAAGCTGTCCGCTGCTGTCCTTTACGCCAACTATGTTTGGGATTTGAGCCAAGTCTTCAACCATTTGCCATGGCAGCGGCAGACCAGTAACCTGAGGAATGTTGTAAAGTATGATGGGCAAATCGACTTTGCTTGCAATCGTTTCATAATGCTCGTAAATGCCTCTGTCAGCTGGCTTCAAGTAATATGGCGTAACTATGAGCGCAGCGTCTGCACCAGCATCTTTGGCGTAGCGTGTCATCTCCACAGCCTGATCTGTTCCACTCGCGCCTGTTCCAGCCACCACCTTGACTTTTCCATTAACTTGGTCAACAACGACATCAATAACCTTTTTTTTCTCTTCGATTGAAAGGTTAACAAACTCGCCTGTGGTGCCGCAGGGCACTACGCCGCTCACGCCCAGTTTGATGCAGTGATCCACAAGATTCCTTAATGCCTGTTCGTCGAGTTGTTTTCCGTCTTCAGTGAAAGGCGTCACCAAAGCAGGCAGAATCCCGTCAGGTTTGTACATGACTGAACCTCTATCCTTGGCTTGGAATGCTAGAATAACGACAGACTCATACTTTATATTTTCTAAACACGAAATCACTGCAGCGCTGTCTGAAAAGGGATTTGAGAAAGGTGAAGAAAAACTACCCATACGCATATTGTGGCGTTTACTGCGGACAGTGCGCCAACGGAAACGGCAAAGTCAAAGTAATCGCAGGTGAACTAAAACGACTAGTAGACATAGTGCGCTACGAATGGCTCGCTTCCCGACGTTAAGCCTGGATTCAAATTCAGCGAATTCAGAAAAGGCCTAGAATGGTTTGCGGCTTCACAGTGCCCCAAATGCCAAGAGGGAGGCGGCCCGCCTTTCTGCGAAACCCGAAAATGCTGCCAGGAAAAGAATCTACAAAGCTGTTTACTGTGTGCAGATTTCTTAACGTGTAAGAACACTGTTTATCACAGGGAAACCTATCCGTTCGTAATTCAAAGTTACCAGCGCGTCAAAGAGTTAGGGTTCGACAAATGGCTGGAAGGGCAGGAGGAAAAGGCTCGAGCCGGCTGGTGCATGTTCGCCCACCTACAAGACAAGTACTGCAAAGTGGTAAAACTGGACACGAGCTGAGGAAAAAAGAAAACGCAGGAAATTGTTACCTAAGCCGGGGTATAGCTAGATCCTTGGCTCCTATCTTTGACAGTTTAGCCTCAGGATAGTTCTTGTCAATTAGCTGAATTATGGTTTCGGCGTTTTTGACCTTCTCTCGTGCGCTAAAGGCTAAGCTGTCAGGGCTAACCCAAGGCTTGTACATCGCGCCTACGCTGGGTCCAGGTTCGATCTTGAAGTAACATGGCGCTGCTACACGAGCTATTTCTGGGGTTTCCCACAGTCGATTGAAGCCGCCAAATGAATCGAACAAGTAAACATGCACATCAATTGGGATTTCAACTGCTTTCCTGATCGCCGCAAGCATAGGCAGAGTCAAGTCGGCTACTGGATTAAACGTGTTGGCGCCCAAGGTCTCAAGCACTTTGCCGCCTGCAGGGTTGGCGTGTCCTGCAAAGATTGAAACCTTGAACACTACGTCTTTGGGTATGTCGCCTGCTCTGCGCATTTGAGCCAACAGCCACAGTAAGCCTTCGTCTACCACGAGGAAGCCTCTGAAGCCGAGGTCAATTGCGCGCTTAATATCAGCTATTACGTAGGCTAGGTTGTCGCTTCCACGGAAACGGATGCCCGATATTGCGCCTTCAGGCGTTCGAATCTGTCCGCCTAGATCCCATAGTGTGCGTGGACCGGGTGTGATGATGACTTCAAGCTTAGCGTCGTGTGCCAGCTTTGCGAACTGCTCAAGTTCTTTGTCGCTTAACAATGTAGCGCCCATAACGGTTGAGATTAGCCTGTGCACAGGCACTTTTCGTTTCTCCATCTCGTCAATGACTGCTTCAAGTGTGGAGGGGCGCTCAACTCCGGAGATTTCAATACGGTAGTGGCATTTGTCTGGGAACCTTTTGTCAGAAGTTGGCAAGCTGTACAGGTCGCGTCCGGGCACGCCGTGTTTTTCCATGGTTTTTTGGATTTCCTTAAAGGTCATATGCCTTCTCCCCAATGGAACTCTAAACGTGTACGCTCTTGACTAATAAAAATTGGCTTGTGCGATATGTTTAAGAGTTAAACTCATTCTCTAGTCATGCTTTCCAGCCGCTTTGGTGCCTGCAGTTGTCGAGCAAGCCTATCATACAAACGTTTGATCTGTCTAAGAAGTTTGGCAAGCTGAACGCTGTTGACCAGCTCAACCTTTCAATAGAAGAGGGTGAAATCTTCGGTTTGCTGGGCCCGAATGGTGCTGGCAAGACTACAGTTATACTCATGCTCACAACGGTTATCCGACCAACTGAAGGAACGGCCACAGTGGCAGGCTTCGATGTTAAGAAATCGCCGAACAAAGCCCGTGAAATGATCGGGGTCTGCTTCCAAGAACCCAAGCTATTGTGGGTCAGCACGCCTTGGGACGTTCTGAACTGGCATGCCAAAGTCTGTGGGCTGTCAAACGAGGAACGTAAGAAAAGAGTCAAGTGGGCGCTTGAAGAAGTGGACATGTGGGATGACCGCCGTAAGACTGTCCACGCGCTGTCAGGCGGCATGAAAAAAAGAATAGAGATCTCAAAAATCCTGATTCAGAGACCCAAGATAGCTATCGTGGACGAACCTACCGCACAAATCGATGTGGTTGGAAAACACAGAATCTGGAACTTATTGCGCGACCTGAGAAAGGAAGGCTCCACGATAATTTTGGCAACAAATGAGCTGCAGGAAGCCGACGTTCTGTCGGACAGGGTCGCAATCATGCACAAAGGCAAGCTGATCGTTTGCGACACGCCCAAGAAACTTAAGGACAGCATACCCGGGGGCGACATCATGGAAGTTCACTTAGAGAAGGAAGCGCCCAAAAAAGTCCTCACGGAGCTGGAAGAATTCAAAGAGATTGCGACAGTCAAAGAAACAGCCTCCAACATACTTCGCCTGTACCTAAATCAAGTGGAAGCCGTGACACCGAAAATCATGAAAGTATTCTATGACCACGACCTGCCCATAGCCTCCCTACACATGAGCGAACCCTCATTAGACGACGTATTCGCCCACTTCACAGGCTTGTCGCTCGAAGAGGCACAGGAAGAAGTCTAGGGAAGGGCTCAAGCTGTGGGCTTAAGGAAGATCTGGCTTGTAATTGAACGCGATCTCCGCATGTTCATGCGGTACAAGTTCATGCTGATTATGCGCGGAATATGGTTCGTGTCTCAAGTAGCCTTATTCGGACTTGTAGTGGGAAAAATGGTTGAAGCAGCGGCGACAGCTGCAGGCATAAACTATTTTCAATACTATGTGGCAGGTGTCACGATAATAACGCTTTACTCCACATCCATGTTCATTGGCTACGATATTTTTGAGGAAGCGGAACACGGCGTGTTTGAATACCTGCTCACACTGCCAGTAAGTAGAAGAGAACTCGTGCTGGGAAGGTCAATAGGTGGTGGCTTACGCAGCTTCATCTACGTTGGTCCTCTGCTAATAATCGTGCTTATGCTTCTTGGTCTCTCGAACCCTCTGCACTTTCTGGTTGCCCTCTCTGGCTTGTTTCTGTTCGCCTTCGGAGTCTCAGGAATGAGCATAACGATAGCTGTTGCCATGAAATCAGGCGACAAGTATGACATACTAATCGGCGTACTTGACGCCCTCATCGTTCGATTAAGCACTACGATGTATCCAACAATCTACTTGCAGCAAGCCATGCCAGCTTATGCAACGATAGCCAACTTTAATCCACTTACTTACGCTTCTGACCTGTTTCGCTGGGGCACAGGAGTCGAAGGTACGCTTCAGTTCACCCCCCTCATAGGTCTGCTGGCTTTGTTCGTGTTCTTCTTTTCCTTCACTTTCGTCGGCGTCGTTTTCTACGAGAGAAGACTTGAGGGAGGTAGCTGGCAATGAGGCAGATCCTGCATGTGATCGAATACGATTTCAGAAACTTCTTCCGTTACAGATGGTTCATCATAGCGCTTCTAGCCATGAACTTTGCTGACTTGTTCATCAGCGCCATAGTCTTCAGTCAGATGACGCGGGGCGTCGTCGACTACTTCCGGTTCTTTGCTCCAGGACTGGCGGTCATAGGCTTGTTTGCCTCAGCGTTCATGATTGGCAGGGAAGTCAACATGGAGGTTCGCCGCGAAGTCCACCACTATCTGCTCAGCTTGCCGATGACGCGAACAGAGTTGGCGATTGGACGTGTATTGGCAGGCGGTCTGCGAGGCATGCTTTACATGACGCCTCTGCTGATCACCAACTTCGCACTGCTTGGTCTTCCTACACTGCCTGAACTACTTGTGATACTGCTAGCCCTATTTCTGTTAGCCGTTGGGATTTCGGGAGTGAGCATCTCGATTGCAGTGTCTACTACAAGCTTTGAGAAGTTTGTGACAGCTCGAGGCGTTGTTTACTACATGTTTTTCTTCTGCAGCTCAGTCTTCTATCCAATGGCGATCATACAGACCCTTGAAACCAGAGGCTTGGCACCTCTGGTCAGATTCGCCGAAATCAACCCCTTGACAAATGGATCCGATCTCATTCGCTCCTTTTTACTGGGTTCACCAGTGTTTTCACCGCTTATGCTACTTGACGTAGCCATTTTCTGTGCAATATTCTCTCTCTTAGCCACATTCGCGTATGCAAAAATCCTGATGAGACGCTAAACACGCCCAAGGGCATGTTAACAATTAAATGAGGGACTCACAATACCTTTCACCTCTCTCATCTATCAACCAAGGCTGAACTGACCATGACTGGAATCCGAGATATCTTTGAACCAAAAACTGTCGTCTTAATTGGATCAAGCAAGATTAGAGAAAAAGTAGGCATGACGTCCCCGCACATGTTCCAAAGCGTCATCCACAACATGACCGAATTCTACAAGGGCGAAACTCACGTCGTCGATTTGGAAGGAAAAGCAGGAGCCAAAACAATTAAGGAAATACCTAATATACCCGACCTCGCCGTTGTCGTGCTTCCTCCAAGCGACGCGATTGAACAGGTTCAACACGGAGTCGAACAGGGTATCAAAGCCTTCGTTTTGTTGACTGGTGGTTTCAAAGGCTCGCAACGCAAGCAGTTATCTGATTTGGTGTCCGAATACGGCATCCGCATACTCGGACCAAACACGATTATGGGCGTCATCAACACATCCAACGGCTTGAACACCACATTTGAACGAGACGTTATGCCGACAAAAGGTGATATCTCAGTTGTTTCTCAGAGCGGAGGCGTAGGCGCCTGCTTGCTAGACTGGGCTTGTTATTATGGAGTGGGAATAAGCAAGTTTGCATTTATGGGCGACAAAGTCGATGTCAATGACGTTGACTTGCTGCGCTACTTTGAAAAAGACTCGAACACTAAGGTCATATGCTTCTACCTGGAAGGCGTCGAGAATGGTCGCGAATTTATTGAGGCGGCCAGAGAAATCGTGAAGAGCAAACCGATTCTAGCTTTGAAGGGCGGCGTTACCAGAGAAGCCGCAAAGCGAGCTTTGTCGCATACCGCCTCGGTTGCTGGCTCAGACGTCGTGTTCGACGCTGCATTCAAAAAGGCTGGAATCATACGCGTGGAAGACGTGGAAGAACTCCTAGACTCAGCAGTGGCATTGTCTAAGCAGCCTCTGCTGAAGGGAGACAACATCGCTATTGTGAGCAACGTGGGTGGACCAGCAATACTTGCAGCTGATGCGGTTGTGAGAAACGGGTTTAGACTCGCAACGCTTTCCGAAAAGACTCGACTGCGAATCGAAAAGAAGTTTCCCGGAGTCGAAGCGGTCAACCCGATTGATTTGATTGCAGACGCTCGGACAGACAGATACTCTTTTGTTTTGGACGCTATTCTGTCTGACTCAAACGTTGACGGCGTCATGGTCATAAACATGCTCAAGTCAACTTTCTTTGAGCCTGAAGACGCACTAGCTGTGGTCAAGACTGCTGCTAAGTATGGCGATAAGCCTGTGGTTGATGTGCCTGCTGGTGGAGAGGATTTTGCTCTTGTTCAGAAAGTCCTGAGAAATACATCGGTGCCAGTTTACAATTTGCCGGAAAAGGCGGCTAAAGTTTTGAGAGTCTTACGATTGTATGGCAAGGTTAAAGAAAAAGGTGTGGAGGTGTAGCGTCGCTTCGAGCAGTTACTTCTTGGCGATGCCTAACGCACCGCCGATTATGCCCAAGATCATGCCGATGATGAAGCCACCGAACGCCACTATGCTCAATATAGAGAATATCAGAACAATGATGCCGCCTATCACTTCTTTCCCTGGCATATAGATCAAGAATGCTCCGACTAGCACTATTATGGCACAGACTACTCCAATTGCACCAATCGTTGCGAATACAGCTTCTGCGAATCCTATTCCAGGTATTGTTACTGGCATGGGCACGACGTCTATGATTGAGTTGAGGAGTGATTGCAGCGCAAAGAACGCAATGCCGCAGAGCAGGATCAGAATGCCTGCTACGAGTGATAATGCGAAACCAATGGTGGCTCTCTTGGGCGAGGTAGATGCAGTTGTCACGAGTTTTCCTCCTAGCTCCCTCTGTATCTTTTGACTCAAGATTAAAGCCTTTTGATGCCCGAGAAAGAGCATGACGATTCCAGGGTTGCCAAGAGATAAATACTCCGTAGTTAAAGAACAACAACCCTGTGAGAAATATGGCAACAAAACCAATGAGGCCGATTGGGATAACAATTCTGGCAGTTCTGGCAGGGATCTTCGGTATTCTTCTGGTAATAGGCGGAGTGCTTTTAGCCGCTCTAGCAAGTGTCATCAGCGACTTAATAGAAGCCAACGCCTCAACCTTCGGGTTCACCACCATAGGCATTGATTTTGGCGCTTTCTTCACTGCTTTTGTGGCGGCTATTGCGGCGATAGCCTTGATATTCGGCGTGCTTCACCTTGTTGTTGCGTATGGCTTCTGGATAGGCGCAGGATGGAGTCGGTGGCTGGCAATCGTGCTATCGATTTTAGGTATCATCGGAGGTGTGTTATCGCTTACAGGTGGCGTGGGTGGCGTAGTTCTCATAGTTATTTATGCTCTCATACTCTGGTACTTGATGCAACCTTACGTGAAGGCCTTCTTTGGCCAGGGTCTTGGTCCAGCGCCTCCGCCAGCTCCACCACCAGCGCTACCACCGGTTTAACCGAATTTCTTCTTTTTTGTCCTATTAGTTCTAGAAAAGGGGTCGGTTCTGTTGTTTCTGTAAATACTCGTAAAGCTCTCGCAGATATTTTGACACGCTGTCCAAGCGCTTGCTCAACTCTTCCGTCTTAGCTTCGAGGCGGACAACTCGCTCACGCAATTCAACTAGCTCATCTGCAGCCATGAAATACACCTTGTTCCTTCATATGCGAAAAACCCTATTTATCCTTACTACAAACATCTACTATGCAAGCGCCTTGAGAGAAAATAGCAGGTCAGGATGTTCCAGCCACGATAAGACAAACGAATGAATTTATCTTACCTCTGTGCTATAGCATTGCAGGCATACACACAATAGTAGCTGCTTGTCTCTATGGGCCATTAGTCAGCGGATACAGCGGCGATGAAAGCGACATAGACGTGTTACTTGTTCTCAAAGGCTTTGGATCTAGGATCAAAACCTATGGGAAGAAAGTTGGTCGTAGAAACGCGCTTGTCTTAGCCGTAGATCAAGGTGCCTTTCAGAAGGATGTATCTGCTGGTTGGCTTGGCGAAATTGCAGCCGACAAGCTTCTCATTCCATACGAGCCTCTAATCAATGGCGATTACCTGTGGCGTCAAGAAGTGGCTTTGAAGAAACGTGTGGCGTGGGAGCTTTTGGAGGGCTTGATTCTGGAGTTCCCTGAGCTCTCACGTGAACTTACTATTAGACAGGAGTATTTCATGTATGAAGACCAAATGAGACGAGCTAAGTTATTCCCTCTTGTTGCTTACCGCTTTCTGAACATGTTGCAGAACGACGTTAAGCAGGAAAACGTCGAGACTACGATGAAGGGCTACCGAAAAGCATTGGAAGAGTTGTCGGAGGAAAAATGGATAACCTTGTCAAACGACGCTGTCAAAGTTACGCCTAGGCTTGTGAATGCAATAAGGAGAAAGAAGATCCGCATTCCAATCTTCCTGAGGGCTATTCAACGTGCTGCACTGTTACACGTTTTCAGTACTTTGCCGCGAATGTTGGCTCCCTTGACCTTTGAAGCTACCGTTTATGCCAAGGCCCACCCGGACGCGAAGGAGACAGAAGATGCTAGTGGGAGTCTTGAAGACCCGAGAAAGCATGTATTCATGTCTATACCATTCGGTCTAGTTCCGCTCTCAGATGCCACAGACATCGAGGAGTTCGCCAAGAAGACTATTTCAGGCGCAACCACAGTTAGTGTTGAGACCAGAGAGATAGGTGGCGTTTTGAACTCGATCTACTTGTTGACTCTTCGCACAGATCATGAGCACCAGAAGATTGTTGTCAAGAAGTTCAGAGACTGGGCAGGGTTCAAGTGGTTTCCCTTGGCGTTGTGGGCTTTGGGCACCAAATCGTTTGCTGTCTTGGGAAAATCGAGGCTGGACAGGGAATACGCCCTGAATCAGTATCTACTGAGCAAAGGTCTAGCTGTTCCAAGAATACTCCACATAAGTCCAAAACAGCACTTGATCTTTCAGGAATTCGTAGAAGGAAGAACACTGGCAGAAACCATCAAAAGCGCTGTTTCAGAGCAAGGGGGGACAAGCGAGGAGCTAGAGCTCGTGAAGGAAGCAGGCAGGCAAATTGCTAAGGTTCATCAGTTAGGCGTAGGATTGGGCGATTGCAAACCAGAGAATGTAATTGTTGCAAAAGATGGCAGACTATGCTTTATCGATTTGGAGCAGTCGTCCAGAGATGGAGACCAGCCATGGGACATTGCAGAATTCCTATACTATTCTGGACATTATGTGCCACCACTAGCAACCACAGACAAGATTGAACGCGTAACAAAGGCCTTCATAGAAGGCTACCTAGAAGCCGGGGGCACCAGAGCAGCAATCAGTAAGGCAGCCTCACCACGTTGCACCAAAGTCTTTAGCATTTTTACCCAACCTCACGTAATGCTAGCCATATCGAACCTTTGTCGAAAGGTGAAATCAAGATGAAAGCCACTAAGCTTACTCTTCATGGCGGTGTCAACGAAATCGGCGGAAACAAGATTCTGCTGGAAGATGGAGACACGAGGGTCTTCTTTGATTTCGGGATGTCTTTTGCTGACGAAGCAAAGTACTTCTGCGGCTACCTAGCCCCCCGCGGGATTAACGGGGCAGGCGACTATCTGGAGTTCGATCTTTTACCAAGACTAAGCGGGCTTTACGCCAAAGACATGATAAAGACAACGGATATCAAATACGAGAAACCGAAATTCGACGCCGTTTTCCTGTCGCATCCGCACATAGATCACATTGGGCATCTGCCTTTCATCGACGAAAACATAGAGGTCTACTGCGGCGAGTGTACGAAAGCTATAATGGATGCCATGCAGGAGTCGGGCAGAACAAACCTTGGCGAACATCAGTTTTGTCCGTTCAGATCTGGAAAGCGGCTCAAGATTGGCGGATTAATCGTCGAGCCTGTTCACGTTGACCATTCAGTTCCTGGTGCCTACGGCTTTGTGGTCCACACTTCTAATGGGGCAGTCATTTACAGCGGCGATTATAGACTGCATGGACCAATGGCACATATGACTCGAGAGTTCGCTGAAAAAGCAGCTGAGAGCAATCCGGCTCTGATGATTTCGGAAGGCACACGCGTGTGCCCAAAAGAGGAACAAGCAATACATTCTGAAAGCCGAGTCAAGGATGAGAGTAGCAAGATCGTTGCCAGCGCTTCGTCCAAACTAGTTGTTGTAGCTTTTTATGGAAGAGACATCGACAGGTTCAAAACCTTTCACGAGATTGCCAAGGAAAACGACAGAGAATTCGTGATCCCGCTTAAGTTGGCACACTTGCTGGACAAACTGAAGAGCGATCCAGTGCTGAAGATTCCGGATGTTATGAAAGATGACACTATACTGTTTTACAAGAGGAGAAAGAAGACCGGCGAATTCGCAGAATCCGATTACTTCACTTGGGAGCGTCCCTTCCTTGAAAAGGCCGTCAACTATGACTACGTTCATGAAAACGAGTCAAAGCTCATGTTCAACCTTGACCTTTCAGGCTTCACTGAGCTGGTTGACGTGAAACCGGCTAAAGGCGGTCACTTCATTCACTCGATGAGCGAGCCGTTCAGTGAAGAAGACGTCAGCATCGACGTGATGGATAGATGGCTACAGCACTTCGGTCTTAGATTCCATCAAATCCATGCCTCAGGGCACTGCCCAACGAAAGATCTGGTTCAGATAATCAATGAAATTGAGCCCAAGAAACTCATTCCTATTCACACAGAGCACCCCCATCTCTTCAAGGAACTGTTCAAGAGCATAGATGTCAAAATCATTCCGAAAGGCGAATCATACAGTCTACATTGATCAAGTCTTTAACAGTGCTTCCAAGGCTTGGACTTCATTGATTGATACCCATTCCTCATTTCTCAAGG
>Ga0224495_10002692_pt1 | contig 11387 bp, 11 predicted proteins | sample SF_Jul11_sed_USG_FD_168128 | JGI IMG/M metagenome (GOLD analysis project Ga0224495, IMG submission 168128) | Sediment microbial communities from San Francisco Bay, California, United States - SF_Jul11_sed_USGS_4_1 | ecosystem: Environmental > Aquatic > Marine > Sediment | place: USA: California...
CGATAACATGGACAGGGACGCAGTTGGCATTGATGGGGTACGGGTCCTTCGCCAGCGGCACCAGCGCGACGGCATTGACCACGGCGACGACGGGTACGACGTTTTACCCGACCTCGATAGCCTATTCACCGACTCAATTAAAATACATTGCGCTCGCAGGCGGTGGGTATGGCCAGGTATATTCCAGCGCAAATGGCACGACGTGGACCTCCGTATCCCCGGCGCCCATGTACTATCCCTACCAAGTGGTGTGGGCGAACGGTCAATATGTGATGGTGGGATCGGATACCTACTATTACTCGAATAGCACTACCGCCGCGCCGGGCAAGGTGTCTACCAGTCCGGACGGTATTACCTGGACGGCGCGCGACCCCAAGACGCCGCAGGTACCCTTATATGGGCTGTGTTGGACGGGTACGAATTACATCGCGGTAGGCGCCAACGGCGCGGTGACGACCGGCAGTGCGGACGGCGTGACGTGGACGGTGCAAACATCGATTACGACGCAACCGCTGTATCGCGTTGCGTGTAATGGCAATTTCGTCGTCGCGGTGGGTGCGGCGGACACCATTTTGACCAGTTCGGATGGTGGCGTGAATTGGGCATCGCGTAACGTCAATATCACTAACTCGGGTTCTACATTGAGCGATGTGGTATGGACCGGCAACAAATTCATCGCGGTCGGTACAGGCGGTAAGGTCATGACGAGCGCTGCGGGGACGCGGTGGGTCACCGAGGCATCGGGGACGGCGCATAACCTAACGGCGATCACTTGGACGGGGACGCAGGCGGTGGCCGTAGGTGCGTATGGCACCGTGTTGTATACGCAATAAAGTGGGCGTGCGGGGCATACACCCCGCACGTTTTTTTTAAAGAGCACAAGGCCCAATGTTGTTGATGTACTTGTCGTTGACCGAGGAAAAGTGTAACGATTTACGTTGATTCATTTGGACTATCAACATCACACCGCGCAGGGGCAGATGCCCCCGCGCGGTTTTTTTTGGGGTTTGGAGGATTGGGTTTGACGAATGCAGAGAGCTACGTAATTTTTTTCCTATGCATTGACTTTTAATATGCAGTTCCCTTCTAATGTGTTCGCTCGCATCCCCCTCAATTTAATTGGAGTAGTTGATATGAAGCGCATATTATTCGCAGTGAGTTGCTTGGCCCTGGCGCAGGTCGCGTTTGGAGGCGCCAAGACCTATCAGGTGACGGGTCCGGTTTTAGACGTAAAGGGCAGCACGATCGTCGTCGAAAATAAAGACAAAGAAAAGTGGGAGATAGAAACCGGCGCCGACACCAAGACCAAGGGTGCGGTAAAAAAAGGTGACAAGGTGACGATACAATATCAAATGAAGGCGACGTCGGTGGAAGTGAAACCCGCGAAGTAATCCAAGCGGTGAAAAAAAAGGCTGCGCAATGGCGCAGCCTTTTTTATTTACTACGGCAGGGTGTTACGCCACCAAGCTATTCTTTAATTTCTTCAATGCATTGTTTTCCAATTGGCGTATGCGTTCGGCCGACACTTGGTAACGCGCGGCAAGATCCTGCAGCGTGGTCTTGTCATCGGTCAGCCAACGCAGGCGCAAGATTTCACGCGAGCGCTCGTCCAACTTGGCCAATGCAGTATGCAAACGGTCGGTGTTTTGAGTTTCCCATTGCGCGTCTTCCAGCATCCGCGACGGTTCGCTGCGCGAGTCGGCGAGATAGGCCGCAGGCGCATGGAAATCATGTTCATCGTCTTCGTCTGCATAGCCATCGAACGGCGCATCTTGCGTGGACAGGCGTTGTTCCATTTCGAGCACGGTTTCAGTGCTCACACCGAGGTCACGGGCGACCGCTTCTACCTCCTCACGGCTGAACCAGCCGAGGCGCTTTTTGGCCTTGCGCAGATTAAAAAACAGCTTGCGTTGCGCCTTGGTGGTCGCCACTTTGGCGATACGCCAATTGCGCAGGATGAATTCATGCATCTCGGCGCGTATCCAATGCACGGCAAAGGACACCAAGCGCACATTCATGTCTGGGTCAAAGCGTTTGACGGCCTTCATGAGGCCGATATTGCCTTCTTGAATCAGGTCGGCCTGCGGGAGATTGTAACCGCTGTAGCCACGCGCGATATGCACGACATAGCGCAGGTGGGCAAGCACGAGTTTGCGGGCGGCCTCAAGGTCGCCGTCTTGGCGTAATTTTAGTGCGAGCTCGCGTTCTTCTTCGGCGCTGAGCACGGGGATCTGCCTGGCGAACTGGATGTAGGCATCCAAGTTGCCCAGGGGGCTGGCGATTTGTACCGGGTACTGGCGCATATCGAATATACCTCCTCTTTACTCGCTTTCGTCGTAAGCTTAGCACTCTATCGGCCAACGTGCCAAGGAATTTAGCACTCACGACGTTGGAGTGCTAAATTGTCGCGAAGTTCAATATTAGCAAAAACTAATATATTTGACTATCACCCTGTAGGTATAGGGTAAGCCATTGAATCTGCCGGTTAAGTCGGATTGACCGCGCGTATATAGCGTGCCACCGCTAGCCACGATCCGCCCCATCCCAATGCCAGGCCACCACTCAGCATCGCGAGGATCGCCACAGGGCCAGGCCCGGTCACTAAAAACGGGCTATTATATAGCGCGGCAACCTGGCTCACCGAATGTCCAAACCCCGCGAAACTGGCCGCCACAATGACCCATGCAACGAGCCCGCCCCCCAGGCCATAGGCCACCCCGACATATAAAAAAGGGCGCCGCACATAACCGTTGGTCGCGCCTAATAATTTATAGACCTCGATCTGTTCGCGATAGCTTTGACTCATTAAACGTATGGTATTACCGACGATCAGTAATACCGCGAGGCCTGCCAATCCGCTCAGCCATAAGACGGCCTTGCGTGCGAGGTCCAACAACGCATAGAGGCGTTGCACCCATGCAGTGTCCAGTTGTGCGCTGTCAACTCCAGGTTCGCCCTGTAAAAAGCTCAGCAATTGTTTTATGCGTGCGCTGTCGCCACCGCTCAGGTCGGGTTGGACTAGGATCAGCGCCGGGAGGGGGTTGTCCTCGACGACGTCTAATGCCTTGCCCAGGCCGGATGCGGCGCGAAACTCGTCCCAGGCCTGCTGGCTGCTGATGTAGTGCGCGCTGCTGACCTCGGGGCGTTGGCGTATGTGTGCAGTAATTTGGTCGATCTGGGTGCTGGGTAGATTGTCGCGCAAGAAAACGCTGATTTGCGCGCTGCTGTTCCAACCTTGACTGAGCTGGCGGGCATTATCGACCAACGCAAACAGTCCGATGGGAAAGGCCAGCGCTATGCCCAGCACACTCAGTGTCAGTATCGTGGCTATCGGCGCGTCGATCAGGCGTTGTAGGCCGTCCTGCGCCGCCAAGCGTTGTTGTAGCCAGCCGCGTTGCAACCAACCTTCGGCGCGAAAGCGCTGCGCCGACGGGCCTTCATTATGATGGGCCTCTGGTGTGGGGCGGACGGGGCGCCGTGTGGCGCCTTGGGGGCCAGGTTTGCGAGGTTTTGGGGTCATAGGTTATACGTGGTGGTCATCAACGAGTTGGCCGTCACGCAGCGTGATGACGCGGCGCCGTAGGTGCTGGACGAGGTCGTGATCGTGACTCGCAATCAGCGCGGTGGTGCCCATTTGTATCAGTTGAATAAAGAGATTCATGATCTCACGTGAAAGCTCAGGGTCAAGGTTACCGGTGGGTTCATCCGCCAATAATACGGGCGGACGTGTGACCACCGCGCGTGCGATGCCGACGCGTTGTTGTTCGCCGCCGGAAAGTGTGAGTGGCGAGGATTTTTCCTTGGAAAGCAGGCCGACCGTGTCCAATGCGGCGCGCACGCGGCTGCCGATCTCTTGGGGGCGATGCCCGGCAATCAGCAGCGGTAATGCGACGTTGTCATAGACGGTGCGGTCATTCAGCAGGCGCGGGTTTTGAAACACAAAGCCGATTTTACGGCGCAGCGCAGGGATATGGCGTGTACCCAGGCGACTGAGGTCTTGCCCGTCGATGACGACTTTGCCCCAGGTCGTGCGTTCCATCGCGGCCAATAACCTCAGCAAGGTGCTCTTGCCGGCGCCGGAGGGGCCGGTTAAAAACGCCAATTCGCCCTTTTCCAGGTGAAATTGCACGTGGCTGAGCGCCTCAAAGCCGCCGGGGTAGGTCTTGGTGACGTCATCGCATTGGATCATGGCGGTCTACGGGGTGTCCAGCAACGCGTCAACAAATTCTTCGGCCCGAAACGGGCGCAGGTCATCCACGCCCTCGCCGACGCCGATAAAGCGTATCGGCAGGCCTAGGCGTTGCGCCAGCGCAAACACGATACCGCCTTTCGCGGTGCCGTCGAGCTTGGTCAGCGCGATGCCGGTCAGCCCGATCGCTTGATGGAATTGCAGCGCCTGTTGCAGCGCATTTTGACCATTCCCGGCGTCTATGACCAGCAAGGTTTCGTGGGGGGCGTAAGGGTCGAGTTTAGCCATCACACGTTTGACCTTTTTAAGTTCATCCATCAAATTGGACTGGGTGTGTAAGCGGCCTGCGGTATCGGCGATTAACACGTCGGCGGCGCGCGCGGTGGCCGCCTGTAATGCGTCAAAGATCACGGCCGCCGCGTCCGCCCCGGGCGCTTGGGCGATTACTGGCACCTGATTGCGTTCACCCCACACCTTCAGCTGCTCGACGGCGGCGGCGCGAAAGGTATCGCCTGCGGCGAGCATGACCTGGTAGCCGTCAGACTGCAGGTGTTTGGTCAATTTGCCCAACGTGGTGGTCTTGCCCGCGCCATTGATGCCGACCATTAAGATCACAAACGGGGTTGTTCGAGGGCGTTCGACGACCAGGGGTTTGGCGATGGGTGTCAGCAATGCCAACATGTTTTGGCGTAGCGCGGCACGCAGTTGTGCGCCGTCTTGCAACTCGCGTCGCCCCAAACGTTGTTGGATATCGGCTAGAATCAGGCGTGTCGCCTCGACACCGACATCGGCGCTGAGCAACAGCTCTTCGAGTTCATCGAGGGTATCACTGGAAACCCCGCGGCCCAACAGGCGCTGCAATCCCCCGCCCAAGGCCTCGCGAGTGCGCGCCAATCCGCCCGTCAGGCGGGCAAGCCAGCCGGTGGTCGGGCTTGCAACCTCTTTTGGGAGATCTGTATTCTTTGCGGTTTTGAAACCAAACATGGGGGCCCCTGTCGAACCGATACGCAAGGGTGCTATCGTAACACCCCTTGGCACGCGGGTTAAGTGTCGGTGTTGCGTGCGGGCTGGTAAAGCGCGCGTAATTTAAGTATAACCTCGGGCAGCGTCGGGCACGCTCCATGCGTAGCAGGGACAGGCGCCACACCTATTCGGCGTCGGATGTGCGGGAATTGTTGGGTTTTATCACGATAGAGGATAGCTATGACATTGCAATACATCATACCTAAGGGTGTGTACGCGGCGATCTGCGCAGGTATCAGTGCATGTTGCATCGGCGGCACCGCCTGGGGCGCCGAAAATACGGTGCATGAAAAGACGCTCAGCAATGGATTAAAAGTCATCGTAAAAGAAGACCACCGGGCGCCGGTCGTGGTGTCGGAGGTTTGGTATAAAGTGGGCGCGAGCTATGAACACGACGGTATTACCGGCTTGTCCCACGTGCTCGAACACATGATGTTCAAGGGCACCAAAAAACACCCGCCAAATGAATTTTCTCGCATTATTTCGCAAAACGGTGGGCGCGAAAACGCGTTCACCGGGCGTGATTATACGGCCTATTATCAACAGTTAGAAAAGAGCCGATTGCCGATCAGTTTTGAGCTGGAGGCGGACAGGATGCGCAATTTGGCGCTGAAAAAAGAAGAATTCGTGAAAGAAGTGCAGGTGGTGATGGAAGAGCGCCGCATGCGCACCGAAGATGAACCGACGGCGGTGACCAATGAACAGTTTTATGCCACCGCCTATGTCAACAGCCCTTATTCGCATCCGGTGATCGGGTGGATGAATGACCTAGAAAACATGACGGTGGAAGACCTGCAACATTGGTATGAAACCTGGTATGCGCCCAATAACGCGACGTTGGTCGTGGTGGGCGATGTCGTACCCGCCGAGGTGTTTAAATTGGCGGAAAAATACTATGGGCCGCTGAAGAAATCCGTGATACCAAAGCAAAAGCCGAGCGTGGAAATTCCCCAAAGGGGGCAGCGCCGCATCGTCGTGAAGGCCAAGGCCGAGGTGCCAATCTTGATGATGGGTTATAAGGCGCCTTCGTTAAAGGATATGCATGAAGAGTGGGAGCCGTATGCGTTAGAGGTGTTGGCGGCGGTGTTGGATGGCGGTTCCAGCGCGCGTTTTGCAAAAAACTTGGTGCGTGGTACGCAAATCGCGTCGTCCGTGGATGCCGATTATGACGCATTCACTCCACGTCGAGAATTGTTTGTGGTGTCCGGTACGCCCGCGCAAAATAAGACCATTCCCGAATTAGAGGCCGCGATACGCGCGCAATTGGAACCGTTAAAGACGGAATTGATCGGCGATGATGAGCTCAGCCGGATCAAGGCACAGGTCGTCGCCGCGAAGGTGTACGAAAAAGATACCGTGTATTATCAGGCAATGTTGATCGGCATGTTGGAAACAATGGGGTTTGATTGGCGTATGGGTGAGCAATATGTGGACAAGATTCGCGCAATAACGGCGGAGCAGGTGCGCAGTGTCGCGCAACGGTATTTGTTGGAAGATCAATTGACGGTAGCGGTATTGGAACCGCAGGCCATGGATAACAGCCCGACTGCGCCGCGTTCCGGAGGTATGAAACATGTCCGCTAACATATTCGGAGTTGCATTGTCCGCCGCGTTGCTCGTTGCAACGGGTGTCGCCCAGGCGGGGCCTAAGATCGAACAATGGCAAACCTCAAACGGCGCGCGCGTGTATTTCGTAAGTGCGCCGGACCTTCCGATGTTGGATGTGCAGTTGGTGTTCGACGCCGGTAGCGCGCGCGACAACGGCAAGTTCGGTTTGGCATCCTTCACCAATAATATGTTGAACGAAGGCGCGGGCGGGTTGGATGCGAATGAAATCGCCGCGCGATTTGAAAATATCGGCGCCTCGTATGGTTCCACCGTAGAGCGCGATATGGCGGTAGTCGGCTTGCGCACGCTGACAGACCCGCCATTACTCAACGCGGCATTGGAAAATTTCGCGACAGTACTGGCGAAGCCTGAATTTCCGCAAAAAGAGTTTGAACGCGTACGCCAGCAGACATTGATCGGTCTGGCGCAGGCCAAACAATCGCCGGATGCGGTTACGGAGAAGGCGTTTTACGCGGCGATCTATGGGCAGCATCCCTACGCGACGGAACCCTCGGGTGATGAAGAGACGGTGAAGGCGTTATCCGTCGATCACGTGCAGGCGTTTTACAAACAATACTATGTCGCTAAGAACGCGGTCGTCGCGATGGTCGGCGCATTGTCGCGTGCCGACGCCGAACGCGTGGCGGAACAAATCACCCAAGGTCTTGCGGCGGGCGCGTCAGCGAGCGGTCTGCCGGCGGCGGATAACGTCGGCGGTGGCCGCGAACAACGCGTCGCGTTTCCTTCGTCGCAAACGCACGTGCTATCGGGTTTTCCCACCTATACGCGCAATGATCCCGATTATTTCGCATTGTATGTCGGCAATCACATCTTGGGCGGCAACGGCTTAGTGTCGCGGATGAGTGAGCAAATTCGCGAAAAGCGCGGTTTGGCCTATAGCGCCTATAGCCATTTCGTGCCGATGCGCGCGGAAGGGCCGTTTATTGTGGGTTTCCAGACCCGCACCTCGCAAGCGGTGGAAGCATTGCAGGTGATGCGTGCGACGTTGAACGATTTTGTCACAAAGGGACCGACGGAAGAGGAATTGCGCAACGCCAAACTGAATATCACGGGTGGATTCGCGCTGCGCATTGCCAGCAATAAGAGCATCGTGCAATATTTGGCGGTGATCGGATTCTATAAATTGCCGTTGGATTTTCTAGACACCTACGTCAGCAAGATCAACGCGGTCACGCTCGCGCAACTAAAGGACGCGTTTAAGCGTCGCGTCGTGCCCGCAAATATGGTGACGGTGGTCGTTGGCAGCGGACCGGTTTAAAGACCCGCGACCGCAGCAGGTACGCGTCATCGGCGGTCGCTTGCGCAGCCGCCGTATCGCCGTGCCCAATGTGCCAGGGGTCAGGCCCAGCCCGGATCGCGTGCGTGAAACCCTGTTTAATTGGTTGCAAGCCGTGGTGCCTGGCGCGCGTTGCCTAGACCTTTTTGCCGGCAGCGGCGCCTTGGGGTTTGAGGCGTGGTCGCGCGATGCGCGTGCGGTGGTGGCGGTCGATGCCAATGCGCAAGTGGCCGCGCATTTACAAGCACAGGCGCGTTTGCTGGGCATTCCTGAGGGCGCGCAGGGCTTGCAGGTCGTGTGCGCTCAGGCGATGACCTATCTAAATCAGCCCGCAACACCGTTTGATATCGTGTTTCTGGATCCGCCGTTTCATCAAGGTTGGGTCTCTCAAGTCTGTGCACAATTGGTCGCGGGGGCTTGGCTTGCACCGCATGCCTATGTTTATATAGAGGCGGAAGCGACCTTAACGGAATTGTCGCTACCGATGGGGTGGACGGTCTGGCGGAGTCGCAAGGCCGGGCAGGTCGGTTACCATTTGGTGCGCACCGATACAATTGAGGAAACCACACAATGAAAATTACCGCGGTTTACCCTGGGACCTTTGATCCGATGACGAATGGCCATGCGGACTTGGTCACGCGTGCGGTGCAATTGTTTGACAAGGTCATCGTCGCCGTGGCGGCCAACCCCAGTAAACGTTCGCGTTTCAGTTTGGCGGAACGTGTGGCATTGGCGCAACAAGTGCTCGCCGACCTGCCGCAAGTCGAGGTGCGCGGGTTTGACAATCTATTGGTGGAATTTGTCACCTCACTGAACGCCAAGGTGATCCTGCGCGGCTTGCGCGCGGTGTCCGACTTTGAATATGAATTTCAACTCGCCAGCATGAATCGGCATCTCGCGCCGGGCATCGAAACGGTGTTTTTGACACCGGCCGAAAATCATTCCTTTATTTCCTCAACGTTGGTGCGAGAAATAGCGGCGTTAGGAGGAGACGTTTCACCCTTCGTACATCCCCAAGTGGCAGCTGCATTACGACGGCCGATACAGTAGCATATAGGGTTTGGGCGTGTAGTCCAGGGCCGGGGCCGTGGACGCCAGAGAGGTTGTTATGTCTTTATTAATCAATGATCAATGTATCAATTGCGACGTGTGTGAGCCGGAATGTCCCAACGGGGCGATTTCGCAAGGGGATGAATATTATGTGATTAACCCCGCGCTATGCACGGAATGCGTAGGCCATTATGACAACCAACAATGCGTGGAGGTGTGTCCTGTTGACTGCATTATTAAAGATCCCGGAATCCCCGAAGACAAGGATCAGCTGTATCAAAAATACCTCAAACTCACGCAAAAAGCGTCTTAATCCCGCGAATGTGATACAAACGCGTCGTTGGTACGGCGCGCTTTTAGGCGCGGTTTGGCTGGCCGTTGGCCCCGTCGTGGCCGCCCCCGCGCCTGCCAAACCCCCCGCGTCTGCGATTGCATCGGCACACCCGTTGGCCACCGAGGCCGGGCATGAGATCCTCGCCGCCGGTGGCAACGCATTTGACGCGGCGGTGGCTGTCAGTGCGGCATTGGCGGTCGTCGAGCCGTTTAGCAGTGGTCTAGGTGGCGGCGGCTTTTGGTTATTGCACGACGCCAAGTCGCGTGAAGATGTCTTTTTGGACGCACGCGAGACCGCGCCGTTGGGCGCACGTCGCGCGATGTATCTGGACCGCGAGGGTAACGTGATCCCGAATGCGTCGTTGGACGGTGCGCGTGCGGCGGCCATCCCCGGGGTGCCTGCGGCATTGGACTATCTGGCGAAAAATTATGGCAAGTTGTCGCTTGCGAAAACCTTAGCGCCCGCGATACGCCTGGCGCGCGAAGGCTACACGATAGAAGATCATTTTACGCGCATGGTCAAGACACGTTTGGATGTATTGCGTATGCACCCGGCGGCGGCGAGCGTGTTCTTAGTCAACAATGAGGCCCCTGTGCCGGGGACTGTAATCAAACAGCTGGACCTCGCCAATACGTTGGAGGCGATCGCGAATAAAGGCCGCGATGGTTTTTATAAGGGGTTTATCGGTGCCCAACTGGTGGACGAGGTGCGCCGCGCGGGAGGTTTATGGGCCACCGATGATTTATTTAATTATGATGTGAAACTGCGCGAGCCCATCGTCGGGAATTATCGCGGATTCCGTATCGTCAGTGCGCCACCGCCGTCGTCAGGCGGTGTGGTCTTGCTCGAAATTCTAAATATTTTATCTGAATACGATTTGCCGCGCCTAGACGACACGGCGCGTACCCACCTCATTATTGAGGCGATGCGCCGCGCCTACCGCGATCGCGCGGAATATTTTGGCGATCCGGAATTTGTGCAGGTGCCGGTGGAACGTTTGATTCATCCGTGGTACGCCGCGGGACTGCGCGCCGCGATTCGTTTAGATCGCGCGACGCCGAGCAGCGATTTGCCTACGGCGGAAGTGCCCCCACAAGGCGCGCACACGACACACTATTCGATTTTAGACAAGGACGGCAACCGCGTCGCGGCGACGGTAACGCTTAATTTTCCGTTTGGATCCGGGTTTATGGTGCCGGGCACGGGCGTGATGTTGAACGACGAGATGGACGATTTTTCAGTCAAGCCGGGTGTGCCCAACGGCTTTGGGTTGGTGGGCGCGGAGGCTAATGCGATTGCGCCGGGCAAGCGGCCGCTGTCCAGCATGACGCCGACCTTTGTCGAAGGGCCGGACGGCGTTGCAATTTTGGGGACGCCGGGCGGTAGCCGCATCATTAGCATGGTGCTGTTGGGTGTGCTAGACCTGGTCGAGGGTCATGCACCGGATTCTTGGGTGGCGAAAGGGCGTTATCATCACCAATATTTGCCGGATGCGGTGCAGTATGAAGAAGGGGGCTTGCCTGGTCTGGTGATCGCAGGCCTGCGTCAACGCGGTCATCGTTTGGAACAAACGACGTTCAAATACGGCAATATGCAGGCGATTTATTGGGATCGTAAACGCAAGCGGGTATTGGCGGCGTCCGATCCGCGTGGCATAGGCAGCGCACAAGTAATGCTGTTGGGCGCGAAAAATAAAGCCAAGCAGGTAGCAAAAAAGCGCTAAACCGCTTAGGATGAGGGGCGCGAGGTGAAAATAGAACTATTTGTCGCCCGCGCGTGGTAGGGTGTATTTTGGACTTATTGTTTAAACACAGGAGAAGGGTATGAAGTTCGCGAAATTGGCCTTAATAAGCGTGTTGGCTATCGCTGCGTTACCTGCATTGGCC
>Ga0224495_10002693_pt1 | contig 11386 bp, 9 predicted proteins | sample SF_Jul11_sed_USG_FD_168128 | JGI IMG/M metagenome (GOLD analysis project Ga0224495, IMG submission 168128) | Sediment microbial communities from San Francisco Bay, California, United States - SF_Jul11_sed_USGS_4_1 | ecosystem: Environmental > Aquatic > Marine > Sediment | place: USA: California...
GGGATAGCCCACACCAGGTGGGCCACCCATGGCGCCGTCACCAAGGAGAACTCCCATCCGCACTCCTCGTGCGGCAAGGATTTTTCCATCACCCATAACGGCATAATCTCCAACCACCAGGCGTTGCGGGAGAAGCTGGAGCGCGACGGACACCGGTTTCTTTCCGAGACGGACACCGAAGTGATAGTGCATTTGGTGGAGTCTTATTTCACCAAGACCAGGTCGGTGGAGAAATCCTTTGTTTCCGCTATCCGGGAGCTGGAGGGGACATACGCCGTGGCCATGATCACCTCCCACGAGCCGGACAAGATTTTCGCCGTGCGCCGGGAGAGCCCGCTGATAATCGGCCTGGGGTCGGACGCCAATTATGTGGCCTCCGATTTCAACGCCTTCGTGGGCCATACCAAAAGCGCGGTTTTCATCGAAGATGGCGAGTACGCCATGGTGGCCCATGACAGCTATTGCATAAAGAGCCTGGCCACGGGAGAAACGATCCCCCGGGAGGTCCAGGAGCTGCCGTGGGATTCGGAGATGGCCCAGAAGGGCGGGTTCCCCCACTATATGCTTAAGGAGATATATGAGCAGCCCACCGTGGTGCACACCGCGCTGGATATCGACAATGCCAAGATAGAGGCGCTGGCCCGCGCCGTGGCCGGACGGAATCTGACCTTGACCGGGGTCGGCACCACCTTTTATGTAGCGCAGTTCGCCCAATACCTGTTCAACCGGTATGCGGGAATATCTCCCCTGGCGGTTTCCAGCGACGAATTTAAATACCTGGCCCAGCTGACCCCGGAGAGCCTGGTGCTGGCGGTTTCCCAGTCCGGCGAGACTTACGACACCCTTTCGGCCCTGCGCCACGCCAAGAGCCGCGGCTCCGCTACGGCGGCCATCGTCAACGTTATGGGCTCCACCATGGCCAGGACGGTGGACAACCTGATTCTCCAGGCCTCGGGGCCGGAAATCTGCGTGCTGAGCACCAAGGCTGCCATGGCTCAGATGATCATCCTGGCCAGGCTGGCTTTGGAGACCGGAGTGGTCCGCGGGGCCATCACCCGCAAGGAGGCCAACGCCAGACTGGCGGACCTGCGCCTGATTCCGGAGGCGATAGAAAACACCCTGAACGAAAAATCAGGTTTCATCCACACCATCGCCAAGGCCCAGTGTCATATCAACCACTGGCTCTTTCTGGGCCGGGAACGATACTATCCCGTGGCGCGGGAGTCCGCCTTGAAGATGAAAGAGGTCTCCTATGTGCACGCCGAGGGTATGCCCAGCGGCTTCTTGAAACATGGCACCATCGCCCTGATCGACGAGAAGATGAACTCCGTGGTGTTCATGCCCGGCAAGGAGGAAAAGGAACTTTACGACCTTTCCCTCTCCTCGGTGGAGGAGATCAATGCCCGGGGCGGATATACCCTGGGAATCATGATGGAGGAGAAGGGAAAACGGCCCGCGCCCTTTTCCGACATCATCTCCCTGCCCAGGACCCCATCCTTCGCCGCGCCATTTATGCAGATGGTGGCGGCGCAGCTGCTGGCCTATTTCACCGCGGTCACCCTCAAACGGAATGTTGACCGGCCGCGATCATTGGCCAAATCGGTTACCGTCTCCTGACCACCCATGATGCGCCTGCAGGGAACCGACGGAGTTAGGGCTCCCGTGGCGCTGGCGGCCAGGGAGGACTTGAAAGGCCTCACTCCCCAGAGGGCTTTTCTGGACAAGGGCGTGATCACCGAAGAGTTCATGGAACTATACACCTTCGTCCGCTGCCGCCAGCTGATCGACACCGGGGCCGCCAAACCGGGCGAGGCCATGGTTATCGGGTGGGACCCCAGGGACCCAGGAGGGGTCTTCACTTCCGCCGCCGTGGCAGGTATCGGCAAGAGTGGGCTTAAGCCATGGACGCTGGGGGTGGCCCCCACGCCGCTCTGCCCGCTATACGCCCAATGGTCCGGCGCTGCGGGCGCCATTGCCATCACCGCCTCCCACAATCCCGCGGTGTACAACGGAATCAAGATTTTCACCCGACGGGGACTTAAGTTGCTGCCGCTGGACGACGTGGAATTCACCCGTCTGCTGATGGGCGCCGACTATGCGGCCGAGGTGAAAAACGCCCCTGGCGCCCAAGCCGAGGATCACTCCACCCAGGCGGGAGATCTGTATACCCGATATCACCTGGACCCGGCCAACAGCCTGCTCGGCGACACCCAATGGCTTGAGAATGTGACATTGATTGTGGATGCGGCCAACGGCGCCATGGCTCCCTACGCCGAAAAGACCCTGAAACAGGCCGGTTTTTGCCGCGTGATGGTGGCGAATACGCTGCAAGACGGCTCGGTGAACGAAAACTGCGGAGTGGCCGAACTGGAGGGACTTGCCATCATCACGGCCCAAATGCTGGCGCCGGGTGGCAAGCTCCAGAATAATCTGGCCATGGCGGCGCTCTTTGAAGCTGGCCGCAAAAATCCAGATTCGCAGACATGGGCCGCAGTGTTCGATGGCGATGGCGACCGGCTGTATCTTGCCATATACGACCCGATGAGGCGCCAGGCCCGCCTGCTGACAGGAGACGACACGGCGGCGCTGATGGCCTGGGGGAAAAAAGGCCATGCCGGCGACAGATATTTCGTGAACACCGTGGAGAGTGACCTCAACCTGGCGCTGGCCGCGGGGGAAATGGGATACAAAACCGAGCTGACGGCGGTGGGGGACAAGTGGATTCTGATAAAGGCGGTGTTGGAGCTGACTCGCCGATGCGGCCAGCCGGATGTGATCCAGGAGATTGAGCGCCACGTGGCCCAGGGAACCCTGGGGGCGGACCTTCTGGAGAAGATATTGGACAAAGCACAGGTGGACTTCTCCAATGTCCAGGCGCCGCTGTTCATCGGCGGCGAGGAGAGCGGGCACAGCATCACCACTGGCTATTTGCGCGGCAAGGGGGGGCAAACCACGCCGGTGTACCATGGCAACGGCATGAAAAGCCTTTTGAACACATCGGCATGGCTTGCCGCGCTGAAGGGGTTGGCGATAGACGTATATGAGCCTGGATTCAAGAAGACGCTCTATGCCTATCATGTGGAGAAGGCGCTGTGGCGCCGCAAGGGGGATGCATGGATGGAGGCCGTGGATATCGTGGCCTCCTGGGCTGGCGTGGCCGCTGTGGCGCTGGACCCGGTGGAAATGATCCGCCCGGAGGAGCCGGACATGCTATATATTAAACTGATGGAAAATGGCGCGCACATCGCCTCTGTGTTCATCCGATCCTCCGGCACGGAGGACAAGACCGGCGTCAGCCTGCGCGGCCCCGAAAGGCTGAGCGGCGCATTGATGGAACTGGGCGAGGGGCTGTTGCGGGTTCTAATGACATCGATAAAACAGACCGGCACGCTGATGGTTGCTGCGGAAGCTTTGCTGCTGCGCCAGGCCGCAGGGCCCTCCGGCGCCCCGGCACAGGCCCTGGGCGGGCTTGACAGCGCAGAATACTCCAGGCTTCTTCATGAAGCAGCTAAGCAAGGCCTGCTGACAGGAGGCTTCCCCGGGGCCAGGCTCACGGCCAGGGGTCAGTGGCTGCTTTCGACGCGCGGGAAGGCTTAAATGAAATTTGCCGATTTTTTCACCACCGACAACCGGTTTGAGTTCATCGAGGCCGTGAAAGCCGGTGAAGAGCCCTGGTCCATCCTGTGGTCCATGGGCTCGTTGATGAACGATTTTTTTTCAAATCGCGCCAGGCAATCACCCGATAAATTTTTTGACCTGATATCGGTCAACCATGCCGCCCTGCCCGCCGGCCATGGTGAGGACTGGTCCATCCTGGTGCGCGTCTCCACCCACACCAGTGGGCCTGTCTGCATTCCGGAGCGGAAAATTTTTATTGCGGCTGGCGTATTCCTGGAAGCCGGCGCCATGATAAAAGGCCCATGCATCATCGGACAGGATTGCGAAATCCGCCATGGCGCCTATATCCGTGGAGGAGTGATCGTCGGCAAGGGTTGCGTAGTGGGCCACGCCACCGAGATGAAAAATTCCATCATCATGGACCACTCCAACGCCGGACATTTTAATTATCTGGGCGATTCGGTGGTGGGCTCCCGGGCAAACCTGGGCGCGGGCTCCATTTTGGCCAATCTCAAGTTCCGCCAGCGCGAAGAGATAATCAGCGGAGAGATAAAGAAGATCAGAACCACCGGCCATAAGGGAAACCGGGTGGATACCGGTGTGAGCAAATTAGGCGCGGTGATCGGCGATTTCTCCGAGGTGGGATGCAACACCGTGGCCCTGCCCGGGGCGCTGGTCGGCTCCGATTGCTGGATATACCCTAACACCACCTTGCCACGGGGCGTATACCCTTCCGGCTCCATTATCAAAAACCGTGGCGCCCTGGAAGTGGATGTGGCCAAACGAGATTTATAAAAAGACTGGAGACACAAATTGAGAAAGGCGCTGTTCGTGACATTGGCCGCGATTATCATGGCCATCCCCCCTGCCACCATGGCCATCACCGGGGGAGGCAGGGTGTTTGGGGAAACCAACAAGCAAGGGGTGGTGGAGGTATTCGAAAGATTTCAGGGCGCCTTCCGCTACATGAAGGTGGATGGGAAGATGCAGGCATGGACCGATGACGGGGCTTCCAGGCGGGCCCATATTTCGCTGATGCTAGGGGCTCCGGCCAAAAAAGTCCTGGTGATAGGGCCAGGCGCCGGTGCCGCCGTGGACGCGGCCTATTTTCATGGCGCCGAATCGGTGGATGTGGTGGTGAAGAATCCCGCCGTCGTCAAGGCCGCCGCCTTTATAAACGAAAACTACGGAAGAGCCATGAAAAGGCCCAGCACCAGGATAAACCTCGATCCGGCGGAAAAATGGCTGGAAAAAGCCACGGGCAAATATGACGCCATATTCCTTTGGCCGGCGGTGTATTCGCCGGAGGAGATGGCGCCAACCATCACCGTGGCGGCCCTGCAGAAGGCAAAGGCCCTGCTGAGCCCCGAGGGGAAGGTGACGTTGTGGATACCGCTTGGGGCATACAAGACGGAGGCTGTGAAGAAGACGCTGTCGGATTTTTCCACGGTTTTTCCCGAGATATCCCTATGGCTGCCGGAGCTCACGCCGGAACTGGGGTGGGCCATGGTGGTGGGCTCCACCGCTCCTCGGAAGATTGATATGGCCAAAGCAGGGGAGCAATTGAGGAAAATATTTTCCTCTTACCGCATCGCCGAGGAGACCAATTTGTTTAGCCTCCTCTCTTTTTATGTCACCGGCCATGAAGGGCTGGCGGGGGCCTTGAAAGAGATAAAACCTGGCAAAACGGAGGCCACGCCCGACCCGAATACCAAGACACCCGCAGGGAGGGAGCCTGAGATCAGGTCCATCGATAACTATAAATTCCTGGCTTCCTTGCGATCGACGGTGACCAGCTTGACCAACTCCACGCCGGAGGAGGCCAAGAAGCTGCAGGACTATTTTGCGGCGCGGACAAAAATGATAGAGGGACGGCTGACCCGAGGGACTCCCGAGGGTGGCATGGAGGACAAGCATTACGATGAGGCGATAAAGCTGGCCCCGGATGACCAGAACCTGGCGCTGCTATATCAGCAGCTGGGCAAATCGTTCATGCTGTCCAACCTGCCGATGAAGGCGGTCCATTTTCTGGAAATCGCCAAGAAGATCGCCCCGAAACAGGCGGCCACCTATTACTACCTGGCGCAGAGCTATGAACAGATGACCCGGTGGGAGAAAGCGTCGGCGGAATATGAGAAATTGAAGGAACTGGAGCCAAACTATCTGCAACCGCTGAAAGATAGCGTCACCATTCCTTGAGCCATAACCATAAAGGCAGGAGAGGCAAATATGAGAACCATACTTTCGACTCTGATATGCGTTTTAACCGCCGCATGGGCAAGCCAGGCCCAGGCCGACAGCAGGCAGGATCAAGCCATGGCCACGGCCAAGGCCATGATCCAGGAGTTGGGCTCCGGCCTGAAATCGGAGTTGCAAATGGCGGTGAAGGAAAAAGGCTTTGGCGGGGCTGTTGAGGCCTGTGGAAAGATAGCCCAGACCAAGGCCGCCCAGGCCAGCCAGGCTCATGGAGGCGTCATCCACAGGGTCAGCCTGAAGACCCGAAATCCCGCCAACGAGCCGGACGAGTTGGAAGCCAAATACCTAAAGATGATGGATGAGGATATGGCCAAGGGCCAACTGAAGGAGGCTTATTTCGAAGTTACCGGGGGGCAGGAGGGCGAAAAGGCTGTCCTTCGATTTTTAAAGCCGATCGTCACCAGCGAGTTCTGCCTGAACTGCCATGGGGAGAAATCGAAGCTGAATCCGGACGCCGCCGCCCGGCTGGCCCAGGAGTATCCTGCCGACAAGGCCACGGGCTATCAGGAAAACCAGGTGAGGGGAGCTTTCTCCGCCACGGTCCTTCTGGGGCCCAAATGAGAATCCTGGCGGCGGTGATGACCGTCGCGGCGCTACTGCTGGCGCCCCGGTCATTTGGCGCGGAGGAGGAGGGTAAGGCGCCACAGTTTTCGCTGGAGAGAGCGCAAGGGGGATTGATAACCTCGGAGGATATCACCGGGCATCTGACCATCCTGAATTTCTGGGCCACCTGGTGCGTTCCTTGCGTTCAGGAGATCCCGCATCTTGAGAACGCATTCAAAAAGTACGAGGCCGAGGGATTGAGGATTATCGGCGTCAACTTCGGCCAGGGCAAGGCCCAGGTGACCAGATTCCTTGGCAAACGGCCCGTTTCCTATCCGGTAGCGCTGGACCCGGACGGAATTCTGTCCCGCCATTTCCATGTCAGCGCCCTCCCCTTTTCGGTGCTGATCGGCGCCGATGGCCAAACGCTGGATAAATACGTGGGTGCGTTGACCGAGGCTCGCATCGAGAGATGGATCCAGGAAGCTGCGGGAAAATGACAGAGGAGTTTGCATTTTTCGATACATTGGCGTAATATAGAATGTCATGAGCATAGCCGCAACCGGGAAAGCTTGTTTTATCAGCGGCTTAAATAGTTAGGTTTTTATTCGATAAGGAGCGCTAATGGGCGGCTCCCATGTTCTTTGGGCCATCTGCGGCGGCAAGGGTGGAGCGGGAAAAACATTCCTTACCGCCAATATAGCGCTGTATCTTGCGGGATTGGGATATAAGGCTGGCGTCTATGACGCAGACCTGAAGGGTCCTTCGCTGCATACCGCGCTGGGGATGCGCGAGAAGGCTGCGCCAGCGCCTCTTGTCAATTCCGATGGCGGCCCAACCATCCTCGGCGACCTGGAGCAAACCCCCTTCCCCAACCTGACCATGCTTCCACGCAATCTCTCCAGCCTGGAGAACCCCCCCAGAGAAAGATTCAACCGGGCCAGGGACATCCTCCGACGGGAAAAATTCGATTTCCTTCTGGTGGATGTGGAAGCGGGGATGAGGGCGGATGTGGCGGAGATGCTTTTCAGCTCCGGCAGGGGCGCCATTGTCATCACTCCTGAGCGTTCCTGCCTGGAACGATGTTATCTTTTCATCCGCCAGGCTGTCTATTATGGCCTGCGGAGGGCCGCGGAGAAGGCGGCCTTCATAGAATATGTGGACCGGGCTTTTGGCGAGGATCACTCCTGCAACCTGATCCGCCTGGCCAACGAGGTGATAAGCCAAGTGGGGGCGGTGGACCGCGCCCATGCCCGCCGGATGGAGGCGGCCTTGAGTGGGTTCTCCCTGGGTGTGATCCTTAACATGGCCAGAAGAGCCGGCGACGAGGAGATCGGCAGGATGTTCTGCGACACGGTCTCCAGCTTTTATGGGCCCCGCGCCATCTTCCTGGGGCATGTCCCCTTTGATGACAGGATTATGCAGGCCGAGCGCAAGGGCGCCCCTTTCATGAACGAATATAGCGCCAGCGACACCGCCGCATGCCTGGCCATGGCCGGACGAAACCTGATGGAGGAAATGACATGCAAACCTCAGGGCATGGCCGGCTGGAGGGAGCTTTCCTCCCGGGACTATTACAGCCTGTTGCGGCTGCCGCGCAAAGCCTCCGGATCGGACATACATGCGGCTTACGTGGCCCTGGTGGCCCAATACGCCCAAGGCTCTGTGGCCACCTATGGGGCGCTGGGGCAACAGCAGCGGCGGCAAATCCTGGACCAGATAGAGGACGCTTTCGCCATGTTATCCAACCCGGTGGAGCGGGCCGCCTATGACAAAACCCTGGAGAACCATGACGCGGATCCAGCCATTGGGCCAAACGATGGCGCCACCGTGGCCGGGGTGGCGCCGGGTGGTGAGAGGGAACAAGGGCCGCGCATTTCCACGGGCTCGTTCATGCCGGACCGGATCACCGGCGGCAACCTGCGGGATATCAGGTTATCAAAAAGGATCTCCCTGGAACAGATCGCCAAAACCACAAAAATCCGGAAAGCCTATCTTGAAGCGCTGGAAAACGAGACCGTCGGAATTTTCCCGGCGCCGGTGTTCGCCAGGGGATTTTTGAAAAACTACGCACAGGCGCTGGGGCTGGACCCGGCCGAAGTTGCCGGAAAATACAACATTACCCTGCCGGAAGAATAAAAAAAGCGCGGCCGACGGTGGAAGCCACGTCCACCCGTTGGCCACGCTTGATTTCAGATGTTCTGATCGATGACCTGCTTTAGCTCCGCCTTGCTGCGCACCCCGACCACCTGTTTCATGATGGCGCCGTTGCGGAAGAAGAGAAGCGTGGGGATGGAACGGATGCCGTATTTGGTGGGCGTCTGAACGTTCTCATCCACGTTGAGCTTGCCGATGCTTACTTTTCCAGCGTATTCTCCAGCCAACTCTTCGAGCGTGGGGGCGATCATCCGGCACGGGGCGCACCATTCGGCCCAGAAATCCACAATTGTAAGTTTATCGGACTTGAGCACGTTCTGCTCGAAATCAGCGTCACTGAATTTGTTTACGTTGCCAGCCATTACAAGAAGTCTCCTCGATTAATATTATGAACGCGTTTCCACGTGAAAATAGTGTAACTTCACGCCACCGCCTTTTCAACCTAATGTTTTGATGCGAAATGTGGCCCCAAGGATTCACCGAGTACAAAACTGGCCCCATTGCCTCCTGACCGGAGAAACAGGTCAGACGATCCGGTCGATTTCCTGCTTCAACGCGGTTTTATTTCTGACCCCCACGATCTGCTTCTGGACGACCCCATTACGAAAAAAAAGTAGCGTTGGCATGGCCCGCACGCCATACTTGCCGGGGATTTTCGCATCCTGACCCATGTCCATCTTGCCTATCTCCACCCTCCCGGCGTATTCATCGGCAAGTTGTTCCAGGATGGGGGCCATCATGCGGCAGGGCACGCATTCCTCCGCCCAGAAATCGACAATCGTCAACTTGCCGGAATTCACCACATCCGCCTCGAACCCGGCGTCGGTGTATGTCTTCACGTTTCCCGCCATCAGTGTCCGCCTCCATGTTGTACGCTTCGATTCACTGAGCCACCGGCTGGCTGTATCCTCCAGAAGTGGAAATACATTACCCGTATCAGATGATCAACTGGCAGGAAAGATTCCAAGAACACCCCGAACCGTCAGCTCTGTGGGGCTAGATGCCTCGCGATGATCGTGCGGCCTTATGTCCGAAATATAGGCGTGGTAGTCATAAATTCTCTTTCCGATTTTCCGCGCGCATATGCCGCAAACGCGGAGCGGATGCCAATGCAGTGGGGTTGGTCCAGGCCGCCACCCATGGCGCCCGGCTCCTAATGCAGCTTGTTCAGGTCATCCCGGGCGGTTTGACGCACCACGTCATTTCCGTCCTTTAGATCTTCGGTATGCGCCGGAACCGCAGACTTGCCCCCCGGCTCGCCCAGCGCCTCGGCGGCGTTCGGCCGGACTTTGGAGTTGGGGTCTATCAGCGACTTTTCCAAAGCTGAAATGGCGGATGGGGCGCCAAGTTCACCCTGATAATTCGGCGCCTCTGTTCTCACATCGCTCTCCCCATCATCCACAGGCTCAATGAATTTTGTAACGGACGCTTGCTCTCTTAGCGAGCCCTGTGCTTCGGCCTGGTCCGCCTCAATAGCCTCCCCCTCCCCCACTTCATCCTGGCTTCCGGCCTCTCTATCTCCCGCTGGCTCTATGCCGCCGGATTTATAAACCAAAATACCAAAAGTCTCCACCGCTGCTTGGCGCAACTGATAGTCCGGGTCTTTAAGCGCCTCCAGCACAGCCTGGAGGGCGGAATTGTCCCTCAAATCACCGATCGCTCTGACGGCGGAAATCCGCACCTCGTTTTCCTTGTCCTTCAGCGCCTCTATCAGGGCGGGCGTTGCGGATTTATCCCCCAATTTCCCCAGCGCCATGGCCGCATGACGTCTCATCAGAGCATTGTCATCCTTCAGGACGGACAACAACTGGGGGAGAACGTCTTTTGAATCCTTCTTGCCAAGCAGCTCCGCAGCTTCCTGACCCAAATAATGTTTCTTTAAAGCGGCCAGCAACTCGCCAATGGAGGTATCGGGGCCGACCTCCTCCAAGGCCTGCGCCGTGCTCAAGTACTCTTCTGTCATGGTCACAGGAGCCTCGCCGTCGGGCAGGTACGCCAATTTGTCCAGCGCCTCCACGGCCTTTTGGCGCAGCCTGTTTTCCTTGTCATACAGCGCCTCCGACACAGCAGGCATGGCGGATTTGTCACCCAAATAACCAAGCGCCTCGATGACGCGGAAGCGCACATCCGGGTCTTTGTCCTTCATCGCCTCGATCAGCCCCGGGGCTGCGGATTTGTCCCGCAACAGGCCCAACGCCATTGCCGCATGGCGCCTCATTTGGGCGTTTTCATCTTTTAAGGCGGACAGCAGTGGGGATAAAACAACCTCTTTTTGCCGCCAGCTAAGCAATACGGCCGCCAGAATGCCGTAATCAGGACTTTTCAAAGCGGCCAGCAACTCTTTTAAGGGGGTTTTCTCCGTCAACCTCCCATTGACCGGTTTTTCGGCCATGGCGGGAGCGCTGCCCGCATTCTCCTGATAACTGGCCAGGCCAATCCAAACTGCAACCAATGCCATGGCCAAAAGAACCACACTCGCTATATTTCGCGCGTTCATATCCAGTTTCTGTGCAAGCCGTCAGTCACCCCCGACCCGCCAGGCCAGGGCCATCCGAAAGCCCCTTTCCTAAAATAATTAGTCATTCCACCGCTCTTTATCCTACCAATCGCCTTTATATTTTATAAACATATTTTTACCCCATGCAATCAAGGCCATCATGCGCATGTAACCATATTGAAATTCCTCCCCGGGGGCTGTATGCTTGCTGGACTATCCTCAACCAACAACGGGTGTTCTAAATATGCTATTTCAGGACGTTATTCTGAACTTGCAGGACTATTGGGCCAAATATGGCGCGCTGATCGTGCAGCC
>Ga0224495_10002694_pt1 | contig 11384 bp, 6 predicted proteins | sample SF_Jul11_sed_USG_FD_168128 | JGI IMG/M metagenome (GOLD analysis project Ga0224495, IMG submission 168128) | Sediment microbial communities from San Francisco Bay, California, United States - SF_Jul11_sed_USGS_4_1 | ecosystem: Environmental > Aquatic > Marine > Sediment | place: USA: California...
AACAGCAACAGCTACATCGGCAGTATTCGCAACTGGTGCTTCAACTAACTCGTAACCGTGTGATTTCAATATTGGACGAATATACCCCATTGCTGCTTGACTATTGACTTCACCAGGATTCCAAACAACCCCAATAATTTTGGCAAATGGTAATATTTCTGGAATCAGCTCTATTTGCTTCTCAAATGGCCAAAGATTACTTGTGCCAGTCAGATTTCTCCCAGGTTTTTCAATACTATCGACAAGTCCTGCCGCTATAGGATCAGTAATGGCAGCAAACACCACAGGGATATCATGAACAATAGAAGCTGCTGTTTGAGCAGAAGGGGTTGCTATTGCTATAATTAAAGATGCTTTTTCATCTATGAACTGCTGAGTTATCAGTCTACTGATCTGAACATCCTTATCTGCAACTTTTGTTTCGACATAAAAATTAGTCCCGTCGTTCAATCCAAGCTTCTCTAATTCCGACATTAACCCTCGATGGGTTTCGTCGAGAAGTGGATGATGCACGAATTGTACAATTCCAATCAACTGAGCAGACCGTGCTACTCGAATTCGAGCAACGCTAAAAATCACTATGACAATTAAGATGATCGCTACGAGAGACACAACAAATCGCTTCATGACTGATCTCCAAGAAATATAGAATCGTCAGACATAACTGTAAATGAACGTTTGGGTGTTCATCATTAGGAACCTTGCCAAAACGCTAATATCCCATACCTTACACAACAAGAATTGGTTATTCAAGGGATAAATTTATAGTAATATGAAGAAGGGAAACAATAGCGGTTATTATAGAGCCGAATTGACTTTTTTCGAGAAGGGAACATATTTTATTCAACAAATGAAAACATAACGATATGCATCTAAAAGACAGAGCAAAATGGCGACAGATCAGGGGACAAATAAGTGAATATGGACTTTTGCAATCATTTTAGATATAATCTTTCGTCAAGCAATATAGCATTAATAGGGTGATGAAAATGCAGACTCGACCTTGGACGATGCTGCTGATGATGATGGCAGGATGGCTAAATCGACATCAGCAGGATGTAATTTCATACCTCAGGGAAGAGAACAAGATTTTACGCGAAAAACTTGGCAAAAAACGGATTATCCTCAACGATAATCAAAGAATGCGGCTTGCACATTTAGGAAAGCTGCTAGGCCGGAAAGTCCTTCAGGATGCCTGCTGTGCCTTTTCCCCAGACACGATTTTGATGTGGCACCGCAAATTGGTTGCCATGAAATACAGCAGTTCCGGCAACACCAGACCCGGCCGGCGGCGTATCTCTGCAGAACTGGAAAAACTCATCATCATGTTTGCCCGCAAGAATAAGACTTGGGGCTCCAGACGCATTAAAGGAGCTTTGAAGCATTTAGGCTACAAGGTATGCCACACAACAATCGACAAGGTACTCATTCGGAATGGCTACGACCCCAGTCCCGACCGAACCCGTAAAACCCGTTGGTCGGAGTTCCTCAAATCGCACTGGGAATCCCTCGCAGCCATCGATTTTTTCACCAAGGAAATTTACACCTGGCAGGGATTGACCCGGTATTATGTCTTGGTGTGTATTGATTATGCCACCCGAAAGGTTGAGGTCGTGGGCATTTCTCAGCAGCCCTACGGTGATTGGATGAAACAACTGGCCAAAAACCTTACAGACCCCTTCTCGGGCTTTCTAAAGGACAAGAAGTATCTCATCCATGATCGGGACCCCCTCTTCACCAAGGCGTTCAGGCAAATCCTCAGGGACTCCGGCGTCAAGCCCATCCGAACATTGCCGATGGCACCACATTTGAATCCCATTTGTGAAAGATTCGTCCGGACCATAAAAAGTGAGTGCCTGGACCGGATGCTTATCTTCGGGGAGCGTCATCTTGAATATTTAGTTTTTGAATTTATCGAGCATTATCACACAGAGAGGCCCCACCAAGGCCTGGACAATGAGATCATCGAGCCCCCTCCCCAAGGCACCGGTGAAATCGTCTGCCGGGAGCGGCTCGGTGGACTCCTGAGATACTATGGAAGGGCCGCTTAATGGGAAGGATGAATAAGTTTACACTACTAAGAGCGGCCATTTCAAGAATCCTCTTGGGGAGACTATTGAACCGCGAACAGATGAGACATTTCTGGGATGAAATGGCACTAGGAATGCGCCAATTTATATGGGGGTTACGCGGGAGAGTTTGCAATGCTTTTCTTCTTTACAACACTTCTAAGGGATCAATTTTGCCAGTTGTTTTGACCTGCCTGCGTGCCAAAATGTGTGCCAACGATGTCCCGTTGAGCTTCGGTTGGGCTTCGGCTGATCTTCGCTTGGCGTCATAAGTCTTTTTTTGTCAATCATTAATCGTTTATCTACCGATACTTACAAAACACGAATTTCGGACTGAAAATCCGTGTGTCGGCGGTTCAACATTATATTTCAGATTATGTAGTTCAAAGTTATACTCGGAATCCTGCAAGACTTTGGATGTCAGTGTTTTTTCATTTTCAAGTATTTCATTTACCAAGTGACGGATGTTTCCTGCCCATGCAGCATGATTAAAAACCGTAACTTCCGGTTGTTCACCTTGCCAGCCAATAGGCACACGCAATCCTCTCCCAAGCACTTGGGCGATCAATAGTTTTGAATTAAATGCACGCTCCTCATGAGGAACGATCTGGAATACCCTTCTTACGTCCCATCCTTCATTCAGCATTGAGACAGATACGACCCACTCAACCTTGTTATCCTTTTCGTCGAGATGTGGCAACTTAGGAACATCCGGTGCATTGTTATAGACTATAAGTACCTTTTCTATTGATTCTTCTTCGCTATATCCCTGAAATTCCATCAGGTATTGCCGAAGCTCGTCTCCGACTTCTTTGCATTTCTTGATTGTTGGAGTAACGACAATAGAAAGTGGTGTAATCTTTCTCTTTTTCAGTTCCTTCCTTTTGGTTTCGTGCATATTGATCCGAAGCTGCCACTCTTCATTTTCTTCTCCAGTGGTTTCAATGTCAGTAAGATATCGTATTTTTTTGACAAATCTTTCTTCAATTGATTGACGCAACGAAAATCGATAAATCACGTCAGAGAAATAATTGTTGTCAACATAACACGTTCCTGAAAAGCCAAGTACGATCTGGAAACCATACTCCGGATTTTCAAGAAATTCTTTCCATTTTTTTGTTTTCCCGGCGGGATCATTTGCAACGTGGTGTGCCTCATCATTTAGAACAGCAACTTTTGCTCCTTTGCCCCACAAACTATCCTCAATTGACGATTTCACGTGTTCATATACAGCGTCTCTGTTTTCTACACAGATACACCCTGGAGTTATCGTCTCATCAGCCTGAATGATTTTGGGAATCTTGATCTTAGCATCATCTGGCAGTGCATCGATAAGTTCTGCGTTCCCGGCAAGAAGTTTGAACTTATCATAAAGGCCTGCTTCAATCGTAGTTGATGGACATAAGACCAGAACTCGATCAACTGCGCCTTCTGCTAAAAGAATCATGGCGATGCCGTATATGACATAGCTTTTGCCTGTGCCAGTTGCCATGTCTACTGATGCAGACAGCTTATCAGGAAACTGTAAATGACTCTCAAAATTAGCCCAAGTTCCGTATCTGTCTTCGAGATATTGGTTTCCTTCCCAGTTTTCCTTTGCAAGATCTTTAAGATTTTTATATTCGCCAGCCAAGACATACCTTAATGATTCCTGAATGGCTTCTTTCTGGTAATAACGTTCAGCACAGAGTAATTCGAGAAATGTCTCGTACTTGTCTTCGTTCCATTTTTTACGGTCACAATCTTTCCTGACTTTCAACACAAGATCATTGACCTTAAATTGCTGCCTGTCGCTCCTTGGCATTATTTTCTCCTGCTGGTCTTCTTTTTAGCGGCTTTCTTCTTGGTCGCTTTTTTTGCTGTCTTTTTCTTTGTGGCTTTCTTGATTACAGTTTTCTTGGCCGTTTTTTCCTTTGCTATTTTCTTTTTAATAGCTTTGGTAGTTGTTTTACTTAAGCCAAACTGTTTACGAGTAATTACCGCCTTACTCTCGTTGCCATGATGATCAATCCAGACTGCCATAATCTTTTCGCCCATTTCTTCCGGAGAAAAAAATGCTTCCCAGTCATTTTCTTCGAGTTCTTCGCCATAGAAAGCTTTGTCAAGATCAAAAACTGCACCATCATAATTAAGATCTACCATAAGCATCGTAAGGGTTTCTTTTTCGCCTTTTTGAGCTTCCCCCTTAATCCATGCTCGACTTTTGAACTTTTTAGTCTTCAATGTAGCGACATTGAAAAGTTGGCCTTTTGGTTTCTTGGTTTTCACTTCCCATTCAACTTCAGGAGCGATCATAAATGAGAATCCATAGGCTTCTTGAATATCATTGACATTTCCTTCATCTCTTGCCTGTAGGACGGCCTGAAAGTCCCGGCTATGAAGTTCTTTGATTACATTGTACGGTATTCTTAATGCGTAATATCTTACTCCGTCTTTGTCGATATAATCTTGAAAGAAGTCAAATGCCATCATCGGAGCAATAACATAAAACTTTTTACCAATTTTCTTGCCGATCATTGAATGGATATCATCGATAGTTTCCTCGCTGATTTGTTCCCCTTTATGAGTCTTCCAATCATATACAAGAACAGGAGCAGTTCCTTTCAGGCCATCAACTTCAAGGCTGCCAATTTTATGTTTTTTATCTTTGCACTCAAATAACTGCAAAGCAAAGAATCGCCAATCTTCCCAAGGAAGATCTTGGAGACTTGCAAAATCGTAAAGGCCTGCGTTCTGCAAAAGGAATGGCTTTGCTTTAATCTTTCTCCCTTTGTTACCAATATCTGCATGAAGGCTTAGCATTCTTTTTTGAATAGTGTATATTGCCAGCTTTCCGCAATCTATTGCAATCCATTTTCTTTTCAGTTTTTCAGCAACAGCACAAGTTGTTCCAGAGCCAGCGAAAGCATCTAAGATAATATCATTTTCATTTGATGAAGATAAAATAATTCGTTCTAATAGCGTTTCAGGTTTTTGTGTTGGATAGTCAATACGCTCAACTGCCTGAGAATTAATCACATTAATATCTGTCCATACATCCTGCAAAGACCTTCCTTTTTGCTCGTTAAGATATTGCTTTAATCGTGGCCGACCTTTCTTGGTATAGTAAAGCATAGCTTCATCGTGATATTTTTGCATTGTTTCTTTTGGGCATCTCCAAATGGCGTTAATGCCATTCCATTCATACTCATACCCTTGCCCCTGCAAGCTCTTTGCAGTTAGATCGCGATCAAGAAAACGTCCTCGCTCATCTTTGTGTTTATAATATTTCTTTATATAATTCTCAGAGTATTCTGAAACCTGTTTATTGTATGCAATATTCGAAGTTTTACCGTAATGAAGAATAATATCATGTGCGTTTCCAAGTGTTTTAGAATCACTATGCGCTGAAGTTCTTTTCCAGATGATTTGGTTGACAAAATTGGCTTCACCAAACACCTCATCTAAGACGATCTTGATATAATGGCCTTTTTTATAGTCAAGATGTACATAAATACTTCCGTCTGGAGACATTAATTCTTTCAAGAATACAAGTCTTTTTCTTAAGAATTCTACAAATTCAGCACCAGCAATTTTATCCTGATATGCTTTCTGATCTTTACTTCCTTTGAACTCCTTTTTTGTTGCAAATGGAGGATCAATGTAAATCAGCTTCACTTTCCCTGCCACATTCGGATCATTCAGCAGTGATTTCATTGCTTGTAAATTATCACCAAAGATAAGCCGGTTATACCACTGGTCAGGATTGGGCATTCCTGGACCATTATTGAATGTTCTCACATTTTGCAATGGAACAGCCATAGTCTGGCTGATGATCTCCTCTTCCCTCTGTTTACCCCCATAAACAAGCTCATATTCCTGCCTTTCGGGGGGAAATAGAACCCAACGCCATTCCTGTGGCAATTCTCCCTGCTCATCCAAAATAGTCTTAATTCTGTCAATTTGCTCTTTAGATATCTTAGACATATCATCCTTTAAAAAATGACGTTACTTCTTCTTTGAAATAAGGTTGCAACCGAAGGCTTGGAAATTCTATCATTACATCCGGCAGAAAGCAAGATGATTGTTAAATGCTTTTATAGAAAGATGTTAAATTGCCTTCGGTCAAAATACGAAAGTGTCCCAAGAGTTAATAGTTATCCACGATTTTTTCGGACATCATTGTATCTGTTTATGGTTGTTTTTCGGAACTCATCCAGATTATTAATATCTCCTAAGACTTCATCGGGATTAGGCCGATTGGAATCTAAAGCCTTTGATTTATCGTGCCCCAGCATCCATGTAGAACACTTTCCCATACCTGCCTCTAACATTATGTAGTCATCATCTGTAATTGTTACTGATTTTAGCCTTTGTGTTTGAATTTCTTGACAGTGGCGGGTAACTGTACTGTTTAACAGTATTTCTTCAATAAATGCCTCCCAGGTTTCTCGCAGAAGACTGTATACGATTGACGCCTGCTGATTGTACTCATCCAGATCAGTTTCATGAAGCCCTTTAATTTGATTTAGTCTTTCTCGCAGATGGCCTAATCGCCTTTTCACGGGCAAAGCATGCCAGGGTAGATCCGTTATGCAGTGTCCTACGTGCTCACCTCGCCTTTGTATAGTCATAGCAGTAAACGGTGTTTCGTATGTTTCGGCCTTAAAGCCAAGTTGCATCAAAAATGCTATATCGTGAGTGAATATAATTACCTGTCTCTTGGTTGCTTCTGTTGCTAAACGCTCAGCAACTTTTTCCCTATATCTGTGATCGAGTGAACATACAGGATCATCAAACACAATAGGATTAGGATGATTGCCTGCATTCAATTCAGCCAAAAATCCCCCAATCGCAAGGGCTTTTTGTTCTCCCTCACTCAATATCTGTGTTAATGCGATTGAATTATCCCTGCATCCATCCAGTTGTATTTGCATTTGCGTTGTACCTCTCTCGCCGGACTGACGCAGATTGATTGGTATATGGCCAGCCCCAAAGAAATCCAATTCTGTGCTTAAAGCTGTTTTTAATGCAGGAGTAAAACCTTCGGAGACAAGCTCACGTCCACGCCTTGTGATTTGTCCGGTTTCAGTTTCATTGATGCAACTTAGGTATTGGTTTCTAAGAATCATTTTATCCCGATGCTGGATTATCGCATCTTTTCTTTGAGAGAGCAATTTGCGGGCCTGAAGTTCTGCAAGCTGGCTTTTCATTTTTTCAAGTTCTTCAGGATTAGCTGCCTTTACAAGTTTTTGGGCCTCAGTTTCAAGTGCAGTTTCTACGGCTTCAATACCTGCTGTAGGAACCTCTGCTGTTTCAGGAATTTCATTTAGCTTGGCATACTTAAGCATCTTCTTAAATTCAGCCGCCCGTTTCCTTAATATCGGCAGTGTCTGTTCAATAAGAATTTCATGAAGGTCTGGATTAATTGTACCGATTTCACCAAGAGCATCTGCGTGGATCTTTATGGCCTTAAATGTCGGGCCGGTATATTTATCAAGTAGTTGCCGTACAGCCGTCTGAGCAGCATTTAATTCTGTCAGAGTGGCATTTTCCATATGGTTTTTGAAACGTATCAGTCTGGTCTTTGCATCAGCGTCAAGTTCCTGCATGCACCATACGCATACTTTGCCCTCACCTACAGTTGGAAACTCTTCATCCTTATAAACAACATTGACTGAATAGTTCTTGGCTGCTTCATACAACGCTTTCCACGCATCCGTACAAATACCTGACAAGGGTTCATTACTAAAATCCTCTACTTGGACTAATCTATGGGCTTCCGTAGCAGATATGAACCTTGTAACGCTTTCCCTTATAGAATCCTCATCTGAGACTAATTTATGCAGGTTTACAAGTTGTTCCCTGAAAGCGGATATAGTTCCCTTTGCTGTCCTTATTCGCTTTGCCTGCTGAATGGGATCATCAGCCTCGGCTTTTGTTATGCTTGCTGATAATTGCTTTAGGGCTTCTTCGTTTTCGGTTTCCCATCCTGTAAATTCATTTATTTGCTCATCAGTTGTTTCTCGGGATAGCCCTGTTATGAATTTTGCAGCTTTTGTACTGGCGGAAATGTCTGTATATTCAAGCCTTTGGAACGAAGGACATTCACCTTGTAAAATTGCTTTGATCTCACCCAATACTCTTGCAAGTCCCGAAAATACATGAGCACCATAAGGCAAATAGAATATTTCATTTCTATGATCAACTATTACACGAGCACATTTGGCATCGAATACACAGATATTCGTCAGTATACCATCAGATTGCTGGCCATCTGTCCAGACAACTGATTGATCCTGGCCATCTACAGAAATGTTAAACGTTGCCTTAGCCGGTGCTGTATGCCCGGCAACAAAAACGTTAGGCAGAATCCTTTCGCTTGTATCACGTGCCCGACATGCTCGTTTCAGTACTCTTGCATATCCTGATTTCCCTGTGCCGTTCTCGCCATAAAGCACCGTTAATCCTGTATCGCTAAAGGGTAATTCTGAACCATCTTGGATCTTGTTGATATTTTCAAGACCTGAAATTGATTTGAGTATTATTGAGGCAACTGTTTCCGGTGCTCCCGATATATCGCCTTTTTTCAGCGGTATTGGCAGGATCTCTTTGTCAACAGGCAAGTTGTACTTAGACTTTAATATTGCTATAAGTTCATCCCTGTCTTCTTCGGTAAAATCTTCCTGTAAGAGCAGACGACGTACTGCATCTCCATGCCAATCCGGCAATGTAGCAGACCAATCACATATTGAATCAAGCAATGACATTTTTCCCTTCCCTAATTAAGAATAAGGCCCTATACAGCTGTGTAATTGCCATCTCTGGTTATCTATATCAGTAATAAAAACATTCGTAACAACCCGGAATTTCTTGGGTCTCAACACAGGCGACTACTGAGAATAATTTAAGTTGAAGGATAGACCACGAAGATATCATTCCTTGGTAATCAAAAGCTTTCTGAGATGCTGCCTTATCATTTCTTCTCGCTTCTCAAAGAATTCTAAAAAGTTGCCAGCATCCAATTCGACATCCGGGATGTAATGTCTTGTCATATACTCTTTTCGTTCTTTCTCATCGGGATATGTTTCAAGCAGCCATTCCTTGAAATCCTTTCCGGATTTTTCCTGATTAGGCACACCCTCAAGAAGCTGAAGATTCGCAAGATAGTCCCTTTTTTGTATGAAGTCCCATGCTTTATCATCTGGTACGCCAGCATTTTCCAGACGCTTATAGGTAAACATCCTTCTTGGGAAAATATGATCCATGTGGAATTTATGCCTGTAATCAAGCCATGGATAGAGCAATGATAATGTCGGGAAGGTGTATTTTTGATTCCATTTGTTATCGAGCAGATAGTCAACTTCTTCTTCGGTAAATGAAATCGATTTTGTGCTTCCTTTAAATTTCTCTATGATTGCTTCAAATGGGAAGCCATTACTGCTTTCAGAAATAACCTGTCGAATTGGCCTCAATACATTATCGGGCTGTCCTCCAAAGGTGCGCTTAAGAAGAGAAATGGTAAGCCACCTGAATAGCTTTAACCTATCGTCTTTATATTGCTGAGATAGCTCGTAATTCTTGGGGATTCCAATTTTACAGAGATAATATGCAATCGGTATGACAGCATTGTTGGAAGTCAGGTTGTCCCGGTTATAACCAAATGAAGAAGTTAATGTGACCGCGGACTGTATCGCTGAAGATATTTTATTCCAGTTATCCTCGATTTTCAGCATATTCGCATTATTGAAATTATCAACCTTAAATGCAATGTCTGAGAAATCGCTTAAAACCAGACATGTTTTCAAGACAAAATCTTTGTCGAAATTGAAACCATCCCCAATATTATTGACATCATCTACAAACTCATGAATCACTTCTCTTGCATCTTTTTTCTGCCATTGGGCCGTTGCAATAGATAGCAAAAGATCAGAGTAATTCAACTCTGTCCCGCCGCTATTTACACGGATGAAAATATTGAGCACCTTGTCCAGGCTTTCATCTTTTTCAAGGAAATAGTTAACGACTTCCGTGTGATGGACCAGATTAAACAATTTGAAAATGGTCCGATTCGCAAATTTGGCTTTTTCCTTATCTTCTAATGAACTCAGGCCATTATCTATCAGGAAATCATTCACGTCAGAAGGTTCATTGAAATCCAGTATTTTTCCAACTCTAAACCAAAAAGCATTGTTGGATTTTATATCATTCTCATCGCAGACATCTTTGCTGACAAACTGGAAATCATACTCCATATCAGTTGGAGCCTCAGGAGGAGCAAGCAAATCAACCGCTAAAACTTTTTCTGGGTAAGCATCCGGATTATTCCATCTTTTCCTTGGAAGCTTAAATGCAACTGAACCCTTAAGACCAATATAGAGAGCGGTCAGCCGTTGCTGTCCATCCAAAATGGCCGTAACACCTTCTTCACCTGATATGTCAGCTTTGGGGTTATGACGCAAGTCATTTTCGTGATAATTTCGGATGAACTCATAAAACTGGAACTTCTTGGAGTTTTCTTTTTCTACCTGCCAAAAGAGAAATGAACCGATGGGATATCCTCGCATAAGAGAATCAAGAAGCTTAATAATCTGATCTTCTTCCCAAACAAACTCACGCTGAATTGCGGGCAATAAATATCGCTTTTTGTGAATGCTGTTAACAGCTTCTTTTATGGTAATTGGTCTTTCAAAAGACATAAGGCCTCCTATTTGAATTTCCCGCCAGTATATATAAAATTATCTGAAAAGTAAAAGTTAATATGGTTCTATATTGGTATGGATATGTCCAAAAAATGCTATTTTTCTCTTGACAAATCTAAGCTACGGCTTACATTTATGCTTAATTACTGGCTTATGGTTAGGATTTATTATGGATGCTAAACAAATACAACAGTTACGAAAGAAACTTGGTCTGAGCCAAGACAAGCTTGGGCAGCTGCTCGACGTTCATACAATGACTGTCAGCAAATGGGAAAGAGGCCTTTTGAGCCCTACTCCTTACCAGGTTGCAATGATGGAAGAATTTGAAAAAGCAGCATCAAAACCAAAGGTAAAGCTTGAACTTAAACATGTGTTGATTGCAGCCGGCGTGGTTGCAGCAGTATACTTATTGTTAAAAAATGCAAAGGAATGATGATGAATTTCATGGCTGATCAGCATTCAGGATCAAGGCTTGTAGGCAAAATGTCACAATTTGGCTTTAAGCATCACGGGATAGTTATTGGAAAAAGCGTGCATGATGGGCAGACATACGTTGCTGAAAGTGTAAATTGCGGTTATCAGTACGTGACTGAGGATGAGTTTGTCTCAAGGTATTCACGCAATGGAAAAATTG
>Ga0224495_10002695_pt1 | contig 11381 bp, 6 predicted proteins | sample SF_Jul11_sed_USG_FD_168128 | JGI IMG/M metagenome (GOLD analysis project Ga0224495, IMG submission 168128) | Sediment microbial communities from San Francisco Bay, California, United States - SF_Jul11_sed_USGS_4_1 | ecosystem: Environmental > Aquatic > Marine > Sediment | place: USA: California...
AACGTGATTGCGGAACACTGCAAGGTCGGCTGGCAGCCTGCGCCGCCAGTTGATTTAACGAAGTTCGATTCACAGTCTAACACTCGCGGTTGAGTTCCATATCTCACCGGGATGTCTTATCTCCGTTGCGCTAAGGCACATGCGTCCAGTAATGCCGGTGTGTCTTTCTATAGCGTTCCACGCTCAATCCCGCCCCACTCATCTCGACCAGGATCGCGCCGTCCTCGTCCGAGCGCAGCAGCTCTGCTCCGCCATCGGCATAGCGTTGTAATACCTCTTGCTTCGGGTGGCCGTAGCGGTTGCGGTAACCGATGGTGAACACGGCGTAGTCCGGCTGTGTGGCGGCGATAAACTCCGGCGTGGATGAGCTCTTGCTGCCATGATGCGGCACAACCAGCACGTCTGCCGCGAGCTTGTCCGCATGTTTAACGAGCAGCCTGCGCTCGGTATTTTTTTCGATGTCCGCCGTCAGCAGGATATGCTGATTGCCCGCGCTGATGCGCAGCACGCAGCCTAGGTCGTTGTCGTGCACTTTGCCCGATACGATTTCACCGGCGGCGGGATGCAGGAATTCGAAGCGGATGCCGTCCCATTCCCAGCTGTCTCCGTCCTGGCAGGGGCGTGTTCGCTGCTTTTCCAGTTCCGTCATCAGGCCGTTTGCCCTGAGCGTGTCTAAAGTTGGCTTGGCTTCGGCATGCTCGGCCAGAACGGTTGCGGGGCGATCAACGGGCAGCGACGACGCGACCCAGCCCACCGGCATGGCCTGCAGCACCGAGGCAGCCCCGCCGGTGTGGTCGATGTCGTCGTGGGTGAGGATCAAGCCGTCCAGCTGCGCGATACCGAGCGCACGCAGTGTAGGGATCAGGATGCGGTTGCCGCTGTCGGATTCGCCGCTGAAGTCCGGGCCGGTATCGTAGAGCAGCGCATGGTTACGCGTCTGCGCGGCAACGGCCAGACCCTGCCCGACATCGAAGATGACCAGCTTGACCGTCCCTTCATCAGGCGGCTGCGGCCTGTTGAGGAACATCGGCAGCAGCATCAGCAAACCCAGCCACCTTGCGGGAAAACCGCGCGGCAGCAGGATGACCAGCGCACCCAGCATGCCAGCCACCACTGTCCAGGGCGGCGGCACATGCTGCACCCACACGGCCTGCGGCAAGGCATTCAGCCACTCTAGCGCGAACATGACGCCGGCCATCACCCCGTGCGCCAGCCAGAGCGGTGCTGCCAGCGGCAGTGCCGCCCCGAGCAGGGTGAGCGGCACGACAATCAGGCTGACCAGCGGAATCGCGAAGGCATTGGCGAGCGGCGACACCAGCGAGACCTGATGGAACAGCGCAAGCAGCAGCGGCACCAGCCCGATGGTCATCGCCCATTGCACGTTCGCATATTGAACCAGCCAATGCGGTTGCCGGATGCGATACGCCGACACATACAGGATCAGCGCGACCGCGCCGAACGACAGCCAGAAGCCTGGCGACATCACCGCCCACGGGTCGGGAACCAGCACGCCGAGCAGCGCGATCGCCAGGATCTGCCCGGGCGAGAAGTTGCGGTTAAGCCACAGCGCGACGGCCACCGCGCCGACCATGTACACGGTGCGCTGTGCCGGCACGCCAAAGCCGGACAGCAGCGCATAAGCAATCGCCACCATCAGTGACACCATGGCTGCAGCCTTGCGCGCCGGCATCCACAACGTCAATCGCGTGCTGCGCCGCCACAGCCAGTAGGTCAGCGCGAAGCCCATGCTGGCGAGCATCGTGATATGCAGGCCGGAAATGCTCATCAGGTGGTTCACCCCGGTGCGGGTGTAAACCTGCCATTGCACGGGCGTGATGCTGTTCTGGTCGCCGATCGCCAGCGCGGTCAGCACGCCCGCATAGGGCGCTTCGCCCAGCGTCGATTGGAATTTGTCGCGCACGGCTTCGCGCCAGGACTCGATGCGATAACCCCAACCCTCTGCCAGTCGATCGAGGCGGATATTGTTGCCCTTGTTGTGCACGTAGCCGACCGCACGGAGGTTGTTCTCCAGCACCCACAATTCGAAATCGAAGCCATGCGGATTGCTGCTGCCGTGCGGCTGCTTGAGGCGCAGCGTGAACTGCCAGCGCTCCCCCGCCTTCAACGCCAGCGGCTCGGCCTTCCTGTCCAGGTAGGTCGCCAGGTAGACATGCGGCGGGACGACAGCCTCCGGGGTAAGTATCCGCTCCACATCGAAGCGGAAACGCTGCCCCCGTTCGTGGCTGCGCGGCAGATCGGCCACCACGCCTACTACGGCGATATCGCGCCCCATCCATGCGTCCGGCAGGCTGACCGCCAGCCGCTGTTCGGCCTGCCAAGCCGCCTGAAAGAAACCGAGTCCGCAGGCAAAAACAAAGAGCAGCGCAGTGCGGATGAACCGGACAGGCAGGTTATCCCAGCGATGTGCGGCAAGATAAAGTACAACCAATCCGGGCAGCGCCCCGGCCCAGGCAAAATCCGGCAACACCGGCTGCTGTTGCAGCAACCAGACTCCAAGCGTGAAACCTGTCGCGAAGATCACCATAGGGGCACCTCAGTGCGCGCAGATTACTCCATGCGGCTACAATCCGCCTATGCGTAAATTATTCAGGAAATACCTGCCCCATCAGGACACAGTAAAAAAGCAGCGATGGCTCAGGCCGCTGGGCGGCATGCTGCACCACCCCAACCTGTGGCACCTCAACCGCCATTCGGTTTCCGGCGGGGTTGCCATCGGCCTGTTCTGCGGGCTGGTGTCCGGCCCGGTACAAATGCTGTCAGCCGCGCTGCTGGCAATCCTGTTCCGGGTCAACCTGCCGATCGCCGCCTTCACCACCTTCTATACCAACCCGCTGACCGCCGTGCCGCTGTTCATGTTGTCGCACAAGATCGGCAGCCTGTTTATCGGCGGCCCGGCAGAACCGGTTGTTTTCCCCGACATTCATTGGCAGGACTGGATGAGCACGATATGGGGCTGGCTGGTCACGGTGGGCAAGCCTACCCTGGTCGGCATTCCTATACTGGCCACCCTGCTGGCCATTGCCGGATATTTCACGGTGCAGTTCGCCTGGCGGCTGTCGGTGATGTGGAGATGGCGCGCCCGAAAAAAGCGCCGGCTTTGTGCCTAAGGAAAAACGGCTCGCCTTGCAATTGGCGAAGAATATTTTCCCGGTCGCGCAGATCTGCCTATTGATCCGGCACAAATAAGATTAAGAATCCGTTCGGGTTGGGCCGGTCAAAATGCGAATGACCTCCATGCCTTCTGCGGACTCAAACCAAACCTGGAACTCAATCGGCACATCTTTACATAAGCATGGCATAAGTCAGCCGTCGGCGATTACAATCCGTCTCCAAAGTTATTAAGCGACCTCCACTCTGTGACTGCTTCCAATGACGAAAATGCCCGATCAACCACATGGCGGCGATTTTATCGCGCTGCCCCCTGGCTGGTGCTGGCCGTTTCGCTGCTGGTCACCATGCAGTTATGGCTGATAGCGCACGAACACGCGCTACTCCATTCGCAAGCGATATTCAACACCAATGTACGCGAAATCACCGACAATCTGAAACAGCGGCTCAAGGTATACGAGCAGGTGTTGCGCGGTGCGCAGGGATTGTTTTCGGCTTCGAATAGCGTGGAAAGCGACGAATTCAGGATTTATGTCGAGCAGCTTGATCTCGATCGGAATTACCCGGGCATACAGGGCTTGGGGTTTTCGCTGATTGTTCCACCGGCGCAAAAGGACGCGCACATCGCCGCCGTACGCAGGGAAAATTTGCGCACGGACCGGGCGGAATATTTCATCCACCCGCCGGGCAAACGCGATTTGTACACGTCGGTAATATATATCGAACCCTTTACCGCGCAGAACCGGCGCGCATACGGCTACGACATGTACAGCGACCTGGATCAACCGCGCGAAGGGGATTCAGCGCCGGGGCAGCGCCGCGCCGCGATGGAACTGGCGCGCGATACCGGTCAGGCGGCCATTTCCGGCAAGGTGCATTTGCTGATGGAGAGCAGCAAAGATGATCCGTCCGATTTCCTGATGTATCTGCCGGTTTACCGCAAAGGCGCTGCGCACGGAACCGTGGCCGAGCGCCGCGCCAACATTGTCGGCTGGGTCTATGCGCCGTTCCATGCGAATGAGCTGCTCGCCCACCTGCTGAAAGAGCATGACATCCACTTTGATCTGGAGCTGTTTGACGGCGAGGAAATATCCAGGAAATCGCTGATGTACGACTATGACGGCGATTTCAGCGATGAGCATGAAACCGATTTTAAATCCTTGCAGCAAGTCGATATCGCGCAACACCGCTGGACGGTGTCCATAGAGGCATACCCCGATTTTATGGCGAGAATCGACAACGACAAGCAATGGTTTATCGGCCTTGGCGGCGTGGTGTTTTCTATAATGGTGGCGCTACTCACCTGGCTGCTGGTAAAGGGGCGGGAGCGCGCGATACGGACTGCCCGCAAAATGAACCAGGATTTAATCCGGAGCCAGGCCAACCTGCACGCGATGCTGGACAACATGCCGCACCTTACCTGGCTGAAGGATACCCAGGGCCGGTATGTCGCGGTGAACCGGACTTTCCTGTCAGCCACCGGCAAGCGGGATATGCACGAGGTGTTGGGCAAGACCGATCACGAACTGTGGCCTCGCGATCTGGCTGAAAAATACCGCACTGACGATGACGAAGTAATGCAGACGCGCAAACGGAAAAAGGATACCGAGCGTTCCGTGATGGAGGGCGGGCGAATCGCCTGGGTGGAGACTTTCAAATCACCGATCATAGCCAGTGACGAACGGTTGCTCGGCACGGTGGGCATCGCGCAGGACATTACCGAGCGCAGGAATAATGAAGCAATCATTGAGCGTCTAAGCCGGATGTACAGGCTGTTGAGCCGCGTAAACGAAGCGATCGTGCGCATCCAGAACAAAGACCAGCTCCTGTCCATAATTTGCCAGGAGGCCGTCGATTCCGACCTGTTCCGGTTTGCCTGGGTGGGCATGCTGGACGAACCAAGAGTTTCAGTTCGACCCGCAGCCTATGCGGGCCCGGAAGAGGGTTACACGCAAAAGCTCAATATCAGGCTCGATGATGAGGTGAGCGGAAACGGGCCGGTCGGCAGGGCGATCCGCACAGAAATTCCGTACATTTGCCAGAATATACAAACCGACCCGGTCATGGCGCCCTGGCGTGAAGAGGCCAACCAGCGAGGTTATCATGCGATGGGGGCATTTCCGCTATACCAGACAGGCTACGTGGCCGGTGCCATCAGCACCTATTCCGGCGACGCGCATTTTTTCACGCCCGACATCACCCGGCTGATGGAGGAGCTTGCCGCCGATTTGTCGTTCGCGCTGGACGTATACGCCGAAAAGGAACGCCGCAGATCGGCGGAAGAAGGGTTGAGGCAACTCAACATCGAACTGGAGAGCCGGGTTCAGGAACGCACCTGTCAACTGGAGGCGGTCAACAGCGAACTGGAAGCGTTCAGCTACTCGGTGTCGCACGATTTGCGCGCGCCGCTGCGCAGCATCGGCGGCTTCAGCCAGATATTGATGAAAAAACACTGTGCGCAACTGGATGAAACAGGACAGGATTATCTGGGACGCGTGAGCCGTGCCAGCCAGCACATGGGCTTGCTGATCGACGACTTGCTGATGCTATCGCAGGTGACGCGCAGCGCATTGGAGCGCAAGCTGGTCGATCTGAGCGCAATTGCGCGAGAGGTGATGGAGGTTCTGCACAAAACCCACCCGGAAAGGACAGTAAAATGCGTCTTGCGACCGGAGGTGGCGGTGCATGCTGATTACGGACTGATGCGCATCGTCATGGATAACCTGCTCGGCAACGCATGGAAATACACCAGCAAAAAAACGGGGGCAGAGATCGAATTCGGCGAGCGCAACATTAACGAAGAGCGCGTATTGTTCGTGCGCGATAACGGGGCCGGGTTTAATATGGACTACGCGCACAAACTATTCGGCGCATTCCAGCGTTTGCACAGCACGCACGAATTCGAGGGGACGGGTATCGGGCTGGCCACGGTGCAGCGCGTTATCCACCGCCATCATGGCAGAATATGGGCGGAAGCCACAGAAGGACTGGGGGCGACGTTTTACTTTACGTTGCCGCAACGTGAACGAGAAACATAAGGAACGGTATGTGCAGGAATAACACAATATTGCTGGTGGAGGACAACCCGGATGACGAAGAGCTGACCCGGCTGGCGTTCGCGGAAAGCCACGTCGCCAATGAATTGGTCATCGCGCGCGATGGGCAGCAGGCGCTGGATTACCTGTTTGCGGAGGGGCAATATACGGGAAGGAATATCAACGAACAGCCGCAACTGGTACTGCTCGACCTGAAGCTCCCCAAGATGGACGGCATGGAGGTGTTGGGCCATATCCGCGCCAACGCGGCGACCAAAATCCTGCCGGTGGTGATCCTGACTTCCAGCAAGGAGGAAAGCGACATGGTCGAGAGCTATACGCTGGGCGCGAACAGCTATATCCAGAAGCCCGTGGATTTCACCCATTTTATCGACGCAGTGCGCCAGCTCGGCTTGTATTGGCTGGTGCTGAACGAAGTGCCGCACTTCTGATATTCATGCAACACTCTTCCAGACCATCGTTCGGCAAATCCTTGCGCGTGTTGCTGGTGGAAGACTCGCCGGACGATGCCGAGCTGGTTTTGTTCGAGTTGGGCGAGGCGGGGTTCGACGTCGCCAGCCGCAGGGTAGAGAACAAGACGGAAATGCTTGCAGCAATGGCTGAGGGCGGTTGGGATGTGGTGATCTCCGATTTCAACCTGCCCGCGTTCGACACCGGTGATGCCTTGGCATTGCTGCGCGAGAAAGATGAGGATATCCCGTTCATCATCGTGTCCGGCCTGATAGGGGAAGAGACCGCCATCGCCCTGATGAAGAAAGGCGCCAGCGATTTCGTGATGAAGGATAAGCTCGCGCGGCTGGAGCCGGTCATCGCGCGCGAATTGAAGGATGCCGCCACGCGGCGGGCGCATCGCCGGGCGCTGGATGCGTTGCAAGCCAATGAAAAACTGCTGGAGGGAATCACCTCTTCGCTGGGCGAAGGCATTTACGTGCTGAATACGCGCGGCGAACTGGTATTCATGAATCCGGAAGCGGAACGCCTGCTGGGTTGGAAAGCAACGGAATTGCTCGGGCGGAATGTACAGAATGTCATCCACACGCAACGCACGAGCGGCACGCCGTTATTCGAATCGGACTGCGGCGTGCTGAGAGTTCTGCAGGACGGGGTTTGCTGCAAAAGCGATGACGACGTTTTCGTACGCAAGGACGGCACGCTGATTCCGGTCTCCCTCACGGCCAACGCGATCATGGGGGATGGCAAGGCCGTTGCCGTCGTGGCGGCATTCCAGGACATCAGCCAGCGCAAACAGGCCGAGCGCGAATTGCTGGATTCGCGGACACAGTTGCGGGAATTGACCGACTATCTGCAAACCGTGCGTGAAGAAGAGCAAAAACGGCTGGCACGTGAACTGCATGACGGACTCGGGCAAATGCTGGCCGGCATCAAATTCGACGCCAAGTGGCTGGCAGCGCATCTGTCCGGCGCTCAGCAGGAAATTACGGACAAGATCACGTCAATGTCCGACCTGATCGACGCGACGCTGGATGCAATGCGCAGGGTGGCGGCGGATCTGCGCCCGGCGATGCTGGACGATCTGGGGCTGATGTCGGCGGTAGAATGGCTGACCGAGGATTTCGGCAAGCGATCCGGCATCGGCATCCGGTTCGAGCGCGAAGTGGGCCAGCTGGAATATGGCTGCGGCGACAGCTGTGAAAAAGAAATTTGCCGTATGGATGCGGGAGTCTCCACGGGCGCTTTCCGGATCGTGCAGGAGAGCCTGACCAACATCGCCAAGCACGCGCAAGCGGAACGGGTGCAGGTGTTCATGAAATGCAGGGAGGGAAAACTGATGATCTGGATATCCGACGACGGCAAAGGAATGCCTGCCGCTTATACTCGGGCAAAAAAACCTGATTCGTATGGCATTATCGGGATGAAGGAACGCGCTACCTGCCTTGGCGGTACCATTAAAATAATAAGCGCCCAGAATAAGGGCACGCGCGTGGAGGCGATCTTGCCGATAAAGTTTGTCAGAAACAGGGGACGGAATGATCAGGATTTTGATTGCCGATGACCACGCGATAGTCCGTGAGGGATTGAAACAACTGCTGTCCGAACAGGGCGACTTCATCGTGGCGGGTGAAGCTGCCGATGGATTGGGAGCACTCAAGCTGATACGCGAGCAACCTTTGGACATGGCACTGATGGATATGTCCATGCCCGGGCGCGGCGGGGTCGAACTGATCAAACAGATCAAAGCCGAAAAGCCGAAGCTGGCCGTGCTGGTGCTCAGCATGCACAATGAAGAGCAATACGCGGTCAGGGCGCTGCGGGCGGGCGCGGCGGGATATTTGACCAAGGAGAGCGCGCCGGACCAACTGGTCGCGGCAATCCGCAAGGTGGCGGCGGGCGGCATGTTCATCAGCCCCGGCGTAGCCGAACGGTTGGCTTACGAACTGGGCGGCAACCACAATGCAGCGCCACATACGCTGCTCTCGGATCGCGAATACCAGATATTCCAGATGATCGTAGCAGGCATTCCTGTCGGCATCATCGCCGACAAACTTTCGCTGAGCGTCAAAACAGTCAGCACCCATAAAACGCGGATACTGCAAAAGATGCAAATGAACAGCGCCGCCGAGTTGATCCATTACGCCATCCGACACCAGCTGGTCGAGCCACAAGGCAACTAAACTCCGCGCAGCGCCGGGCGTCATTACCCGGCTATACTCCTGCGGAAACTCGCTGGCAGGAATTTTCCTATCCCGCATCGTCGTGCATTCCTACATCCAATATCAGGCTTCGCCGATATGCTTCTTGCCGCGCATAAAACAATATGGCAGACCCGGATTCGGGGTCGTCGGAAAATATTGGACATGAAAAATTACCTGCCAGGAAGCTTGATCCGCCAATATGCATTAGCGACCAGATCGCTATCGGGCACCGTTTTCCCGCCGGAAACCACCGTGCCGCCGTTGTCTGGTAACGAGCTGGAGATCGAGCAAGTCAGGATGCTTTACGCGGGATTGCCGTCCGCGCTGACCAACAATGCGATACTCGTGTTGATACTTGCCAGTGTGTTGTGGCCGGTCGTCCCGCATGAAAGATTATCGGTTTGGCTGGCCGTCATCGCCACGACCCTGCTGACCAGAACCGTTTTATGGGGTTTATGGCTGGACATCGGCCTGCCCTCCCCTGCCGCCGCCCGTCACTGGCTGAACCGCTTCCGGGCGACGTCCATCGCCACGGGCGTCGCCTGGGGGACGGGCGTTGCGCTGCTGTTTCCTGCGGGAGACACAGTGTATCAACTGTTTCTCGCTTTTGTCACGGGCGGAGTAAGTCTCGGCGCGATCACATTGCTGGCCGTGGACAGCATTGCCGTGTTCGGATACCTGATGCCGATGCTGACCCCCTTGGCGGCGCGCTTCTGGCTGGAGGGCGGGCGCACACAGATGGCCATGGTTGCGATGATTACGCTGTACCTGATTTTTATCACAGCGAGCGCGGCCCGAATCGGGCGCGGTTTCCGCGAAAATGTCCTGTTGAGGGCCGAAGCAGTCAGGCGCGAACAGGTGATACGCGAACGTAACCAGGAGCTGAACGCCATCGTGGAAAGCTCCCCGGACAACATCATCCGCTACGACAAGAATTGCCGGGCGATTCACGTCAACGGCAACATGGAAAAAACGATAAAGGTCGCGGCAAGCGCGCTGATCGGCAGAACCCCCGTCGAACTGGAGATCAACGGCCTGGTATGCGCAGATTACCAGGCGGTGCTGCAACACGTGATTGCAACGGGTACCGAAGGCAATATCGAGGTCGCAGTGCCGGATCCCCACGGCAACCCGGCTATCCACTATATTCATTTTGCCGCCGAGCGCGACATCCATGGCAAGGTGGTCGGTGCCTTGGCGTTCGGACGAAACGTTACCAATATCAAGGCGGCGGACGATAAGATCAAGCAGCTCGCGCTTTACGACACCCTGACCGGTTTACCCAACCGGCGTTTGATGCTGGATCGGTTGCAACATGCGCTGAATACCTGTACGCGCAATGGCAAATGCGGCGCGCTGATGATTATCGACCTGGACAATTTCAAGCGGCTGAACGACATGCAAGGCCACGGCAAGGGCGACTTGCTGCTGCAACAGGTTGCCCGCCGGCTTTCCGCCTGCTTGCGCGAAGGCGACACTGCAGCGCGGCTGGGCGACGACGAGTTTGTCGTGATCCTGGAAAACATGAGCGGCCAGCCCAGGGAAGCCGCCGCCGAAGCCGAAAGCATAGGCAAGAAAATACTAGCCCGGCTCAACCAGAGCTACCTGCTCGACGGCTACGAGTGCCACAGCACACAGAGCATCGGCATCGCCCTGTTCGACGGCAGGCAACGCAGCGTAGATGTCTTGCGCCAGCAAGCCGATCTTGCGATGCATAAAGCCAAGGCCACAGGTCGTAACGGTTTACGGTTCTTCGATCCGGAAATGCAATCCGTCATAACAGCGCGAGCGGCGCTTGATAGCGATGTGCAGCGCGCACTGCAAATGAACCAGCTTATTTTGCACTACCAGCCCCAAGTGAACAGCAAAAGCCGCATGACCGGTGCCGAAGCGCTGGTGCGCTGGCAGCATCCCGAGCGTGGCATGGTGATGCCGGGCGATTTCATCCCGCAGGCCGAGGAAACCGGCCTGATCCTGCCCATTGGCCTGTGGGTGCTGGAAACGGCCTGCGAGCAACTGGCGATCTGGGCTGCGCGCAAGGAAACCTCCCGCCTCACCATGTCGGTCAACGTCAGCGTGCGCCAATTGCTGCACCCGAATTTTGTCGGGCAAATCATGGCGGTAATCGAGCGCACCGGCGCCAACCCCAACCGGCTCAAACTGGAACTGACCGAGAGCCTGTTGCTGGACAACGTGGATGAAACCATCGTCAAGATGGTCACGCTGAAAACCAGGGGAGTGAGATTTTCGCTGGACGATTTCGGCACCGGTTACTCGTCGCTTTCCTACCTGAAACTCCTGCCGCTGGAATACCTGAAGATAGATCGCTCCTTTGTGCGCGACGTGCTGACCGACCCCAACGATGCCGCCATTGCACGCACCATCGTCGCGCTGACCCAGAGCCTGGGCATGGGCGTCATCGCCGAGGGCGTGGAAACGGAAGCGCAGCGCGACCTGCTCGCGAGCTACGGCTGCCACACCTATCAGGGCTATTTGTTCAGCAAACCGCTGCCCGCCGACAAGCTTGAGGAATTTTTACTGG
>Ga0224495_10002696_pt1 | contig 11379 bp, 12 predicted proteins | sample SF_Jul11_sed_USG_FD_168128 | JGI IMG/M metagenome (GOLD analysis project Ga0224495, IMG submission 168128) | Sediment microbial communities from San Francisco Bay, California, United States - SF_Jul11_sed_USGS_4_1 | ecosystem: Environmental > Aquatic > Marine > Sediment | place: USA: California...
CGCCACGTAGACTCCACGGTGCACAATTTTGAAGAATGGGGCCTGCCCATCATGCGCAACGAGAAGAAGGGTTCGTTCCTGCGTGAGGGACGCTGGCAGATCATGATCCATGGTGAATCCTACAAGCCTATCGTTGCCGAAGCGGCCAAGAAATCGGCGGACAAGGTTTTCAACCGCGTCTGCCTGACCCACCTGCTGATGGATGAAGCCAAAGAGAACCGTGTTGCCGGTGCCGTGGGCTTCAACGTGCGCACGGGCAACTACCACGTGTTCAAGTCCAAGACCGTCATCTGCGGTGCCGGTGGCGCTTCCAACATCTTCAAGCCGCGTTCAGTGGGTGAAGGTGCGGGTCGTGTCTGGTACGCGCCATGGTCCTCGGGTTCTGCCTATGGCCTGATGATCGAAGCCGGTGCAAAGATGACACAGATGGAAAACCGTATCGTGCTGGCCCGATTCAAGGATGGTTACGGCCCGGTCGGCGCCTACTTCCTGCACCTCAAGACCTATACCCAGAATGCCTACGGCGAAGAGTACGAATCCAAGTGGTTCCCGGAACTGCAGAAGATGGTCGGCAAGGAATACCTGGACCCGGAAGTTTCGCACCGTACGCATCGCCCTATTCCGACCTGTCTGCGCAACCACGCGATCATCTCCGAGGTGAATGCCGGTCGCGGCCCGATACACATGGTCACCATGGAAGCCTTCCAGGATCCGCATCTGGAAGAGATCGGCTGGCACAACTTCCTGGGCATGACCGTAGGCCAGGCGGTGCTGTGGGCCGCTACCGACGTAGACCCGAAATACGAGAATCCGGAATTGACGACTTCCGAGCCGTACGTAATGGGCTCGCATGCCACCGGTTGCGGTGCCTGGGTTTCAGGCCCTGAAGACGTATCTCCTCCCGAGTACTTCTGGGGCTACAACCGCATGACGACCGTTGAAGGCCTGTTCGGTGCCGGTGATGCGGCGGGTGGCACACCACACGCCTTCTCATCAGGCTCCTTCACCGAAGGCCGCCTGGCTGCCAAGGCTGCCTGCAAATATATCGATGATGGCAAAGCTGAGGGCATCCGTGTTTCCGACGCGCAGATCAATCGCCGCAAGGAACAGATCTACAAGCCCATGGAAACATACCGTGTCTACAGCAACGAAGTGGTCGCCGGTTCCGTCAATCCCAACTTCATCAATCCGAGACAGGGGCTGGATCGTTTGCAGAAGCTGATGGATGAATACTGTGGTGGTTTTGGCGTGAACTACATGACCAACGACAAGCTCCTGAACATCGGCCTCAAGAAAATGTTCATCCTGGGGCAGGATCTGGAAAAAGTCGCCGCCTCGGATATACACGAGCTGTTGCGTGCCTGGGAGCTGAAGCATCGCTTCCTGACTTCTGAAAGTGTGTTCCATCACACGCTGTTCCGCAAGGAAACACGCTGGCCGGGATACTACTACCGCGGTGATGCAATGAAGCTGGATGACGAGAACTGGCACGTGCTGACCGTCTCACGCCGCGATCCCAAGACCGGCGAGTACACGATGGAAAAAGCGCCGCTCTACCACCTGGTCGGTGATGTAGAGAAGAAACCGCATGACGACCACCACTAGGCAAATACAGGCCTGGTCTGCCAGTTTTGCACGATCAGGCCTGCGAATACATATGCGATAACTTGTCAGTGTATTTAAAGAGGACCGGCATATTCCATGTTGGTCCTTTTTTTGTCTGGCTGCGGGGTGGTTCGGCCGGAGGGTGATTTGGCCTCGACATAGATAAAATCATGGAACGCAGTACACGTGGGATATTTAATGAACATTCTTGAAAAATCAGACGAAGAGATTCTGGAGTTGGCCAACCCGATGTGGGCCGATCTTATCAAGTACTCCAATGAAGGAAACTACGGTGCTTTCACGCGTAATTTCTCCAGCTCTTTCATTGCGGGAGCGAATGAGGTTGAAATGGGCAAGCAGTTTGCGCGCAGCGACCTTGCCAAGAACCTGTCGGATGATTATTCGTATCTGGGCATGATACGCCGCGGAGAATATGTCACCGTGTTGTATAAAGTGATCAATAAGAAAAACAAGGGTGAATGGCTGGGCAGACTGGTGCTGGGTTACGAAAGGGACAAGGTTAAGATCTTCGGCGCTACGCTGTTTTAAACCCGGAAAGAACTCGTCATTCCCGCGCAAGCGGGAATGACGGTGCTAATGAATGAGCTGGGTAAAAAAAGATTTAATGGATATGTCAGATACGATAGCAGACGAAAAATTCGTTGAACTCAAATACAAGGTCATCGATAACAAGACCGGTGACATACTTGTTACTGTGGATTACCCGCTGGGCTATGTGCATGGCGTGAATGATGTCATGTCCGAAGACGTGACCAAGGTACTGTATGGCAAAAAAGTCGGCGACATCATCGAAGTGCCGATAGACACCACCAAGCTATACGGTGAGCGGGATGAATCACTGGTGTTTACCGATCGCATCGAAAATGTCCCGGAAGAATACCGGGAGATCGGCATGACCATCACCATGGAAAACGAAAAAGGCGAGCCCAGAAACTTCATCGTAACCCGTTTCGACGACAAGACCTTGACCGTCGACGGCAACAACCCCCTGTGCGGCAGGGAAGTCACTTTCATGCTGGAAGTCCTGTCGATACGAGATGCCACCGAAGAAGAAATTGAGCTTGGCGGCGCGGTCGGCGCCGATCCTGACCTGAATGAAATACTCGAACGGGCAAAATGAGATTCTCGAATACATACATGATCTATCCGGAAAACGGGGCCCTGGAGCGCGCGATCGCGAATTCCATCGGCCTGCTGAGTGCAGAGATGGCCGCAACGGCTGTTCCGGATACCCAAGTCGCCGTGGCGGATAACTTTCGTTTTACCCGCGGGAACTATGAGCAGCACCGTTACAGTTCAAAAGTCTTTGAGAGTCTGCGCGAGGCCCTCGAGGCAGCGCTGACAGACACCCCTGTTACTGCCCCCCCTGCTCCGAATATAAACCGCAGCCAGGAGCCATTGGCCTGGGCGGAGGCCCAGAATAGTCTGGGAAACATCCTTGCGGCAATGGGGCAGCAGCGCAGAGATGCCGAATTGTTCGAACGGGCCATCCAGTGTTTTGGCAATGCATTGGAGGAATTCAGGCAGGAAGACTCGCCAGCGGAATGGGCAGCGACGCAATATAACCTGGGCACGGCCAACCAGTCGCTGGGTCGGCTGCTTGATGCTGCCAAGCCGTTAAAGATCGCTGTGGATGCGTACACCAATGCCCTGCTGGTGTGGACGAGGGATCAATCTCCGCAAGACTGGATGTTGACGATGCATCAACTGGGCGCCACGTTGCATACTCACGGAAAACTGCTCAAAGGCAACCGTCAATTCCAGAAATCCGTCGTTGCCTATAAAAATTCGCTTGCCGTACTCGATGCGGATAACTACGCACTGGAGCTGACTGCCACCCATAACAACCGGGCTGCGGCACTGCATCATCTCGCCGAATCGGAAGAAAATCCTGAGCGTATTAAAGAAGCGATCAATTCATATGAAAAGGCATGGACAGTCAGCATGGAGCAGCAATTGCCCATCCACCTGGCTGTCATCTGTCGTGTGAACAAGACAACCGCACAACATGTACTGGCCGAATTAACCAGCGATGCCGGGCTGGCAGAGGAAGTCGCCGATGAGTTTGAAGTCATCATCGAATGTTTTTCGCATGCGCTGCAGCCGCTGTGTTTAAGGCATTGCCAGGAACAAATGGCCAAGGCAAGGTCGCTGGCGCTTGCCGCTGCCAAGGGGGTAGAAATTTGCAGGCCGTAGAAACAACAGAAAAAAAGCGCGACCCGAACAACCCTTGCCTGTTCTGCAAGGATCCGCGCGGCGTGTCGCTGGAGCATGAACTTGCCTACAGTGCGCGCGATAGCTATGCGGTGAGCCCGGGCCATACCCTGGTCATCCCGCGTCGCCATGTGGCCAGTTTTTTTGACCTGACACCCGAAGAGGTTCATGCCTGCATGGGACTGATCACCAAGGAGCGCAAGCGGCTGGACGAAGAATTCAAGCCTGATGGATACAATATCGGCGTCAACGTAGGAGCTGCGGCCGGACAGAGCATCTTCCATGTCCATATACACATCATTCCGCGCTACCAGGGAGATGTCGAGAATCCCCAGGGCGGTGTGCGACATGTGATTCCAAAAAAGGGACACTACACGCGTTAGATTGTATAATTTAGTCAGTTAAGTGGGAGGGGCTGGCAAATCTGAGAAATTCCTCCCGTTTTCAACCCGCAAGGAGACATAATCATGAGCGATGACAAAAAGCCTTTTACCCGCCCCAAGGTTCCGGATGGACACTCATTCCACGTGACTACCCGCCAGAAAGAAATTGTGCCAGGGCAGTTTTTTGTGGGCTATGAAACCACCTGGGAACCGCACCAGAAAGAAGTTCCGTACCAAACTCCCAAAAAGCCCTAGTCATCAGCTGTATAGTACCTTTCAGGTCGTACGGCTACAAAAAAGCACGCTTTTATAGCGTGCTTTTTTAATCCAACTTAAAACTCAAGCACGCTCAGCAAGCTGATAATCCACATTGATAAAAGCGCCGATCTCGGCCAGAAAACGAATCGTTCGGGTGCCGAAACCCACATCCGGACGTGTTTCGCCATTATCACCAGATAGCACCAAAACTACGCCGATCCTCGGCGACAAGTTGTGGCTCTTGATCACTTGCAGGATCTTTTCCTTCGCCGGTTCAATTTTCTTGATGATTCCTTCCGTCATCTTGTAAACGTCGATATTGTCCGCCATCGTGTCCGTTGATAACTCCCACGAGCTGATCACGGGCTTATCGAGGGGGCTGCGCGCGCCGGATGCATCAACCGAGGTAGGTTCAATGCCCAGCAGACGAGTGATGTCATCCGGATCGAAATGATAACCACTGAGTGTGAAATGGACGCGTGCTTTGTTCGATGCCAAGTTATTACCCTCTTCAAATGATTGTAAATGAGACGAGGGATTATAGCGTATGGCAAAAAGGGGCTACCCCATTAGCTCGCATTGATTTACAAGTCTAAGACGCAAGTGTCCGGCCAGATGTCAGCCATTGCTGACAAAGGCAGTGACTCAATCGAATGTTCCTTGTCGCGCGTGTTGCTGTCGTTGACGCCATACTCGGCCTTAACAGCTGCTTTCGTTAGCTGTGTAGGAAGGCACCTCAGGGGACACTTAGAACTCCGCACTCTCGGTCGAATTTGACCGGTCTCAATGGGACGTTATTGATCTTCAGGACGCAGTTGAATTGGAGCCACTTGATAAATAACCAAGCGTTTCACGGAAAAACGTGCCATGCCATGTGAAAATTATGGTGAATTATGCCAGCCATCATAATTATAATATTTTATATAATTCCCCATAATTCAAGAACGAGCACTTAACCTTAGCAAAGTTATGTAGGTTGGATAAATTTGTTAACTTTATGTTGAATTGCATCACCGATTGGCCCGCTCTTTGCATTTGGTGTTGACCCATCAACGGTTTGAAGTGAGCGGATAATTCAATTTTCTGCTTTCTTCGATACGGGTCATTGCCCGATGCCGAAATTTGTCACGTCTGAGTCAATCGGTTGCACAATTCAACAGAACGACCACTCCCTGGAATCTTGAGAAACTACCTCAGTGCGCAAAACGGTAAACATCGAATGTTGTTGTCGAATATTCGTAATCCGCAGGTGCATGTTCTGCCTACACTGACAGCTACCTGCCAGCTGTGACCAGTATCACTTAATACAGGACGGAGTGCCTATAATGTGTCGGAAGAGGAAGCAATTCACCCTTGGACACGATGACCGCTTTTGCCGGAGGATCAGTCATACATGGCAAAAGCCTGATGGGTCACCCGTTTCCTGCGACTGTATGCCACGTGGATCCGATCAGGACAATATTTGATAGGGCTCCATCGTCACAGATTCTACCTTGTCGCCAAGCAGGATCAGGTGGCCTTCAAGACGGCTGTTGCCGGTCTCGCTGAATTCAAAACGGTAGGTACGGCGCAACACCCTGCGCCCACTCTTGTCCCGTGCTAGGCCCAGCCCGATATTGGCGACCGTGTCGTCGAGGAACTGTACATTCGCTTCGCCGCAAGTTCGCCGACCCGCATTCCTGGCAATCTCAAGGGCATGCAGGCTGTTGAACCAGAACAAACCCAGCGCTGCCAGCAATATCAGCATAAGCAAACTTATAATATCCATAGGGCATCTCATTAAATCCAAATTTCGTCGTGAAACAGCGTTGCTTAAGAAATTCTAACCGAACCTGCTGAATGCATCTGTCCTGAATAAACCAACAGGCGTGTTGAGCGAAGTAATGGATGCGGGGATTATTCCCTGCATTCGTAGCGCCCAGGCATTGCATACCCAAGTATATGAGAGGTTTCTGATTCTGTTCACGCCTTCACACTATATATCCTTTAGCTATTTAGAATTAACTATTAAGTATTTTACGGGAATATTAATTTTCACTAGACTGCGCCTCAACAAGTCGGGATTGAATCATTTTTTAATTTTATTTTCGGGATACAGAAAGGAAGGCAGTCTATGTCTAAGCTGATCAAGAATGGCCGCATCGTGGCTGATGGGTGGAAGACCCTGACCCTCGCAAAGGGCGAAACTCCGCAGGACGTCAGGATACCGGTGGGACCGGTGTTGGTGCCGCTGTCAGTCTGGAAGGCGCGCCGTGCCGAACTGATACACCGCGAATACGAGCATGGCTGGCCGCTTGGTATCTGGCTGGCCGCCGAAGAAAGCGCGGAGGAGATCGAGGACGACATCGACGACTTTACCGTGATCGCCGTGGAGTTCGACAAATTCTCGGACGGCAAGAGCTACTCAACCGCCCGCCTACTGCGACAGCGTTATGGTTACAGGGGTGAATTGCGCGCTATCGGCGATGTGCCGCGCGACAGGCTGGCTTACCAGCATCAGGTGGGTTTCGATGCCTACGCTACGAGCGATTCCCCGAAAGTAAGTAGCGTTCTTTCAGGTTTGTTAAACTTCAATGTGGCCAATCCGGCTAGGCGTATTACTGCGATCGCAGGGTAACTAGCACCTCAAGAGCAGCAGTTAAAATACAGAGGGAATGTAAAGGCGGCGTGGGTGTCAGGTTTGCGCCCACGGCAGGCCTTCGAAGCGCCAGCCATTGTGGGAATTGCGGTGATGCCCCTCATCCAAGTCACCCTCGAAACCGTGCAGCACGTTGTACACCTCGGTAAGCCCGGCCTTTTCCAGCGCCAGTCCGGCATCCGCTGAACGTCTTCCGGAGCGGCAGATCAGCACGACCGGGCGATTCGCGCTGGCGGCCTTTTTCACGTGTGAAACAAAATGGGGATTGATGTCCCACTCGGGCCCATCGACCCATGGAATCAAAATAGAGCCCTTTGGGTGGCCCACAAACATGTGTTCCATCTCACTGCGGACATCGACGAATACAGCTTCGGGGTTGTCCTGCAAAAATTCAAAAGCTTGTTTGGGTGTCAGGTGTTCCATGCTGTGCTCCAATATTCGTGCTCCAATATTCGTGCTCCAAAAAGCGTGCACCGAACCGGATCGATCAATATCCGGCAGGTGCGATGATAGTGCCGGAATATGCCGCAAGTCCAGCAGCCTGGAACGGCTGCGCTCCGAACCGGTGATCGGGCCAAGCACGCAACGATGCAGACCACATCTTCCGCGCGGCGATCATGCCTGTCAGAAACAATACAGATTTTATGGGAATGCCCAGCTCCGGGAGCACCCGGCATTGGTTATTTCGCGCTATGTTTTCTATGTGTGCATCAAACACATTGCCCGGTTTCATTGTCTATAGCCACTGTGGGGATCAACAATATAACCCGAATGAGGGGTATACTCTGGTGAGCGTTAGTTGAAAAAACATTGGCTGCCGGTTTCTTTGATGCGCAGGCAGATTCGCCCCACATGGAGGGATAAATCGCGGCCCGCACTGGCAGGTTTATAGCCGCTAGGACGAAGATGATCGAAAGCTCTTTCTTGTTGAGTTATCTATGAGTAAGAAAACAAACTCCGTACGAAATCCACCCGCTGCTGATTTTTCATGGGCCAGCGATTCCGGCTTTACGCCTCCCCAGCAAGGTGCCGGTAAGCCACAAGGCAAAGCACATGAGCCTGCAGCCTCCCCGGTGAGCGAGCTTAAGCCGCTGCTGGAAAAACTACTCGAAACCTTGCTGATTGCCGTAAAGGCAAACTCCGGGATCATCCGTATCCTTCCTTATCTTGGACAAGAGTTGCAACCCATCAGCTCGGTTGGAATGCCTGCCGAACTTCTGGCAGCAGAAAGCTCCTTCAATCTGGCTTGCGAGCCTGGCGGAAAAGCTGAGAACGTACGCGGCGTTTATTCGGCAGATATCAGTTCATGCGTGGAAAAACCGCATTGCAGTTACACCGGGTGCATGCTCAAATCGATCATGGTCGCGCATCTGCAGGGCGATCATGGGCCAGAAAACCATTTCGGCAAACTCACACTTTTTTTCGACTCCCCGCAACCTTCGGATAACTACACATCCAAAACCGTCCTGTCATTCGCCAACTTGTTTAGCTCCATTGTCGAACAACACAAGTCCATTCGCGATGCCAAGCGTGTCGACCTGATCGCCGAAAGGCAGGCGATAGCCAACGAGATACACGATTCTCTTGCGCAAAACCTGGTCTATACACGGATGCGCACAAGTTTGCTGCTCGAGTCGATACGTACCGGCAATGAATTGATGACCACCAAATATGCGCATGATATCGATGATGCTCTGGAAAGCAGCCAAAAGACTGTTCGTGAGCTGATTACCGATTTTCGCTGCGCGATGGATCCGTCCGGGTTGATCAATGCGCTGGAAACCCTTACCGGGCAATTCAGTCATCGCAGCGAGATCGCAATTGAATACGTCAATCATGTGACCCACCTGGAATTGCCGCTGGAATTCGAAATCCAGATATTCCACATCGTTCAAGAGGCGCTGGCCAATATCGCCACACATTCGGGCGCATCCCATGCGCGCCTGATCGTGGAATTTACGGATAATTATTATGTCTTTACCATTGAGGATAACGGCAGCGGTGGTTGCACGTTCACACCGGTCGAGGGACATTATGGCATGATGATCATGCGCGAACGCGCTCAGCGCATCGGCGGCGAGATCAAGGTGAAGAGTTCAAAAGGATTCGGTACTCAAGTGCAATTATTCTTCCCTGAGCCCGGGGTTGATTGGAGAAAAGTTAATGAGTGATAAGCTTAAAATCGTTCTGGTTGACGACCAAAACCTGTGCAGGAGCGGGCTAAGCGAATTGCTTTCCAGCTGTTACGGGTTTTCGGTACTGGGCGCGACTGGCAGCATAGAAGGCTTGCGCGATCTATTACTCCAGCAGCCTGACCTGTTGATCATGGATCTGCGCATGAAACCGATGGATGGCCTGTCCATGCTGGAGAAAGTCCGCAAAGAGGGTTGCACTACACCGGCAGTGGTGTTGACCATGAGCGATTCGGAAACCGATCTGGCCAATGCGATACGCACCGGTGTGCGCGGTTATCTTCTCAAGGACATGGCACCCGAGGAAGTCGTCGATGCCATCCGGCGGGTTGCCGCCGGCGAACTGGTGGTAGCCCCGACCATGACGATCAAGATGATCGAAATGTTGCGCGGCGAACAACCCGGAGAAGAGCCGAAGAATTCGCTCAAGTTGCTCACCGAACGCGAGCGGGAAATACTACAGTTGCTGTCACGCGGCGAAAGCAACAAGGCCATCGCGCAAACCTTATCGATCAGCTACGACACCGTAAAACAGCATGTCCGCCACATCCTGACCAAGCTCAACTTGTCCTCAAGGGTCAAGGCTGCCGTGTTATTCACTGTTGAGCAGCAGGCAAAAAATGCCGATGACAAGACATAGAGTTGTAAACTGTTTCCTGCTAGGTTGATTTCACCGTGTTGAAATTCAGATTTTCACATCTTCGGCTTTGTATCGCCCTCGCTTCGGCAATCTTCCTCACCAGCGCCTGCACCGTTGGCAGTAAAGCGAAAGAAGACAGCACCTGGTCGGTTGAAACCCAGCAACTTGAAACCGAGGCCGCAACCTATGTCGGCCCGCTATATACCATCGGCATCATCGAGTTCGACAATCAGGCGCTGGCCGCGGTATCTGGGGTGAGCGAAGTATCGTCGCTCCTGCTCAGCAGGCAACTGGAAACTGCCGGGCTTAATACCGCACAGCTGGATGAATACTCGCCCACGGTATCGGATAAACCCATCGTTGAGCAGCGTCCCGGCGTGGTCAAAGTCGGTAAAGCAGGTACAGACAACAGCTTGGATGCTCCAGATTACCGTCTATCCGGCGCAATCACTGCCTATTCTGAAGTTGAAGAAGGAACCGAGGCCACCGCATCCGGCAAAAAATCCGTTGTTGCACGTGTCTCGATAAGTTATGCCTTGATCGACATCACCACCGGCAGGCAATTGTTGGCCGAATCTGTCACAGGCGAGCACCGCAAGGCCAGCTCTGCTGAAGCAGGTCAGGACGCAAGCACCCCCTTTAATTCCGAATTGCGCGATGGGGCGTTGCGCAATGCGCTCGCCAAGGCAACAGCGAATGTAACCCGCAATCTGGGCAACACGCCTTTCAAAGGTAGGCTTCTGGCCGTTGATGGACCAACCCTGGTCCTCAAGGCCGGCAACCGCACCCACTTGAAGGATGGAGAGCAATTAACCGTCTACCGCGTAAAAAAATCGCTCATCGATCCGGATAGTGGCCTGGTGCTCGGTTACAAAGAAAGCAAGATCGGCGTCATACAGATCAGCAGCCATTTGAGCGAAAGCCTGTCATTGGCCAAGGTGGTATCAGGAAGTGGCTTTATGGCTGGGGACGTGGCCAGGCTCACGCCTTGACCATGGCACCGGCCATTGCGGGTATTTGCGCTGGAAATAACACAGAGGGAATTTTGAAGTCTTGCTGCAAACTTTGAGGTGGAAACTGGCTGGATAATTTCAGCGCGAAATTTTATGCGCTGAGCAATGAGATGATTTCCTTGATCTCGCGCCTGAGCCCGGCGATATTCTTTTTTTCCGCCGGTATATCGAAACTGATTTCGGATGTATTGCCCTCTTCCAGCCGATGCCGCGCACCGCTGATGGTAAACCCCTCCCCGTACAACAATTCGCGTATGCGGCGTATCAGCAGCACTTCGTGGTGCTGATAGTAACGGCGGTTTCCGCTGCGCTTGACCGGTTTGAGCTGGGTGAATTCCTGCTCCCAATAACGCAGTACGTGGGCCTTGACCCCGCACAATTCGCTTACTTCACCGATGGTGAAATAGCGTTTTGC
>Ga0224495_10002697_pt1 | contig 11379 bp, 8 predicted proteins | sample SF_Jul11_sed_USG_FD_168128 | JGI IMG/M metagenome (GOLD analysis project Ga0224495, IMG submission 168128) | Sediment microbial communities from San Francisco Bay, California, United States - SF_Jul11_sed_USGS_4_1 | ecosystem: Environmental > Aquatic > Marine > Sediment | place: USA: California...
CGCTGGGGACTGCTCAAGGAAGACCCGGACTATCTCGGCGTCGCCAAGCAAATCAACCGCATCGAGCTGTATCGAGAGGCGGCAGCGCAGCTCAACGTGTCCGTACCTGCCGAGGCGATGCGCAGTTCAACATTGATGGATGGTAAAGTGTGGGATGGCGAAGACGCCAAGGGGTATGTGGCTAGCTTCGAGGTGGAACTTATATAGGCCCGGCCTCGTACTTCATCTGCCCGCCTGTAGTATTGTGTCCGCCAAATACGGGTTGTCACACCCGCCTCCTGTGGCTTATGAAGACCGAGAGTTCAGTGTATGAATGAAACAGAGCGCAATAGCCTTCTGGTCAAAATCCGCGACAAACATATCCTGATCGAAAACCTGTTGCAGCAGATCGGCAATCGCTTTTCACAAAGCGGATGCGCATCATGTGCGAAGGTATGTTGCGAGGAAGGTATTTGCAGAGAAACGGTAAACAGTGATTTCCTGCGTTACATCCTGGGTGAAAAAATCAAGGACTATGACAATCAAACGGGATGGTTCAAGCAAGGCAAAGGCTGCAGCCTGTCCTATGGCCGCCCTTTCGTTTGCTACGAATATTTCTGTTCTAAATTTGACGGCACGAACGGCGTGGTCGATCTGCAGCAATTGGCTAGGTTGTTCAGGCAATGTTATTCAAAAGAGCTGGGGAACCGGCATATCCTTACAGTCGACGATATCCAACAGATAGCCGTGAACAAGCTGGCGAAAATACTGGGCAATCTGGAGCAACTTGTTGCCTTGACTAACGAGAGGCTCCGCGGGAGCGAGTCACAAACTGCATCGCAGCACAACGTGTCCGTGAAACGCGGGTTAGCTCAACCTGTCCCTATAATTTTCACGCGCTAAAAATATTTCAACAGGTGGGGGTGCAAATTTATTCCGAACCTGACCCCTTTAAATTCTTTAAATTATGCCTGCTCATATTGAGGGCAATCTTTTGGAAACAATGAACGTGATTTTGGCTCAGTTTCGTAATAGGCCTCCCACACTTGCGATGTTTCCAACACAATTTTGCACGGCAGTTTGTCGCTTCTTGGCATTGATGCCTCATGCCATAAACCCTTCATTGTGTCTTCGTAGTCGCTCACTTTTCGATGATGCTTGCAGGTACGGCACCACTTGATTTGGCTGGTTTGTGCTTCGCTCTTAAGTGGAAACAGAAGATCGAGAGGCCAAGCAAGAATTAAAGTTATTGGCATCATGAGAAGCGATGCCAAGGGCAACACGAAAAGGGAGCCAATAAACGCGATGACTGCGGCAAGAATTAGCTGAAGAACAAAATTGTCAAACACCAAACTGGCAATGGCGTAGGCCCCCCAAATGAATGCGGTCAATACTGCCATTTGGGTAATAACGCCAAGCACTCCGAATACAATGGCCCGGCCAAGCTGGCCAGTTGAGTAGCGCCCCTCAATAATTGGGCGAGTTGGCCAAGTAAGCGCGACAAGAATCGCTTTCACGAGCGTTGGTTTCATTGCCCACATAGGTCGGTCAATCACACGACCATTTAGATCTTTTGTTACCTGAGAGATGCCTGAAAGCAAATAGGCAAGAATGGCACTAACAACTATTTCCATGGAGTGGCTCCAGTATTGATGCTGCGGCTCCTAGCGAGATTGCGGCATAACGTGGAGCTAAGATACCGTCTTGTCTGTCAAGCATGATTCGCAGACCAGGACGGATCGAAAGGCATGCCTGACTTCAGCACCCCGTAAATGATATGCAGCAACTTACGCATCACCGCACCAATAATCACCATGTTCGGCTTCCCCGCTTTCTTCAAACGATCAGCAAATTCCTTGATGACTGGATTATAGCGTCTGGCCACAATCGCCGGCATGTACAGCGCCCGTCTTAACACCGAGTTCCCTTTCTTCGACAAATGCGGCTTACCTCTCACCGAACTCCCGGATTGATGCACGGTTGGATTCAGGCCCGCAAATGCCGCCAGCGCCTTGGCATGATCGAAGCGTCGCACATCGCCGATATACGCCAATACCCTGCAGATGGTTGCCTGACCAATACCCGGTATGCTTTCCAGTAGCTCTGATTGATCCTTCAAGTCGGGGTGGCGATCAATGTGGTCGCGGATCATCGTCTCTACCGCTTTGATCTCCGCCTGTATGGTGGCCAGTACTGTCGCAATAGAGGCCCGTACAACGGCAGGTGCCGTATCCATCCTGTTGTACTCTTGCCTTTCCATCTGCATGAGTGCCGACAAGCGTTGTACCAGCGCCTGCAACTCGCGCACATGCAGCGGCGGGGGTGTCCAGGGGGCGGGATTCATCTGCTGACAGAACTGCGCGATCAGCTTGGCATCGGCCTTGTCGGTCTTGGCACGCTTCAACTGTGCGCCGCTGAAACTCTTGATCTGTGCCGGATTAACCACGCTCACGGCAAAGCCCTGATCGTGCAGGTAAGTTGCCAGCGCATCGCCATAACAGCCTGTCGCCTCCATGCAGGCAGACACCGAGGTGATGCCTTGTTTCATCAACCAGGTCGATAGCGCACTGAAGCCATCGGGCGCATTCTCGAACACATGCGTCTTCTTGATCTTGCCCGCGACCATCAATGCCACATCGAATTTCACCTTGGAAATATCGACCCCCAGAATGCCGTGATTTGAGTCCGTCATTGCAACCTCCTTCTGCGAGAACCAGAGAAAGTACTCCACGCGGAAACAACGCCCGATTCAAATCAACCTTGTGAATGCAGGATCATGGTGTTCACCCGTCCTAAGATACCGTTCGATCTTGATGAATGTGGGGTGGGAGACAGTCACCAATCTTAGCTACAGGCTCGATGGCCTTAGGGGCACGCCCGGTAACCCGTCTCCCTGCTCTTTCGCGTTAGAGCAATTTAGCTCATTTCTGAGCTGGGGGTAAGATACAAGGGGCTGCGCGCTTTTGCGCAGTCCCGCTTGAGCGCAGGGTTAGAGCGCCGCTTTGCAGAAACTTGGTAATTTTTCACAGCAGCGCGAACCCTTCTTGCAAATGAACCATTGAGTTTTACCTTGGTGTGAAAGTGTACCGTAAGTTCCTCCGAGTATCTCCAAATCCACAGTGTTTCCTTCTTGATCCGTTGCCACGCCGGTGATTACACAAACCTTGCTTGGATTCATCTTCGGATCTTCTGCAATCCTTTCCGCGAGAGCGAAAAAGGTTTCAATTCTTTTCTCGGCGTCATCGAAGGTCGCACAACTGCTCAATGATTCGTCAGCGTTCTTCATGGGGAGCTGGACTTGGTATTCGACCACCGATATTGCCGCAGACTGATTGGGTTCTGCCGCGAAGCAGACAACTGCCAGAAAACAGCAAATTGCAGTGAGAGTGGCGCGAAATGTCATCATGGCGCTCTAACAGTTATTAGAGGGACACACCGGTCAGTATTATTGCCAATAACAAGGCGCCCATATTTTTTATAAGTGATTGATCCATCAAAATCCCCTCAGATTTGTCTGTCCGCATATGCATAATAATACGGGCAAAGAGGAATGTCTCTTTTTGGCTGCGGATTCAACTGGCCGATGCACCACACCATGTGCCAAACAATATTTCATGCACCACAAACGCGCCCTTATTGTTGGTCGCGCATTCTAACTAGCTGATTTTAGGTGGTAGTGCGCGTGGCATAGCTATTGCTAAACCTTACGTTACATAGACGCGAGGTGAATCATGCAAGATGTCAGTTCAATTTTCTTTTCCGGCATTATCGAAACAAGTGATGTGCTCCTCGCCGGTATGCGCGGATTCGTGCGTTCTCATGTACTTCGACAGACTGATAGAACTACTAGCCATCCCACTAAGCAACCAGAAGACGGTTGCCAAGTGGTTGGTTATCAGTACGAACGGCCAATTAACATATTCTATGCCGGGTTAAGTGGTCTGCTTGGTCGGGTGAACAAAACCCTTTTCCAGTCTCCGACTGCTGCTCTTGTGAGCAGGCAAGAAGTTGCCATCATGTACTTTGGCCGCACCAGTGAATTTCTGGTGATGACGTCCGAGCGCATGGTGATCCCAAGCGGGCGCTATACACTCGGGCAGTTGCTCGGCAACTTGTATAAACGGGGTGGACGGTGGGCGGATGAGCTGGATGACAGCCACTTGGTGTGTACGGTGAACGGGCGGGAGGCGCGCTTGTTCGACACAATCACGGTGGGGGATGAGGTGTGCTTCTCTTCGACCAAGTCGGTCTTTGAGGCATGACCCCGTTTTTAAAATCCGTTCGCAGTGAACTAGTAGAAATGTGTGCGGATTTTGTGCTTCGACAGGCTCAGCACGAACGGTAGTTGGTTTGCGTCACGCACCAAAGTTAATAATTCAACGCTCCGTTCGCACCAAATAGAGGCGAGGGTTAATCACGGGATACGCTGCAACCCAGTAAACCGGTAGTGGCACAGGACTTGCGAAGTAAATAGTGAGAAACCTTTCTGGCCCAACGGCGGGTGGAAGGGGAAAATTACAAATACCGACAAAGGCGTCGCTTCAGCATTGAGTGCTGGACGACGCTTTTTTTATGTGAGGATGATATGAAGACGAACAAAAAAACCAGGTTGGTCGTGATCGGGAACGGCATGGCGGGGATACGTACCCTCGAGGAGTTACTGAAAATGTCGCCGGACGAATTCGAGATCACGGTGTTTGGCGCGGAGCCTCAGCCCAACTACAACCGCATCCTGCTGTCGCCGGTGCTGTCCGGCGAGATGAAATTTCAGGACACCGTGCTCAACGACTGGAGCTGGTATGAGGAACACAACATCACGCTGCATACCGGCAAGTTGGTGACCAAAATTGACCGCAAGAATTGCGTGGTCCATACGAAAGAAGGCGGGGCCGAGGGCGGCCTGGCGATTCCCTATGACCGGCTGCTGATCGCGACCGGCTCCAACCCCATCATGTTGCCGATACCCGGCATCAATCTTCCCGGCGTGTTGGCGTACCGCAGCATCGACGATGTCGAGAAGATGCTGGTTGTTGCCCAAGATAAAACAACGCCTTCCAAGCGCGCGGTGGTGATCGGCGGCGGGCTACTCGGGCTGGAAGCAGCGAATGGTTTGTCTTTGCAGGGCATGGAAGTGGCTGTGGTGCACCTGTGCGAATGGCCGATGGAGCGCCAGTTGGACAAAGTGGGCGGCGGTCTGCTGAAGAACGAGCTGGAAAAACGCGGACTGAAATTCTATATGTCGCGGCAGACCGAGGCCATATTAGGCGAGGACAAGGTGACCGGATTGCGCTTCAAGGACGGCGAAGAGATTCCTGCCGACCTGGTGATCATGGCGGCGGGCATACGCCCCAACATCGCCCTCGCCAAGCTGGCGAATATCCATTGCGAGCGCGGCATCGTGGTGAACGATACGATGCAGACCTACGACCCTAAGATATATTCGGTGGGCGAATGCGTGCAACATCGCGGCCAGGTTTACGGGCTGGTCGCGCCGCTGTTCGAGCAGGCCAAGGTGGCGGCGAACCATCTGGCCGAATACGGACGGATGCGCTACGAGGGCTCGGCGGTTTCCACCAAGCTCAAGGTGACCGGCATCGACCTTTTTTCTGCGGGCGATTTTAATGCCGGGCCGGGGGATGAAGAATTGCTGCTGCAGGATTCCGCGCGCGGTGTGTACAAAAAGCTGGTGTTGAGAGACAACAAGCTGCGCGGCGCGGTGATGTATGGCGACACGCTGGATGGCCCGTGGTATTTCCAGATGATGCGCGACGAGACCGATGTGTCGGAGATGCGCGAGCACATCCTGTTCGGCCAGATGCATATCGGCGATTCGGGGCGCGGCGGGGCCTCGAACGTGGCGAATATGCCGGATTCGGCTGAGATCTGCGGCTGCAACGGCGTGACCAAGGGCGCCATCGTCAAGACCATCCTGGACAAGAAGCTATTCACACTGGAAGAGGTGCGCGCGCATACCAAGGCTTCCGGTTCGTGCGGTTCGTGCACAGGTTTGTGCGAGGCGATACTGGCGAACACGCTGGGCGATTATTCTGCCAAGCCGAGCAAAAAGGCGCTGTGTAGCTGCACCGAACACGCGCACCATGATGTGCAGGAAGCGATCACCAAACTCCAATTGAAAACCATCCCCGAGCTGATGAAGGCTCTGCAATGGAAGACTGCGGACGGTTGCCATGTGTGTCGCCCCGCGCTGAACTATTACCTGATGGCGGCCTGGCCGGGTGAGTACCAGGACGACAGCCGCTCGCGCTTCATCAACGAGCGCGTGCATGCCAATATTCAGAAGGACGGCACTTATTCGGTGATTCCGCGTATCTGGGGCGGCGTCACATCGCCATCCGAGTTGCGCGCGATCGCCGAGATTGCCGAGCGCCATGAGGTACGCACCGTGCACATCACCGGCGGGCAGCGCATCGGGCTTTACGGCATCACCAAGGAACAGTTGCCGAAGATGTGGAGCGAGCTGGTGGATGCTGGGTTCGTTTCCGGTCACGCCTACGGCAAGGCATTGCGCACCGTGAAGACCTGCGTCGGTTCAGAATGGTGCCGCTTCGGCACGCAGGATTCCACCGCGATGGGCATCAAGGTAGAGAAGATGACTTGGGGTTCGTGGACGCCTCACAAGTTCAAGATCGCGGTGTCCGGCTGCCCGCGCAATTGTGCCGAGGCGACGATCAAGGATTTCGGCGTGGTGTGCGTGGACTCGGGCTACGAGATCCATGTCGGCGGCAATGGCGGCATCAAGGTGCGCGTCACCGATTTCCTGTGCAAGGTCGAAACCGAAGAGCAGGTGCTGGAATACTGCGGCGCCTACATGCAGCTATATCGCGAGGAAGCGCACTACATGGAGCGCACCGCACCGTGGATCGAGCGGGTTGGGCTGGCGCACATCAAGCAGCATGTGGTCGACGATGCGGCGGGACGTACCGAGCTGTATGCGCGCTTCCTGAAATCGCAAACATATTCGCAGGACGACCCGTGGAAGGAACGCGCGGAAGGCAAGGACGCGCACGAGTATCAACCGCTGGCAACGATCGCGTAGGGTGGGCACGTTTTTGTGCCTACGAGGTGAAATGTGAATTGGAAATTGTAGGAGCGGGCCATGCCCGCGAACAAAAAACAATCGCGGGCATGGCCCGCTCCTACAGAGTGTTTTGGTTTAACGATAACGAGGTGGAACATGGAATGGCTACAAATCGGACACATCGAAGACATTCCGCGACAGGGTTCGCGGGTGGTGCAAACATCATCGGGTGAGATCGCGCTGTTCCGCAGCGTGGATGACCAAGTGTTCGCACTGAACAATAAATGTCCGCACAAGGGCGGGCCGCTGTCGCAGGGCATCGTGCACGGCACGCGCGTTACTTGCCCTCTGCATAACTGGGTGATCGACCTGGAATCCGGCGTTGCTGTCGCACCGGACGAGGGTTGCGCCCATCGCCATGAAGTGCGCGTTGCACACGGCGTGGTGTTCCTCGAGGTCAAGGCCGGAGCATGCAAGGCGGCTTAGCCATGTCAGTTAGTCCAGCCTTGCCGGATGTTGTACGCACCACCTGCCCGTATTGCGGCGTCGGTTGCGGTGTCGAAGTGAAGCTTGCGGCGGGCGAAGTGACCGTGTCAGGTGACCGGCAACATCCGGCCAATTTCGGGCGGCTGTGTTCCAAGGGAACGGCGCTGGGGCAGACACTGGATCACGAAGGCCGTTTACTTCACCCCATCGTCGATGGTCAGCGTGCATCATGGGACGATGCGCTGGATCGCGTTGCCGGCGGCTTTAAGAAAGTCATCGACAAGCACGGACCGGATGCAGTGGCGTTCTATGTCTCGGGACAATTGTTGACCGAAGACTATTACGTCGCCAACAAGCTGATGAAAGGCTTCATCGGCAGCGCGAACATTGATACCAATTCGCGGTTGTGCATGTCGTCGGCGGTGGCCGCGCACAAGCGCGCGTTCGGCGCGGATGCGGTGCCGGTGTGCTACGAAGATGTCGAGCTGGCCGACCTGGTGGTGCTGGTCGGCTCCAATTATGCATGGGCACATCCTGTGCTGTACCAGCGCCTCGTTGCAGCGAAGAAGGCGCGCCCCGAAATGCAGGTGGTGGTGATCGACCCGAGGCGCACTGCGACCTGCGACATCGCCGATATGCATCTTGCGATCGCGCCGGGCGCGGATGCATTTCTGTTCAACGGCCTGCTGCATCACCTGCGTCGTGAGGACGCGATCGATTTGAGTTTTGTCGAGGCGCATGTGGAAGGGTTCGCAGCTGCGTTCGAAGCTGCACGGGAAGTCAACTCGATTCCCAAGGTAGCGCAAGTATGCGGCCTGGTTGAGTCGGAAGTGAGCGAATTCTTCCGCCTGTTCGCGAAAACACAACGTACCGTAACGGTGTTCTCGCAGGGCATCAACCAGTCTTCAAGCGGCGTGGACAAGGGCAACGCGATCATCAACGTGCATCTGGCGACCGGGCGGATCGGTAAGCCCGGCATGGGGCCGTTTTCGGTGACCGGCCAGCCGAACGCGATGGGTGGGCGCGAGGTCGGCGGTCTAGCCAACCAGCTGGCGGCGCACATGGATTTTTCCGATGCGGCGAGTATCGACCGGGTGAAGCGATTCTGGAACGCGACTAACATCGCGCAGACGCCGGGACTGAAAGCCGTCGATATGTTTCAGGCCATCGCTGAGAAAAAGATCAAGGCCGTGTGGATCATGGGCACCAATCCGGCGGTCAGCATGCCGGACGCGGACAAGGTGCGCGACGCGCTGATGACGTGCGAACTGGTCGTGGTGTCCGACTGCGTGCAACACACCGATACCACGGCTTGCGCCGACATCCTGTTGCCCGCTGCAGGCTGGGGCGAGAAGGATGGCACGGTGACCAACTCGGAGCGGCGCATCTCGCGACAACGCGCGTTTTTTCCAGCAGCCAGCGAAGCCAAACCGGACTGGTGGATCATCACGCAGGTGGCGCAGCGTATGGGGTATGCCGAAGCGTTTGCCTATGACCGACCCGCGCAAATCTTTCGTGAGCATGCACAATTGTCCGGCTTCGAAAATCATGGAACACGGGCGTTCGATATCAGCGCGTTGGCTGAATTGGACGATGCGAAGTACGAAGCGCTGCAACCGGTGCAATGGCCAATCAATAGCCAAACCCCTGACGGTAGTCAACGGCTGTTTACCGACGGAACGTTTTTCACACCCAGCGGCAAGGCGCGCATGATCGCGGTGGCGGCACAACTGCCTGCGGTGGCAACCGATGTGGAATTCCCGCTGGTGCTGAACACCGGTCGGATGCGCGACCAGTGGCATACGATGACACGCACTGCAAAAGTGGCGCGTTTGAATTCGCATTCGTTCGAGCCTTGCGTGCAGGTGCATGCGCGCGATGCGCAGCGCTTCCAGTTGCAGGACGGCGGGCTGGCGCAACTGAGCAGCCGCCACGGCAGAATGCTGGCGCGGGTGCAGGTCAGTGACGAGCAGCGTATCGGATCGGTGTTCGTGCCGATGCACTGGAACGATACCTATGCCAGATCGGCGCGCGTGGATGCGCTGGCCGCGCCGATCACCGACCCGATCTCCGGCCAGCCGGAACTGAAACATACGCCGGTGTATGTCGAACCCTATCGGCCGGCCTGGCAGGGATTCGTATTGAGCCGCGAGCGGCTGGAATTACCGGAAGCCAGCTACTGCGCCCGCACATTGGGGACGGGTTACTGGCGGCATGAGATCGCCGGTGATGAGTTGCCGGAGGATAGTCGCGCCTGGGCACAAGGTGCATTAGGTAAAACAGAAGATTGGATCGAGTATCGAGATGCCGCGATGGGACGTTACCGCGCTGCCTGTTTGCAGGATGGCCGGTTGGAAGCCGTGTTCTTCATCGCGCCCGATCAGCGCCTGCCGGAACGCGAATGGCTGGCCAGCCTGTTCAGTCAGCCCGTGATCGACTCGACCGACCTCGCCGGACTGCTCAACGCACGCCCGCCGAAAGGGGCGGCGGCAAACACCGGACGTACCGTGTGCACCTGCTTCAGCATCGGCGAGAAGACCATCATGAATGCGATACAGGAACAGAAGTTGGATAGTGTCGAGGCGGTGGGCGCATGTTTGAAAGCCGGCACCAATTGCGGTTCATGCGTGCCGGAGATACGCCGCCTGCTAACGCAGAAAACAATAACGGCGGCTGTATAGCCTGATCACAACCGTTTAATTACATCTTGGGCAGCGTGACGCCGACCTGCCCCTGATATTTGCCGCCACGATCCTTGTACGAAGTCTCGCAGATCTCGTCGCTCTCGAAGAACAGCACCTGCGCGATGCCTTCGTTGGCGTAAATCTTCGCGGGCAGCGGTGTGGTGTTTGAGAACTCGAGCGTCACATAGCCTTCCCACTCCGGCTCGAACGGGGTGACGTTGACGATGATGCCGCAGCGCGCGTAGGTGGATTTTCCCAGGCACACGGTCAGCACGCTGCGCGGGATTCGAAAATATTCCACGGTGCGCGCCAGTGCGAAGGAGTTCGGCGGGATGATGCAGTAGTCCGCCTTCACCTCGACGAAGGAATTCGGGTCGAAGTTTTTCGGGTCGACGATGGTGCTGTTGATGTTGGTGAACAGCTTGAATTCGTTCGAGCAGCGGATGTCGTAGCCGTAGCTGGAGGTGCCGTAAGACACGATGCGTTTGCCGTCGACTTCCTTCACCTGAGTCGGCGAGTAGGGTTCGATCATGCCGTGCTGCTCTGCCATGCGGCGTATCCACTTGTCTGACTTGATGCTCATTGCTGCTCCCTCTGGTAATCGGTGTACTTTCCTGCAAGACCGAGATTTTACCTAATTCCTCGGCCATGCGTGGGTTTTGCTACAATCGCGGCTTATTAAAGGAACACGTTACATGACCCGAAAAATACTCGTCACCTCCGCCCTGCCCTATGCCAACGGCAGCATCCATCTCGGCCACTTGGTCGAATATATCCAGACCGATATCTGGGTGCGCTTCCAGAAGATGCGCGGCAATGAATGCCATTATGTGTGTGCAGACGATACCCACGGCACGCCGATCATGTTGCGCGCCGAAAAAGAAGGTATCACGCCGGAGCAACTGATCGCGCGCGTATGGCAAGAACACTTTGATGATTTCAAGGCGTTCCATGTGCATTTCGACAACTACGGCTCGACCAATTCCGACGCGACCCGCGAATTTGCGGAGGGCATCTACAACAAGCTGCATGCGGCCAACCTGATCGAGAAGCGTTCGATCGAACAGTTCTACGACCCGGTGAAGCAGATGTTCCTGCCGGATCGTTTCATCAAGGGCGAATGCCCGAAGTGCGGCGCGAAAGACCAGTACGGCGACAATTGCGAAGTATGCGGCGCGGCCTACACGCCCT
>Ga0224495_10002698_pt1 | contig 11375 bp, 11 predicted proteins | sample SF_Jul11_sed_USG_FD_168128 | JGI IMG/M metagenome (GOLD analysis project Ga0224495, IMG submission 168128) | Sediment microbial communities from San Francisco Bay, California, United States - SF_Jul11_sed_USGS_4_1 | ecosystem: Environmental > Aquatic > Marine > Sediment | place: USA: California...
CCTGTCTGCCCTGAAGACTTTTCCGATAGACATTCTCAAGATCGACAAGTCATTCGTGCGTGACATGGTAAATGACAAAAGCGATGCCGCGATTGTTCACTCCATCACCCAACTTGCCCACAGCCTGAATCGCACCGTCATCGCGGAAGGTATTGAAAACCAGACTCAGATAGAACTCCTGCTCAAAGAGGGATGCGACGAAGCACAGGGATATTTCTGGGGAAGCCCTATGCCTGCAAAGGAGCTGGAAGTATTCCTCAAAGCAGCCGACCCTAACACTTCATCGGCCTGATTGCACAATCAGGGTTGTCAAGTTTCACAATACGACCACTTGATGCCGATCTCACACCGTATCGTTACAGCAGTTGGAAAAACAGATCGCTTTATTAGAGCCCGTCTGCTGTAGTTCCGCATCTACTTCCGCAGATATCCACTGCGCACCGCCCTCCTAACCACATCCAATCAACTTCAGCTGGCTCGCCCCCACATTTCCAACCAAGCCGCACCCAATTGGTAATTGTTTGGTAAGCATATTTATATAATATCCGACAATCCAGTAAAGATATTGTCTTTTGCGTATGCAATTCTTCGCACTCAATGATTTGGCTGCAGATTAAATCGAACTGCTGCAAACGATTGCGGACCACATTTAAATATTGCGCGGATTTTATGCCGGCTTCACGGGATTTATATAGTTATGGAAAATGTCGTGTTAAACAGCAACAGCTCTGCCACCGATAGTGCAGCCGGTACATTCCAATCCGACAATCACTTGCTCGGCATTGTTCAACGTGTAGTTGCTTCTGGAGCAAGCACCCGCATTGTCCTGCCAGGCAAGGGGGAGATGGTCATCCTTCCAGACAGTGGGCTGTATTATTCAAACGCCCGCGATTTCGTCGATTTCTGCCGCACACCTTCAACCCAGTTTGAAGTCGCGGCATTTGGAAATTCGGCACTGCCCTACGAGCAAGGCTCGGGAAAGAACATCAAGTCGTTATTATGGCAGGCGGCATTTCACGCGTCGGAGGGGCGCCTGATTGACGGGTGCACAAAATATGATGTTGTCCAATTCAAACATTGGCCAAATCTGACCAGACTCCCCATCACACCCAATGCCGCACGAATTTGTGCACTGCTTACAAGGACGCCATCCACCATCATGCTGGTGCACCGCGTCCTCGGCATCGACAAGGATGAGGTTTACCAGATCTATAGCGCAGCACACAGCATAGGAATCTGTCAGAAGATAGGCAGCAATCCGGAGAAAGCCAAATCAGAGGCTGAACTCCACGAAAAGCAAGCTCAACCCGCAAAAGAGCACGGCTTATTCCGCTCATTGTTCGCCAAAATATCAGGACTCTGACTCATGGAAAACAAAATCATTTTCGCCGGCCCAGTCGGCGCCGGAAAAACCACCGCCATCGGTTCTGTCAGCGACATACTGGTGGTGGGTACGGAAGCCAAGGCTTCCGATGAAGTCGCGCAACGCAAAGAAAATACCACCGTGGCAATGGACTACGGCATTCTCAATCTCGAGGGGGGGCAAAAAGTTCACCTCTATGGCACGCCCGGACAGGATCGCTTCAACTTCATGTGGGAAATCCTGAGTGAAGGTGCGATGGGCTTCGTCATACTCGTTGATAGTGCCAGGCCAGACCCGCTGACCGATCTTGAGACCTACCTGAAAGCCTTTGGTAAAAATATCACCGATAGTGGGGATGCCGTCGTGATTGGCGTAACCCGCACAGAACTCAATCCTCAAGTTGACCTGTTGGACCGGTTTAACGAACGGCTCGCCGCCCTGAAACTCAACATACCTGTTTTTGAGGTGGATGGACGGCAACGCGAGGATGTCAAGCAAATGCTGATGGCCTTGCTCACCCTTCTTGACCCCAGCACCAAACGCGCCAAAACAGCATGACCGCTATTGCACCAGCACAGCCGAGGGCGGACACCTCAGTGGAAAAATCACACCATGAAAAGCGGCGACGCCCCAGGCTGCCGCCTGCCGAAGCGCCCGAAATTCCCGGCGCGATACTTGAGTTGAACAGGTTTGGTGTCGCTTTTGGAAGCAAGGTTGTCCTGTGTGAAATTTCACTTCATATTCCCGAACAGGGTGCAGTGACACTTCTTGGGCCGTCAGGCACCGGAAAATCCACCCTGCTGCGCACACTGGCCGGACTAAGTTCAGCCAATCCTTCGTTCAGAACCTGGGGAGCCGCCTTCTATCGCGGTGTCGCATTGACCGATCAGGAGCGCCCGGAATTGGTTGCGCAAAGCGCAAAACTGATGATGGCAACCGTGCTTGAAAATGTTGTGGTTAACCTGCCTGAACGAAATCAGCTTACCCATGCAATGCAGCGCGACCTTGCTGTTCGGCTGCTGGAGCGTGCAGGACTACATGAATTGAGCGACCAGCTTGATGAGCCCGTAGTCAACCTGCCGCTAGCACTGCAACGTCATCTTTCCATTCTTCGCCAGATTGCAGCCAGCCCGCGCCTGTTATGCATAGACGAACCCACCACCGGACTGAACGAGGCTGAAAGCGCCCGTTTGCTGGCTTACATGAAAGAAGAGGCAACTCGCTGCGCTTTGCTGGTAGTGCTGCATAATCAGCAACACGCGCGCCTGCTCGGCGGAACAGCCGTACTGATCGCCGGTGGATACACTCAGGAGCAGCAGCCGATCCCCCAGATATTTGAAGCACCCCTCTCGGTTGCTGGACGCGATTTTGCCCGAAACGGCACTTGTTCGGTAGCCAGCCCAGGCACACCGGCAGAGGATCTGGATGAATCAGTCCCGCCTCCCAAGCCTTTGCCCAAAGCGGCATTGAATTATTCCGGAAGCTCGTCCGGGCCGCGAGGCTTCCTCTGGCTGAAGCGGGGCATACTCGCAGGGACACCGCTCCCGGGCGTTTATTTCGACATGGAGTATGACCTCAAGGCCCTGCAGGGTGTGGGAATCACCACCCTGCTGACCCTCACCGAAAATTCACTCGATGAAGCTCGCCTCTCTCCCTTCGGGATCAAAAGCATATGGGAACCCATACCTGATATGGCTGCACCCAGCATTGAACAGGGTATCCGGCTCTGCCAAAAAATTGAAGAACTGGTCGCCAACAAGCAAGTCATTGCCGTCCACTGCAAGGCGGGCATGGGACGTACCGGCACCGTACTTGCGGCGTACCTTATCTGGGAGGGTTCGGGAGCACTCGATGCGCTTGAAGATGCACGCCGTATTGAACCCCGCTGGGTACAGTCCCAGGAGCAGGTTGAGTTTCTCAAACAATTTGAGACAGCAGTGGTAAAGAATCGAAACGAGCCCTTAGCGGTGCAGTGAAGATGTAGTAAGTAGTACTTGAAAATTGTAGTAGCAAGTTTTTTTAAACCGTAATCAAAGGAAATATTATGTCTCTAGATAGTGCATTGCAAGCTTGTATCTCATCCGTCCCGGAATGTCTGGCTGCGGGTTATATCGATTTATCCAGCGGAATGTTGCTGGGTATCAAGTCTGTTGATTCCCAACCAACCGAAGTAGTCGAGTTGCTGGCTGCGGCTACGGCCGACCTGTTCCAGGGTACTAACGTCAAGATCATCGAGCAGATGTTCAAAAAAGCACGCGGACTGACTGATGACGGTCACCATTACTTCCAGGAAATCATGATCAATAGCGACAACCTGATCCACGTATTCATTCGCGGGAAGAATGAAGAGCAGGTTGCCTGCTTCGTTTGCCGCAAATCAGCCAACCTCGGCATGGTAATAACCAAAGCTCGCAGTTCCATGCCGGCATTGGAAGCAGCAATCTGATCCGTATCGAAGTTGCATCAAGGTAAGCATGGTCGCGCCTGAACAGCGCGGCCACTTTAGAAGTCTTAATTTTAGAAGCTCTAATTTGAAAGGAAACTATCATGGCTGACTTGGAAAACGCACTGCAAACAGCAATCTCCTCCATTCCCGAATGCCTCGCAGCAGGCTACATCGACCTTTCCAGCGGCATGCTGCTTGGAATCAAATCTGTAGATTCGCAGCCCACCGAGGTCGTCGAATTGCTGGCAGCAGCGACAGCAGATCTTTTTCAAGGCACTAACGTCAACCTGATTGAGGGAATGTTCAAAAAAGCGCGCGGCTTGAAAGATGACGGCCACCATTACTTTCAGGAAATCCTGATCAATAGTGACAACCTGATCCACATTTTCATTCGCGGCAAAAACGAACAGCAGGTTGCCTGCTTCGTTTGCCGCAAATCGGCAAATCTGGGTATGGCGTTAACCAAGGCACGAAACTGTATGCCTGCGGTTGAAGCTTCAATCTAGCGCAAGCAATACCTTGATATTGGTACTTAATCGCGACTACACTTCGCCCTTCGGAAAAACAACCTGATATGGGAGTGTAAATCATGAGAGAAGCGCCTAAAACACCAAGCGAGGCCCGTGCATCCGCACTGAGATCCGTTCTGCGTGAGCTGAACGGATCTTCTGCGGAAATCGAGGCATCTGCCTGTATTTCGAGTGACGGTTTCACCCTCGCTGCGGTTATGGGTGAAGGCGTTGATCATGACAGATTCGGAGCCATGTGCGCATCACTGCTGGCATTGGCTCATCGTGCCGCTCAGGAAATCCAGCGCGGCACCCTGAAGCTGGTGCTGGTTGAAGGCGCGCAGGGTGTGATGCTGCTGGTGCAGTCAGGCCCTGATGCAATTTTGGCCGTAGCAGCCAAACCCAGCATGAATTTGGGCAAGATCATTCTGGATTCAAGGAAGATTGCCCAGAAATTACTGACGGTGCTCGACACACACAAATAGCGTGGCAAACCTATAGCGAGACAATATGGCAAAACTGAAATACCAGGAAAAGACAATTGTTTCGCGCGACGGTGAAAATGTACTGGACGCACTGTTACGCAACGGAATTGAGATCCCGTTTTCGTGCCGCAATGGTGTTTGTCATGTCTGTCTGCAGCGCTGTATTCAGGGAACAATTCCTTACGAGGCCAAACACGGACTAAAGTCTGAATTGCAGGAACAAGGCTACTTCATGCCCTGCAAGTGCACTCCATTATCCGACATGGAGATTGCCCCGCCCACCGAGCTTTACGAGGCTACGTTGGTAGATAGCAAGGAAATGCTTTCCCCCCATGTATGTAAACTGCTGATCGATCCCCCGGAGAATTTCAAATATAAGCCGGGTCAGTTTATCAACCTGCGCCGCCCGGATGGCGTGATACGAAGCTACTCGCTGGCCAGCTTGCCGGACGAGGACTACTTTCTGCAAATTCATGTTCAGCGCAAAGATCGCGGCTTGATGAGCAACTGGATTTTCGACGAGCTCAATGCCGGTGAAGCACTGGAAGTCCAGAGTGCCAGCGGCGATTGCTACTATCAAAACGAAACGCCTGACCATCCCATGCTGCTTGTCGGCACCGGTACCGGGCTTGCGCCCTTGTTTGGGATTATCCGTGATGCCCTGTACAACCAGCATAGGGGAGAAATCCACCTCTATCACGGTGGCCGGGATACCGACCGGTTTTACCTGCACGAAACGCTGCTAAAAATGGAACAGCAACATTCCAATTTTCACTACCACGAATGCATCTCGGGAAAAGCCACCGTGCCCGATGGTATTCATGCTGGCCGTGCCGATGAGATCGCTTTTTCACATCACAAGGACTTGCGCGGCTGGCATGTCTATATTGCCGGAATGGCAGAGATGGTGGACAGCACGGAATTGCTCGCCGCCAAACATGGTGCATCACCCGCAGCGATACACACTGACGCTTTTGTTTTCCGGGATTTGCGTAAAACAAAGCGTGACGACAGCCCATCCTGCCCCAAGCCGGCTGATGATGACAAGGCAAAATACCCGCCGCCGGATCCCGAATTATGGTCCGCTTTGCACGAAGGCGACCTGCTGATGGAAGTCCTGAAGGATTTCTACGGGCGCGTGTTCACGGATGACCGGATGTCGTCTTTTTTTCACGGTATAACCAAACAGCGCTCCATCGAAAAACAATTCCTGTTCATGCGCCAGATATTGACCGGTGAAAAAATCTACTTCGGCGATCGCCCCCGTAACTCTCACCACTGGATGGTGATATCGGATGAATTGTTCGACTACCGTGAAAACATCATGGTTACCTGTCTGCGTGAGCACGGCTTGCCGGAACCGATGGTGCAAAGATTCCGCCAAATCGAGGAATTCTATCGCCGCGACATCGTGAAGTCCGCTCCTTTTGCGCGAATGATGGGAGATGTGGAAATACCTTTCGAAGGCTTTAACGAGATCATCATGGACGTTGGATCCATGTGCGACACATGCGAACGTGAAGTTCACGTGGGAGAGAAAGTCATCTATCACGTTCGACTCGGGAAAATTTATTGCTCAGACTGCAGCTCACAACATCATCACGAGGTGTAAACATCATGGACAAAGAAAAAGAATTCCATGCCATCAGAACGCTGGTATACGAGTTATCAAAAACCAGCAGCGTTACATTTGATCTCGATATTTTGCTGGATCAGTTATTTGCCATCCTGCATGACTTCCCTGAATTACCACTGGAAATGCGTGGCGCACTCGTGCTGTGCAATCCCCGTGGTAACTTTTTTCAGGTCGCGCAATATGGCATGGAGCCAGCCTGGAAATGCGATTTCTGCTGGCCTGGATTTTTTGAAAATGCCGTTTTACTACCCGGCAGTACAATCCGGTCTGGCTTACTCGATGATCCGCAATCTGATGAAGGGCAGCAGCAATTGCTGCTATTGCCACTAAACTCAAAATACCAGCTGGACGGCTACCTTGTCCTGTATTCCGACCCGGACTATCAACCGACAGCAATCGACCTTGATTTCTACACCGACCTGTCTGAAGCCCTTTCAGTCATGTTGCAACGTACTTTGACACATGAAGTCTTACAGCTACGCGAACTCGAACTCGAGGATGCGCACGAAGATGCCATTCGCAGTCTCGGCACTGCCTCCAGTTATCGGGATAACGAGACGGGCTGGCATGTCGTGCGCATGAGCAATTTCGCCGTCGCAATCGCCAAAGCAATGGGATTGACTGACGAACAGCGCGAATTGCTGCATATCGCCGCGCCGATGCACGATGTCGGCAAGATAGGTATCTCAGACTCTATTCTGCTTAAACCCGGCAAGCTGACTACTGAAGAGTTCGAGATCATGAAGACGCATACCCATATTGGTATAACTATCCTGTCGGGAAAAGACGAAATGATTGTGGCTGCGCGCGACATTGCCGGATCACATCATGAAAAATGGAACGGCAGCGGTTATCCAATGGGGTTATCGGGAACGAACATTCCATTGCTTGCCCGTGTTTGTGCTGTGGCAGATGTATTCGATGCGCTCACTTCGGAACGCCCCTATAAAGAGCCCTGGAGCGTTACCGAAGCAACTGACTGGATTATTGCGAAATCAGGCGAACATTTTGACCCCGATGTTGTGCGTGCCTTCGAGGATGCCATGCCGGAAATCCTGCGCATACGCGAACTTTACCGCGACGACATCATCGACCCGAATCAATCTGTCAACTTGCCGCCTTTACCTCCCCGTAACAATGAATGGGTAAAATGGAGCGACAAATTAAAGATAGGTATCGACGTGATCGACGAACACCACCGTTACCTGTTTGACCTGATCAACGACTTGTTCGAGGTGGTCACCAACAAGCGCGGTGCCCGGGAAGTTGCAAGACTGGTCAAGGCGACTGATGCCTATGCCCGAGTCCATTTTCGCACCGAAGAACAAATGATGAACCATTACGGATATGAAGGTATAAAAGGGCAGGAAAAACAGCACCACGCATTCGAGTCCAAGATCGGCGAATTTTACGAAGAACTGCACATTAACCCGTTGGTTGCGCAGTTTGACGTGTTGACTTATTTACGCGACTGGCTGATACATCACATTCATGTAGAGGATGCAAAACTATATACTTTAGTTAGCGCCCGAATCTAGCGAAATCGATCAACGGCCTGCTCTACGCGCTCCACCGCGATAATTTCCATTCCAGCAATTTTCTGCTTGGGTGCGTTGGCCTTGGGAATGATCGCCTGAGTAAAGCCCAGTTTGGCCGCCTCTTTCAATCTTTCCTGACCGCGCTGTACCGGACGCACTTCACCTGCAAGCCCGACCTCGCCGAACACCACCAATTTCTCTGGCAGCGGCTTGTTGCGCAGGCTGGAAACCATTGCAAGGATCACCGCAAGGTCGGCACCCGGCTCGGTGATCTTTACACCGCCCACCGCGTTGATAAACACGTCCTGGTCGAAACAGGCAATGCCCGCATGACGATGCAATACCGCAAGCAACATCGCCAGGCGATTTTGTTCCAGTCCCAGCGAAAGTCTTCTCACGTTCGGTGAATGCGCCTCGTCAAGCAGCGCCTGTATCTCGACCAATAACGGGCGCGTACCTTCCTGCGTCACCATCACACAGGAACCGGCGACCTGCTGTCCGTGTTGCGACAAAAACAATGCCGAAGGATTGCTCACCTCGCGCAGACCTTTCTCGGTCATCGCGAACACCCCGAGTTCGTTCACCGCACCGAAGCGATTCTTGAACGCGCGGATCAGGCGAAAACTGGAATGGGTATCTCCCTCGAAATACAGTACCGTATCAACGATATGTTCCAGCACACGCGGCCCGGCCAGCGCTCCCTCTTTCGTCACGTGACCTACCAGAATCATCGTGATGTTCGAACTCTTGGCGATGCGTGTCAGTTGTGCAGCGCATTCACGCACCTGTGCAACCGAACCTGGCGCGGACGTAAGCTGTTCGGAATAAACCGTCTGTATCGAGTCGATCACCACCACGTCGGGCTTGTCTGCGGCAATGGTCGCCTGGATTTTTTCCAGTTGAATCTCGGGCAACAAGCGCAGCCCCTGTGCATCCAGCGACAATCGTTTTGCGCGCAGCGCGATCTGCTGTGACGACTCTTCGCCGCTGACATACAGTGTGTTTTGATGGTTTGAAAGGTGTGCCAGTACTTGCAGCAACAGGGTGGACTTGCCGATGCCCGGATCGCCACCGATCAGCACCACTGCGCCGGACACCAGCCCGCCTCCCAGTACCCGATCGAATTCCTCAATCCCTGTCGGTGTACGCGGCACCTCGGCGGCCTCGACTTCGGAGAGTCTCTGCACCTTACCGCTCGCAGCCAGTGCACTGAAACGATTTTTCGCACCGGGGGTTACAGCCTCGGCCACAGATTCGATCAGCGTATTCCATTCCATGCAGTGCGGGCATTGCCCCTGCCACTTGGGTGTCTGCCCCCCACACTCGGTGCAGCTATATATCGTTTTTGCTTTTGCCATACTTGCCTTCAGTCACGCTTCACTTTTTATCAAGCAGGCTGCCTGATCCGTAGATAGCTCATCCGGATATCGCAAGCAAATTGAAGGCGGATCATTTGTGTAATAAACCATTCTCGACCATCGCGTTCACCATGACCCCGATGTACCCCTTGATCAACTGTATATCCGAATCGGCCAGACCAGTTTCGGAAGAAGCGGCCCAAATCAGCCTGTCATTGCCGGCTTCATACAAGTTAGTCTCGATCACTGCATATTCGTCCTCGGAAACATAACTCGGCGCATACAGATAACGATAGCCATACCCGTAATAATCCGGCCATGTACCGTAATAATAAGGCGGATAATAAGGTGAACCCGGCACATAAACACGCACTACTTTCTTGCTCACCATCCTCGTGATCAACAACGAATCTGCACCCAACTCTGCCACTTTCTCTGCGATAGCGGCCTGGTCATCCTGTTGTTTGTCACTCAGCACGGTATAGCTCGCCAGCGCTTCCACACCTTTGGTTTTGAGTTGCAAGACGAATTCATCCTCGAACAGCCTGCGGTTCAAAGGATTCTTGGCCACCCCGATCACCATAATCTTGTTCGGGCTTCCCTGATAAGCCGGGTCTTTCCAGACAGCGGTAACCTGGGTCGAAGCACAGGCAACCAGCAGTGCCGCAACAACCGATAACACAGCAATAATTCGCAATGAAAATGTATTCATTTTTCTCTCCTTGCACCGTCAGGACATTGTAGCTCATACCCTGCCTGATACTGACAAACCATCATGCAACACGTTCCTTTTAGATCATTAAATACCCGCATGTATATCCAGCCGGTGAATAAAACTCTCAAGTTCCCTTGCCAGCGGAGCAGCAATACTCATCGGTTCCCCGGTCAATGGATGTGCGAAGGCGATGCTGTGCGCATGCAGGAACATGCGCTTTAGCCCCTGTTTCGTCAGTGCCTTGTTGCGCGCGAAGTCGCCGTATTTGTCGTCGCCCGCGATGGGAAAGCCCAGATGGGACAGGTGCACGCGAATCTGGTGGGTGCGACCGGTCTTGAGTTGCGCTTCCAGCAGGCTGTATCCGGTTTCATCATTTTGAGGTGCCCAGCTTTTTTGCAAGGTAAAGATGGTATGCGAGGCTTGGCCGCCCTCCCTGACCATCACGCGCTTTTCACCTTGCGGAGTATCAAATTTGTGCAGCGGCAGTTTGACGTGTTGCTTGACGTTCTTCCACTGCCCCAGTATCAGTGCGTAATAGCGCTTGTCGCTGTTGCCCTCGCGCATGATCTCGTGCATCGCGGTCAGCGCGGAGCGTTTCTTCGCCACCAGCAAGACGCCCGAGGTTTCGCGGTCCAGCCGGTGCACCAACTCGAGGAATTTCGCCTGCGGGCGCGCACGGCGCAATTGCTCGATGACCCCGAAACTCACCCCGCTGCCGCCATGTACCGCTGTACCGGAAGGCTTGTTGACTGCGAGCAGTGCATCGTCCTCGTAGAGGATCGGAAATTCCACTGCGGGGATATGCACCTGTTCGATTTCGTGCTTTTCCGCTACCCGGATCGGCGGGATACGCAACAGGTCGCCCAATTGCAGGCGGTAGGTCTGGTTGACGCGCTTCTTGTTTACCCTCACCTCACCGCCGCGCAAAATGCGGTAAACATGGCTCTTGGGCACACCTTTGAGGTGTTTGAACAGGAAATTGTCGATGCGTTGCGACTCGCCGCTTTCGTCGATTTCAATAAAAGCGACAGAATCTTTGCTTAAACCATTCATTTTGAATATACTTCGCCGCTCGCGCGTTTTGGATTCGGGTAATTTTGGGAAAAAATCCCCACCGAAAGAAATTTGGCAAAAGCGACGGCGAAGACCGCCGCCACCCTTCCAGCCGCAGCCCGGTTAATATCACTCACCGGAACCAGCAGTGATAGTAATTGATTTACGCGCTCAAAGCACCTGTGGATTTTTCGTGTACCAGCCTCGGGCTGGCACACACCGAGGATACAACTGCACCAGCCGGCGTAGCGAAATAGCAGTAAACGCAGCCA
>Ga0224495_10002699_pt1 | contig 11372 bp, 8 predicted proteins | sample SF_Jul11_sed_USG_FD_168128 | JGI IMG/M metagenome (GOLD analysis project Ga0224495, IMG submission 168128) | Sediment microbial communities from San Francisco Bay, California, United States - SF_Jul11_sed_USGS_4_1 | ecosystem: Environmental > Aquatic > Marine > Sediment | place: USA: California...
CATTCCCTTGGATTTGCTCCGTAGCCGATGACATCACCGAGACAATAAATCGTCTTGATGCCGCGCTTTTCGATATCAGCCAGTACCGTTGTTAAAGCTTCGAGATTGGAATGTATATCGCTAATAACAGCAAACATACGTATCCTCAGGTAAATATTTGACCTTGTCTTTCGCAAAAACCTATCTTATAGCAAAAAATCTGTCCAAATGCCAGAATATTTATTGGCTTTCAAATAAAAAACAGGTTATAGGTCGTTCCAACACCACTTTTCGATAGTGGGCGGCATAGTGAACGAAGATTGATTCCTTGACCTTACTCGAAATGGCTCAGATTCTTATTGCCCCAGCCACAGCGAAAAGGCGATATGAATATTAACGACTAAATACGCCTTGATTTGCCTGTGGTTATCACTATAATATCGCCTACGAAATACGAAAAGGAACACAAACCCCAAAAAAGCCTTTGGGAATCCGGATGCAAAATGAGAGATGCCAAATATGACACTTCTTGAAACTCGCGGGCTGGTAAAGAAATATTCGGGCAGGGCCGTTGTAGACGGAGTATCGGTGGAGATTGGTCAGCGAACAATTGTCGGACTGCTCGGAAGAAACGGCGCCGGAAAAACCACCTCCTTTAGAATGATTGTCGGGATGATTACTCCCAACAGCGGCCAGGTCTTGTTCCAGGACCAGGATGTTACAAAGCTGCCTATGTACAAACGTGCCCGCCTCGGTCTGGGCTATCTTTCACAGGAGCCGAGCATCTTTCAGCGCCTCAGCGTCAGAAACAACCTCTATGCGATTCTCGAAACCATGTCTATCACAAAGGCCGAGCGCGACCGCAAAGCCGATATGCTCATTGACCGTTTCTCGCTTCGCGAGGTCGCTGACAGCCAGGGAAGGTTCCTGTCCGGCGGCGAGAGAAGAAAACTCGAAATCGCCCGCGCTATGGTGACTGACCCTGCCTTGATTCTTTTGGATGAGCCTTTTACCGGCGTTGACCCTATTGCTGTCGGGGACCTGCAGCAGGAGATTCGCCGGCTTGTCGCTTCGGGCCTCAGTGTTCTAATTACCGACCATAATGTAGAAAGGACACTTGAGATTGTAGAAAAGGCATACATAATCGACCATGGCAAGGTTATAGGTTCCGGCTCACCTGCCGAGATCGTCCGCGATGAGACCGTCAGAAAGTACTACCTCGGCGACATATTCGATGGCGACGAATTCGACAATGAATAACTGTGATGTATCGAGCATTAAGCAGCGAAAAGCGGAATACGAAAAATGATAGATTTTGAAAAATGTCAACTCACGCATTACCCCGCTGACGTCTTGGCCGGGCAGGCCTCGCCCGTTGAGAAAATCGACGACAATATCCGTCAACTGATAGTGAAAATGACCGATGTCATGCTCAAGAACAAAGGTGTCGGCCTCGCAGCCCCCCAGATTGGCCTGCCCATGCGCCTCTTTATTATATCGCTGAGCGGAACCAGAGAGGCCGTCAGAGTTTATATAAACCCAACTGTCACTCCGATTGGCGAGCTTGATGCGGTCGAGGAGGGCTGTCTCTCGGTGCCCGGCATTTACACTAAGATTCGAAGATACAAAAAATGCAAAGTTACCGCCACCGACCTCGACGGCAATGAATTTACTGAGGAAGCTGACGGCCTTTATGCACGGGCGCTACAGCACGAAAATGACCATATCAATGGCATTACTATCGTCAACCGTATGGGACAGGCCGCGAAAATCGCACACAGAAGGCAGCTTAAAAAACTAAGCCAGGACAACGAAAAGAACAGTGAAATGTGAATCTTGAAAACTCGATACGAGATACTTGAGCATCGAGTATCGAAAGTCGAGCACCCGGTATTATGAAGATAATTTATCTCGGCAGCGGAGAATTCGGCCTCGAATGCCTCAATGCTTTGGCACAATCAAACCATAGCCTGGAGTTCATCGTAACTCAGCCGCCTCACCGGGCGGGCAGAGGCAGAAAGCAGACACCCACTCCCGTAGCCCGCTGGGCGGATTCACATTCGACACCTTGTATCGAAACCGACAACGTAAACGCGCCCCCGGCAATCGAAAAGATAACAGCTTATCAGCCGGATGTGATTGTAGTAATTGCGTTCGGCCAGAAAATCGGAAATGAGCTAATCAATCTGCCCCACAAAGGCGCCATAAATGTCCATGCCTCGCTCCTGCCTAAATATCGCGGAGCTGCACCAATAAACTGGGCCATAATCAACGGCGAAAAACAAACCGGCATTAGTATAATCGCGCTGGCTGAAAGAATGGACGCCGGCGACATCCTGGCGCAGGCAGCAACCGATATTGGAACGGATGAAGCGGCCGGCGTGCTCCACGATAGACTGGCCCAGATCGCCGCACCCCTGCTGATAAAAACTATTGACCAAATCGCCGACGGCACAGCCCTCTATACCCCGCAGGACCACTCCAAAGCCACCTTGGCGCCGAAGCTGAAAAAATCCGATGGCTTTCTAAACTTTAACGAACCGGCGCAGCTTCTCCAAAGAAAGATACAAGGCTTTTGGCCCTGGCCCGGCGCTTCGGCAATCTATATCTCCAAAAAAACTGAATCCGCCAAAGGCGGACTGCGAGTAACAATAGCAATGGCCGAGGTAGCTGCAAACCCAAACTCCGCTCACATGCCCCCCGGAACCCTCGATGAAAACCTCAATGTAATCTGCGGCCGGGACGCCTTGAAGATTACAAAAATCAAACCGACCGGCTCCCGCCTTATGCACTTCAGGGATTTCGTTAACGGTCACCAAACGCAGGCTGGCGACAGCTTTATCAAGATAGAGCAATAAAATGACCGGCCACAGCCCAAAAACCGCTCGCCAAATTGCAACGGCTCTCTTAAACCGCTTCGACCCAAAACGCGGATATGCTGCTGCCATCTTAAGCGATTTACTCCCACAAACCAATGAAACCCAGCGGGCCACCGACCTCGTCTTCGGCACAATAAGAAATCGCGCAGCCATCGATAAGGTGATAGCCGAATTCTCAGGCCGCCCCGTCGAAAGGATACAACCCAAGCTGCTTAACATCGTCCGCGTTGCCTCTTTCGAGCTTATCTATTGTCCCCAAACCCCCGAATATTCAATCGTCAACGAAGCGGTAAATATGGCCAAAGCCCTCGCAGGTAAAAAGCAAACAGGCTTTGTAAATGCGGTCCTCCGCCAAATCACAAGGCACATAAAAAACCGACAGATTCCACTATCACAGGCCTACCCCCAAAAAACACTTCCACAAACGCTTTCGACGGGCTGTCAGTTCGATATGGAAATTCTCGCCGATCCCCAAACTTCGCCGACTCAGTATTTCAGCATCGTTTTCTCGCTGCCCGAATGGCTCGTAACCGAGTGGCTCAACGAATTCAGCGAAGAACAAGTCCGCCAAATCTGCTTAGCGAGTAATCGAAGGCCGAGCATCTACATCAGGCCAAACACTCTAAAGACCACAACACAGCAGTTAGCCGAAAAATTTTACGCCGAAGACGTCGACTTTGAAATAATCCCTCTCGACAACCTGCAAGCATTGAGGATCGAGCATCGAGAATCGAGTACGATAATACTTAAAAGCCCCAAAGCCATAACGGAATTGCCCGGCTTTAAAGAAGGCTTATTTACTGTTCAGGACATCACCGCTTCGCTGCCGGTACGAATTCTTCAACCCCGGCCCGAATGGAAAATCCTCGATCTCTGCGCTGCCCCGGGAACAAAGACAACCCAATTGGCCGAGCTTACAGAAGATTCTGCAAAGATTATCGCAACCGACATCGACGCCGAACGCCTGAAATCAGTAAATGAAAATACCGCCCGCCTCGGAATAACCTGTGTCAATGTCCTTCCATACGAGCAAATTCTAAATTCTAAATTCGATTCTGTTTTACTCGATGTCCCCTGTTCGAATACCGGGGTATTGGCAAAACGCATCGAGGCCCGCTTCAGAATAAACCCAAAGGTGGTAAAAGAACTGGCAAAAACACAGGCAAGCCTGCTCGCTGCCGCCGCGAAAATGCTGAAGCCAAAAGGCAGAATCTGCTACAGCACCTGCAGCATCCAAAAAGCAGAGAACGGCGAATGCGTAAAAGAGTTTTTACGGCAAAACCTGACCTTCTACCTTGAATCCGAACTGCTCACCCTGCCGTCGGCAGAGGAATTCGACCGCGACGGTGGCTACGTCGCAATCATGACGAGAAAGTAGTTGCTTAAGCTGATTCTGTTATTACAATGAACGAACTAAATCTATATTTAAGCTGTCTGATATGAACGCTGTATTACTTGATAATGTCTGTAAATCTTTCGGCCGCCTCCACGCCGTCGATAACTTGAGTGCCCGAATCTCCATGGGCAGCGTATATGGTTTCCTCGGCCCTAACGGTGCCGGCAAAACAACCACAATTCGCATGATTATGAATATCATCCGACCGGACAGTGGGCGCATCGAGATTTTAGCCGATGGTAATATTGAGCAGGTCAAAGCCCGGATAGGGTATATGCCCGAGGAGCGGGGACTCTATCGAAAAATGACCGCTCGTAAGGTGCTGGCATATTTTGGCGCGATAAAGGGTGTCAATGACAGGCAGCTTGCTCAGCGTGTACCCCACTGGCTCCGGCGAGTTGAATTGGCTGACTGGGCCGACAAGAAAGTGGAGGAGCTCTCACGAGGAATGCACCAGAAGCTCCAGTTTGCGGTCACCGTCATCAATGACCCTGAGCTTGTCATTCTTGACGAGCCGTTTTCAGGTCTCGATCCTTTGAACCAGGACTTGTTGAAAGACATCATTCTTGAAATGCGAAATGAGGGCAAGACCATAATCTTTTCTACGCATGTAATGCACGAGGCCGAGAAGCTTTGCGACTTCATCCTTCTTATTAACAAGGGCAAGCTGATATTGGATGACACACTCGAAAATGTCCGTTCCAGGCAAAGTGCCCATACGGTCAGCGTCGAGCTTGAGGGAGATACCGCCTTTGTTGAAAACCTGCCTATGGTAACAGCCGTAAAATCTGATGGTAACCGCCTGGATGTCAGCCTCACCGATGCGGACACACAACAGTTTCTACAGGCCCTTATGCAGCGCGCACGCGTGCGGGCCTTTGAAGTAAAGGTGCCATCCCTGCATGAAATCTTCGTTAACCTGGTTGCGCCATCGGGCGTCCCGTGGAGAGCAAGCGATGCAGAGGATTCTTAAGATTGCACAGCGCGAATATATTGAAACGGCCAAGACCAAGACGTTTATTATTGGCCTTTTGATGACGCCGGTCATTATCGGTGCGATCATTTTCTTCTCCAGCCGGTTCTCCGGGAGTAAAGCCGGCCCGCGACCTCCCATCAAGGTCGCTGTAACAGACCTCTCTAAACAACTTGTAGAAGACCTCGACACTTCTTTTGATAACTACAATGAAAACAATCCAAATAGAAAACTCCTGCTTGAGCACCTCGAAGTTAAGCGGGACTCCAATGAAATCCAAACGCGGGGCAGGGACAAGCTCCGTAACGGTCAGGCCGACGTTTATATTGTTTTGGACCGGGATATTCTACGGGGGCCGGGCAAAATACATTTCTACACACATAAGCCCAAACCTACCAATGTTGATGCCTTCTGGACCATCGAGAATCTTTTCAGAAAGGTAGTCGAGAATCGGCGCTATAAAATAGAGCAGATCGACCAGGAGCTGCTCGCTAAGCTCAGAAACGTCCCGATTGAACGCGTGGAGATTGGCTCCACAGATGACCAGGAGCAGGTTCAAACACAAATCCATGGAATAGTAAAAATGATGGTGCCGTTCTTTTTTATGTACATGATATTTATGGGAATGGTGGGAACCGGCCAGCAGATGCTCGGTAGTATAATCGAAGAAAAAGGTTCGAGGATTATCGAGGTCCTTCTCTCGGCCGTAAGTCCATTTCAACTAATGGCTGGAAAAATTCTTGGTTTGGCCGGTATTGGCCTGACAGTAATAGCGCTGTGGTTTGCTGCCGCCTATGCAGCCGTTCGGTGGCAGGATTTGAACGTGGATGTTTCTATAGAACTATTGTTGTATTTTGTAGTATATTACATACTTGGCTTTCTTTTCTTCAGCGCCACCCTCACCGGCATCGGCTCAGTTTGTAACACCATCAAGGAAACTCAGAGCCTGATGATGCCAGTAATGTTAATTTTCATAATTCCGCTGATAGCATGGCCGATGCTTGTTCAAAGCCCCGATGGAACGATGGCCAGGGTATTATCGTTCATACCCCCCGTGACACCGATGGTGATGGTACTGCGCTTGACCGCCGGCGCAAACGTCTTGTTTGTCGAAATCGCTGCTTCGATCCTGCTTTTGGTGTTGGCCGTACTGGCGGTGACATGGGCCGCGGCAAAAATTTTCAGAACAGGAATTCTAATGTACGGGAAAAAGCCGGGCCTCTTCGAAATCCTGCGCTGGCTAAGACAAAGCTAATAACCGTTCTTCAGGCGAAGCCGCGCTTATCTTGTCGCTTTCTTCTTCCCAGTTTCATTCCTGCTTCCATTTCGGCCCTTCGGCCTCGATTTCAGCGTGCAGTTTGACTAACGTTTTCTTCATCGCCGCAAGCCGCTTCGGCTCACTTGCAGTGAGATTGTGCTCCTCCGCCATATCTTTGCGCACGTTATACAGTTCGAATTTCGTCATTTTATTGTCGGCTAAAATCTTCCAGTCGCCCTCTCGCATCGCAACCGTCAACGGCCGGCTCAGCGAACGGTCATACCGCCAATAAAGCGGCACTTTCCGCTTTATTTTCTTACCCTGAAAAATCGGCAAAATACTGGCGCCGTCGATTGGCCGGTCATTTGGCACGCCGGCCCCCGCCATCGCGCAAAGCGTCGGTAAAATATCTGTTCCGTTGACCGGCTCACCGCAAATAGTCCCCGCTTTGGCCTTGCCCGGCCAACGGATAATACCCGGCACGCGAATTCCGCCTTCATACAAATGCAGCTTCATACCCCTAAGCGCGCCCGGCGAGCCGAATGACCGCTGTGCCCCGCGGTAGCGGTCCAGCGTTTCAGGACCGTTATCGCTGGTGAACATCACAAACGTCTCATCGCGCAGCCCCATCTTGTCCAGCGTCTTCACCAGCCGGCCGAACTCATGGTCCATCTGCGTTACGTTGCCGTAATAGATCGCCTCTTTTTTGCCCTCGTACATCTCCATAAATTCCGCCCCCGTGGCAATCGGCTCATGCGGTGCGTGAAACCACACGAACAGGCAGAACGGCTTCGACCGGTCCCATTTGGTTTTCAGCCAGTCAATCGCCTCCTGAGCTATCAGTTCAGAAGAATATCCTTTCATCTCGCCCACCGGCTCGCCGTTACACACAAAATTTTTGGGATTATGGTGTGTAGGCAGGGAGTTATTTTGCGTGGAGAACCAGTGCTCGAAGCCATGGTCACCCGGCTGCGGCTGCTCGGAAGAGTTAAATTTACCGTTACAGTGCCACTTGCCCACATGACACGTCCTATAACCAGCCTCTTTCAGCAATGTAGCAACGGTAATCTCTTCTTTTTTAAGGTGCATAGGATTATTGGCGGGTATCCAGTCGTAAACACCGCTGCGGTAAGGCGTTCGCCCCGTGAGCATTCCAGCCCGCGAAGGTGAGCAGACCGGGGCCGCAGCATAGCAGTCCGTCAGTTTCATCCCCTCTGTGGCCAGCTTGTCCAGGTTGGGTGTTTTGATATGCCGGTGACAGTAGCAGCCAAGGTCTCCGTAGCCTAAGTCGTCGCACAGTCCTATCACGATATTAGGTTTGTTCCTGTGCCTGGCCCCCGTAAAAGGCTTGCTAATGCCCTGGCAGCCTTCAACTGCAAGCGACGTGGCACCCAGACCTATTACTTTCAAAAAATTACGTCGATTCATTTGTTATTCTCCTTTGAAATTGATCAATAAGGGATAATAAACAAAAGGTGATGAAAAGTAAACAGAAATTAAATCCACAGCTTATCCACAAAATAAACTTACGTTGTGCAAAACATGTTAAAAATAAATTTTTTTTGTGCGCAAACTCAATGCAGGCAGCGACCTCTATCAAGTGGAAAAGAAATTTTATAAAATGCCATTGATTTGTGTTCTCGCTCACCAATAATAGCTGTTGTTTTACCTTTGTTTTTTAATTTTTACTTCGTTCGAAATCGATATATGGCTTTTCACAGGTGGTATTAACATTGAAAAATTTACAACTAACAATTAGCAGAGGAGAATATCGATGCAGGGCACTATCAAGGATGAGCAAGCCCGGTCCGCAGAGACAAAGATAAGCGCTATTAACGAGGCTCTTGCAGGGAAGGTCGGACCACAGAAGTATCGAATCTGGTTTAAGAATTCAACCAAAATGACACTTACCGAGGGATACTTGAAAGTTGGTGTGCCAAATCTTTTTATCGCGAGCTGGATTGAAAATCATTTTTCAAAACAAATTGGTCAGGCTGTTCAAGAGGTTGCCGGAAGCAGGCCGAAGATTACATTTACAATCGATCCGGAGCTGTCCGGGTCTTTGCGAAGAAATCAGCTGGACTCACAGGCACAGCTCGTGGACAAGGCTCAGAATCGGCTCAATATCCAAAGAAACAAAACCATGCCGCCTCAAACGAAAAAGCTCCACTTCAGTTTGGACACGTTCGTTGTCGGCACCTCGAATCAGCTCGCATATAACGCGGCAAAGGCCGTCGTTGAAGAAAAACATTGCCCTTTCAATCCGCTGTTTATTCATGGAGGATACGGGGTGGGGAAGACGCATCTGCTGCAAGGGATTTGCAATGCGGTGTGTTCGAAACGCCCCCAAACTAATTGGCTATATCTCTCAGCGGAGGATTTTGTCAATCAGTTTGTGCTGGCCTTGAAGACAAAAAAGCTGGAGGCTTTTAGACGACGAATGCGACAAACGGATTTGTTGGCAATCGACGACATTCACTTCTTGGCCAGCAAACCGTCGTTACAGGAGGAGTTCCTGCACACCTTTAATACCATCAATCTGGCCGGCAAACAGGTTGTTCTGGTCTCTGACGCCCATCCTAAGATGATAGGGCAGATCTCGGAAAAGCTCGTTAACCGTTTCGTCTCCGGAATGGTCGTCAAGATCAATAACCCGGATTTCAACACCCGGTGTCAAATCTGCAGACAGTACGCCGGAAAACTGGCCGCAGATAACGGAAGGTTAGAAATCGGAAAAGGCATCCCGGAAAATGTAATAAAATACATCGCCGAAAATCTCAGAACAAACGTGCGGGAATTGGAAGGCGCTCTGCTGAAATTAATTGCCTTCTCGGCGCTGCAGCAACAGAAAATCAACCTCGCTATGGCGCAGACCGTTCTCGCCGAGCATCTGGAAAGGTGTGATCCCATTGTCCATATTTCGGACATCGAATCCGCCGTCGCGACATATTTTGGAATAACACCGGCAAATATACACTCCTCGAAGAAAGACAGGACCGTCGCACTCGCCCGGCATTTTAGTATGTATCTGACAAGAAAGCACACGAAGATGTCCTCTTCGGAAGTAGGAAGATTTATGGGCAATAAAAATCACGCCACCGTACTTTTGGCCTGCAAAAGAATTGAAAGCCTCATCGAGAGGAATGCAGAAATATACTGGAACGGACCGGCCGGCAATAAAGTCTCAAAAGCAAAGACCGTAATTAGCAATCTTGAGGAGAGTATCTCCGGATAATAATCGCTGTCAGGGCCCGAACCCGGCGGCAGGATACAAGGTAAGTCATTGCCGGTCCCTCGAACACCGGCCTTTGGCCGAAACAAATCTTAAAATTCATTCCCCAATGCCCCTTGTGTTTAGTGCTGAAAAATGGTACAATTACAGCTTGCAGACGCAGTTACATTAACGCCATTTTTCAAAGGAGGACGAAACTGAGTAATATAAGCAAAAATTTTGGTCTAAGAGGATATATTTACTCCACTACGAGCAGGCAGCCCCAATCGGTTAGTCGCAGGGAAATCGTTAAATTCTCATTAGCAATGTTTCTATCGCTTGTCGTATGCTTTGCAGTCCTGCCCGCTCAGGCAAAATACGGCGGTGGTACCGGCGAGCCTAACAATCCCTATTTAATTTTCGATGCAAACCAGATGAATGCCATCGGTGCCGACCCCAACGACTGGGACAAGCGCTTCAAGCTGATGGACGATATTGACTTGAGCGAGAATGCGGTGGCCGGTTTCAATATCATTGGCAGTTACGATAATCCATTTGCCGGCGTTTTTGATGGAAACGGACACGACATTTGCAACTTTACCTGTTCCTCCATAGGTACAAATTACATCGGACTTTTCGCCCGCGTTACCGGTGTAATCAAAGATTTGGGATTGGTTGATCCGAACGTCAATGCCGGGATGGCAAGTTTTGTTGGCTCACTCACCGGAAACAATTCCGGCAAAGTCATAAATTGCTATACAAAGCGTGGCTCCGTTTCCGGCAGTGGTCAAATCGGGGGGCTTGTGGGTTCAAATGGCGGCACAATACTCAACAGTTTTGCCGACTGCAATGTCTCGGGGACTGCCGACTATGCCGGTGGACTTGCAGGATATAATTATATGGGCAGTATTCTAAATTGCTGTTCATCAGGTAGCGTTGACACAGAGGCAAACTGTGTCGGCGGACTCACCGGATATAATGACTGGATTGTTTCTCAATCCTATGCCACCGGCTGCGTTTCCGGTCACGATAATGTCGGTGGTCTCGTGGGATATAATCAGAGGACTTTTTTTTCAACTCCGAGCGGTACGGTTGCTATTTGCTACGCCGTGGGTACGGTTTCGGGAACGAACAACTTCGGCGGCTTGATTGGATTCAATGACAGCGGTCCTGTGTATAGCTCTTTCTGGGATACCCAGACTACGCAGCAGCAATTTAGTGATGGTGGCACGCCTAAGACAACTGACGAAATGCAGGACCCCAACACCTTTCTCGATGCCGGTTGGGATTTCGTTGGAGAGTACGAAAACGGGCCAAACGACGATTGGGCCGAGCCTGTCGGCGGCGGGTATCCCGTTTTATCGTGGCAGCTTGGCGATCTGTTGCCCTTACCCGCCTTTTCAGGCGGCTCGGGCGAACCAAATAATCCTTATCTGATTTCCAACCCTGCCGATTTGAACCGTATTGGTCATAACCCGGGATTGATGAACGCACATTTTAGGCTGACCAATGATGTTAATATGGCCGATACTACCCATTTCATTATTGGCAACAGTTTGTATCCATTCGCCGGAACTTTCGATGGCGGCGGCCATGTGATTTCAGACTTCTATCGTTATTCCTATACAGGCGAAATGACTAAAGGTCTTTTTGGTATTGTAAATGGCGTAGACGCC
>Ga0224495_10002700_pt1 | contig 11371 bp, 10 predicted proteins | sample SF_Jul11_sed_USG_FD_168128 | JGI IMG/M metagenome (GOLD analysis project Ga0224495, IMG submission 168128) | Sediment microbial communities from San Francisco Bay, California, United States - SF_Jul11_sed_USGS_4_1 | ecosystem: Environmental > Aquatic > Marine > Sediment | place: USA: California...
ACGCTCCAATTTACGGTCAGCCAATCAACAGGAATGCGAATACCTAAACCAAGCTGGAATATTGCAACGCCAAGTCCGAGGCTTAGCAGAAGTGACACGGAAGCGTTCATGACTCCGTTAAGTGCTCTTCCTACGATGTACCATGAGAGTGATCCGGGTGCTAGGTAGATGTGTTTTAGAACTTCATAGTGTGCTCTGTCTTCGTGGATCAGCATGCTCATGGTCATCATGATTTGTACTATGTAAATGAAGAAGCTGTTGCCGATGAACAGGTACGTGAAAAGCTCGGGGTCGATTGTTCCTGTGACTGCGCTTCCTACTAGGAAGATGAAGCCCACTATCAATAAGCCTGCAACTGGTCTTACTAGGTAGTATATTGCGAAAACAAGTGGATCTGCCCAGTTGGTTTCGACTTTCCAGCCGAGCCACATTGCTTGTTTTATGGCGCGGAGGATTGTGCTTACTGCCATCTTAGGGTCAGCCTTCCTTCTTTTTTGCCTAGGTTTTCCATGAAGTCGAGTGCTTTCTTAGCTAACGGCAGCAGGATTAGGGTAAATATCGTGAGGGCGATTACGTTGGGCCAGACTTGGTTGATGCCTTGGCCGAGAATTGCCACTTTCCTTATGCCGTCTAGTCCGAAGGTTAGTGGAATCAGTGATGACAGGAGTTGAACCGTGAAGGGGATGACTTGGCTAGTTGTTGGGTAGTATGTTCCTGACAAGAATTGGATTGGTTCTTGCAGCAGGTTGGCTGTGTGCCAAGCTTCTCGTCCGTAGAGGAGGAAGAGCGAGGCGAACATCATTCCCAGCGCGTATAGTGCGGCGATTGTTAGGAGAAAAATGACTAGCGCTGTGAACGGCTCGTAAAGTGCCATGGGCACTTGAAAAATTAGTATGCCAGCGACGAAGACTGCTACTGCTCGGAGCGTTGTGTTGACGAAGCCGCCTAATGCCATTCCTAGGAGGATTGCCATTCTTGAAATGGGTGCGACGAGGTAAGCCTCCAGAGTTCCTGTTTCTTTTTCCCAGTAGAACTGTGCTGACATGTTCCAGAGCACGTTTGTCCAGAAGGCCATCATGGTTCCGCCGATGATGACGAAGCCTGCGTATTCAGGTGGCGCCTTCACCATTTTGTAAAGGAAGACGTAGGTGCTCACGGTGATAACTGGTAAAACTAATTCTGCCAGAAGCCATTCAGGCTCTCGGTTGCCGCCTATGATTCTCACCCACAGCCTAGCATACGCTGCTCTCATATTGTGGATTAAGTATTCACGTGATATCAGCTGGCGGTTTCCTCCTCGAAGCCACGTCCGACAAGGCTTATGTAGACGTCTTCCAATGTCGGTTCTGCTCTGTTCACTGAGAGTATCTTCAGGTTTTGCTTCTCAAGCTTTGACAGTATGTCGTTGAAGGTTTTTTCTTCGCGGACCATTACTTTGAGCGATGTGGTGTTTGTCTGGATGCTCCGTGTCTGTGAGTATCCTACGACTCCTTTCATTGTGTCTACGAAGCTGAAGTCGGCTTGAACTGAGGAGACTTCTGCTTTCATTATTACGTTTTCTTTGAGTTTTTCTTTGAGTCTGAGTGGGCTGTCGCAAGCTAGGATTTTTCCGCGGTCGATGATGGCTACGCGGTCACACATCTCGTCTGCTTCTGCCATGTAATGCGTTGTCAGGAGAACTGTGCCTTTTCTTTCTTTTTTGGCCCAGTCAACTATGTAGCTTCTGAGTTTTCTGCTGGTGAGCACGTCTAATCCTAGGGTTGGTTCGTCTAGGAAGAAGATTCTTGGGTTGTTCAAAAGCCCCCTTGCCAAGTTAAGCCTCTGCTTGTAGCCTGTTGACAGCTTGGACATTCGGGTTTTGGCATAGTCCTCGAATTCTAGGTCGGCGATTAATCGTTTTATTTCTGCCTTAGCTGTGGAGGATGGCAAACCATAGAGTTGTGAGAAGAACCATAGGTTTTCGCTTGTGGATAGGATTCCGTAGCCTGGAGTTTCTCCGCCTGATACAAGGCTGATTATCTTTCTGACCTTGTGGGGCTCTTTGGCAACATCGAAGCCGCCTACGCTAGCTGTGCCGCTTGTTGGCAGCAATAGCGTTGTAAGGATCTTGATGAGCGTGGTTTTGCCCGCACCATTGGGTCCTAGAAGACCGAATATTTCGCCTTCGTCGATGTACATTGAGACCCCGTCGAGGGCTTTCACCGGTTTATCGTGTTCCTTGAATTCGCGCACCACTTTGTGAGTCTCTATCGTATGTGGCAATCAGTGATCACGAGCCACAACAAGATGCGACATTATGTAGTTAAGAATTTCGTTCTGCATTGTACCGATACGTTTTGGTCGTTGAGGATTGCATTGAATCTCAAGAGTGCTCCGCAAGGCAGCATGAAATTTCTATAACCAAGCAGGAAGAAGAGTTTGAGGAAAGAGAGGAGTGGATAGTTGCGGTTGTTCATTTCTTGTGAAGCTTCAAAAGGGCATTTATTGACGCTTGACTGCATGTGAATAGAATTTCTATCTTTTGGATCAATACGCGTTTTGCGTGAGTGAAGGGTTTACTCCTTTGTCTATTCCGATTATGGTATTCCTTTAGCCCCTAATTATCCGTAGTTCTTCCAGTTTTCTCTCTTCTGAGGAGAACAGGACAGTACCGTGAGCCTTGAGAAGTTCACTGTACAGTTTGGTTGCATCTTTGAATTCATTCAATGTGTGTGAATTGTAGGCGCAGAGGTAGATGGAGGGGTGATCAAGACTTGGGTAGCTTGATCTCTCCAATTCCAGCATCATAGGTACCTGTCCGTGCTTCATCCACCATGATAGCCATTCTACAGTGGCTCTGAAACCCTTGAACCCTTTGGCCAAAGCGTTTTCATAGAGTTTTTTCCTCCAGTCGATTTCCAGCGATAAACTAGGCTTTCCATCCTTGAGGAAAAAATCATCAAGAGCAACAATTGTCAAGGCACCAGTTTTCTCAGACTTTCTCAAGTCAATACCAGAACGGTTCATAGCCATTCGTATCTGGTTAGGTGTTTCCTCATCTCCACACCAGTACACGCAGGCGTCGCCTCTTTCGAGTCCGTCTCTTACAAAGCTGAATTGTCCTCGGTGTTTATCTTCCAGAGACTCGTAAATAAATATCGCATGATCGGATGGCTTTAGCTGTTGAACAAGTCTCAAGACTCTTCGATCTTTATCCTCTGACTTCAACGATGCTAACGTCAATGAAGGATTCCATATATTATCAAAAATCTCTTGATAGACCGCCAAGTGATTAGAATTCGTTGAGCATAAGACAGGTCTCTCTGCCCATTGAGTCTTTGTTGAAGTAGTCATTACCATCTCTCTGTCATCAAAGATTATGAAATGACTTAGGAGCTTGTCTGCATATCTTATTTCGACTGACGCAGTAGGTAATGCTTTCTCCTTTATGATCTCTAGAAGCTCTTCTTCTGCTATTGGCTCGTCCGTGATTATTCGGATTCTTGCCCCTCTCTTCGCGAGTTTCCTGTGTTGATCAGCGTAGATGTACAAGAACTGTTTGAGTTTGTTTCTGGAGATTACATAGTCAACTCCTTTCTGCACAGAATTGAAAAGAGCGGCGCCTTTAGAAAGTATTGCATTCTTTTCTGAGATCAGGGAGAATTGTGCAGTTTCATCCTCTCGCATTAATGCCTTAGGCATTTGCTTGAGACGTTTCAGGACCTCGTCCTTCTTAGCCGATAAGTCCGCCAATTTTTGACTCAGTTCCTTCTTTTGACGCTTAACGAGAAGGGATAGTGCATCCTCAACGCAAATGGCTTTGACCATAGAAGGAGTTCCCAAGGTTCTTTCTATCAAGCCTAACCTTTCAAGCTTCGGCAATGCTCTGTATACATCTTCACGTCGGACTTTGGACATCTTGGCGATGTTACCTACTCTGGTCGTCCCTAGTCTGACAACTGCCAAATAGACTCTTGCTTGATTGCCTGTAAGCCCAAGGTCTTGGAGCAGTTCAGTGGGATCCTTCGGTGATACTGTATCAATCAAATTGCTTTCTCTTCCCTCAACTTATTATTAATAGGCAATCGTGAATAAAGAACTTTCCACGAACACAAAAAGGTAGTCGTTGGATGCTTTGAAAGATCCAGTGCTATCTCTATTTTGGCTGCAGTGGTTATCGCAGAAGCCACCGTTTCCATGACGGACCTAATGTGCATGCCAGCAACGTCTTTCATTTTTCATGTCGTCAAAGCAGAAAGTCAAGTAGAGCGCAGAGCGCTTCCAGAAGAAAAGAAGATAGAATTTCTATGCACACACACAAAATCACGCTGACGCTGAGAAGGTGTTGTGCATAGAGGATGGTTTGGTTGGATAGAAATTCTGTGCAGAGCCCTAGGAGTAGGGTCTAATCCCTCTGGAGCTCTGGTAGGATTTTTTCGTAAAACGTCAATGATTCGGGGTTGACTAAGGCGTCTTTATTCGTTACCGGTCTGCCGTGGATGATGTTGGCGACTGAGCTTTCCACCTTTTTCATGTTAAAAGTATAAGGAATATCTGGCGCCTCAACGATTAATGCGGGAACATGTCGCGGTGAAGCCTGCTCTCGCAACGCACTTCGAATCTTGTTCTTCACATCCTCAGTCAACGAGAAGCCCTGTGAAAGCTTTACGAATAGGATGACGCGTTCATCGCCCTTCCACGCTTGTCCCACAGCCATGCTGTCAGCCACTTCTGGAAACTTCTCTACAACATTGTAGATTTCGGACGGCCCAATGCGCACGCCAGACGGCTTCAGGGTGAAATCCGACCGACCCAAGAAAGTTATACCTCCTGTGTCGCCGTGGAACAAAACCCAGTCACCATGCCGCCAAACACCGGGAAACACGTTGAAATACGCATCTTTGTACCTCTTACCATCCGGGTCATTCCAGAAATAAATGGGCATTGAAGGCGCAGGAGCCTCACAAACAAGCTCCGCATCGTGGTCGACCACAACCCTGCCTCTTTCGTCATACGACCTGACTTTCATAGCCAAAGCTGGACCCTGCAACTCACCCGCATACACAGGCTGAATGGGCGAACCCGCAGCAAAACAACCATTAATGTCAGTGCCCCCGGCGATAGAGTTGAAATGCAGGTCAGACTTAATTTCACGATACACGTACTCAAAACCTTCAACCGACAAAGGCGAACCAGTCTGACTGATCTCCTTCAGCGATGATAAGCCAAAGTCCTTGCCCGGATGTGCACCCACGCTTCTAAGATAGTTAATGTAACTAGCACTGCAACCAAGAATGCTGATCTTCTCATCCTGAGCCATCTGCCACATAGCCGTCCAATCAGGATAGTTCGGGTTGCCATCATACAACACAACCGTAGCGCCAATAGCAAGAGAGCCAAGGAGCCAATTCCACATCATCCAACTAGGCGACGTAATATAGAAAACACGGTCTTCACGCTTCACATCCGTATGCAGCAACAGCTCTTTCAAATGGTTAATGAGCACGCCGCAACCCTGAACCATACACTTCGGCTTACCCGTCGTGCCCGAAGAAAACATGATATAAACAGGATGGTTGAAATCCACCTGCTCAAACCTAAGCTCACCAAGGCTATCACCAGACACGAAATCTGCATACAAGACAGATTTTGAAACACAGCTTATGTTAGGCTCATCACTCACGTAAGGAAACACAACGAGCTTCTCAAGTGAAGGCAGACCCTTGGCAATCTTCTCAGCGTTAGGCAAGAAATCAAACGTCTTGCCCTTGTAAGGATAACCATCAACCGTGAACAACACTTTAGGCTCAATCTGGCTTAAGCGATCAAGAACCGCCACTGGACCCAGCTCGCTGCCACAAGAAGACCAAATCGCACCAATACTGGTCGTAGCCAACATAGCGATGGCGGTCTCCATCAAATTCGGCATATAAGCAGCCACACGATCACCCGGCTTCACACCAGCCTTCCGAAGCGACCCAGCCAGCCCAGCCACTACACGATACAACTCAGCATACGTCATTTCAGCAGTCTTCCGAGTCTCACCCCGGAAAACAAACGCCAAACGATCATCCCTATAACGCAGCAAATTCTCAGCAAAATTCAACCGACTGCCAACAAACCACTTCGCCCCCGGAAACCTCGCTAAATCATCAACAACGCAATCATACCCACGCGAAGCCTTAATCTCGGCAAAATCCCACACCGCAGCCCAAAAATCAGGAATACACCCAACAGACCACTTGTACAAGTCACTGTAAGAACGAAGTCTTAGCCCATGCCTCTCATCAACAAGACGGATGAACCTCGTAATGTTAGCCTGCTCAACCCGTTCCTTCGAAGGCACCCAAAGAGGCTTCCTCATCATAGATGCACCTTAACCGTGGGCACATATGCAAAACACACACATAAAACCCTTAACACACGCCGAAGAAGTAGTAGTCAACAGACACGCGGCGCAGACAACTACTTCTAAACAAGAACTCACTCGGTAGTATTACTGATTCTAAGCGTAAGTTAATAACATCTGAAACAGAAAACCGTTCCATAATGCCACCGTTGACGAAGCCACGCCCAACAGTGACGAGGATAAGGTGCAAACGGACCCCAGAGCATCATACAAGAAGCAAAACAGCCCGCAAGAAACAATGCTCAAACTTGTTGATGTCACCAGGAATAGTCTGATGACGATGTCCACACAGCCTTCAGCTATCCAATAATAGAGGAAGAAGGCTAAAAGGAATTAACACCTTCTTCTTATGAAATTCTCTTTCCCGCAGCCCCCACCGCTTATAAGCCCACAACGCCCATAACACCATTTAATGACCTCGCCAAAAAAACACAAAACCACAGCCAAAGTATGGCTCGAACTCAGAGGTCAACCCCTCCTAGGAAAGGGCGGCGCCGACATACTCAACGCAATAAAAACCGAGCAGTCAATATCCAAAGCCGCACAAAAAACCGGCATGTCCTACCGATACGTCTGGAACTACATCACCAAACTACAAAAAGCCCTCACAGAACCCATAATAACAACACATAAGGGCGGAACCAAAGGCGGAGGCGGAGCCGAACTCACAACATTAGGCGAAAACCTGCTTAAGGAATACAAACGCGCCGAAGCATACGTAGGCGAGGTCCTAGAGGACAAAGAATACTGGGTGGCAGCAACATTGAAAATAAGCGCACGAAACAGACTCAAAGGCACAGTCAAAACCGTAGACAAAGGCGACATAATAGCCAAAATCAAACTCGAAATCAAAACCCCAGCCGTCATTACAGCACTCATATCACGCGAAGCCGTCGACGACCTAGACATAAAAACCGGCGACAACGTCGAAGCCGTAATCAAAGCCACAGAAATCATGATAGCCAAAGAATAATATAGAAAAACACTTCGAGCCCCTTTCTTTCTCTAGCCTCAGCCGAACACAGACAACGCTTTCAGCCAAACGACACAGCTTGACCCGGCTGCGAGAAAACAGTCTTCGACGCTATCAACGTCACAGTCTCTTTCACACCTGGAATCTTCCGCACCACATTCAAAATGAAATCATCCAACTCCTCCATGCCCTTGAACTCACCCTCAACACACAAATCATAAACTCCATACGTTAAACTAGCCTTCTTCACCCTCTTCACACCCTTGAACGCACTGAGAACCTTGTCTTCCACACCCGTCTGCACTTTTCCCAAAATATACACATAAATCATCCTCGTCCCTCCTTCAACCCTCAACCACATACCGATAACTAGTATACTTACCAGCAGTAGGACTGTCCCTGAGTATACGCACAACGTCGCCCGGCTTAGCCCCAATAGCCTTCGCACCAGGATCCGAAGCATTAAGCCGAGGCAACTGATACGGCTGAACACGATACTCATTCAACAACTTCTCCCGCTCCTCCGCCGACAAAATCTCATGCCTCGGCACAAGCACATGACCAAAAATATTAAACGACGGAAAAATCCGCGGAATCAACTCAATACCCCTTCTCCTGGAATGCTGCTTAGCAGCCTGCGTCAAGCGCCCACTAGTGACAAGAAGACCCCTCTCAACATTCTGGTCCTTCATGGCTTTCTTAACCTGATTTATAGCCTGAACACCCACCGTGCCTTGTGTAGGCCAACAAAAAACCAGCAACTTCCTACCCTCAGCCGTCTTCACCAAAAAGCTACTGCCCTCCTTATACTCCTTCTTACTAATCTGCTTGTAACCCCGCAGACCAATCAGAATCTGAGCCTTACGCTCCTCAATAGTATCCCCAGCGCCCAAACAACAACCCCACAAAGATCTCAAAGCTTGTAGTCAACAGAGCACCAATACATCTTAAACTTTACGCTCCACAGTGCATATAGAGTATTTTCAGCCAACACTCCGCGAAAACCCCGTCCCCTCCTTCGTGTAACTTAAATATCCGCTACCTCCTATCTGCAATGAAGCCACCATCAACCAAGAGGCACCACCATGGTCGTCGAGGAAGAGGAAGCAGAAAAACAGCCCCCAGCGAAACAATACGAGCAACTCGAAGACCTGCCGGGCGTCGGACCAGCCACAGCACAAAAACTACGCGAACTAGGCTTCAACACCGTAGAATCCGTAGCAACCGCCGCCATCAGAGAACTAGAACCAGCGGGCATCAGCGAAAAAAAAGCCATGGACGTAATACGCGCAGCAAGATCCACGATGTCGCTGACTTTTATGCGCGCAGACGAACTGATGAAAATACGCCAAACAGTCAAGCGCCTCACCACAGGCAGCAAAGCCATAGACGAGGTATTAGCCGGCGGTCTAGAGACACAAACGATCACAGAGTTCTACGGCGAGTACGGAAGCGGCAAAAGCCAACTCTGCCACCAAATGTGCGTCAATGTCCAACTACCCACAGAACATGGGGGACTAAACGGAGCCGCATTATACATCGACACCGAAAACACGTTCAGAACCGAACGCATAATCCAAATGGCGCAACACATGGGCTTAAACCCACAAGAAGTAGCCAAGAAAATCCTTTTCGCTGAAGCTTATACCTCTGATCACCAAATGTTCCTTCTAGAAAACGCCGACAAAATCATCAAAGAAAACAACGTTCGCCTAATAGTCGTTGATTCCCTAACCGCCCACTTTAGAAGCGAATACTTGGGCAGAGAAATGCTCGCTGAAAGACAGCAGAAACTCAACAAGCACATGCACAGACTGATCCGCCTAGCACGCGCCTTCAACGCCGTCGCTGTAGTAACTAACCAGGTCATGGCCAAGCCCGACGTTTTCTTCGGCGACTCGGTTCACCCAGTAGGCGGACACATAGTGGCTCACACCAGCCACACGCGTGTCTATCTTCGCAAATCATCACGCGGACCACTCCGCATCGCTCGCCTAGTCTCAAGCCCCTACTTGCCAGAAGGCGAAAGAGTTTTCAAGATAACCGAGAATGGTGTAGAAGACATATCAGAAGAGGATCAGCAGGGAAAACGCTAATTGACCAAGCCAGTTCCAAAAATCTATTCCACACGCTTCTTCCAACTCGTCACATCTAGACAGTTTGCTGAAGCTGAACGCATCCTCGAACGAGTCAAACAGAAGATGCACGTAAGCGACCGCAACCGAGGCTACTTCCAAGCACTATACGGCATGCTTCTGACCATGAAAAACAGCGACCGCTACTCATTCCTACCCACAATGGACTTCACCAACAAAAAACAGTTTAAGAGCTACCGGAGAGAATTTCTCGGTCACATGGAGAGACGCCTTCACGATGAATACGACCGCGGATACTTCGAAGCCTGGTCTGACTACATGAAAATACTTCCAAGAATGGAGGGACCTTCACCGTTCAACAACAAGAACGCTACGAAACAAGCCGAAGAAGCCAAAACTCAAGACGAGTCAACAGAAGTAAAAGAAGCCCAAGCAGACACTACAGCAACGAGTGAAGAAACATCCCCAAACAATGCGCCTGAAGAAAAGAACGCCAAGCCCGCTCAAAGCCTCCTTCTAGACTATGGAAAGTAGCCGAGAACCCAAAGCCATCTTCTGCGATATAGAACAGCGCACGCCACGCCAAGAAAAGATGACCAAAGGAACTCGTAGGCAAGAATGTGAAGGCCTGCTAGAGGTTTTGCCCTGAACTTTGTGAAAACATATTAGCGCAGTGCGTTTTCTTTTTTGTAGAGCGCTCTACTGATGCCAACGAATCTGCCTGTTGCAGCCAAGAAGAAATGGTACGAGGCTTCTTTAGCTCGGACTCCGCAGGAAAAACTGCTGAAGTTGCAGGAGTTCTCAAGCCTTATTCCTAAACATAAAGGGACAGAGAAACTTCGGGCACAAATTAGACGGCAGATTTCGGTTCTGAATAAGGAAATCGAGGAAAAAAAGCGCCGAAGAGCCGGGCATGGAGGTCCGCGATTCTTTTTTGAGAAAGAAGGCGCAGCCCAAGTCATCATACTAGGACCAACTAAAGTTGGTCGAAGCAGTCTTTTGACTTCTGTAACAAATGCTAAGACAGAGGTGTCCGATTATCCCTTTACCACTCGTGAACCCGTGCCAGGCATGCTCAGATTCGAAGACCTTCAGTTCCAACTTGTGGAAGCTCCAGCGCTGGTTGAAGGAGCCGCAAACAGCGGATCAGGTGGGCTTCAAACGCTGGGGCTGGCGAGGAATGCTGATGGAATCATCATCATGGTCGACCTATCTGAGAACGCGCCCAAGCAATTGACGGTTGTGCTTGGGGAGCTTGAGAAAGCTCGAATTCTCATCCGGAAACCTCGGGCTAAGGTTGAAATCGAGCGTAAGCACGTTGGCGCTGGACTACGCATCCTAGTGTTTGGCAGATTGCTCGGCCACAACCTTCGAGATGTCGAGAACCTGCTTAAAGGGTATCGAATTCTCGACGCGACTATAAGAATAACCGGTGAAGCAACAATCGACGACGTTGAAGACGCCATTTTTGAAAGCACAATCTATCGCCCAGCCATTGTGATTGCCAACAAAGCCGATTCGGCACAGGCAGGGACAATGTTGCAGCAATTGAATGAGCTCATTGGCGGACTGTTGCCGATCATTTCGGTCTCATGCCAAACACGAATGGGATTGGAGAGACTTGGTGCTGAAATATTCAGAGCTTTGGACATAATCAGAACTTACACGAAAGAGCCAGGTGATCGGTCACCATCAAATAATCCGTTCATTTTGAAGCGTGGCTCAACAGTAGCTGACTTGGCCAAACAAATCCACAGCGACTTCATTAAGAGGTTCGCTTACGCTCGAGTTTGGGCAAAAAGGCTCGCATTTAGCCCACGAAGGATCGGGCCCTCGTTTGTTTTGGAAGACAAAGATGTAGTGGAGCTGCACACGAAGTAGAATATGAAGTTCCTTAGCGCGAAGAACGAGCCA
>Ga0224495_10002702_pt1 | contig 11366 bp, 12 predicted proteins | sample SF_Jul11_sed_USG_FD_168128 | JGI IMG/M metagenome (GOLD analysis project Ga0224495, IMG submission 168128) | Sediment microbial communities from San Francisco Bay, California, United States - SF_Jul11_sed_USGS_4_1 | ecosystem: Environmental > Aquatic > Marine > Sediment | place: USA: California...
CCCGCCTCCCTGAGATGCCCTCCATTTGAATAACTAATGTACAATTTTTTTCCCTTTAAAGCCATGTAAAGTCAGGCACAGAAGACTATTCCGACGATCAAAACTGCCGCCTACTGAAAACACGATTCCCGGAATCCTTATCGCTTATAATAACAAAATTTTCGCCGAAAGTAGCCTGATTTTATCCAAAAAATGACATTTCTCCTAATGATGTATTTTGAGATTGTAAATTCCGCCATTCACCGAGAATGGCTGGCCCTGAAAAGTTATTTTTATGTCAGATGGCTTTAAAAACAAATATAGTGAAAGTTATAGTAAAACCTGAATATCAATAATTTTTACTTTACAAGAAGTTAAATTCTTTTCCATCTGGTCTATGTTACTATTTGGAATGCCCAATGGGTTTGAATTACTAATCATTGCTTTTTTGGTTCTTCTTTTATTTGGTAAAAACAAGTTGCCAGAACTGGCAAGAGGACTTGGCTCTGGAATTCATGAATTTCGCAAAGGAATTAGCGGACAACTTGAACAAGATGAAGCGGATGACGAAAGCGAATCAGCGCCAGTAAAAAAAACAAAATCCGTAAAAGCGGCTTCTCTTAATTCTGCTAAAAACAGTAAAACAAAAAAAGCCAAAGCTAAAAGCTGATGTTCAGTTAAACTTTAATGGTTTATGGATGTTCATGATAAAGAAGAAAACAATCGTAATATAAACGAACCAGTACCATATAATAAAAAAGCAAACCATAAAAAAAAAAGCGAGAATTCCGGTGATCATGAAAAAAAATCCGGTTCAAATGCTGCTCACGAAAAAGAAAAATACCAGAAAAAAATATTAAAACAAAACCGCTATATGCCGGTCATTGATCATATTGAGGAGTTTCGATGGACTATTCTTCGATCTCTAGTCTGGTTAGTAGTTTTTTCTGCTGTAAGCATGATCTTTTACAATCAAATTTTTAAAATTTTGATAAATCCAATTGGAAATTTAATTGATTATGGTAAAAGTAAAGATGTAATTGTCAAGCTTATCGTTACCAAATTATCTGACTATGTCTTAATTCAATTTAAATTGTCTTTTATTGCGGGTCTTCTTTTCGCTGTTCCTGCCATTTTTTACGAAATAATACGATTTATAATGCCGGCTTTTGATAAAAAATATAAAAAATGGAGTTATTTGGTTTTATTTTTTTCAATTTTGTTTTTTTGGTCTGGAATCTACATCGCATGGCGTTATTGCTGGGATATTGTGATTAAATTTCTTGTGTTTAACTGGATTCCTCCAGGAATTGATACTTTAAGCGGTATTCAAATGCCTGAAGTGCTTCTAACAATGTCTGATTATTTTTCATTTTTTCTAGGTTTTCATTTAACTTTCGGTATTTCTTTTCAATTGCCGATAATATGTGTATTACTGACTGTCGCAGGGCTTATAAGCACGCGTATGTATTTTAAACAATGGAGGATAATCATTTTGGTCATCGTGATATTATCAGCTGTAATAGCGCCACCCGATGTATTATCAATGACGGCTATGACGGTTCCTTTGTTTTTATTATATCTAATATCGGGATTATTTGTATTTATCTTTGAAAAGAGAACTGCAAAATGAGTGAAAATATCTTTAAAAATTATGTAAATAATCTTAACATTCAAAAAGGAATCCCCAAATTAGTATTTATTTTTTTATATGTAACTCTGTTGATAGCTGGTATTATTTTTATAGAATTGATTGAAATAAACCACAGGAATTTATATCGTATTTTTTTCACAGAAAAAGTAAGTGCATCATTAAGTAATATTGAAGATAATGGAAACTCATCGTATGAAATATATTATAAAAAATTCACGGAACAATTGGCAGAAACTCCCAATATAAAAAACATTGTTTTTATTATCTGGAGTTCCGAAGGAACCGTTTTATGGCATTCGAATAAACTTGTTGAAAAAATTGTTCACAATAACCTTGAAAACAGCAATTCAATGCTGAAGAATTCTAATTTTCTGGACATTCCAGAAAAAAAATTTAAACCTTATGATTCTTTTAATAAAAATAAAGAAAAAGTAATAACAGAACCTGTCATTACAGAGTTTCATAAAAAAATAGTTCATCACTTTTTTAAAGTATCAGAAAATAAAAAAAATGTATATGTTGAAATTTTAAGGGAATACGATCATTCTGTATCTAAAAATATCTATTTTTATTTGTTTTTCGAAATTTTAATCATTTCAGGCGTATTTTCGTATTTAACTTATTTAATTCTTCGAACGTATTTAAAACCAGTGCATCAATTGGTTTCATCTATGGAATCTTATAATAATAATAGGGATGTTGCAATTGTCTCTAATTATCCTCGAAATGAACTTGGTAAAATGATTCAAACATATAATTTATTTTTAAAAAATCTATCAGTTGCATCTGAAAGTGAATTTGACGATAGTGACGGCAAGAATCAAAAGGTTATCGATTATCTTCAAGAAATGTTAACTAAAAAATCTATTAGAAAATCGGAAATGATGGAATTACTTTTATTTCCCAAGCATCCGGAAAGTGACTTTCGAATGTTTGTTACCATAGAAGAACATGATCATTTTACTTTTATATTATATGTTCATTTTGATATCAATAACATAGAGGCAAATCTTGAAAAACATATCATTCAGGATAAATTTAAAGAATTGTCACAGAAAACAAGTAATACTAGAGAAATCTCAGAGGAATTATTTAAAGATATGGTGACTCATGCAGATTTAGGGCCAGGTTTTTTACTCATTCGAATTTCTGAAAAAGAAATGGAATGGGTTCGATCCGGTCCATTTCATATGTATCTTGTTGACTCAACAAGCGGAGAGTCATCGTTACTGGAGGGCGGAGTAGCTTACTTGCCAACAGAAATGGTTTCTGAAAATAAAGTTAGTTTAAAAAGCAAGCTATTATTGGTTATATCCGATGATATTATGGAATTGCTCAATGTAGATGCTTTTGAATTTAACAATCTTGTAATCTGGTTTACTGAATATTCTCCCAATGAGGGTAAATTAATTCTTTCTGAAATATTGCATAATATCGATCGAGTAAATCCTGATGCATTAAAACAATCACCCATGATTTCTCTTATTCGTTTAAAATAAAGCTTTAAAAAAAGTGCGAGCAATTTCAATATCATCTTTAATTTGAATTTTTAAATTTTCAATATTATCAAATTTTTTCTCATCGCGTAATCTTCCGACAAAATATATTTGAACAGGAGTATCATAAATATTTGCTGCAAAATCCAGTATGTGTACTTCTACGGAAAGTTTGTTATTATTAAAAGTAGGGTTTTTGCCAATATTAATAACGCATGTTCGTGTAATATTCTGTGATGGTATTTTTATAATTCCATAATACACACCATCGATTGGTAGTAGTTTATTGTCAGAAATTTGAATATTAGCCGTGGGAAATCCGGTAATATTTCCACGTTGAAATCCTTTTACAACTTTTCCAAATATTTGATATTGAGAGCCAAGTTGTTCGTTTATTTTTTTTATATCCCCCATAACAAGGTCGCTTCGAATTCTAGATGAAGAAATTATTCTATCCATGTAATAAACCGGTTCAATTTGAATTACTTTATAGTTAAATTCATCAGCTCTGTTTTTAAGATAATGAATGTTTCCTTCTCGATTTTTACCAAAATGATGATCATAGCCGATTACAATGATGCGCGTATTGAGCTTATGAATAAGTAGTTCTTTTAAAAATTCATCAGCGCGCATGTTCTTAACTTTTTCAGAAAAAGGTATTAAAATTAAAATATCAACACCAAGATTTTGTAAAATTTCAATTTTTTCAGCAGTTGAAGTTATAAACTCGCGGTGATCTTTAAAAATAGCGCTTCTTTGATGATCGTATGAAACTACGATGGATGGTCCGTTAATAGTTTTTGCTTCTTCAATGCAACGAGTGATTATTTTTTTATGACCGAGATGAATTCCGTCAAAATTTCCAAGAGTTACAACACCAGGTAAATCTGATTTTTTAATATGATCAAGATCATAAATAACGTTCATTTCATGGATTTTTTGCCAAAAGCTGATATGCTGCCAAACATAAAAGTATTACATGTGGAAAGTTCATTTTGTACTTTCAAGTTAACCATCGTACGGGGTTGTCTAATAAGTCAAAATTTGAACCGCGAAGCCGCAAAGAACGTAAAGGAATTAAAGAAAATGATAAGAAAAATCCCTTTATTTCTTTACTTTGCGCCCTTCGCGCCTTCGCGGTGAGACTTTTTAGACAGCCCCAGCTAAGTTAAATCAGTGTGAATCAGTACCCATATGGTTCCCAGTTTAGGTTGTTCAAAAGCATATATGCAGGTTTTACATCGCAATTGATCTCCGTTTTTATTTAAATAAAAAACTTCGCCTGACCACATGCCGTGCATGGCGATATCAAATGCGATATCGTTTCCTTGCATGCGTTTTGAAAAAGAAGGAAAGGGAGCAAGCTGCTTATTCATTCCTTTAAGCTCTCCCGGATTGTAGCCAAAGATTTCATCAAGTCTTTCATTCGTATAAAAAATATTACCGGTTTCTTCATTTATCAGGCAAATACCATCTAAATCATTGTAAACAATATGTTCAGGCAGTATTATTTTATCCATGGGTTTTCAACTGGTGCGGTTATAAGTACCTTTTACTTGATCTGTTAATTTTGTAAATATCTTTTTACATGATTTTGTTGGTTTGTTAAAATATAACCGGTTTTTAGAGTTAAGATGAACTATTCGTATAAAAGATATCTGTCTTTGATTGCGCAGTTTTTCTCCGGTTCAACGAGGCTACACAGGATAAAAAATTGACAGGGCATGTCATGTTGAAATTTTGTCTTATTAAATATTAAGTAAAGAGGTCTTTATGGATCCATTATACGGTCAAAGAACAACATATACAAAATCAGAAAGTACCGAAGGAAAATGGGTAATTGTTGATGCAAAAGGTCAGGTCATGGGACGTCTAGCCTCAAAAGTTGCATCAATGTTACTTGGTAAAGATAAGGTACAATTTCAACCAGGAGTTTTGGTTGGTAATCGAGTTATCATCATTAATGCAGGCGAAATGGTATTTAGTGGAAACAAAATGGATCAAAAACTCTATCATTGGCATAGCGGTTGGTTCGGAGGTCTTAAAACACGAACCATGAAGCAACAAAAAGAAATTGTGCCAGATAAAATAATGTACGAAGCTATTAAAGGTATGCTACCTAAAAACACACATGGCAGAAAATTACTTACCAGAGTACGTATTTTTCAGGGTAGTCAGCACGGTATGGAAGCACAGCGTCCAGAAGTTGTTAATTAAATTAAATACAGCCAAAATCAGGATATAGAAATATGACAAAAGATTCAACATCAGAAGAAAATAAAGAACCAGCAAAGAGAGCTTCAGCTCGACCTAAAAAAGGCTCAGATCAAGACACCAGAACACCCAGACAGCGTGATGCAGAAAAAGCAGAAGCTGTTTCTAAAGAAGAAACTGCACGTGCCCCCAAAGCAGCTGCAGTTAAAGTTGAAAAAACAAAGAAACCTTCCAAAAGACCAGAAGTTAAGCTTATGTTTACAGGTAGAAGAAAAGAGTCTGTATCCAGAGCAAAACTTGTAAAAGGCAAGGGTGAGGTGACTATCAATGGAAAAACTTTAAATGAATATTTTAAACGATCGGTTGATCAATACAAGGTAAAACAACCTTTAGTTTTACTTGGGCTCGATAAAGAATTTGATGTCTTTGCAAATGTTCACGGCGGCGGTACAACCGGGCAATCAGAAGCTATTCGTCTGAGTATATCTCGATCACTTGACAAAATGAATCCTGCCTACCATCAAAAACTAAAAGAATTTAGTTTACTTACACGTGATTCTCGCATGGTTGAACGTAAAAAGTACGGTCTACATAAAGCTAGAAGAGCAAGCCAGTTCTCAAAACGATAATTTTTCAATATTGTACAAACGCGCCATTTAACTGGCAGCGTTTGTACAATTTCAATTTTCTAAAAAATATCAAAGCAGTTATTACAGCCAATAATTAAATAAAATTAATGATCGAATTTAGTTATTAATTAACTTAAATTTAATGAAAACATATTTGGTTTATTTTTATTTGCTGGACATTATATCATAATCTTCCGAATCTTATTATATGAGTAATCGACACGAAAATGAAAAAAATAGAAATAAAAAAGCCCTTTTAGGTTTACTTTTACTGGTTTCACTTCTTGGTGTAAGTGTTGCCTATTATTTGTTTTCTTATAAAAACACACAGTTGATCAAGGAATACGATCCTGAAAATATTGATAAAAAATTTCAAAGTGAAGTAGATACATATAAAAGTTTACTTTTAATTGAGCCAGAAGATTATGAAACAAGGCATAAATTAGGCCGTTTGTACTTAAAACTGACAAAGTATCAATTAGCCGTTGTTGAACTGGATGCCGCTTATAAAAGCGCATTTAAGAAAAAGGCGCCGGCAAAGAAATTATATGAAATACTTTTAGATCTGGCAGAAGCCCAGAAAAATGCCGGCCATGATATGGATGCCATGAAAACTCTTGAAATGGCCAAAAAACTTGAACCGCAGCTTGTAAATGCCTACAATGAGAAAGGCAAAATACATGAGAAAAGAAAAGAAATTGAGAAGGCAACTAAAGAGTACAACACTGCCATACAAAAAGATCCAAAAGACCCTGAAGCATATAATCGGCTTGCGCAACAAAAAATGGCGTCTAAAGATTTTGATGGAGCCATTGAACTACTAAAAAAAGCCATTATGGAAAATCCCGATAATGGGGATGCATGGGCCAATCTTGGCGATCTTTATCGTTTAAATGGAGAGCTGGATAAAGCGATGAATGCCTATGACATGGCTCTTAAAAAAGATCCTAAAAACCCGGACTATCTTTACAAAAAAGGGCAGGCCTATCGTGCATTAAATGATAAAGATAAAGAAATTGAATATATTAAAAAAGCTCTTGAAAGCGATGCTTCTCATGCTCGTTCACTGGAGCGTATGGGCGACTTTAAAAATTTAGATGGTGACCTAGAAGGCGCATTAAGTTATTATAAAAAAGCTCTTGAAAAAAACCCGTCAGATAAAATGCTTCGAACAAAATATGAAAATGTTTATTCTGCCTTGCTGGATAAAACAGGAATGGGCAAAAAAAAGGACTTACCAGTTACAAACATAGCGGATTCTACATCAACAACAGAGAATCCATTTAATACGAACAATGTAAAAAATGTTGAAACTGTAAAACCAAAGGATAATCCCAAAGATAATATTAATGAAATTACAAAGAACAACATAAAAGATAAACCTGATAATTCAGGCAGGGTTGAAGAGTTGGTAAAACAGGGGAAAATTGCAGGGCGTAATAAGGAATTTCCAAAAGCAGAAGATCTTTTTAAAGAAGCAAGGGAGCTTGACGGTAACTATCCTGAAATAAATTACATGACAGCTCTGGCGCAGGATAATCAACAAAAATATGGAGATGCTATCGAAAGTTATAATGCAGAAATTGTAAAGAATCCTGTGAATTTTATGGCTCTTTATAATCTGGGTAGAATTTATTATAAAAAATCCATGTTTGACAAAGCTCTGGAAATGTTCAATAAAGTGATCAGTATTAAACCTGATTATGACCCGGCTCATTACTCTGCCGGTCTTTGCTACGACAAACTCAATAAAGATAAAGAAGCAATTGGCGCATATCAAAAATCAGTTAATATCAATGCAAATCTTTTTGCAGGCTGGAAAAACCTGGGAATTGCCTTAAAGCGATCTGCCCAGTATGCGCAGGCGCTAGATGCCATAAATCATGCCGAAAAATTAAAACCGAAAGATGCGGATGTTTTTTATCAAAAAGGTGAAATATATTCGGTTATGAATGATTTTTCAAATGCAGAAAATGCTTATAAAGAATCCATTTCTATTGATTCAAAACATTACGAAGCAAATTTTAACCTTGGTTTACTTTATATTAAAGAAAAAAAATATACTGAAGCCAGAGGTCTTTACGAGAATATTTTAGAATATAAAAAAGACGATTCGGAATCTCTTTATCAGCTTGGATTAATATCCGAATTACAGGGACAGGCGTCGGAAGCCATTAAATATTATATGCGCGCAACCAGCGTAAACAGCAAATATTTAAAAGGTTATATCAATCTTGGAAAATTATATGCAACTCAAAAAATGACGGGTAATGCAGAAGAGGCATACAAGAAGGCAATTGATATAGATTCAAATTCATATGATGCAAATTTAAATCTTGCAAATCTTTATTATAATGACAAGAAATATGCAGACGCAAAAAAATTCTATGAAAAAGCATTCACGAAAAATTCTGATGATTTAAACGCACGCATGGCCTTTGGTACATCGTTAGAAGAACTTGGTAGTTTTGATCAGGCAAAAATACAATACCTGGAAGTTCTCAGAAGAGATAGTTCTCACAAACTGGCATTGGAGCGGCTTGGTTTTATGTATTACCGAAAATTAAAAGATAACGTAAAAGCCAAGGAAACATTGTTAAAATTATTACAGGTTTATCCAGATCATCCGGACAGACAAACTATTCAAAATATTATATCAAGTATTAAATGAGCAGATTTAAACGTAAAGGGGTTTTAAGTAATACGATTTTCAGTATCCGTGTAATGTAACATAACTGGAAATCGTATTTATATTATGAAGATTTTACGATATTTAATGATTTTAACATTCCTCATTGCAAGCGCAAATATTTCACAAAATGAATTATTGGCTGCTAAAAAACAAAAAGAAGTTAAAAAAAAGGAACCGGTAAAAGTAGATCCAAAACTTGAACTGGTAGAACGTATTCGGCTTGTTTTTAAATATGGTAATTCATCACAAATTACAGACAGCTTTACAAAAATGCTTACCTTGAAAGAAGAAGATCAAAAATCTCTCATACCTCAAATTAAAGAACTTTTAAAGAGCCATGACGTTAATATTCAAAAATCAATAATTCAATCCATTGGCGATGTTAAATGGAATGACCTTGATGACAGCATTGTCGATTTTCTAAATAGCGAAGATGGGCTTATTGTAACAACAACGGCTAACGTGTTAAGAAAAAAAAATATTCAAAGCGCTATTCCTGTATTAAAAGAGAAACTTGCTAAAGCCGATTACACTGTAAATGACATTCACATTAACGATTTCATAAATGCCTATTCTTCATTTAAAGATGCATCATTACAGGATTTTATGTTTGATTTACTAAAAAAACCGGATGTACTAAATATCTATAAATCTTTTATTTTAAAATATCTTTCAAATCTCGATGGTTCAAAAGAAGAGGTAAAAAAATATTTACTCGAAGTTGTTAATAATGAAAAAGAAGATATTAATTTGCGGACAAACGCTGTCAGGTCACTTGGAAACCTGGATTATGCCGATGCGCGCGAATCTTTTCGTAAGAAATTAGAGGAGATTGACTCATATTCAGATCTGGATAAAAAAAGAGAATATTTTCCGTTTAGGCTTGAGTTGATTTCTGCTTTGGTAAAACTAAAAGACGAAAATGTTAAAGTATTGCTGATTCAGATGACGAGAGATGACGATGAACTTGTCAGACTTCGCGCCATAAGAAAACTGGGAGAGTTTAAAAGTAATGAATTTATTGATCTTTTAGAGTATAAAGAAAAATACGATTCTAGCATTGCCGTGCAAAAAGCTGCTAAAAAAGCGCTTGAATCTATTCGTTCAAAATCGAAAGATACATCGGATGATGATGCTGACTTATAAAAAAATTATATTGATTTTTAAATATTCAATAATTTATGCAATTGCAGGTGTTGCGATAAGTTATGCGCAGGATAAGACCCGTGAAAATATAAATCAAGAAAGGCAGGAGAAAATATTTTTTCAGGGTTTTCAAAATAACCATTTAATTTTTTACAATTCAAAAAACAAGCTGTACTACCTTCAATATCGCATTGACAAATGGGATTACGACAATGATGACCAGATTAAAAATTTAATCCAGGGTAATGAATATCTTGTCTTTTTTAAATACATTTCGGATGTAGAAGACATTGAAAAGATTTCTAATCCCGTAAAAAACTCTCGAGTCATTCGGAATAAAGATACCATACTTACAGGAATTTATAAAAAGCATTTTCCGGTTATGGATTCACTTCGTGGTTTGTAAAAATAAAAAGTTAAAAAGGGGAGCACCCCTTTTCGCTTCAACCGCTTTGCGTTTTACGCTATATCCCCCGATATACATGAAAAGTTTTAAAAAGTCAACAGTTAAACTTGACATTAGCATTTTCAAATTTATAAATAGATGAATCTAAAAGAACTACTTTGTTTATACCAGGATTTTTTGCTTCATACATCGCTTTGTCAGCAAACCGTATCATTGAATTCACGGCATGATGTAAATGATCAGCTGCAATACCAAAGCCGGCTGTGCAGCATAAAATATGACTATCCATTTAAATTTGAAGTTTTTTAATTTCTCTACAAAGTTGTTCTGTAGCAGATAGTGCCAAAGCATAACCAGTATCTCTAAAAAAAGTAAATTTTTCGCCAACCAACCGAGCAGCGTGATCGGATGATCGAAAGTTGTTTTTAAAACTTTGTCCTGTGCAAAATGACCATAGATATCATTGTTATTTTAAAATGATCAAGGTCAAATAAGTCAATTGAAAATTGCCTGGTTGTTTCTTTTATATTTTATAAAAAATTCTGTGGAATGTTTTAAAATTATTTAGAAATAATGAAAAACGTAATGACGGCACCCATAAGGATGGATCCATAAGGATTAGAAGTTAACGGGCAGACTCCCGAACGGCATCCAATAAATTTATAATATAAATAGCCCAATCCGCCACCTCCGATTATATATGCAGCTTTAATTAAAACAGGTGCCATGATTTTCTCCTCTTAATATTTTTTAATAATATAGTACATTCATTTGCCATTGGCGAAAGAATATTAGAAAATACTAATAAATAGAACTTAAATTTAATACACTTCGATTTACAGAAAAGGCGGCATTTGTTTAACCCTTGATGTGAAGTTTCATGTTAAATATATTTTTATGATTACATTTTACGGATAAGAAGTGCTCAACTACCGCTACTACCGCTTCATGTATGAATAAGATAAAATTAAAACCATGAAAGATTCCGAAATGGTAGATTTATTATCAACGAATGGAAAATTAATCAAAAGGCCAATTGCAGCTGGTGGTGAAAATCCTTATCGCTTATAATAACAAAATTTTCGCCGAAAGTAGCCTGATTTTATCCAAAAAGTGACATTTCTCCTAATGGTGTATTTTGAGATTGTAA
>Ga0224495_10002703_pt1 | contig 11364 bp, 12 predicted proteins | sample SF_Jul11_sed_USG_FD_168128 | JGI IMG/M metagenome (GOLD analysis project Ga0224495, IMG submission 168128) | Sediment microbial communities from San Francisco Bay, California, United States - SF_Jul11_sed_USGS_4_1 | ecosystem: Environmental > Aquatic > Marine > Sediment | place: USA: California...
GAACCGTCCTCGACGAGATCGGCGATCCGATCCTGCACCTCTTGAGGAATTGCGTGGATCACGGCATCGAGTCGCCCAAGGAACGAGAAGCCGCGTGCAAGTCTACTCGAGGCCTGGTGCGTTTGGACGCGACGCGCGATCGCGACCAGGTGCGCATCACAGTCTCCGACGACGGACACGGCATCGATGTCGAAAGCGTGTGGAAGAAGGCGTGCGATCTTAGCCTTGCCAACGCAGAAAGCCGCGACACCTACTCTGAAAACGACATCTTGCTCTTCACTTGCGTCCCGGGCTTCTCAACCGCCGACAAGGCCACGAAAGTCTCAGGTCGCGGGGTCGGCATGGACGTCGTGAAGGGCAAGATCGAGCACCTCGGAGGCACGCTCCGAATCCAGTCGCGGCCGGGTCTGGGAACAGAGGTCGTACTCACTCTGCCGCTCACGCTCGCTATCATCCAGGCGCTGATGCTAGGCGCACGAGGGCAGGTCTTCGCGATGCCTCTTTCGTCCGTGGACGAGGTGATGGACCCGGACGATGTCGTTGTGGACACCGTCGACTCGGCTCCCGTGGTCGTGTTGCGTGAGGGCACCGTAGCGCCGGTGTTCCCACTCGATGCAGTCCTCGGGCTCGATAGCGATCTGTACAGGAGTCCGACGTCGGGCGAGCATATCGTCCTCATCGACTCGGGAGGGGTCAAGCGCGCCCTCCTCGCGGAGGAGCTGCTCGGCAGGAGAGAGATCGTGATCAAGCCGCTGTCTCGCATGTTCCGCAGGGTTCGAGGGCTGGGCGGTGCAACGGTTCTGGGCGACGGCAGGGTGGCCTTGATACTCGACCCCCGAACCATCTTCCCGTCCCGAGAGGAGGTCGTGTGAGACTCGAGGATCTCACGGATCTGCAACTCGACACTTTGCGCGAGTTGGGAAGCATAGGGTCAGGCCATGCCGCAACCGCGTTGTCTCAACTCATGGGGAAGCGGGTCGCCCTCAGGAACCCCGAGCTCAAGTTGATCCCGCTCGGAGACATCCCGGGCGTGTTCGGCGGTCCGGAGCAGCTCGTGGGAGCAGTGTACGTAAGACTGCTCGGCGATATCGAGGGGGGAATGCTGTTCTTGGCTCCGCGCGCATCGCTTCTTGCACTGTTCGATCTACTGCACGCGAGGAACCCGGGTACGACCAAATCCTTCGGCCACGAGCAGGAGAGGCTGATTACGCACGTGGCGTCCGTTCTCGCTGCTTCCTATATTGCGGCCATCGCCAGGATGGCGGATCTGAACGTTCTGCCGTCGACGCCTTCCTTCGTTCTCGACATGGCCGGAGCGATTCTGGAGGTGGCGACAACGCAGGCGGGCATTAAGGCGCTCAGCGCAATGCTAATACGCACGGCGTTCTACCAGGAGACGACGGACGTCGACGTCGCTCTGTTCTTCATGCCCGAGCAGGACAGTCTCGAGATTCTTCTAGGTCGCTTGGGGATGGTGTGACGAGCGATTCCGACAAGCGGCTCCCCTCCGATTTCGCCGACGCGAATGTCATCAGCATCGGTGTAGGTGAGCTTGCCGTAGCCGCACTTCCAAACTACCTGATGACCCCCGCTTTGGGATCGTGCGTAGGCGTTGCACTCTACGACTCGTTGCTCCAGCAGGGCGGGCTTGCACACATCATGCTTCCTTCGCCAACGGATTGTGCGCGAGCCGAGCGTCTCGAGCGGTTTGCCACCGTGGCCGTGCCGGCGTTGGCCCAGGCCATGACGGAGATCGGTTCCGCCCGACGCAGGCTCGTGGCCAAGATCGCAGGCGGGGCTGCGATGTTCCAAGCAGACGCCGCTCTCGCGACGATTGGTGATCGCAACGTCGCGGAGGTCAGAAAGCAGCTGAGGCTACTGAGAATCCCGATCGTTGCCGAAGATGTAGGCAATGGCCATGCACGCACGGTGGAGCTGCACCTGGACACCGGGTTGTTCATTGTGCGCAGCTACCTGTACGGTGTGAAGAGGTTGTAACGTGGGCCCTGGTGGGACAGAGAGACTTGCGATGGGCAAGACGGAGATGGCCTCGCAGCAGTCGCGTGCGGGAGCCGACCGACTCACGATCGCCATCGTGGGCGGCAGTCTGCGCTCGGCTTCGATCCTGAGATTGCTCAGCGAGGTCGAGAACATAGATGTCGCAGCTGTGGCGTGCCAGAATGTCTCCGCGCCGGCCGTGCGTTTGGCCGAAGACCTCGGACTCTTCGTGACGCGAGATCTGAGCGAGGTCTACCAGATATCGGAGCTCGACCTCATCATCGACATGTCGGAGGATTCCGCGACGCACGCTGCCCTCGAGGCCCAGCGCCCCGACGGAGTCGAGATGATCGGCACGAACGGCTCGGAACTCGTGTGGGATCTCCTTGTGGCCAAGAAGCGTGGAGAAGAGCAGGAGAAACTATTCGTTGAGCTTCAGGTGGCCTACGACAAGATTCGCAGCCACGAGCGCAGGCTCCAGTCCAGCAAGGAGGCACTCGAGCGCGCCAACGAGGAGCTCGAAACCCGCCTAGCGGAGATCTTCTTCACCCACGAGTTCTTCAAGGCGCTCACGAGTTTCAGCACTGTGGATGACGTGTGCTCCCTGATCGTTGACGGGGCGAACGGCATTCTCGGGGCCGAGGTGTCGGTGGTCTACCTGTTCGATCAGGACACGTGGACATTCAGGCTCCGCGCTGCCCAGGGGCGCTCCGAGGAGGTCTTCGAGCCCGTCGTGCCGGTGACCGACACGGTCCTCGGTGCCGCTTTCCGCGACGGCGCGCTTCAAGAGCCGGACGTTCCGGCGGATGCACCTTCGGCAGCCTGGAACCGCCAAGGGGGCGACGTTCGCTCTCAGGCCGCGGTCCCACTTCGTACCGGCGACCACGTCATCGGCGTGATGGTCATCGCTTCGGCCCACTACCGGGAACTGACTCCTGCCGAAATGGAGCGGCTGCAGGTCATAGGCAACCAGTCGTCACTCTCGCTTCAAAACGCCCTGTTGCACGAGGAGCTGGAGCGTTTGTCGGTCACCGATCGACTCACCGAGCTCTACAATCACGGCTACTTCCATCAAAGGCTTGACGAAGAGGTCGGCCGAGCGAGCCGTTTCCGCCACGATCTTGCGTTGATCATGATCGACATCGACGGCTTCAAGGAGTTCAACGACACCTACGGGCATCCGCGGGGCGACAAAGTCCTGCAGATCGTCAGCAACGTCATCAAGGACAACTTGCGCGACATGGATATCGCGGCCCGCTACGGCGGTGAGGAGTTCGTGGTAGTGCTGCCCGAGACCGATGCAGAGGGCGCAAGGGCGGTTGCGGAGCGCATCCGCGAGGGTGTGGCTGCCTGCGAGTTCGTCGGGGGCGAGGGTGTCCCGCCAGTCCACAAGTCCGTATCGCTGGGTGTTGCATCGTTCCCTCGGCATGCGACGAGCCCGTCGCGACTGCTGGAGGCGGCGGATCGCGCGATGTACGCCGCCAAGCGGGAGGGAAAGAACAGGGTATCGCTGGCAAAACGGTGAGGGGGCTCGGGCTCGCATGAGCTTGAAGCGCGCGCTTGAGTCGCTTCCTGCGGACCGCGAAACCAGCAGCACTGTCCGCGATATCCTCACGATGTTCCGTCGGCACCCCGACGCGTGGATGTCCTGTCGTCACGTGGCGAACATCGTGGACCGTTCCGTCGAGACTAGCCGAGGTATTCTCGCGGTCTTGGCCGAGAGCGGCGTGCTAGACTTCGATTCTGCCGAGAGCAAGTATCGATACGAACAAGACACATTGCTCAATATAGAGATAGACCGGTTCGTCAGACGAGTCGACAGCCATGCTGGTGCTGTGCAGTCCAACGTGGAGCGCTTCCGTCAGCGATATGGATCGCGATGACGCAGCGCGCGTGTCCGTGAGTGGGGCGCGCTGAGGGAGAAGATGAAGTGAAACCCATCCTGCCCGGTGGGCGTGGTCCCGATGTTGAGGACGTGCAGCGCAGGCTGCTGATTCTCGGATACGATCTCGGCCCCACAGGCGTCGACGGCGTCTTCCTGGGCATGACGCGTGATGCGGTCGTCGCCTTCCAGTCGGCTCAGGGACTGTCCGAGGACGGCATCGTTGGCGAAGAGACATGGTCGACGCTTGTCGATGAGACTTTTGTACTGGGCGATCGCATGCTCTACCTGCGGCTACCGTACTTCCATGGGCGCGACGTCCGCGTGCTGCAGTCCGGGCTAAACATACTTGGTTTCTCGTGCGGCGAGCCGGATGGGATATTCGGCCCGTTCTGCGAGAGGGCTGTGCGCGAGTTTCAACGCAGTTGCGGTCACGCCGATGACGGCATCGTGGGTGCGGAGACGGCCCGTGCTCTCGAGGGTCTGCGGCACGTATGGGAGGGGAAGGATCCCCGCATGGCCTCGACGGCGACGGTCGCGCCTGCGCGGACGGTCGACGTCCTGAGACGTCACGAGGTGACGGTCGAAGGACGAGGCGACGCTGCCAAGGAGATAGCCCAGCGCTTCGTGAACCTTGCGCTGGCTACTTGTGAGGGCGCTCTGGTTGTTATGAGTGACGGCACCGATGCGACCGAGCCGGCGCTGCGCCTGAAGCTTGTCGAGCCCCCGGTGGAGACGCTGGAGGGCGTGCCGCTCGTCGCCCTCGGCGGCGACGACGCCTCGGCGCTCGCGGGTCGTCTCACTACTGCACGCTTCGCTCTACCGACGGACTGCCGAGACGTTCTGATCGACGTGGGTTTCGTCGAGAGGGCCGACGAGATCGGCTATCAGCGTCGGGCGATCAGACTGCTCGACGCGGTCTGTGGTGCTCTGGCCGCGGATGCTGTCGCGTGGTAAGATTTATCGGTTGCACTGCAACCGACTGCCAGGGGAGGTCATCGCTCTGACAGCCAGGCTTTCGACTACGATTGCGCTGTTCCTGGCGCTCATGCTCGCCCTTCTGGCGATCCCCGCACACGCTGCACCGTCCATCGGTGACAAGCGTGCTCAGGCGCGTGTCGTGAAATCGCAGATGGACGAACTCGATCGTCAGGTAGAGGTCGCATCAGAGGACTACAACGAGGCATCGATCAAGCACCAGAGACTCGTCTCGCAAGTTGCCGACATTCGCAAGGAACTCAAGAAGACGAAGAAGCGCATCGGTGAGCTCGAGGGTCATCTGAACACGCGCGCCGAGTCCATGTATCGCAGTGGACCACTGTCTTTGCTCGAGGTCCTTCTGGCCGCTCGTAGCTTCGAGGAGCTCGCGACGACGTGGGATCTTCTCAAGGACATGAACGAGAGCGATGCCGGCGCCATTGCCGAGCTCAAGATAGTCAGGGCTGAAGCAGAGAAGATCGAGAGCGACCTAGAGGCGCGCGAAGGAGAAGCGCGCCAGGTGCGCGAAGAGATGGCGGCGAAGAAGGCGAGCATCGAGGACAAACTCGGCGATCGCGAGCGGATGCTGTCGGGTCTCGAGTCCGAGATAGCCGATCTCGAGGAAGCCGAGCGCGCTCGTGCCGCTGCAGCCGCAAGGGCCGCGGCGCGGGCCGCAGCTGCGGCATCGTCCTCGTCGTCGAACGTGGAGAAGCAGTTTCCGCCGCCGACACGCGCACCACGAAGCGAAGTCGTCAACATTGCGATGCGCTACCTCGGTGCACCGTATCGCTGGGGCGCTTCAGGCCCCAACGCCTTCGATTGCAGCGGGTTCACCATGTTCGTCTACTCCCAGGTCGGCGTTTCTCTGCCGCATTCGTCGCGTGCCCAGCTCGGTTGCGGAGAGAGAGTCAGTCGCTCAGATTTGCAGCCTGGCGATCTGGTGTTCTTCGGCTCGCCCATTCATCACGTCGGCATTTACGTCGGCGGCGGCAACTACATCCACGCGCCGCATACCGGCGCAGTGGTTCGCATCGATCCCCTGAGCCGCGGCGACTACTCCGGCGCCTGCAGGCCATAGGGTCTCAAGCCCACCAGGGCGTTGTGCCGATGTCTATTGTGTGACGGTCGCTGCGCGGCTGTGCGGTATTCTGATACCTGCTGGCGCTTTCGCGTGTGTGGACGGTGGCTTGATGGCAGAGATCGACGCACTTCTCAAGACAATGACAGAGCGGGGATCGTCGGACTTGCACATCAAGGTCGGCAGTCCGCCCGCCATCCGCTTGAACGGCAAGCTGATTGTGCTGCGCGATCAGTTCCAGTCGCTGACCCCCGAACAATGCCAGACTCTCGCCACGGGCATGATGGACGAGCGTCAGCGGCAGACATTCGAGAACCACCGCGAGGCGGACTTCGCCTACTCGCTATCTGGTGTCGGCAGGTTCCGCGTGAACGTGTTCCATCAGCGTGGCAGCATCGGAATCACCCTGCGCCGTGTTGCGACAGAGCGCGCGACCATCGAGGAACTCGGCCTTCCGCCTGTGATACGTCGTCTTGCCGACGAGCCTCGAGGCCTGGTTCTGGTGACCGGTACGGCCGGCTCGGGAAAGACCACCACGCTGGCCGCGATGATCGATCACATCAACGGCACGCGCGAAGGGCACATTGTCACGATCGAGGATCCCATAGAGGTCTTGCACCAGGACAAGAAGTGCATTGTCAACCAGCGTGAGGTCGGCATCGACACGGAGAGCTACGCCGATGCGCTGCGCCATGTCGTACGGCAGGATCCGGACGTGATCCTCATCGGCGAGATGCGCGATCACGAGACCGTGTCTGCAGCCCTTACCGCCGCCGAGATCGGCAACCTGGTGTTCTCGACGCTCCACACGATCGATGCGACCGAGACGGTCAACCGAATCATCGACTTCTTCCCACCCTACCAGCAGAAGCAGATTCGTCTGATGATGGCAGCCACGATGAAGGGGATTGTCTCGATGCGGCTGATCCCTTCGATCAACGGAGGCCTCGTTCCGGCGGTTGAGGTGATGGTGATGACCGGCACGATCCGAGAGTACGTCACCGATTCCGAGAAGACCTACCTCATTCGCGACGCTATGGAAGAGGGCGAGTACTACGGTATGCAGACCTTCGACCAGTCGCTGCTCAAGCTGTACCAGGATCGGCAGATCACACTCGACGACGCGATGGCGATGGCGCACAACGCCCACGACTTCAAGATCAAGATCCGCCAGCTTGGCGTCGATCCACACAAGGCGGCCGAGACCGGCATCTACTAGCGAAGTCGTCCCCTAGTTCGCGATGCCGAGTTTCGCGAGCAGAGCGTTGACCTCGGCAGGCATCGAACCCAGACCACCCATGTGCTTCCTGAGGTACGAGTTCTCCATGAGGAGTTTCATCGTAATGATGAAGTAGTCTCTCTTCAGCTTCGACATCGTCGGTATCTGCCGCAGCTTGCCCATGTAGAAACGGCGGTAGCAGTCGATCACCGTTTCCATGAGCTCGTCCGTCGTCATGTTCTTCGGTTTCACGACGGGGGCAACCAAGTTGTAGTCCTCGTAGTCACGGCTGACTATGTATGGCTCGAGGTCCTTGTACATATCCGCGTACGGCCAGGGTGCGATCGTGAGGAAGAACGCCAGATCCGGGTTGTAGTGCGTGGCGAGTTCGAGCGTCGACTCGATCGTCTCGGGCGTGTCGTCAGGCAGGCCGAGGACAAGGCTCGTCTCGGAGATTATGTCATGCTCGTCAATCAGCTCGAGGGCTCGTTTGCCTTGCGATACCTGCGTGTTCTTCTTGAACATATCGAGGGTAGCCTGGTCGGTTCTCTCGACTCCCACGTAGATGTGGCGAACGCCCGCTTCGCGATAGCGCGCCAAGCGCGCCTCGTCGCGAAGCACGTCATCGACGCGCGTTTCCATGAGTATGTGCGTCCCGACCTCGCGCTCCACGAGCATGTCCAGGATGGCGTACCAGCGGTCCGGATCGAGGGTGGGAGTCTCGTCCGAGAACATGACGACGCCCACACCGAAGCGATCGCGAAGCATCTCCATCTCCGCGACGACGCTCTCGGGCGAGCGCGCCCTCCAGGTGCGCTGCCAGAAGACTTGTTGCGAGCAGAACGAACACTGCTGATCGCAGCCCCGAGACGACGACATGACGGCAAGCTTCGTGTCCGGGATCGGATAGAACGAGTAGATGTCCCAGTCGATGAGGTCCCACGCCGGAACCAGAGCATCCAAATCGTCGATGAAGGGGCGGGCAGGTGTCGCGTGCACTACTCCGTCGGAGTCACGGAATGCGATCCCGTTGACTTTGCCGGGGTCATCGCCGGAGCGAAGGCATGACATGAGCTCGGGTGCTGTCCGCTCGCCTTCGCCACGCAGCACGAAATCGATCGCGTCGCCGTCCCTGGTCAGCACCTCGTCGTACATGAAGTGTGCGTGCACGCCACCGATTCCGGTCACGACACCGGGGAGCGTTTCTTTTGCCCGCCGAAGCAGTGCAGCCGCCTTGGGGAACGACGCCGTGTAGGATGTGGTGAGCACGACGTCTGGCTTGGCGTGTTCGAGTTCGACGGCGATGCGATCCAGATCGTGATTCATCGTCATCGCGTCGTAGATGATGGGATCGAATCCCGCATCACGAAGAGCGCCTGCGATGTACGCGAACGCGACGTTGGGCCAACTCCCGGCGGTCTCGACCACACCGCTGTGGTAGGGAGGCGTTACGAGGGCGACACGTTGGATCATCCCGACTCGCTTTCGATGGACGAGCAGCCCGAAACCCAGGCAGAATCAGTACTGATGGGACGCAGACATATTCTAGCATCTTGCGATACCGTAACCGGCGAGGGCGCCGGTGCGTTACAAGGGGACGGAGACGTGTTGCGCGGATGACCGCGACTGACGAGAGGCACATTGACAGGCTGGTCCGACGAGCGGTGCGCGGCGATGCGACTGCGTTCGGGAGTATCTACGATGCGTACGTCGACAGGGTGTACGCGTTCGTGTGTTCGCGCGTGCGCGATGCGCACGATGCCGAGGACGTCACCGAGACGGTCTTCCTCAAGGCGTTCGAGGCGATTCGCGACTACGACCTTCGCGGACTGCCTTTCGGCGCGTGGCTGTTCCGCATCGCCCGTAATGCCACGATCGATTTCGTCAGGCGTTCGGCTCGTACGCCTGACGCAGTCGAGGATATCGGTGACTACATCGGACCTGCCGACGACGATGTCGAGGCTGAAGTAGATGCACGTATCGGTGGCGAGACGGTCAGAGCTGCTGTCGGGAGGCTCACCGAAGAACAGGCGGCTGTGATCGCATGCAGGTATTTCTGGGACATGGACATACGAACAACGGCACGAGTACTCGATCGCACGCAGGGTGCGGTCAAGGCTCTGCAGCACCGGGCGCTTCGCAGCCTCGCCAAGGTGCTGGAGGAGATGAGCGGCGATGAGTGACACAGGGCGTCGTGATGAAAGGCCGACGGTGCCACTCGAGTCTTTGCTGAGGGATTCAGTGTCGGGCCCCCCCGGCGAAGTCAGAGAGCGCATGCGGTCCAGCATTCTTGCCGATATGGAAGGGCGACAGGCCATGAGTACCTTGGCCGTCCGTCATGTCTTCGCGCGGGCTGCGGTCGCGTTCGCCACGCTGTCCCTCGGTCTGGGTGCGACCTCTTTGGCGGCAGCCAACTCGCTTCCCGGCAGTCCTCTGTACCCGTTCAAACGTGCGATGGAGGAGGTCCGCGTCCAGTTCTCGCCGCGTGCAGAGCGCAGCGACGAACTCGTCGATGTTGCCAAGGAGCGAGTCCGTGAGGTTCGAGAGCTCATGGAATCCGAAGCCTCGAAGGAGGCGGTAGAGACCGCTGTCGAGGGCTTCGGCGATGCGGCGCAACGCGCACTCGAGGAAGAGCAGAACCCGCAACGGCAGCGCGAACAGGCACGCGAGCTGGAAGAGGCCGTGTCGGGCGAGTCCGAGCGCGTGAGGAAGCGCGTGGAAGAGGGCGTCGAGGACGCCCCCGACACCCCGGGAGGAAGTCCCGGTTCTGGTCCTGGGTCGGGTCAAGGCGGTGGGACTGAGAACCCAGGGTCCGAGGGGGGAACGCCGGAGGCGGGGACCGGTGGGGAACAGAGCGGTCCCACCGATCCGTCGGGCGGCGGAAAGCAGCCGTAACCTCGTCGGCCTTATCATCGTTTCTCTCTGCGGAGGGGCGCGTGGATCTCCAAAGGAAGTGAGACACGTGTTCACACCGAAGAGGGTACTGATCTCGATCACGATCGCCGGATTGATGCTCGTGTGGGCGACGCCGGCAGTTGCCGCCCGCGGCACATCCGCGGATTCGGATTCCGAGTCTGCGACTGCACGGACTCGGACGCAGACGCAGACGCAAGCTCAAGTGAGGTCGGGGGAAGCCTCTGGCACGCAGCAGGCGGGCGATTGTGACTGCGACAAGTCTCAGACACAGACTCGCGAGCGCGAACAGGCGCGAGAGGCGTCGGGCGAAGCCGCGTCGGTTGGCGATGGCGTTGAAGTGCGCAGCCAGGTCCGAGCAGGCGAGGAAGCGATGACGGGTTCTGGATCCGACGAGCCGACATCGACGGCCTACACGGCGCGAGTGGGCGATGCGCAGGGTCTCGCTGCACGCGTTATGTCATGGTTCCGCAGCGCGTTCGAAGTGCTTTGGCTTGCCCGCTGACCGCAGATGCCCGAGCGCGGTCGAGTCACGTGAGACTGCGGCTGGACCACTAGGAAGGTCGCCTACGGGCGGCCTTCCTTCGCGTGACGAACCAGAGAGTGACGATAGTCGCCGCACCGAGAGTATCCAGCAACCAGTCGCCCACTTGTGGCGTTCGCCCTGGAACGAAGGACTGGTGGAATTCGTCGGTTACCGCGTAGGCGGAGGCGATGACGGCGGCTAGCATGGCGGCGTGAAAGACTCCGTGTCGTCGACCGATCGGCCACAGAAGCAGGCCTGCCAGGACTGCATATTCCACGAAGTGGGCTACTCCAGAGTAGCCTGTGGGAAGACCTGTGGCGGGAACAGAAGAGAGGGCGAAGATCACTCCCATCCACATCATCGCCGGAATCCAGCGAAAGGCCCCATGGTGACCGGGGCGGTCGGGTTCTGTGGTAGTCACGGGTCTCCAGTGTCGGCAACGCGTCGAGTCTAGCACGGTCTTGACTGCCTTTGGCCCTGGTGACAGCGTTCTTCGCAACACTGTGGAAGGGAGGCCGGACTCAATGCGTCGGAGAGCTTCGGTCGCGGCTGCAGTCGCATCGGCGGCGTGCTTCGGGACGCTTGCCGTGCTCGCGAAGTTCGCGTACGAAGGCGGCGCACAGCCACTTCAGCTGCTGGTGTGGAGGTTCACCGTGGCGACCGCTCTGCTCGGGGCCTACGCTGTACTCAGGCGCCCTGGAGCACTGAGGGTGCCGCGAAGTGATGTCGCGCGCTACGCGCTTCTGTCGCTGGCGGGGTACGGTGCCGCA
>Ga0224495_10002705_pt1 | contig 11362 bp, 12 predicted proteins | sample SF_Jul11_sed_USG_FD_168128 | JGI IMG/M metagenome (GOLD analysis project Ga0224495, IMG submission 168128) | Sediment microbial communities from San Francisco Bay, California, United States - SF_Jul11_sed_USGS_4_1 | ecosystem: Environmental > Aquatic > Marine > Sediment | place: USA: California...
GACGGTCTGCAAAACCGTTATTCTCCGGTTCAAATCCGGATGCCGCCTCCAAAAAAATCAACCCCTCAACTTCTTGCCGAAGTGTCAGGACTTGTTCAGGGTTGATCCCTTCGAGTTCGTTCAGGGCAAGTTCTGAGCTTGGTCGAATGGATCAAAGGGGTAGGCCATGTGGCCTCATCCCTTTTTTCATTTCTGCTGTCATTTTGCGACCATAATTCCTGAAGCTCTTGTTCGCCTCATTTAGGTGAATAACTCATGTTGCTCCATGATCCGTGTACCAAATGGTTTACAGAGTTTGTAAAAAAGTGCATGTTTCAAACAGCAATCCTTGGGTGGTCGATCCGAAATTTTTGGTTGGGAGTCTATCCGAACCAGTTCCAATATAAACGTGAGCAGCTCATTGCGGGTAAAAGGAGGAAAGGATGAGATGATAGAACCACCGTCACTTTATGCGACCCCTCAGCCCGCGGGATATTATCAACTTGGTCATTAAGTTTATCTCGAGGAGGCTCTCATGCGAATAGCAGTCTTTGGTACAGGAGGCGTGGGGGGATATTTTGGTGGGCGCCTTGCCCAAGCTGGAGAAGATGTTGTGTTTATAGCCCGAGGAGATCATTTGCAGGCTATGTTAACGCAAGGTCTACGAGTTGATAGCGTGAAAGGTAACTTTCTGGTGAAGCCAGTGCAAGCAACGGACGATCCGGCCCAAGCTGGAATAGTGGATGTGGTTCTCGTAGGTGTAAAGGCCTGGCAGGTGCCAGATGCGGCGGAGGCGATAAGGCAAATGGTTGGGCCAGAGACATTTGTCTTGCCATTGCAAAACGGTCTGGAGGCGCCCACACAGTTGGCGGCCGTATTGGGTAAGCAGCATGTTTTAGGCGGCTTATGTGGACTTTCCACTTTCATCGTGGGACCGGGTCATATTCGCCACGCGGGGGCAGAGCCTTTCGTGCGGTTTGGGGAGTTGGATAATCGCCCCAGTGATCGTGTCGAACTTCTGCAAAAGGTGTTTAAGCGAGCAGGTGTGATAGCAGAAATTCCGCAAAACATCCAGGTAGCCCTGTGGATGAAATTCCTGTTTATTACTGGATGGAGTGGAGTGGGGGCAATTACACGTACCCCGCTTGGAGTATGGCGCAGTCTGCCAGAAACGCGTCAAATGGCAGAAACTGCCCTTCAAGAAATTGTCAGAGTGGCTCAGGCCCGTGACATTGTGTTGCCAGAAAACCCCGTGCCCGCGACAATGAAGATGTATAGTAGTTTATCACCTGAGATTACCTCATCCATGCAGCGCGATATGGCGGAAGGGCGCCCTTCGGAGCTTGATGCACAGATTGGTGCGGTGGTGCGCTTTGGAAAGGAAGCTGACGTGGCTACACCCCTCCATCAGTTTATCTATCACAGTCTATTGCCGCTGGAGTTGCGGGCGCGTGGCAAAATCCAGTTTCCGACCTGATGGCGTGCAATGATGAGAAGCAATTTCGCTGCAAACGCCGGAGCATTCATCGCAGCAATTCTCTTTGGCGCCTCGGTTGTTGCTGTCCGGGTTGCTGTTCAAGACATTCCACCGTTGACCTTGGCGATTCTGCGATTCGGGCAAGGAGGTTTTCTCTTACTGCTCTTGCTGCTCATTTGGGCGCGGGATCTGCTACGGGTTGGGTGGCGCGATGTTCCCTACCTTATCCTCCTCGGAGCTATTTTATTCACCATCTTCCCGGTGACCTTCAACATGAGTCTCCGACTGACCGAGGCATCACGCGGCGCACTGATGCTTGCGACGACGCCATTATGGAGCGGATTACTTGCGCGCGTAGCGACAGGGGAGCGTCTTAACATCCGCCAAATGTGCGGCGTGTTGATGACCTTTGCGGGTGTGGGAGTTGCGCTTGCCGAGCGCGGATTGATTTTTGTTGGTACACGTTCATCGCTTGCTGGTGATGTCCTCATGCTCGTGACCGCGTTGTCCGCCGCTGTGTATGGCGTCTTAGCAAAACGGATGTTAACGCGCTACAAGGCGTTGACCATAACGGCTTACGCGATGGGGCTTGGTACACTCTTACTCGTGCCAGTCGCTTTTGTCGAAAATCCTTCCTCCGTCCTTGCGCGGATCCATCCTGACACGGTGATGCTTGTATTGTTCCTTGGAATATTCGGCGGAGCCATCGGCTATTTTCTTTGGACATTTGCCCTAACTCACCTATCTCCAACGCAAGTTGCAGTGTATATCAATCTGAATCCGATGATAGCGACCCTCCTGGGCGCAACCCTTCTGGCGGAAAAACTCACTGGCATTTTCATCGCTAGCTTTGCAGCAGTCTTAGCAGGAGTATTGCTTGTCAATTTGCCTGGCAGAGTTCAGTTGGGGAGACGCTTCCTAACGAATTGAAACCTGGCAAACATTCAATTCTGGAGCAAGATCAATCTTTCGACGGGAGGTCTTGCTTTGGGGCCCCATGAATTTTCAGTGGTTGAAGGTCCTCCTCATCTGAAGCTCCAAATTCGGCCAGTCGACGTCCCCTCCCATGGAAGACCAATGACCTGATCCTATTTGTGAATCAGTAAAGCTTTGTCAATTCGACAAAAAACCTGCAAAATGGTGAAAATTTTTCATAGTCGTAGCAAAATAGGCAAGTATTTAGAGTGAAAAAAGGAACAATTTGCTTTTGAAGGTGACCGGCCTCGCATAATTTTTTAGGGTAAAAACAAATGAAATATCAAATAGTTAAATTTAAAATGGCTAACACGAGGTCTCTCAAAGACTGGGTTCGGCATGGAGTTTGATTCGAATTGATTTGGGAATCCGCAAGTATTCATGCATGGGAGGGATGTCTCATGGAACTAGCAGTTGACATTGAGAAATCAGAGTCACAGTTAGTACAATCAGATCCGGCCGATGACATCGAGAAGATTCAGAAACTCGTGGCCGAGATCCAAAAGGTGATTGTCGGTCAAAAGGCCGTCATCATGCGTACTGTGGGGGCTCTCCTTGCCGACGGTCACGTCCTTCTCGAGGGCGTTCCGGGACTGGCGAAAACCCTTCTCGTATCTGCCTTAGGCTCTGCGATGGGAGCAGTTTTTCGGAGAATCCAAATGGTGCCCGATATGCTTCCGAGCGACCTCATCGGCACCTACCTCTGTCTGGGGGAACATTTTACGTTACAAAAAGGACCTCTCATCGATTCCCATATCGTTCTGGTGGACGAGATCAACAGGGCTCCTTCAAAGACTCAGGCAGCGCTTCTTCAGGCGATGCAGGAACGCCAAGTCACCGTTATGGGGAAGGAGACCCTCGAGTTGCCTGACCCCTTCATCGTTCTTGCCACGCAGAATCCGGTGGAACAGGATGGCACGTATCCTCTTCCCGAAGCCCAACTGGACCGATTCCTTTTTAAGGTCGTTGTCGGATATCCCAGTCCAAAGGACGAGATGGATATTCTGACCAATGTCCACCTCGATCAGAGGGATAAGCTGAAAACTATTTGTCAGGTCTTGGAGCCCGGGGACATCTGCCGGGTCAGGGAAAATATTAAGAGGGAAGTCTCAGTAGAATATTATGCCCATGAATATATCGTCCAACTGGTTCGGGCGACCCGTTTCCCTGGAGAATTCGGCTTGAATTCACTTCAGGGATGCCTGAAACTGGGGGCGTCGCCTCGGGGAACCATGGCGCTCAGAGATGCGTCCCGGGTCGAGGCCTTCTTGCAGAACCGTAAACATGTCTACCCTGAGGATATCCAGGCCGTCGCCAAAGATGTTCTCAGGCACCGAATCTTTTTGGAGTTCTCTGCCGAGGCTAAGGGCCTCACCGTAGAGACCGTTGTCCAAGAGATTCTTGATGGAGTTCATGTCCCGTGAGGGAGATCCTCGCAAAGATTGCAGAGGTTGACTACTATGTGCGATGGTATTCGAGTCAGCATGATCTTGGAATTTGGCCCAGCCGAAGGGTGGGTGGCACCGCCGAATTTGAGGCCATCGCCGAGTATCAATTTGGGGACAACCCCCGGTCCATCAATTGGTCGGCGACGGCAAGGACGGGCTTCCTTCGAATCCTCAAGAACACCCGCCTTACGGAGACCAACCTCGCCGTTTTTCTCCTCGTCGATCTGAGTCCTTCCATGGATTTCGGAACCGTCCGCGTGACGAAACGAAGGTTGGCGGCTGAGATATCCGCGGTACTTGCTCATGCAGCTTGGCGGTGCGGCGACCGCGTTGGATTCATTGGCTACGGATCCGACGTTGAAGTTGAGTGGCCACTTCGCCATCCAAAAGATTACCGGCTTCTCATTCCCCAGAAAATCTTAGAAACAAAAGCCAATGGCAAAGGAAAGGCAGGTTTGCCTCCGGCTCTTCTGAGGTTACCGGCCAAACGGTCTCTCGTCTTTCTCGTCTCTGACTTTCAGGAGGATTTCGGAGAGATCGAGAAAGCCCTCAAATCTGTAGCTCGCCACCAGGACGTCGTTTCCATCGTCCTCGGGGATCCAAGAGAAAAGATGCTTCCCCCAAAGCGGTGCATCGCGGTGTTGAAAGATCTGGAGACGGGGACGAAGAGGACGGTCTGGTTGGGACGGACGAAAGAGAGAACCTCCTTCCAGGAGAGTGTTGAAGCGCGAGAAAAGGGTCTGAAGGAATTGTTTCAAAGCCTTCGTATGGATGCCCTTTGGATCGATCAAGAAACCAACTATGTCAAGGAGATCAGTCGGCTCTTTCTGGCCCGAAGGAGACCAACCCGATGAAGAAATTCCTGTTGTTCTTATTCCTGTTTCCTTTCCTGACGATGGGGATGGTGTCCCCTCCCGATAAGCATATCAAGTCCGAAGGCGCGGATCCCTCGGCTCAGGAGTCCTTTCCCATTACGATCGATTTCCACTGTCCCAGAAACTTCGGGTTGCACATCGGTGACGAGATTCCATTGACGGTGACCTTGGAGACCCGAAATGGAGTCATTCTTGATCTCGTCAATCTCCCTCAGAAGAACGATACGCATGGACCTTTTGAGGTTCGAGATAAGAAAGTATGCAAGCGCAGGGAGAACGGTCGAACCGTGTACACAGTGACGTATCAACTCCAGTGTTTCACCCCGGCCATCGCCGTCAACAAGGTCAACTTCCCTCCCCTGTATCTTAGGTACGCAACCCAGGAGGATTGGGATCCAATGGAATCGAAATATCGCTACCGAAGCCTCTTCTCCCAATCTTTTGAGATCCTATTCTCCCGGACAGCCACATACTTCGGGTTGATGAAAGATATGAAAGGTCCGATTCAGGACAAAACAGCTGCCATCGTGTGGAAGATGGCACTCTTTGCAGGAGGGCTCATGGTCCTTGCGGCTCTCATCACCTGGCCCTTGAATTTCATCCGTAAAAGGCAGAAGATAGGCCTGGAACAACCCTGTATCACTGCGAAGGACCGCGCGCTGAAGGCCCTTCAAGAAGCGAGGGAAAATTGCTTCAACTACGACGATCACCGCAAGCGGCTCTATTTTGAGGTCAATGCGATTCTGAGGAACTTCCTCAAAGAAGTCTTTGGTCTGCCCACGGCCAATCGGCCCGCCCTCGAAATGATCGGTCAATTGAAGGGACGCCCGGAGTATGAGGAACTCATGGATTTGGTGGGCAAAATCAATAGGGTCATCTATGAAGGATACCCTCCAATGGATGTGGAGTCCATCGTAAGACAATTCAATGGGCTCCTTCAGAAACTCGATGGGACGCCCCCTCTAACGGTGAACCATGATCAGGCTGGCTAACCCTTGCTTCCTATTCATCGGCGTCATTTTCTTAGCTCTCTTCTTCAAGAGAGAAGTCGCCTTTTTGGGGTATTCACAGCTCAACCTGATGGAGGAGGGGAGGAGCCCGCGATTCTGGCATCACCTGCCGAAATTTCTCATGGGTCTAACCATCGTCCTGATGATCCTCGGGTTTGCTCGTCCTCAGTGGAAAAGTACGATCAACCAAATGAGCTTTCTGGCTCGGGATATTCTCGTCGTCATGGACCTATCCTACAGCATGGAAACCAGATTCGAAGGGGTGGATGGTCCTAGAAAAATTGATGTGGCCAAGTCTGCGGCTGCTCAGTTCATAGAAAAACGAAAAACCGATCGAATCGGCCTTCTGGTTTTCGGCGATGAAACGTTCGGAAGCTGGCCGCTGACGAAAGACCTAAAACTGATGTTGAAAAAGGTGGGCCGACTCGGATCGAGCTTCTATGGGGGCACTGACCTTACAAAACCCTTTATGAAGGCCATGGACCACTTCAGGGAGATGGGCCAGTCGGAGAACCGAATTCTTGTGTACCTCTCTGATGGTGAAGCCGCGATCCCTCTTCAAGTAAAAGAGGAAATTATTGCGGGATTAAGGAAGATGAATATCCATCTCTACCTCGTCGGGGTCCAGTTGAATCAGGAGAAGAGCGACATCCTGGAGATTGTCAAAGAGGTGAGAGGGCGGTTTATCGATGTCAAATCTTCTGGTGAATTGAACGCAGCCTTTGAGGAGATCGACCGTCTGGAGCCCAGCCTCGTAGAGGTCAAAGTCCAAGGGGGGAGTCGGGAACTCTATCCCGTGTTTGTTTTCTCAGCCCTGTGTGTTCTCTTCAGCCTGACGCTGCTTCGAAATACGCTCTTCGTCGAGCTTTGTTAGGAAAATGGTTATGAAAGTATTCGACACCATTCGAAAGTTTCGGGTGAGCATGCTCATCCTGGGAGGCTTGTGCCTCTCCTTTGGAATCTACCAAAAGTACTGGTATTCAGACCTTATTCGAAGCGCCGTAGAGAGTATCGAGGCGAATCAATTGGATCAACAGTACCTCGAAGAAGCGAAGAAAGGACTCTTCTCTTCAGACGATCTAATAACCTATAATATGGGGGTCAGGGCTTACCGAGCGGATAACCTTGGGAAAGCAGGTGAGCATTTCTACGAGGTGATTCACAATAGCCAGGATTCATTGCAAAAGAAGCATGCCTATTACAATCTTGGAAATATCCTGGCTCAACTCGAACTGCCGCGTAAGGCAGCGGAGATGTATAAGGAGTCCCTTCGACTCGACCCCGATGATTGGGAAAGCAAGTACAATCTCGAAAGACTCTATGTCTTTTACCTCGAAGCATTCCCTGGTGAAGGCCAGCAGACCTCTCTAAAGCAGGAGCCGGGGGATGAGAAGAATGAGAGAGGTCAGAGAGGAACAACCGGCGCAGAAAAGCCGGATATCTGAGAGTGCAATGCCTTTGGGTTTCCTGAATCCTCACGCGTTTTGGGTGATGCTTGGCCTGCCCTTCGTTGTGGCGGCCGTTTTGTGGGGATGGCGCCGTCGAGGGACCATTCTGAAAGAATTTGGGCAAGTGGATTTGCTCATTCAGTTCTCCCGATTGTCTCTGCGTTGCAAGCCTATCTATCAGGTTCTTCCGGCCGCTCTCTGTTTTTGCCTTCTGGTCGTCTCGGTGGCACGACCGATCCTCCATGGAAATTCAAAAGAAATCGGGAAAGGGACACTCGACGTGGTCGCCGTTCTGGACGTCTCTAAGAGCATGAGGGCCGAAGACTGCGGTCCAGAGGGTTCTCGGCTCGAATTGGCAAAGACCACATTGCTTCGATTTCTGCCGGATCTCGCTGACAATAGGCTTGGTCTGGTGACGTTTGCGGGAAAAAGCTTCCCCCAGGCTGAGCTGACAGATGACTTGGAGGCCCTGGAATTTGTCCTGAAGAACTGGGTCACCGTGGATTCCGCGCCTTCTCAGGGCTCCAATATTGGAATGGCCCTCTCTGAGGCAGTCCGTCTTTTTGAGGAAGGGAAGAGGAAAAGGGTTATTCTTTTCTTTTCGGACGGAGGGCATGTTCGCCCCGAAAATCTAGACGGGATCCTCACCGAGATCGGTGCCAGAGGGATCACGGTTGTTTCGTTCGGTGTCGGAAGCAAAGAAGGCACAAGAATTCCCGTGTATGAGAAAGGTAGAATTAAAGAGTGGCTGAGAATTGATGGAATCGAGGTTGAAACTCGGCTGAATGAAGACATCTTGAAAGAGATCTCCCAGGCGACAGGAGGAAAGTACGTCCACCTGATGTCGGCGAAAAAACTGAAGAGGGTTCTCAGAGACCCCGTTGTTATAGGGAAGAAAGCACTTTCAGGAGGGAGAGAGATATTTCAACTCCCTCTTGGCCTCGCCATTGGTCTCTTTTTCCTCGGAATATGCCTTGAACGCCGAACGGCCCGTAACCCCTCATTCGCGTAACCTTTTTGTGGGAGAGGGATGGATGAAGGGATCTTCCTGAAATGTGGAGGAAAAGCTGATGTACTTTCCATCGAAGCGGGACTTGTGGTTGGGTCTATTGATATGGGGTCTGATGCTCCTCGGGGCTGTCCCTGCTTTCCTCAAACCGGGAAAAGGTCAACTCATCATCATGATTGCAGTCATTCTGTTCATCGGATGGATCTGGTTCGGGACAGGATATGAGATTGCGGATGATCAATTAAAGATTCGTTGCGGACCTTTTCGGCAAAGGATTCCTCTACGAGAGATCAAAGAAATCAAGAGAACACGAAGTCCTTTGTCTTCTCCCGCCTGCTCCCTGGACAGAATGGAGATCAAATATGGAGAGTCGAAGCGCGTCATGATCTCACCTGCCGACAAGGAAGGCTTTATCAAATTGTTAATAGAAAAGTCTCCACAGATTCATCTTGATGAAGAATTAAGGAAGTATATGTGGTGATATGCCCTGGGGCGATGAGAGAATTCTCCTAATTCCTTTCTAAAGATATAAATGAAATAATGACCCATTGGAGAAATTAAAGTGAGACGGGCGCGAAACGAAGCGGAGTTAGAAAAGCCATAATCATGAAAGAAGGGTTTTATGGAGTATATAACGTCACGATCAACTCACACCTTTCGTCCGAGAGGTTTCGGAGTTTATGTTTTGTTTCGGAATCGAAATGGATCGTCTCTCCCTGCTTTAGATGATGCACCTTATTTCCTAAAGTCAGCTCCAACTCGCCCCTGTAGACAAAAATAAATTCCTCTCCCGGGTGCTTATATTCCACGATCTTATGTTTTTCTCTTGGCTCAATGGTGACCATAAAGGAACGGAGGTGCTTGTCCGCAGCTCCCGGCGTGAGCGTGCGGTAAGAATAATTCTGAGTGCGTTTGACAAACGCCTCCTGCCTCTTTCCATCGATTTGCGTCTTTTCCTGCTCGGTCAAAAAGTGACTGGGGTCGATTCGCAGGGCCTGGGAAAGTTGCAAGAGAAAGGAGACCGGAGGGGTCAGGCTGTCCGACTCGACTTGTTCGATAAACTCCGGTGGCTGGCCTGTCTTTTCGGCCAAGTCTCTCAGGCTCATTTTGCGATCTTCCCTCAATTTCTTGATCCGCTGGCCAAAAGAGACCGATTTCCGGTCTGCTTCCCCTTTGACTTGGGTGCGATATAGATCTGCAATTTCCTGGAAGAGATGATTCTTCACCTCAAGGATGAAGACAGGCAGAAAGGACAATGCATCGGTCACGATCCCAAAATCGGCCACCCTAAAGATCGGTGCATGGGGATCGCGGTTAATGGCTACGACCGTCCCTGCTCCTCTGATGCCCGCAGTGTACTGGACTGCACCCGAAGTTCCACAGCTGATAAGCAGCTCCGCTTTGATGGCCTTGCCGGTCTGTCCGATCAATTGCTCGTGCGAAGTCCAATGGGCATCCACGGCCGGCCGGGTCGCTCCGATCTCGCCTCCCAGGAGGGACGCTAACTCTCTCACGTAGTTGAAACCCTCGAGATGCCTGACCCCCCGGCCGCCTGCGACCACAATTTTAGCCTCCTCCAGTTTGGCGGTCTGGTGGGGCTCGCGGGCGGAAGAGATCACTTTGATTTTCGAAGCAACCTTATTCAAATTTTTTTCCACCCGGATGATTTCTCCAGGAACGGCTTGATCATCAGGGTGTTCGACCGACGTGCCTGCGCTGACGGTGGCCATATAGGGTCGTTTTTTACTCCAGGCGATACGAGCCAAGAAGTTGCCACCAAATGCGGGGCTTAAGGCGGCCAGGCTTTCTTTTTTCTCGTCCCATTCCAACGAGACGCAGTCTGCACTGAGGCCAACGCCAAGCCGCTTGGCGATCCTCGGAGCCACCTCCTTGCCGAATTCAGATGCGCCAACCAGAAAGATGTCCGGTCGATGTTCCTCGACCAGATCACAGATGATGTCCGTAAACAGATCCGTCCGATAAAAAGCTAACTCCGGGTGATCGATCAGCAGGATGCGCTGGGCGCCATGGTCCGCATATTCCTTTGCCATTGCCTCCACGTGGTGCCCCAAGAGGATTGCTGTGACCCTTCCATGGTCTGAAAGGCCACGGGCCTGGCGCAAGACTTGAATGGTCAAACGGTCCTGGGGATGGTTGCGATGATCCCCAAAAACCCAAATCTCTAAATCCTTTTTCATGGCTCTCTTCTAAGAAGGCAAATTCTTCTCCCTCAATTTTGACAAAAGGGACTTAGCCTGTAGCCTTACATCTCCATCGATGAAGACACATGATCTCTGCTGGGTGATGGGAATCAGTCTTTCGACCCAGGTGCCGGAACCAACCATGCCAACTTTGTCAGGGTCGGCATTCAAGTCCTCCAGGTTCCAGCATTCGGTGGAGCATTTGGCGAAAGCATCCTCGACGTCAATGAAGCTCGGCAGGCGCACCGGTCCTTTCGGAGAGATGGTAAACAAAGCAGGTGCATCCACTTCCAGGATTTCTCTGAATCCGTCGGAGATCCGCTCGACGCGAAAGATCTTTTTCTCCCTTTTAAGGTTTTCCACGCCGGCAACATGCGGAAGAGAAAGCTCCTCGGCCAATTGGGCACCTACCTGGGCAGTATCGCTGTCCGTCGTCCGCATCCCGCACAGGATCAGGTCAAATCTTCCTATTTTGCGAATTCCCATTCCAAGAACATAGGAGGTGGCCAGAGTATCGCTTGCCGCAAATCTAGGGTCGGAAAGGAGGACTGCGCGATCGACCCCGATGGCCAAAGCCTCCCGCAACACCTCTTCGCTGATCTTTGGCCCCATGGTCAGGGCGGTGACCGAACCGGAATATTCCTTTTTCATCTGCACCGCTCTCTCCAGGGCGAACAGATCAAAAGGGTTGATATAAGAACATTCTGCAGTGCGCACCAGGCTGTGTGTCTGGGGATCAATCTTCACTTGATCTCCAGCCACCACCTGTTTGATACAGACGATAATTTTCATTTGGGTTCTTACCTAAGCCTATTTGAGAGAAGAGAATATCAAATGTCAAAGTTCAAATGCCAAATCAAACCCAAAGCCTAGCGAAAAATATTTGAAATTTCCCCTTACCCTTCCCCTCTCCCCGGCGGGGAGAGGGGAAGGGTGAGGG
>Ga0224495_10002706_pt1 | contig 11361 bp, 15 predicted proteins | sample SF_Jul11_sed_USG_FD_168128 | JGI IMG/M metagenome (GOLD analysis project Ga0224495, IMG submission 168128) | Sediment microbial communities from San Francisco Bay, California, United States - SF_Jul11_sed_USGS_4_1 | ecosystem: Environmental > Aquatic > Marine > Sediment | place: USA: California...
CTGGCAAGCCGCCGGGTATCTGTGTGGCCAACGGTTGAAGGCCGCGATCCCGCACTGGCTGCCCTGGCTGAAACGGCACAGGGCGGTCCCGCCGGCGCTGGAAGCCCAGCTGCGGCGGATCAGTGCTCGGCAGATGGACCGGCGGCTCCAGGAGCGGAAGCGCCGGGTCAAGCGGCGGCTGTATGGCACCACCCGTCCGGGCGCACTGCTCAAGCACCAGATCCCGATCAAGACGGACCACTGGGATGTGCAACAGGCAGGGTATTTGGAGATTGATCTGGTGTCACACTCGGGGGCCTCGGCGGCTGGCGAGTTCCTGCACACGCTGGATTGTGTGGATATCCAGACTACCTGGGTGGAGCGTCAGGCGGTCATGGGCAAGAGTCGTCATGAGGTCGTGCAGGCCATGACCACGATCGAGTCGCAGCTTCCGTTCCCCCTCCGGGGCGTGGATTCGGACAACGGCAGCGAGTTCATCAACGATCATCTGCTGGCTTGGTGTCAGAAGCGCCCCGCCGGTCGGCAGGTACAGTTTACCCGCTCGCGACCGTATAAGAAGGATGACAACGCGCATGTGGAGCAGAAGAACTGGACCCATGTGCGCAAACTCGTGGGGTGGGAGCGGTACGACACTGGAGAGGCGCTCGCCGCACTCAACGCGCTGTATGCGGATCTGCGCCTCTTCCAGAATCTCTTCCAGCCCTCGATGAAACTCGTTCGCAAAGTCCGGGTGGGCTCACGGCTGATTCGTCGGTACGATCAGCCGCAGACGCCGTTCGAGCGGGTCCAGGCTTGTGGGCAGGCGGACCCACTCCGGCTGGCCACGTTGCAGCGGGTGCTCAAGACGACTGATCCGTTTGCGCTCTCGCGGCGGATTGATCAGCACCTGGAGCAGCTGTGGGCACTCGCCACGCGGGTCACACGCACGCCCCGCGAAGCGGCGCCCCGGCCACTGCGTCCACGGACCAGTACCCCCTGGCGTGGCTGGACCTTCAGCCCCAGGATCCAGCGTCAGAAGCGGGGGCAGGCCGGTTCCCAACGCCCTGCGGGGGGATACTCTCGCACGGACCACGCGGCGATCGTTGATCCTGGGCCAGATACAGCGGTCGCTTTCTCGACCGCCCGCCCGAAAGGCTCTCTCGTGAGCAAGGAGTGATGAGCAGTTCGGTAAGATTGACAAATGACTCAACGATCCCGCTGGGTAAGATTTATAAATGACTTGATAGGTAGGACTGCGTAACCGAGCCTATGAGATATGACGTTCCCTTGGACGAATTGGGGGGGCAGGCATGCCTATTGACTTATTACAACTTCCCTCGCTGCGCTCTCCCCCATGGCCCGCAAGCCACGCCTCGATTTCGGATAGCAAGTATAGGGTCAGGCCTTTACTTTCTACAACGTTCCTGTTAAGCATTCATCATGGCACGACCGCTTCGACTGGAGTTTGCTGGCGCGGTCTATCATCTAACGGCCCGGGGCGATCGGCAAGAAGCGATTTTCTTGAGCGATGCCGATCGCCGAACGTTTCTCGAGCTTTTCGCGAAAGAGGTCGCGCAGCAGGACTGGATCTGTTACGCCTATTGCCTGATGGACAACCATTACCACTTGTTGATCGAAACGCCGCACCCCAACCTGGTGGCCGGAATGCGCCGGCTCAACGGCGTGTATACGCAGGCGTTTAACTTCCGGCGCAAGAAACCAGGCCATGTCTTTCAGGGGCGATACAAATCGATTCTGGTCGAGAAGAATAGTTATGCGCAGGAGCTGTGCCGTTACATCGTGCTGAACCCAGTGCGCGCGAAACTGGTCCAGTCACCGGAGCAGTGGAGTTGGTCGAGTTTCTTGGCAACGGCGGGGCTCGTCAAAGAGCCCTCCTGGTTGGCTACGGACGAGGTTCTCGCTTGGTTTTCAGGGAGCCGAACGCAGTACCGGAATTTCGTGATGGAAGGGATCGGCAAAGACTCGGTGTGGGGCGATCTCAAGGGGCAGATCTATCTGGGAGGTGAGCATTTTCTGGAGAGGATGCAGGAACGTGCGGCGGGGAAAGCTTCTCCTGGGATAGCGACAGTCCAGACGCAGCCGGCGCGGCCTGAAATGGAGGAGATAAAAAGGGCAGTGGCTGCAAAATACCGTATCAGGCCCGCAGACGTGCTCGACCGCCGGCAGGGCGAGGCGTATCGTGTGGCAGTGTACCTGATGAGGCGAGCGGCGAACCTGCCTTTACGGCAGGTGGCTATCGCGGCGGGGGTCTCAGCGGGACGAGTATCGCAGATACAAACTGAGATCGAAGCTGGCAAGCATAGCGCACGTCTGTCGGCGTTGCTGTCGATGTATAAACTAAAGGCTTGACCCTAATATGTTGCATTATGTTGCTATGAGCGCATGATGCGCGGGGACTCGGCAGGCATCAAATAACTAATGGCCAGATGAGGCCGAATGAGATTATAGATGTATTCCCACCGCAGGCCGAACAGGCGAACGTGTGATTGCAAGACATGACTCTGCAGCGAGTGGAACTGTTGGAAGGAAAGAGAGGTAACCAATGTCTGAAATTGTGAATTACGACAAAGTCACTTCGGTGCTCCTGCAGCATGGCGAATGGTACGAAGTCGACCCCGGGACGTTTACGTCCATTCCCGAGGTAGATTTTTTGTCCGGGCACCCGAGAACGAATGCCTTTGCCTGGAAAAGCCACGGGGCCAGTCTCGCGTGTCCCTGCAGGGCGCTCGTCCTCGTCCGCTATTCCACGTGAAACGGGACGCCACAGAGGCGTTCTCCCTTTCTTGAGGCACCTGCCGCCTGCTTTTCTGTCTGCGTGTGTAAGGGACTGGCGGGACGAGCGAGACGCGAAAGGGGTGTTGAACTGCCCCTCGCGCATTTCTCGGCCGACGCGCGCGATGTGCATGGTCTGGCGGCGGCTTCCACTCCACTTTGCCATGCCCACGTCGGCTCAGGAGTCGAGCCTCAGCTCGTTACAGGATGACTTCGCAGGGTTGCAGAAAGACTTTGAGCGGGATCTCAAGGCCACGGTATCCGTGAATATGCTTGCCATGGATCTCTTTCACAGCGTTCAGCACCTGTGTCATGTGGATGTGATCATCTTCGAGCGCGACCATGAACAACGTATTGCGATCGATCGAGCCACCGGTTCCGGAGACCGTCCCGGTTTGACCACTGCCTCCCACACCCTTACTCAGAAGTCAGCAACTAAGACAACAGTAGTGGGAGTGGAAGCCGCATAACATAAGGGTTGTCGTGACGTTGTGTGCTGAAAATTGCTGACCTCTGAGTAATCATCGTATAGCCCTTGATCCCCAGGTTCTGAAACAGGGCAAGGATCTCCGCTTCAAGTTTCTCCCCACAGACAATCTGCAGCATCTTCATGATCGTGCTCCTGGACCGTTGTGCCGTTGACCGGCCGGTCTTTGAATAGGGTGGTCTTCCTGCCAGGCTATGGTGTTCCGCCACTTTCTGACAGTGCATGTCGTGCTCAAGCGACGAGGCAGAAATCGGGGTCAGCGTCAGATGTTCAGGGTGAAGTCAGGTCCCGATGTGCGTGCCCTCGTCTTTCTGTGAAGCATGCCAATTATAGAAGATAGCCCAAGACATCCTCTTCACGAACGAGCACCAACACTTTATCGTCGCCCGCCACTTCTCTGGCGGCGTGTTTATCGTACAGGATACGCTCGCCCGGCTTGAGGGTGGTCTTCACAAAGGTCTTCTTCTTGACCTTGTCCTTCGAATCCTTGTCCTCGACAAAGCGGCCAGCCCCCACGGCAAGGACCTCTCCTTCCTCCGGTTTCTCTTGTGCGCTGTCCGGGATGATAATGCCGCCGACGCTCTTCTCCGTCGGTTCGCCAGCCCGGATCAAGACCCAATCATGCAACGGTTGTAAGTTCATCGACGTCCGTCCTTTCATTCACGCGCGGAGTGCGCCGTCTCTGTCCCCACTACGGAACAGAACGCGTTGATGGGCGCTGTTCCCTCTCTCGGTGCAGGCAGAGTATTGCGGCGAACTGAGCGCCGATCCGTGCGCTGCTGATTCACCTCCAATCCCGAGGGGAATTGTGGTTATCCTCCCAGGCGCAGCGTGATTCTTGATGCTCCGCCCCGCCCCGCCCATTCATCGCTCAGCTCCTTCTGAGACTTGAGCGGTCTAACTCAGCACTTATCTCGCCGCCAGCCGAGACCCTAACCCACATTATTCATGACGGTTCGTCACGAAATCGCATGCCATGGAGCATGTTTCGGATTTCGAGTTTTCAGATCATCTTTCCTGACAACGCGAAACATGAAACCCGAAACTCGCAACTCCACTCTCCCCAGAGCAGCTGATCAGCCCGGTCTCGGCTCGCAGAGACGGACGATTGCAGCAGAAGTGCTCGTGAATAATGCGGGTTACGCCTCCTGTTCGCGCACGAACTGCCGCGCGCGACGCAGGTCGTCGTGTGTGCACAGTTTCAGCTCCAGCAGCAGATGCTCCAACGCCGCGACCCGCGCTGTCACCTCCGGCAGCACAATATCGACCCGCTCCATCATTTCGTCCAACCGGAGGCTGAGTCCGGATTCCGTCGTGTTCTTCGCCACAGCCTTCGTCGCACGACTGCGGGGTTGGCGTCGTCTCGTCGGACTCGGAGTTTTCTTTTTGAATGGCATCGCATGCCTCCTGGTCACCTGCATCTCTATGCGTCAGCAGCCGATCGGTCTAGGACCATTTTCGATGGAGATGGGGGAGTTGCTGCGCCCACTCTCCACAGCCAGTTGAAAGATAGGGATCTCGCCTCCGTCAACCCGCTCCCTTAGCGAGGGAGCCTTCTCCATTGTCCCTGTGACGAGTGCGTCTCAACCGTGAGCAGGTTGGCCTGCTTGGTGAAGGGCCTGGTTCGAGAGCCGCACCGTATAGAGTCCTCGCCCTTTGGGCTTCAGAGAGAGCGTGCCCTCACGACTGAGACGATCGATGGCGATGAAGACTTGGTTCCACGTGAGATCCGGGCACTCAAGGGCCACCTCATCGAGCATCCTGTCGGGCGATCGGACAATGACTTCCAGCACGCGATCATCCGTCTCGTGGTGCGTCAGCATAGGGCCCCTCCTGGTGGGAGGTGAGATGCGATGCCTCGCTCCAGCGCATTACAGTATGGCTTTGCAGTTTGAGTGCCAGATCACGCCAGCGGAACAATCCGAGAGGAGATTAGGAGAACCAGGGACGGATCCGTCGCTCGAACAGGGCGGGGGGCCTCCACGCTATTTGAGCCTTGTGGTGTTTCGGGACAGCGACGCAGGAATGGCTGTCGCTCTTGTCCCCACAGAGATCCGCTCGAGCAGGCCTGGATCATGTGGAAGAACAGGCGCGGCAAGACGGAGAGCGGTCTCGATCGAGGGGAGGAGTACGAAGCGTCATCTGCATTGACGGTTGCGTTGGACCTGGACGCTGAGCAGAAATGAAGACTAGAGAGGTGGGGACTACCATAGGAATTTGTAGGTGACAGGGCAGCATGTTTCCGGTATACGGGCTCCGGACGGAGGTGTGGCTCGTGGGGTCCGTGGCCTGTTTCGTCAGGCGCGCTCTGCCTGAAATGCCGCCTCCGTCACCTGCATCATCCGAGGGGTCGACCGGGATGGTGCCATCTTCTGACCAGAAGACGTGGCTCTGACTGTAGACGAGACCGAGGGATGATGCCTCAACGATCTTCTACAGGAGGGGGGCCACGTGGTCGTCACACCAACCGTTGAACTGCGAGTCAGTATAGATGTGGGGGCTCGACGACACCATGTCGCCATCGGGCTTTCGAGTGGCGAGGTGCTAGAGGAATTTGCGATCGCGCACCAGCCGGAAGGGTTTACCCACTTCTTTGCCCGTATCGAGATCCATCACCAGTGCTACCCGGGGCCGGTCGCCGTCGCGATGGAAGGCTACAATGGGTATGCGCGACCGTTGGATCGGCTGATCCAGGCACGTGGGTATCGGCTCTACCATATCAACAACCTCAAGTTGGCCCGGTTCAAAGAGATCTTTCCGGGAGCCGCCAAAACCGATCGGCTGGATGCGCGCAAGGGGCTCGAACTCTTTCAACTACGAGAGCATCTTCCGCTCGCCAAAGCCGTGTTACAGGAAGTCGGCGCCATCCCGGTGGCGAATGAGCGCTTGAAGCGGCTGACGCGACGGCGGCGGCGCCTGGGCAACGAGCGCGTTCGGGTGGTGAATACGCTCCACGCCGATCTCCAGGCGGTCTGTCCGGGATTGCTCGAGATCACGCGGGAAGTCGGCAACCAATGGTTCCTGCATTTTTTGGTCAGTGCGGACACGCTCCCGCAACTGACGCGCCTTCGCAAAGCGACACTCTTGAACATCCCCTGTGTGGGGCGAGCCTATGCGCGCATCATCCAGGACTGGCAGCCGCGGGCACAGTGGAGTCAGGAAGTGGAGTGGGTCGGGGCCATGATTCAGGAGGATGCCCAGCGGGTGCTGGACCTCGACGCGCAGATCGCGGCCTTGGAGGCAACGATGCACCACGTGGCGCAGGCCTCCACGATCGCCACGACGTTAGTCTCGATCCCGGGATTTGGCCCGATCTGCACCGCAGAGCTCGCAGGGGAGATCGGGGCGGTGACACGCTTTCAGCAGGAAAGTAGTCTGGCGTTGTATCTCGGCATGGCCACCTTGGACAACAGTTCCGGCCAACGCCACAGCTCCAAGCCGCCGAAACAGGTCAACGTCCGCGCCAAGGCCGCCATGATGACGGCCGTTGATCGACATCGCAAATCTGTACCGGAGTCCCAACGATACTATGAGAAGAAACGCCAAGCAGGGAAATCCCATAACCAGGCCATTCGAGCCCTGGGCCGACACTTGTGCCGGATCATCTACAAGCTCCTCAAAGACGAGCGGCTCTACGAGATTCGTACGGTGGAGGAGGATACCACGGGTCATGTGGCCGCGAGATCGTTGCCTGTAGGGCAACTGCGGCGGGCAAAAAAACTTGCCCACGGCTAAAACTATCTCTTGCAATTTCTAGCGGGATGTTCAGGCATGCGTATTGACTTATTATTACAGCTCAACTCGCTGTGCTCTCCCCCATGGCCCGAAAGCCACGGTTCGACGTCCCTGGCGGGTTCTATCACGTCCTCGCCCGTGGGAATCGCCGCGCCAGGATCTTCCATGACGGCGCGGGTTCCCGCGCCTATCTGGAGCCACCTCTGATCGCCATTTTCGCGTTCGGCGGTATCTACGTAGCCAGTGTGTTCGGGATGAGCGAAGGAGAAATCGTGCCCAGATGTTCGGACCTCATGCTTAGCCGGTAAAGTCACGGCTTTTCTCGGACCGCTCGTAGTTGGTCGGACAACAGACTGGACCGGAAGTCACTGCCTGGGCATGAGTACGATCCTCGTATTCGTCGTGGTTACTGCAATCGGCGGATCTCTTCGTAATGCGTGGACACGGTCTGACCGAGCGCCTCTCGGAGGGCCTCTCCTTGATAGTGGCGGTTCGCCACCTTTCGGAGACGCGAGGCGAGTCCTCCATCGCCGAGGGTCGACTCTGCCCACTTCACAAAATCGTTTCGACGATCGTGATACTCCAAGCTCTCCAAAGGGAGCGTCGGAATTAGACGGCACAGTTCATACAAGCTGGCGGCTTCGATGCCTAAATGAGCGTTCTCGGTACGAAAGGCGAATCGTTTTCCGGGAGGGAGGGGGGTATCGAGATACTTGTACAGGTGACGGATGTGGGGAACCCTGCGAATTGCAGGGCGCATGTGAACGATGTCACCCCCGCAGAGCAAGGCGCTGCCCATCGGGATCTGATCGAGATTCGCTCCTTGCAAGTTGCACGAGACGCAATGGGTACGCAGGCTGTCCCAGATCGCACGGTCTGTGATGCGCGTCAACAAGAGATGGTTCAGAGATTCAAGGACCGACCCACTGAGGCGATCGGGACGGTACGACACAAAGGCCCAGCCTCCGGTGTTCAGAACGGGGTAGAGCAACGTAGAGACCTCGCTGCCTTCAAACAGGAATTCCTGCGCTTCATCCAGGACAATCCAGTGGGGACGAAACTTTTGCTCCCGGACCGGTCGGAGGGCACGCAGTAGCTCGGCAACATAGGTACTGCGCGAAGCGATTGGATACCGGCTCATATCAAGGACCAACGACACGCCTCCTTCGTCGAGGAGCGACACAACGGCGGGGGGTGGGGGAAGCGAAGCCCGATCCCCCGTGATCGATACGAAGCGTGGGAGCACTCTCAGCCCGCGGAAGTCTCCCTCGGGATCGATGAGGAGAACCTGATACTCTGCATGGTGGAGTCCTTCTGCGATCAAGCCGACCATCCAGGACTTGCCGGTCCCTGAGTTGCCGAAGACTCCCAAATTCCTTCCTGCCAGCCGTGCTGCAGGCACGCTGATGGGCGCCCCCATCTCAGTTTGTCCGAGCAGAAGTGGCTTCTCGCGTTTGAGGGGGATGTCGAGGAATTTCCCGCTCAATGGATATTCTCTGAGGATCTCAAGGACGCCTTGTGGACCAGGGGTTTTGGCCAGCACATCCGCTGTTTCGATGACGGCGGGCACCGCATCGCCTACCGCGACCGAAACCTCCGCCAGGGTCAACATCGAGAGGTCGTTTTCTGCATCACCAAAGGCCGCGAGGTTTCTGGAGGAGAGACCACAGAGGGCCAGGAGCCGTTCGAGGCCCGATCCCTTTGTTGCCCCGGGCGGCAGTACCATGACGGCACCTTTGTTGTACTCAATCGAGCTGGTACCTCCGTGAGTACTGAGCAATCGCCAGAGGGCTTGATCGTGGGGTGTCCAAGTCGCCGCGATCGCCAAGCCCCGCTCAAAGGGAATTCCCGCGTCTTCCATGGCTTTGAGCAAGCGGGGATCAAGTTGTCCGAATGGAAGGTATGTCTCTCCGCTTGCCGTATGCGATAACACAGCACCGTTTTCCCACACGACTCCGGAGAAAATTTCACCGAGATGGCCTAGTGTGACGGTCTCGAAACGGCGGCCGGTCACGAGGAAGAGCACGTATCCGCTTGCGCGGCATTGCTCCAAGGCGGTCTCCACTTCGGGGGAGACGTCACCGTTAACGGCAAGGGTGCCGTCGAAATCAAACGCCAGGACGCGGCGATACATACGAGTTTCCGCAATTTCAGAGTTGAGAGAGTGCTGAGTAACATGAGTCCCCTCTCCGCAACGCGGGACTCAGCACTGGTTCAGGTGCCGGCAAGGACACGGTGTGCACTGATCGCTTTCATCGTGTGCCCGACATCCTCATATGTCATGGCGGGAATGCTCCTTTGAGGCTTCCTCTTTCAGGAATGCTGATTGGTCTTCTTATGAGTTTGTGAGCCGGAGCATCCGATTCACGACGGTTGTGTCCTGCACCAACTTACTGAAACTGTCGGCCAGGACTTCATTGAGGACCTCCTCCATATCTTTCCGGTCAAACCAGAAGACATCTTCGGAGCCTGCGCCATTCAATGTCATACGGACGATGCTGTCATCCGATACGTTCTTGGCCTGAATGGCCAGCTTCGCCTTTGTCGTCATCGCTGTAAAGCCGACTCGGCTTTTCGCCTGGACGGACAGCTCAAGAAGCTTTCCCGTCAGGACGACATCCGCCTGTTCGGTGCTGCCCTGTTTCAAGACGTTCCAGCCTTTGGCTGTAAGATAGTCGGTCAATAGGCTGGCGACCGTCTCGGCCGGCTTGTTTCCCGGGACGTCAAAATAGCTGATGCCTCCCCAGAGGTGCGTCCGTACCCCAAGGCCTTTCTGAGCCTTCCGTCCATCTACTAATTCCCCGATGACCACCTTCAGGGGTTCGTCTGGCTTCACGGTCTTCTTGGCACTTGCTGGCGCTACCTGGAGTTGCAGGGGAATCACCTCACCGGTCCCTACGCATCCAACGAGTGTGATGAGCCCCATCCCACCGATAAATGACAAAAGTATGTGCTTCACAGGACCCTCCCCGAATACATAGGTTAAAACGTGTTGCTTCTCTCCACTGGAGCGGGAGACGCTGTTACGCAATGTCGTTTACGGCTTCCTGAAATGCACCCGCCGGTTTGATTGCCAGCATGCCTCAGTATGTTCGTTGCAGAAGGGGTGTTCTTTCCCATAACTCGCGGTTTGGATTTGAGACGAGGCCATACCATGTTTCTCCAGATATTGTTTGGCGGCCTGAGCGCGCCGTTCCCCCAGGACGAGGTTGTAGGCACTGGTGCCCCGCTCGTCGCAGTGGCCTTCAATGATAAGTTCTTGATTCGGTTCCGATTTAAACAGATCAGCAAGACGGTTCAACGTCGATCGCGCATCAACGCGGATCGCATATTGATCGAAATCAAAATAGACGTCCGAGAGCTCGGACAGTGGATCGACCGGTGGAGGTAACGGTGTTTCCGGCACCGGCGCAATAGGCTCTTCTTCCACACGCATCTCCGGTTCTTCCGGCTGTGTTGGGGGTGCGACTTTCATCTCCTCGACGACAGGTGCAGGAGGAGCGGCCTGGAACGCTTGATCCTCTGCAGAGGTCACGATTCTCCGCCCACTACAGCCCGACACGATCATGACGACAATCACCCATAGCGCAAACGTGTGATACCGGCGATGAACCTGGGGGGACATCATTCCTCCTCCTCCTTCTCCTTATCGAACGTGAATGGATTGGGCAATCAAACCGTCAGGTGTCTTCAGATACGTAATATTCGCCTTGTCACCGACTTGGATATCGGCTAATCGAGCGGCCTGTTTGCCCTTCATAATCGTTGTATCTGTCGACACACTCGCTCCCACAACGAGTTCTACCTCATTCGGGAGCGCGACTTCTACTACGATGATCTGGGGATCAGTGTCGACATTCACGGCGACCACTGCCCCCTGGACCGTCCGCTGAATAGTCTCTGCCGAGGAACTCGTGACGGACAGTGTGGTACCCGTCAACCCACAGGCTAAAACCACGGCAAGCAGGCACGCGTTCATGCTCATAACAAACCACCTTCGCTTCCGTACCGACGATTCGGTGCGGGATTTTCCAATCGTATATGAAACCTTGGCAAGAAGAGCGCCACGGAATGTGAGGAAAGGGAATTGTACGTAACCTGTTGAAAACAACCGATGTCAATGAGCTGGTGATATCGGACGCGAATCTTGCTGAGGAAATCCGCTACAAAGCTCCACGTCCAGATGTTGCGAAATGGCACATGGATTCTTAGAACGGTAAGAGTTCCGCAATTCTCTACTCTAACCCGGATAATTCACGACTCGTGACATAAAAAAGCCATCGGGACTCCCATCTGTGCTATAGGAGCGGTGTTCAGGCGCTTCGATAGACCGAGACGAGGAGAGCCGATGGCGACAGACTGTATAC
>Ga0224495_10002707_pt1 | contig 11358 bp, 10 predicted proteins | sample SF_Jul11_sed_USG_FD_168128 | JGI IMG/M metagenome (GOLD analysis project Ga0224495, IMG submission 168128) | Sediment microbial communities from San Francisco Bay, California, United States - SF_Jul11_sed_USGS_4_1 | ecosystem: Environmental > Aquatic > Marine > Sediment | place: USA: California...
TTCAGGCCAGGCGTCTGCCGAACTGACGGCCATACCGAATCACGACCGCATCAGCATCGATTTCTTCTATCACGGCAGCAGTGTCAGCGTGAGGGGCGTATCAGACCCTGACGCGGACCTGGTCATAAAAATATCTGCTCCCGACGGCCACCAGGCGCTCAGGCAAAAGGGAAAGGTCGGAGGACTTCTGTGGATGAATGTCGGTACGATTAATTTTGAAAACGTGCCTTCACTCTATTTTCTTTCCAGTTCCAAAAAGCTGGATGATATCCTGAGCAGCGACGAGATGGCGAAGGATGTGCTCGGCTACGAGGCGCTCGAAAAGCATGTGGAAATGGAGCCGGTCAAAGATGAGAATGAAAGGGCGAAATGGTTCGGTGAGTTCGTTAAATTTAAAGAGAATTCAAAGCTCTTTTCAGTATCTTCCGGCAATATAACGTTCAGCCGGAAGGACGGCAAACAGAACTATTACACCCTCTTTGACTGGCCCTATCAGGCGCCTCCGGGTGAGTATACCGTCACAGTGTATGCGGTAAAAAATAACAGGATCGTGGAAAAGGCCGAATCCAAAGTCCGGGTGGAACAGGCGGGCATCGTCAAGAGTCTTGCAGGTATGGCAAAAAACAACGCGTCTGTTTACGGCATCCTGTCTATCCTCGCCGCGCTCGGCGCAGGTTTTGGAGTGGGTCTGATATTCAGAAAAGGCGGAGGTGCCCATTAATCATGTATAACACAATAGTAGTAGGCTTTGACGGCTCTGAATACAGCAGGGCAGCGCTCATAGAGTCGGCCAACCGGATACGAAAACATGGAGGCAAGCTGATACTTCTCAGTGCCGTTTACTTTGACGAGGAAGAGTACGGAAATAAGCCGGAGCAGCTCGAAAAACGCATGACGTCAGGGCAGAAATTATGCTCTCAGGCTAAAGATATGGTGCAAAAGGAGTTTGGTATAGAGATAGAGTCTCTTGTCTGTGAAGGGGAGCCCCACGAAGTGATCGCACGGACCGCCCAGGAAAAAAACGCCGACCTGATCGCCATGGGGACCCATGGGAGAAGGGGGATAAAGCGGTTCATTATGGGAAGCGTTACATCGGGAGTGATCGGAAATGCATCCTGCGATGTGCTTGTGGTGAAGAAGCAGTGCACGGCATGCACCGGTGTATATGAGAGCCTGCTTGTCCCCTTCGACGGTTCGGAGTTCAGCAAAAAGGCCCTTTCCCACGCGCGTGCATTGTCGAAAGACGATGGCGCGGAGATCACCGCGCTGTATGTCATCCCGAGGTATGAGGAGATGATCGGTTTCATGAAGACAGACGCGATAAAGGACAGTCTTTACCGTGAGGCAGGGAGGATCATCGAAATGGCAAAAGAAGGCGTGACCGGCAACGGCGCCACCCTGGCGACCGCGATTGAAGAAGGGCATGCCGCGGACAAGATCGTTGAAATGGCCAATAAGATGAAGAGCGATCTGATCGTGATCGGCAGCCACGGCTGGAGGGGGGTCAGCAAGGCGATCCTCGGCAGCACCACCGAGCGTGTCATCATGGACGCATCCTGCCCGATACTGGTAGTAAAGTGATAATGGTAAGCCCTTCCTGAGGCCTTCCTCATTTTCAGGCAGCGGCGAAAAGGTTCAGCTGCGGGATGTTCCCCCTCTGCTGGACCTTGTCGCCGCATGGTTCAAGAAGAAAGTTTCGTATGCCAGCTAAATTCAGAATAGGGTGTGCGTCAGATGAAAGAAGACAGACTGCGGAGATTGACCGGCAGAGGCTTAATAACCGAAAGGGAACTCAAAAATATTGTCAGCGAGGCGGAGAATTCAGGTACGTATCCTGAAGAAATCCTGCTCGAGAACGGCGTCCCGGGATACGAGGTACTGCTCTCCCTCGCCGGCTATCATGACTGCCCTTTTGTTGAATTCGACGAAAGCGTCCTGTTGTCCAGATCTCTTATTGAAAAAGTCGATATGGAGGAACTGAAAAGGCGCCTCTGGGTGCCGCTGTCGGTTTCTGAAGGGAGTGCCGAGGTGATCGCCTATATGCCCGGTGACCCACGACTCTGTGAACAAATACGACAGACCCTGCATGTCAGCAGCATTACATTCCGCGTTGCATTGCCTTACGATATCATCAGGATCATTGAACATAACCAGGATGTGAATCCTCATTTCCCGCCTGCAGGCGGAAGGACCCCCCTTGCGATGGTGCGTACCTTTTTTGCCGACAGGAGGTCGCTCATGGCATGCCAGAGGACTGAACTTGCAAAAGGAAGAACGGGCCTCGCCTTCATCCGCACCGGTGTATCTTTCATTGCCATCGCGCTGCTGCTTCTGAGGGTCTTCGGGACAGGGTACCTTTTGTTCCTGGAGGTCCCTCTTTTCATATCCGGCATGGTTATGGCTTTTGACGGACTTGTCTGGTATATACCCGCGCGAAGAAAGGGGAAAAGGAAGACCGTCTGCAGAGCAACGGGACCTGTGCCGGGTGAGGCGGTGCTGAAGGTTTCGAATCCCGGAGACGATCCGGTCTTTTCGCGTTCTGAACCTGTGGCTGGAGCGCCTGAACTCCGTGTCTCCTGGTCGTCTCTGTCACCGGTCATGCGGCGACGCTTCCTTGCAAGCGACAGGACTTATTATGCCGAAGAACGAACGCTGCTTGCCTGTTTCAGGACCGAGATGGCAAGGGCGAGGACAGGTCTTGCCTTTACACGGACAGGGTCTGCCTTTATCGGTCTCGGGATGGCCTTGTTGAGACAGTTTTCCGGTGGTCCATGGAGGCTATTTGACGCATTTATCCTGCTGACCGGAACAGTGATGGCATTTGAGGGTTTTTTCTGGTACTTCCCCGGCCGTCGCGCAGGCAACGAGGGATTGAAGGCCGTAAAGAGAATGACGGACGGAGAGAGCATCTGGGATTTTGTTTTCCCTCCATCGCGGAAGGGGGACAATTCCAATATAGCCTCTTCTTCAGTCCTCAGGAACCCCGGGCTTCCCGGCATATGGGCAACAACGGGGCTGGCTCTAGAACGTACCGTGCTCGCGGAGAGAAGAAATGTAATGGCCCGGTTCCGCACGGTCATGGCGCGGTCGAGGACCGGCATGGCCTTCATCCGGACCGGCATGAGCATATTCTCCATAGGGCTGGGACTCCAGCTCTATTTCGGCGCGGGCAGCGTTGCCTGGACGAGCTGCAACATCGTCCTGATGGTCTGCGGCATCCTGTTTATCGCCGATGGATTTACCTGGCATGTGCCTGCTGAAAAGATGAGGAAAGAGATGCCCTATTGCTTCGGTGATATGGAGATTATTGATCCTGATTACGGGAGACCGAATGCGGAATGGGGGAAGGCGGTTTTTAACCATGATGAAGTCTGACGAAAGCAAGGTTGCATATGAGCAGGATGCCTCTTCTTTCCGGTATCGCGAAACACTGCGGTACGCGTCACTCATTACGTATGGAGTGCTGACGGCAGAAGCGCTCCGCGCTGCCGAAGAGAGCGCTGCAGCCAGGGGAATTGAGACGGAAGGGGTCCTCATGCGGGAATTCAGTGTCCCGAAACGCAGGCTTCTTGATGCATTGTCTGACTATTATCACTGCAGTCCCATTGAATACGACGAGCGGCTGCCGGTACCGCCGGAACTGCTCAGCGGACTGGACGGGGAAAGACTGTCGCTGAGCCAGTGGTTTCCCGTCGGAAAGGCGGGAGATACCGTAACTGTTGCGGCAGCCAATCCCCGTGATCCGGCGGTCTGTAAGGAAATCAGCACATATCTGAAAACAGAAACCTTTGAAATCAGGGTGGCGCTCAGTGAGGATATCCAGTGGTTTATCCTTGATTTTCTCCATGCGAGGCCGGGACACCTCGTCGGTACAGAGAGGACAGGACTCGCCTTCTGGAGAAACACCATGGCCCAGTGGCGGACCCGGCTGGCGTGCTACAGAAATGATATGGCGAAGGGAAGGACAGCCCTTGCTTTTCTCAGATGGGGACTCGGGTTTATAGCGGTAACGAACTCGCTCATAAGGAAGCTGCCGCTGTGGCGCGGCGCATTTTTCCCATGGATAATCATGGGTGCCGGTTTTCTTATGGCCTCCTACGGCCTGGGCATGTATCTCAGGATACGGAAATCCCGTCTCCGGCCTCCCGGACACCACACGCTCGTTGAAGTGACCGCTGCAACGCTCCAGTTCCTCGAGGGGTATCATTTTATCGAAGATGCCGGCTCCGGCGTCCCGACAAAGAAAACGATGCTTGGCCGGCTCGGGGATTTTCCGGCGGACCACTGCACGATCCTTTACCCGTCGCCGGCGAGTAAAGAACGCACCCAGCTTGCCCGCGAGAGGAATGTGCTGGCGGCCCAGAGAACGGTGGCGGCGTGCTACCGCACGATCTATGCCCGCGCCCGCACCGGCCTTGCATTTATCCGCACCGGCGTTTCCTTTGCGGGCCTCGGATTCGGTCTTATGCAGTATTTCGGTCTCAGTGTCTTCTCTCTGTTCGATTCGGTTCTTGTCGCATCAGGCATATTTCTGATCATCGACGGTTTTTTATGGTATCTTCCCGTCAGGAAGGAACAATCTGAGGTCCCGGGGTGCAGGGTGTTTCAGAAGGCCGGGTGAAAAGTGAAAATAGAGCATAAAATCATCCTTTCGAATGTGTTCAATTTTGCGTTGATCCTCCTGACGGGGCTTTTTGCGATCCAGAACCTGAACGCCGTTCTGACAAAACTCCGTTTCATAGAGATCGCCGATGACCTCAACGCGAACTTTCTCGAAATGAGGATATCCGAGAAAAATTATTTTCTCTACGGGAACGCCGGGACGCTGCTCGAGATCAAAGACAAGATAAAAACCGCTGAATCCTCGATAGAGAACGCGAAAAATGATATTGTCAGGGCGGTCGGAGCAGGCAGTCTCTCCAGGCTCAGGTCATATCTGAAGGACTACTCGGAAATGGTGGATATGGTCATTGAGTTTCCGTCACGGGACATGAGGACCGAAGCGATGCTCAGGACTGCCGGAAAGACCCTGAGGGAATTCTCCGAGACAACCACCCGCCTCGAAAGAGAACGCATGAATACGATCATCGCGCGGTCGAAGGAGGTGATGCGCTACGCCTTCTGGGGCGTACTGGTCATGGCGATCCTCGTCAGCCATTTTATCTCGCAAAAGATACTTTCCTCCCTGAGGTCGATTGAAAAAATGACAACGACCATTTCACAGGGAGACTTCAGAAAGATCGAGGAGAGCAGGTCAAAGGATGAATTCGGTTCGCTCATCAACGCCATAAATGTCATGTCCGAGGAACTGAGCCACCGTGAGGAGGAGATCATTCAGTCCAGGAAGCTCGCTTCGCTCGGCATCCTCACCGCGGGAGTGGCGCATGAACTGACGAACCCTCTGAACAATATTTCGATGATGGCCCAGAATTTTACGGAGTACTATGATTCCCTCGGCAGGGAGGATAGGATAGGACTCATGACGAAGGTCGAGAGGGAAACAGAGAGGATACAGGAGATCGTAAAGGATCTCCTCGATTTTTCGAAGCCGAAGGAGGCGAACCTTCAGGAAGCTGACATAAACAGTGTTATAGCGCGGACGATGAAGCTCGTGCAGAACATGCTCGATATCTCGAATATCACGACAAAACTCGGTCTCGACGAAGGGCTGCCCGGGATCTATCTCGACGAACATCAGATACAGCAGGTGCTGGTGAATCTTATCACCAACGCGGTCCAGGCGATGTCATTGGGCGGGATGCTTTTTATTGGCACAAGACCGGGCAGAAGGGGCGACAGTATCGAAATAACGGTGAAGGATTCGGGGAGGGGAATACCCCCCGAATTCCTCCCTCATATCTTCGACCCTTTCTTCAGCACCAAGGGAGACGGCGGGACAGGACTCGGTCTCTCCGTAAGCTACGGAATCATCAAAAATCACAGGGGTGATATCCGGGTCGAAAGCAAACCGGGCGTCGGAACGACGTTCACGATAGAATTGCCGGTGAACAATAATTAGGAGGAAAGTATGGATCGTTACAGGGTTATGATTATCGACGACGAGAAGATCGTCGGGGACATGGCGAAGATGTCGCTTGAGCGCGAAGGGTATCTCGTCGAAACTTTCTTAAACGGTGAACCCGCATTGGCGCGCCTGAAAGAAGAAAGGTTTGATGTGGTCGTGACGGACCTCAAGATGAAGGGCGTCGACGGGATGGAGGTGCTCAGGACGGTGAAGGAGCTTTATCCCGATACAAAGGTGATCATGATAACGGCATTCGCAAATCTCGACACCGCTATAGAGGCCCTGAGGGGAGATGTGCATGATTTCTTCCCGAAGCCGGTAAAGATAAGGGAACTCAAGGTCTCGATAGAACGCGCACTGGGCAGCCGGTGAGAGCGGCAGCGGCATGAAAGATTTTGCTGGCTATACAGCACGTCTCGTAAAAAAAGCCGGAAAGCTTTTTGCGGGCCGGTTCTGTCGGGACCGAGTCCCTCTCCCGGTCGTGTTCGGCCGTTTCAGGAGGGTGCTTGAAAATCACAACCGCGCTATCGAGATTATCACTGATATGGGAGAGAAGCTCGGAGGAGATTATCTTTTCGATATCACTTATCTGAGGCGCGCTTACACAGAACTCCGCGAAAATATCAACGACTCCATAGAAAGCTTCGGGCTCCTTACACAGGGAAAGTACAGCGGGCTGAAGGCGATATTCGGGCGGATTGACCGGGAGATTAACCGGCTCCTCTTTGACGAGGTTCCTGCATCACGGGAAATGGTCCTGTTCTTTGAGGATATCACGTGGGACAGGGGCAGCGAGACAGGAGGGAAAAACGCGAATCTTGCGGTGCTCAAGAACGAACTGAAGCTTTCTGTTCCGGATGGTTTTTCGTTAACCACCAGCGCCTTTACCGAATTCATCCGCCACAACGGAATCGATGCAAAGATAGCCGCGCTCGGTCAGGACGGGGATATAACGGAAGAGGAACTTATGGACATCCGAAGCGCAATCCTCAGGGGTGAGATGCCGCCGGCTCTGAATAAGGAGATCGGCGAGGCGATTAAGAAGCTCGGAACGAGATGTTCAGGACATTGTCCTCTTGCAGTCAGGAGCAGCGCCGTGGAGGAAGATGGTGAGTATTCCTTTGCGGGGCAGTACGAGAGCGTCCTGAATGTTCCCTTGGGAGAGGCCGCCGTAGAGGATGCATACAGACAGGTGCTTGCGAGCCTTTTTACGGAGAAGTCCGCGGCGTATCACCGGCAGGCCGGACTCGATATCAAAAATGCGCGGATGGCGGTCGGATGTCTCTTCATGGTCGATGCTGCGGTCAGCGGGGTGCTCTATTCGGAAAACCCCGGCGGAGAGAGAAACACCCAGCTCATCTCTGCTACTTGGGGGCTTGGAAAATCGATTGTCGAGGGACAGACCGATGCTGACTCTTATCTGATCAGAAAAGGGGGGCAACCGGTCATAACCCAAAAAAAGACCGGAAGGAAAAACTCAATGGTGGTCAATGGAGAGCGCAGCGGAATAGACATCGTCAGTACCCCTTCCAATATGGCCGGGAAAAGTTCGCTTACCGATGAACAGGCGCTTGATCTTGCAGCCCTCGGCGCGCGGATCGAAGCGTATTTCAGGACACCCCAGGACATCGAATGGGCGCTGGACAGGGAGGGAAGGTTCTCTCTCCTGCAGACAAGGCCTTTGAGGGTTGCGGAGCAGACGCTGCGTTCAGGGAGAGCAAAGGAACTGAAACAGTATGTGCCGGTGCTTCTGGAGGCGAAAGGACTTGTGGTGCAGCCCGGTGCAGCCGCCGGAAAGGTCTTTCTGCTCAGGCATATGGATGACCTTGATCATTTTCCCAGGGGCGCTGTGCTTGTCGCACACCACGACTCTTCGAATTTTGTCCGGGTCATGCCCTTTGTTTCTGCGATCATTACGGATGTAGGGACGCCGACAAGCCATATGGCCTCTGTATGCAGGGAATTTCGCATCCCTGCTTTGGTGAATGCGGGCGATGCGAGCAGTATCCTGCGGCACGGGCAGGAAGTCACCCTGCTGGCCGACGATGAAGGAAACGCGATAGTCTATGAAGGCATTGTCGATACACTGATTGACCATGTCCGGTCAGGATCGGCAAAGATGGATGAACTCTACGAGTTCCGGAAGAAGAGGTATGTCCTGAGGTTCATCTCGCCGCTGAATCTCATCGACCCCCTTCTCGACAATTTTGTGCCCGAAGGCTGCAAGACCATGCATGATATATTGAGATTTATTCATGAAAAATCGGTTGCCGGGCTAATCGAGGGCGCACGGGACGGGGGACAGGCAAGCAGTGCGGTGAAGCTGGAACTCCCGATCCCCGCGGGGATTATGGTGGCTGACATAGGGGGCGGGATAAGGGAGCAGTACGAGGGGCGAAGCGTTTCGTTTGAAGATATCGTATCCATACCGTTCAGGGCGATCCTGAAGGGGATGATGCATCCGGGAGCGTGGCACGCTGATACCGTTTCACTGGGGGCCCAGGATTTTTTCTCGAGCATGATGCGGATGCCTGATATTGTCTCGGACAGCTCGGATTATCTGCGTTATAATGTCGCCGTCATTTCTCATGACTATGTAAACCTCAACCTCAGATTCGGCTATCATTACAATATGATGGATTGCTTCTGCAGCGACAATGCGCGGAACAACCACATCTATTTCCGTTTTGCCGGCGGCGCCACGGATATCCTCAAACGGTCGAGGAGGCTCGAACTCATCGCCCGGATCCTGAGGGAATTCGGCTTCACGATAAAGATAAAGGGCGACCTCATCATCGCCAGGCTTTCGAATATCAGCCGAGAAGAGATGGAGAAGATCCTCGATCAGACAGGCCGGCTGATAGCCTTTGCGAGGCAGCTCGACGCGGTTCTCCATGATGAGGCGAGTGTTGAACGATACGCACGGAAGTTTATGGGAGGCGAGTATATTCTCTGAACATTTCATGGTCTTCCGGCTATTCCCTGCAGATGGCTGCTCCTTCCCGCTTGTCACATTTCGGAAATAGACTATAATTAGATTTAGAACCGTATGACGCACTGATGGGAATAATGAACGGTGATGAAATATAACGGCGTCAATCATATCGCCCTCGCAACAGGGAAGATTGAAGAGACGATACGCTTCTGGAGAGATCTGATCGGCATGCGCCTGATCTCCGCGATAGGCGGGCCGGGCAATATGCAGTATTTTTTCGAGATTTCCGAAACCTGCGCTCTCGCCTTTTTCGAGTGGCCTGCTGTAGAGCCTGTACCCGAGAAGGAGCACGGAAGGGTTGTTGTCGGGCCGTTTGCCTTTGATCACCTGGCGTTTGGTCTTGAAAGAGAGGATGAACTATGGGAATTGAAGGATAAGCTCAATGCTGCCGGGATCTGGGTTTCGGAGGTTATAGACCACGGTTTTATCCACTCCATCTTCACTTTTGATCCAAATGGCATACCGATTGAATTTGCCTGGAATGTGGAAGGAATAGACATCAGGAAAAATCCGGTCATAATGGAGCCTCCTCCCAACGAAGCTGCAGCAGAGGGCCCCGAACCCCGGGAAGGCAAGTGGCCTGCTGTCGAAGTTCCAACCATGAAGACAGACCGGAGAACATATCCAGGACAGATCAGCGGATTTTTCAGAAAGGCAAAGGAATCTAAAGGATGATCTGGCGTTTATGATAGACTCATACTTTCTGGCATATATGAAGCTTGCTCACGGCATGTTCAATGCGGTTATATTTGTTTTGATCGTATATCAGGGCCTGCTTGGCTACAGGCTCAGAAAGGCGCGGCTGAAAGGGATCAAGGCGGTTGCCGCTATCCGGCGGCACAGAAGGAACGGCCCTGTTCTGGCGTTGCTGGGAATCGCAGGATTTTTTGCCGGTGCTGTCCTTGTATATCTTGATCATGGACATCTTTTGAAATATCCCCTGCATTTCATCAATGGAGCATCGGTATCCACGGCCCTCGCCGGCATGTTTTTGATCTCAAGGAAGATCAGGGCTGCTGATAACAGATGGCGCATGGCACATTACAGGCTTGGAATTATTACCATCGTTCTTTATGTTGTCCAGCTTTTTCTGGGACTGGACATATTTCTGTAAATCTCTGCGTATGCGGTTGAAGGCTGCATCATGATGACGCCCGTTATTTTTTTGCCGCCTGCGAGGCCGGGAGCACTTCATCTCTGATGAGAAATTGCATGATTATTTTTCGCATACCTTGACATATGTGTCTCAATCGTTAAAATACAAAAAAGCATATCCATCAGAAATAACCGTCAGGCAGTATTCAAAAAAAATCGAAGGAGATCTGAATGAAAAAGACTGTTTTCGGGTTGATTCTTATTTTTTTTCTTATCTGTTCCGGAGGCGCTGCAGATGCGATGTGTGTGAAAACATCGAAAGCAAACATCCGCTTAGGGCCGGGTACGAACTATGAATCCATATGGCAGGTATACAAATATATGCCTTTTGAAAAAGTAGGGGTTTCAGTATCCGGGAACTGGTACGCGGTGAAGGATGTTGACGGCGACGTGAACTGGATACATAAAAAACTGATAACAAACGGCTTTCGCTGCGCGGTGGTAAAAAAAGAATCGGTAAATGTCAGAAAAGGTCCGGGTACGCGATACCCGAAAATATATCCGGGACCCGCCCGGCAGTATTTTTCATTCAGGGTGCTGAAAAAAAAGGGTTTATGGATCAAGGTAAGGGATGAACTGGGTAAAATAGGCTGGATTCATAAAAAATTCCTTTGGATCAGATGACCGCACAAGCGTAATCGCTCTTCATCGATTCCCTTTCCCGGCAGGTCAGAAATTCTCTGAATACCAAGCCTCCTGAGGCGGTGAAGAAGGCAGGCTGTCTGAAAGAAAAAGCTTTCTTGCGCGCCTGGCATGCCCCGTCCCCTGGAATGTGGTGCTTGATCATCTGGAATTAGACTCTTTTTTGCGCGGACCTTTGATTTTATGACTATTTCAATCCTTTTTCCCCTCTCTCTAGGAAAAGATACCCCTTTGACTAGGAACTCCTTCCAATTGTTAAGACCGTTGCTTTGCGTTAAACTGAAAGCAAGATAACAAGAGAAAAAAAACATAAAGGAGGATACGACAATGTTAAAGCATACCGGAGGAGACAGAGTAGGAAAAGGGACATACTGGAACCTGAAGAACGGAGAGAGAATAGATATCGCTGAGGAAGGGACGCTTCCTGGCAACGGCAAGACGACGTATTACCGTATGCCTGCAGCAGCGGTGATAGTGGCAGCGCCTGCACTGGGGCTTCTGTATGCGGCGTTTCTGCCGTTCATCGGGATAGCGATGGTGG
>Ga0224495_10002708_pt1 | contig 11356 bp, 11 predicted proteins | sample SF_Jul11_sed_USG_FD_168128 | JGI IMG/M metagenome (GOLD analysis project Ga0224495, IMG submission 168128) | Sediment microbial communities from San Francisco Bay, California, United States - SF_Jul11_sed_USGS_4_1 | ecosystem: Environmental > Aquatic > Marine > Sediment | place: USA: California...
AGCCCGCTCGATGTTGTAACCATAGTCTTCGTCAATTAGCTCAATCTGACGCCCGTTGATCCCTCCTAGTTCGTTGATACGCTGCATGTAATCGCGCACGCCGTTGGCGTAGGGGATACCGACCTCGTTGGTGGCTCCGGTCAAGTCAAAGATCCCCCCCACCAGGACAACGTCAGGAGTAGGAGGCCCGCATCCACTGAGGCCCACCATCAGGGTGATCGCTATGACCACCCATGAACCAGTTCTCACGCTCGTTCTCACTGTCTGCTTCCTCGTTCTACTTTGCTGCGCTTCACCTTCTAGCTTCATGAAACGACATCCGTCTCAAGAAGTGACTTCCGTCCCCTTCGCTCAATCTCAGACAAATCGAGATAAGGATTATGACAAGTTGTCAAGGGCTGCTGGTGCCGGTTTTTGAGCGGGAGGACGCCGCAACGATGTCCAACACCTTTTGAGGGAATTTGTGCAGCCGTACTCTGCTAGCTTTGGCTTATCCCATCCGCGGATGATCGAGATAGTCACCTACTATACTATAGCAGAGTGGGGGGATAAAATCAATGGGAAAGATTTCCTACGTTCTAACAGACCTTAATCCTTCCAGACAAAGCAAAAGGGCTGGTATGCTGCATGGCATGACCAGCCCTTTCAGTTAGTGAACTCTGACAGACTGCCGCAATGATAGCCTTTACCCTGCCGGCGGCCTACTAGTGGCTACATTTGCGCTGCGTAGTAGCGATGCAAGCTGACGTCGAACCTGACGTTGTTCAGCACAGCTCCCAGCAAGTTGGCGTTGACCTTTTCCAGCCGGGCTTTGGCTGCCCTGGCATAGTCGCGCTTGGTTCCACCAGCGTTGATGACCAAGAGCACACCGTCCACTTTAGTAGCCAGGACAGCGGCATCGGTCACAGCCACAACGGGCGGCGCATCAAAGAAGACGACATCAGCCCGTTCCAAAAGGGCAGCGATAATTTCCTCCATACGCCGGGAGCCGAGGAGTTCTGATGGATTAGGCGGCAGGGGCCCGCTGGACACGAGCTGCAGGCCCTCGACACCTGTACCTTGCAGTGGCGGGGATTCCATAGCCGCGTCGTCAACGACCATGGTCGTCAGGCCCACATCTTTCTCCAGATTGAAGATGTTATGCAATGTTGGACGGCGAAGGTCACAATCAACCAAGATGACCTTCCTGCCCGTCTGAGCGGTAGTAACGGCCAGATTGGCTAGAACGGTTGACTTACCTTCCTCAGGACCAGCAGAGGTGACCAGCATGGTCTTTATCGGCTTGTCCAGACTTGAGAAGTCCAGGTTGGTACGCAGGGTACGATAGGCCTCGCTGACGGGCGAACGGGGGTCAGCGACTGTGATAAGATGATCTAGTTGATTATCTGTCATTTTTCTCCTAAGTTTGTAACAGGGTGAGGGCCAGACCGACGACCGCGCCTCCGGCCAGGAAGCCAACAGCGAAAACGATTAGCATATTGGTCAGTCGCCCCAGGCGTAATCCGCGGCCCTTTCGCTTGGATACACTGGGACTGGATCCCCCTGGGGTGGGAATGGTTCCCAGGACCGTCAAATCGATGAATCGCTCTACATCCCCTGGCGTGCGCAGGATATCCGATTCCAACCATTCCAAGAAAAGGACGATCACACCGCCAAGCAGCACGCCAAAGATGCCCCCAGCCAAAGTGTTGATCTTTTTCTTAGGTGAGAATAGGGGAGCGTCACGCACATCATCCAGCAAAGAAACCTCGATCCTGTCGCTTTTGTCTTGCTCCTTGTTCCAGTCGGTTTGGCCTTCGATGAATACCTCGGCCATGGTCTGAGCGATCTGGATAGCCACCACCGGATCATAATCCTTGGCATCCACCTGTAGGGTGAGATTGGACTCGTCAGAGCTGACGGTGACCTTGCTGAGCAGATCATCGGTAGACATGTCCAACTGGGCGCGGTCAATGACCTTCTGGGCCGTCTTGTGGGTGGTCATATTGATGGTATAGTTGCGCAACAGAGTTTTGGCTGCATTGGCCAGGCCCCAGTCGGCCCGGGCCGGGTTGACGCTCAGCTTGGCCGTGGCCTTGTACTTTGGGGTTTGTACCCAGCTAAAGCCCAAAGCGCTGGCCGCGGTGATACAAGCCGTCAGAATGATAATCCAACCCCTTTTGCGCAATATGTTCAAATAATCCTGTAACTCCACCTTTGCCTCCTCCATAATGTGGCTCGCTTCATTTTACCACACCTCATCCTCCTAAGCAAAACCTTATCTCTTCCTGGCTCTCCAGAACGCAAACCCTCTCGACCGACGAGGTATCTCCCCCAGCACCGTCATGCCCATCGCTTCCAATTCAGCCTGGTCTCGCACGGTGTCGTCCAGGTAATCCAACAGGAAGGCCAGGGCGACCCCAGCCAGGAAAGCCAGAAAGAGACGAATGGGCAGGTCGAGTCTCTCCCTCAAGCTTTGGCCTACCGCCATCGGAGGTGACTTGTCAATGACGTACACCGTCGCCCCTTCGGACCCCAATTGGGCGAAATATTTGCTGCTCTTCTCCTGCAGGACCTCGACGATGGCCTCAGCGATGGCCTGAAGTTGCCCTGGATCACCCCAGGTGATGCGCACGGTCAGGATGCGGTGCTGTTTCTCGGACACCGTCGAACCCTGGATGGCCCCCGCCGACACGGTAACATCTTCCTGTTTCTCGGCCAGGATGGCGCTGACGTCCTCAGCAAAAGCCTGGCTCTTGACCACTTCGCTGAAATCGTCGGCGATGTACTCAGAGGTCAACCAGGTGTAGTAGCGGTCGTAAGTGTAATAGTTGCCTGTCCTTGATTCGGGGGGCACCCCGACGGTGAAGCGCATCGTGGCCTGATAGAGAGGGGCTGGTTTGGCACGCAGGACCAGGCTCCCGATCAGGACAACGACCAGCAAAACGACGATGATCCAAACTCGTTTCCAGACGATGTACCAATATTGGCGGAGTTCCATTCATCACCCCCACTGCGGAGTTACGAGTTACGCTTTGCGTGATTCGAGATTCGTGATTCGTGATTCGATGAACTGCCTCAATTGCTGTTTGAAAACCGCTGTATCGAACTGTCTGGCGTGCTCCCTGATGACTGCCGGGTCATAACGAGTGTCGTCAAAGCTCCTGACGGCCTCGGCCAGGGCTTGCGGCGACTGCTCGCGGAAAAAGGTTCCCGTTACGCCCTCGACCACCGTGTCCAGAGCGCCACCCCCGGCGAAGGCGATAACCGGCCGCCCGGCAGCCTGGGCTTCCACCGGGGCAATGCCGAAATCCTCCAGACCAGGGAAGATAAAGGCCCGGCAGCGAGCCAACAGTTGCCGCGTCTCCTCGTCGGGAACGCGACCTAAGAACTCGACATTGGGTTTGGCTATCGCTTGTAGGCTGGCCCTGTCCCGCCCGCCGCCGATGATGAGCAGCGGCAGGCCCAACTGGTTAAAAGCCTGCACGGCCAGATCAATGCGCTTGTAGGGGACGAGCCGGGAGACGATCAGAAAGTAATCATCGCCACCCTCGGCTGGAGCGTAGCGGGTCGTGTCCACCGGTGGGTGGATGACGACAGCCTCACGGCGGTAGAACTTGATGGTGCGATGGCGCACGGCCTGGGAAATGGCCGCAAAGTGATCCACCCGGTCGGCGGCAGCCTTGTCCCACAGGCGCAGGTAGTTCAGGAAGGGGGGCAAGGCCCAACGGGCCAGCTTGCCCAACCCCTCTCGCTGGACGTAACCGGTATAGTCCCACAGGAAGCGGGTGGGGGTCAGGCAGTAGCAGATGTGCAGCGTCTCCGGTGCGGTGATCACCCCGTGGCAGAAGGCGCTCTTGTTGCTGATGACCAGGTCATAGCCCCTCAAATCGAACTGTTCAAAGGCCAGGGGGTAGAGGGGCAGGAAGGGCTGGTGGTGCTTCTTGATCAGGGGCAGCCCGTCCATGAAGGACGTGCGGATATCCCAGGAGCGGTAGGCCTCCGGCATGGCCTGCGGCCAGTAGATAGAGGTGTAGATGGGAGCCTGGGGATACATCTCCACCAGGGCCTCCAACACGCTCTCCGCCCCCCCTCTTTGGTTGAGCCAATCGTGCACGATGGCCACTTTCAATTGAGCTGATCCCTCCCCTGGCGTTGGGGTAAGTATAGCAAAGATGAGGAAAATAGGCAAGAGAAGCCTGAGTAGGCGTTGAATGTCCCCTTGGTAGTTCTCCAGGGGACAGATCAACGAACCTTCCCATTTCGGGAAAGGGATGTTGAAAGGACTTGACAAATCATCGAAAGCGCGGTATTATATAGACGTATTTGAAAGCATCTATTGATTCAGGGATCCGAAGTGACGATTGACCATCCAGAATTCTGAAAGACCTTGGCCGACGACACCCAGCATCGGAACCTAGAGATACTGCGAGAGGGAGAGAGATGCGTCTGCTACATCCAGGAAGAAAATTTGAGCCACGCTAGGAGGAAACCATGCTAGACCTGATCAAGAAGCGACGGAGTATTCGCCAGTACACCGACGAGCCCGTCTCCGATGCGGATATCAAGGCGTTACTGGAAGCGGCCATGGCCGCGCCATCGTCCGATGACCGCCGGCCCTGGGAGTTCATCGTGGTGCGGGAGAAGAGTCTCCGCCAGCGCCTGGCCCAGACCCATGTCTGGAGTCACATGTGCGCGGACGCTCCGGTGGTGTTCATCGTCTGCGGCGACGAGCGGTGCTCCAAGGCGTGGGTAGAGGACACGAGCGCGGCGACGGAGAACCTGCTCCTGGCGGCGACGGAGCTCGGCCTGGGAGCAGTATGGGTGGGAGTGCACCGCGACCCGCAAAACGAGGAGTACGTGAGGAAGGTGCTGGGTATTCCGCAGGAATTGCATGTCCTCTGTCTGGTGCCGGTGGGGCACCCTGCAGAATCAAAGCCGCCCCACACCAAGTACGACGAGAGCAAGATTCACTACGACGGGTATTGACAGGTCTTGGGATCGTGAGCGAGCCGTCGAATGGAATTCGCTGGCTGAAGGCGAAAAGGCCTCTCAGGGCCTGATTCAGTGCCTGAAGGCACTTCTCAGTTTCAGCCCGGGATTTCCAATCCTCGGACCTTTTTGTCTCGCAAAACCACCCCACCCAACAGCGCCCCACTCACCAACAGGGTCAAGATAGTGATGGCCAGCCCCACCTTGAACAGCGGGGGATCGTAGTAGACCTCCAACCTGTGCCGACCGCCCTCGACAGGCACCGCTCGCAGGAGATAGTTGGCCCGGTAGATAGGCGCTGGCTGGCCATCCACACGGGCCCGCCAGCCGGGGTAATCCACATCGCTCAGCACCAGCAGACCATTGTCCACCATGTCTACCTGCAAGGATATGCGAGTGGGAGTATATTCAACGATGTCCACCTTCGATCCTGTCGTATCCCCTCCAGGCAGGGCGATACCAGGCTCGTGCGGCAAGACAACGCGCCGCGTCGGGTCGAAATCAGGGGCGTTGAGGCCGGCCCACGTCTCCTCGTCGCTAGCGGCTACCACCGCCTCGTGCACGGTCCAGGCATGGGGCAAAGCATCAAGCACCCGATAGGTCAGCACCCCTCTTTTGATGTACACAAACTCCAGATCCTCGCTATCCAGCTCGCGCAAGTCAAAGACGTAGGCCACGTTCAGGAGTTGCCACCTGCGCCGTTCGTTCACCTGAGCCCCAAACTTCTCCAGGCTGGACAGATGCAAAGGGCTGTTGCCAGCCACGTCATAAAGTTGGTAGAGGATGCCTGCGTTGCCTGCCCCCGGCAGGAGCCCGGCAGTGGAGACACGGAAGGGCTCTCCCCCCACTAATTCCGCCCGCAGAGAATCCGTCACCCCCATCTGAGGGAAATGCCCTCCCTCTACAGCGTCCTGGACGTTGAACTGCCAATTGATGGTGAAGAGATTGAAGGCAATGATGCCGACACACAGCCCCATCAGCCAGCGGCGTGAGGCCCCTCTGCTCAGACGCAAAGCCAACAAGAGCAGGATTCCGCCAAAGAGGAGAAGGTTCAACACGTGATGCCGCAACGCTGCCTCGAAAAAGTTGGGATCTGCCCCCTCCTGTGCACTCTGGAGCCAGCCATAATAGAAAAAGGCAGTCAGGGCCAGGGCCGCCAGGCCGAGGCGCTTTAGCGTCTGATAGAATGATTGGAAACTGTGTCTCAGGACCCTGGGAATGGGCCGCACTAGAAGGGTTGCCCCATAGCCAGCCAGAATAGCCAGGCTGAAACTGAAAAGAAAGATGATACGTTCCTGATTTCGCACCCGGCCGAAGCCAGGCACGAGGACGTAAAATACGTTGTAGAGAAAAGTACGGCGTCCAAAAGATAGGAGGAAAGCAGCCAGCCCCAGCCCTATCCAAAACACCTTGTCGCGCTGTCGCCGCTCGAAGAGGATGGCCATGGCCGCGAGGACCATGGGCAAGATACCCACATACTGGGGCGACCCGCCGAAGTAGCCGGGAAAGAAAAAGCTCACCATCTCGTGCCAGAAGAGACCCCAAGAGGCTGTTTCATAGTCTATAGCGGCCCGTGGAGAGAGGCCGATGAACTCGAGGGTAGGGAGAAGTTGGACAGCCGCCAGGCCAAAGGCCACCAGGACGAAGATCAGGATGGCAGCCAGTCCTCCAATGATAGCCACGCGGTAAGTTTCAGAAGACAGTCCTCGCTGTATCCGCCTCCACATCTTGAAAGCAAAGTAGGCTATGGAGGCGTAGAAAATGTGCATGGCTGTCTGAGGATGACCGGCCAGAATCGAGCACCCAAAAGCCAATCCAGCCAGGGTTATGTAAAACCAGAACCGCGAGTTCAAGGCCGGGAATCTACCGCGCACCGGATCCTCGTTCTCCGCAGCAATGTCCAGGAGAAGCAAAATAAGCGGCAGCCAGACGGCTGCTCGCAAGATGGTCACCTGCTGAACGGGGAAGGAGGTCAAATATCCGCTGTAGGTAAAGGTCAAAGCAGAGACCACGGCGGCGAACCTGCTGCGCGACAGGCGGCGGACGAAGAAATAGGTGAAGACGCTAGCCAGAGAGAAGTGGAGGATGACCTGTGCCTCCAGGGCCCAGAGAGGGAACCCAGGTCCGGCCAAAGCCAGCAACAGAATGACCAGCAAATTGAGGGGGTAGAGGGCTCCCGACTGGATATCGGCCAAGGCCGGTTGGCCACCGTAGATGTAAGGGTCCCAAAGGGGCAAGCGCCCCTGAGCCCACTCCCGCGCGGCGAAGAGGTGCAGAGGGTAATACTGCTCGGTGAAATCGCCGGCGGGGATGGTGGCCCGGTCGGCCGGATTGGGCGCTAGGAGCCGCCAGAAGAAAAGGCAGGACAATAAAAACAGCGCGATGATAACAATGGCCTCAGGAAGCCAGTTACGACTTTTTGCTGTGGGCATGCAGTGCTTCCTTCCTTGTGTCAGCGATAGCCTATTGTACCTCATTTCTCGCCATTTTTCAATACTACCCTGCGAACTTGCCAAATCAGATAGCGCACCTTTATGCTCCCTTGACCAATGGGCCAAAAGCAAAGCCGCCCTGTGGGTCAGGACGGCTCTTCTGAGCAGTGTGAAGCGGTTACCTGCTCACAATTTGCTTATGTGATGTTTGAGTTCCTGTAACTTGTTTGCTATCTCTTCCTCCTTGGCGGCCAACTCCTCTTGAAGCGTCCCTTGTTGCTGTTCAATCCTGGAACGCGAAAAAGCTCTACGGATATTGCCTATAAAGAGTACCAAAGCAATGCCGCCCAGGAAGACTACGCCAATGTAGAGAATTTCGTTATAATCCTTGAGCGTGAGCCACAGACAAGAAGACAGAATGGCAATGAGTAACGCCACAACCGCCACAGGGCGAGCCCCCGTTCGCCTTCGCTTCTCATGGATGCGACGTTCCACTTCTTTGATCTTCTCCTCAAGCGATTCTTTCTCTGTGCCCAGCAAGCCCAACTCCTGGTTCAACCGGATTATCGCCAACTCGGAAGTCGCCCTCTCCTGAGCCTTTGTGTCGGCCTCTACTTGCTGTTTGATCTCACCCAGCATTTTGAGGCTCACATACCCCTTGCCCCGCTCCACAGTCAACTGCATTCCGCAGCGTGTGCACGCCAGCGTCTCCATGTCCTTGGGGACTTTGAGAGCCTCTCCACAGGATGGACAGGACAGGGCCGCACTCTTCATCGTCACGCCTCCAGTCGGTGTCCTTGACAAAGGGAGTATCATTCGTTATCCACAAGAGCAACCAAGCCAATCAGTCAGTCTTGGGATGACGTTTAGCGATAGCCCACGTTCCCAACGGGTATATCACACCCAACAGGGTAGCACCCACGAAATACAACAGGCTCAGAGGCGCACCTTGCCAGACGGCGACAGCCAAAGTGAAAAGGGTAAGGCTCATTCCTGTACCGCGTTTGCCAGCCACATCTCCGCCTCGAGCAAAGCAGATACCAGTGCCTGGATTTCGCCCGGATAGACGATCAGCCGCAACGGATCCCCGTTTCTCTCTGAGCCAAGGTCCCGCAGCACCAGCAGCGGCTTTTCGCCGTGCGTTTTCGCCTCCACTATCAAATCGTCACTAGCCTTGAATGTCTTCATCACTCCTCCCATAGGGGAGCGGGCGCGGTGTTGCCTTGTTGCCTTCAAATGAGAAGGAACAGACACGTACATGCTTGGCCGATCACTGGCCAAGGCTTTGGCGTAGCAATCGGAACACAACAGCCGGGGAATAGCTGTCCGACGAAAAACATCCCTTTTGTGCTCCTTGCAATCCTCACACTGTTGTTCCATTGGTTTTCTCCTCTTGTTCTAGTCTTGCCCACTCAGGCCAGCCCACCACCAGGACGACGGGCCAGGCTGAAAAGTTTGCATGATGCCTTCGCTAATTTGCAGGAGCTAGTGAGCGATAGGCTCTTTCAGCGCTGAATAGCGCACCTTCACGCCCCCAACAACGCAACGAGCCGAAGCAGGGCGATGAGCGCAACCAGATTATACCACTTTCAGAGGTGAAATGCAATGAGTGTAGCCAAAATCCGTGGGTAGTGACGACCCTAGTCGTTCTTGGCGACTGAAGTCACTACTACCTTCCACAGATTTTAGCCAGACTCAAATGCAAAAATGCAATGTGCTCAAGGCCGCGATCTGATGACACTGCAACCCGATCTGCCAGGATGGGCGAGTATTCTCTAATTCTGTCAGCGGTGATGTTATGCCAGACGGGGAGAATTGCTTTCTTACCAGAAACCTCCTGGGTCGCAAGCGCAGCCAGTTCCTTCTGTGGCCATTCCTTCGCGAAGAAGTTCGGACTGAGGACAACAACGCCATATCTTGAGTTGGCTAGCCCGTGATCAATTGAATGAAGAAGCCTGTCACCAACGCTCAATGTGAACTCATCATACCATACGCGGAGCCCCTCTTCCAGTGCCTTAGCCAAAGGGCGAGCGGATGCTTCTTTATCCTCCCAAGCGTGTCTAATGAAGACATCCCACCCCATGTGTTCTCTCCCAGAGTGTACCTTAATGTCACTACAAAGTCCCACAAGCTGGCCAGACTAGAGTCAGTTAGCAGATAGCAGGGGACAGGGGACAGCCAGCTTATTGAGAACCCCTGGCGCAACGGAAGCCCACGTCGTAATACCGGGCGACGGGGTTGAGCCAGCCGCGATGGGCACTGCGAACGATGTGCGGGTCATAGAACCACGAGCCCCCACGCAGCACTCGCAACTCGCCGGAATCGGGACCGGGCGGATTGCGCCCAGGCGATTGGCTGTAATAGCTGGAATCATACCAGTCGGCCACCCACTCCCACACGTTGCCCGCCATGTCCAGCAATCCGTAAGGGCTGGCCCCTTCGGGGTAGGCCCCCACCGGCGTGGTATTGTGCAAGCTGCCTTCTACACTGTTACACCGCTCCGCATCCCACCGGTTGCCCCAGGGGTAGATGCGCCCATCGCTGCCCCGCGCCCCCTTCTCCCATTCAGCCTCGCTGGGCAGGCGGTAGGGCTTGCCGGTAACATCGGCCAGCCAGTGGCAATAGGCTGCAGCGTCATGCCAGGATACGTAAACTACGGGATGATCCTCTTTGCCCCCCGGCGGGTTCTCGCCTTTCCAATGTTCCGGCTGGCGGCGGCTGGTGGCTTGCACAAAGGCAGCGTACTGGGCGTTGGTCACCGGCGTCTTGGCCAGATAGTAGTCAGGGAGGTACAAGGTGTGTTGGGGCTGCTCATCGCCCTCGGCGCCTTTGTCCTTCTTGGGATCACTGCCCATGAGGAACTCGCTGGCGGGTATGAGGATCATCTCCGGCTCAAAGGGCTGAGAGCGCTCCATGATGGCTTTCTCGATCATCATTCTCTTCTTTCAACGTCAGTGCCCGTCTCTTTAGCAATCAAATTGACGGGGCTGATAGCCCGGAGCACCTTTCGCTATTTACCATTATAGCACACTTGCTCTCAGTTTTCAATGCCTCTAGAAGCCCAAAAGGAGTAGCCTCTATGTGGCTACTCCTCTACGAAAGTGCTCAATTTATACGAGAAATCCTTTTTACAAAGTTTTGCCGCCTCCCTCAGACTGTGCTATAATCGGTTGTGAGTGTAAATCTGAGCAGGTCTGAGCGCAAAAAGTTGTGCAATTCTAAAGAGATGTTGTGGTATAATGAGTGACAACCAGAGAAGGATCGAGTGAGCTATGGACCTCTTTGAACACAGTCGCAGGGAGCAAATCAAGCGCGAAGCTCCCCTGGCAGCGCGGATGCGACCGCGTACGCTGGAAGAGTTTGTGGGGCAGGAGCACATTGTGGGCGAAGGGCGGCTGTTGCGCCGGGCCATCGAAGCCGACCGCCTCTTCTCGTCCATCATCCTCTGGGGTCCCCCCGGCACAGGCAAGACCACTCTGGCCATGATCATAGCCCACCGCACCAAGTCCCACTTTGATACCATCAGCGCCGTCATGGCTGGCGTCAAGGACATCCGCCAACTGGTCAAAGCGGCCAAAGATCGGCGGGGGATGTACGGCCAGCGGACCATCGTTCTGGTGGACGAAATCCACCGCTTCAACAAAGCGCAGCAGGACGCTCTCCTCCCCCACGTCGAGGATGGCACCATCATCTTGATTGGTGCCACCACAGAGAACCCCTATTTTGAGGTGATCGGACCGCTGGTCTCCCGCTCGCGGATCTTTCAGCTCAAGCCTCTGAGCGAGGACGAGTTGCCGGTGGTCTTGAAGCGGGCCTTGACCGACGAGGAGCGGGGCTACGCGAAGCGTAAGGTCAGAGTGGACGAAGAAGCCCTGGCTCACCTGGTGCGCATCGCCGGTGGGGACGCCCGTATCGCCCTCAACGCCTTAGAGTTGGCTGTGGAGAGCACACCG
>Ga0224495_10002709_pt1 | contig 11351 bp, 10 predicted proteins | sample SF_Jul11_sed_USG_FD_168128 | JGI IMG/M metagenome (GOLD analysis project Ga0224495, IMG submission 168128) | Sediment microbial communities from San Francisco Bay, California, United States - SF_Jul11_sed_USGS_4_1 | ecosystem: Environmental > Aquatic > Marine > Sediment | place: USA: California...
ATTGGGCTGATTTTATTATTACAAGTACCTACCAAGAAATTGCTGGTCAAGAAGACAGTGTTGGACAATATGAAAGTTACTGTTCATTTACAATGCCTGATTTATACAGAGTTATTAATGGCATTGATATGTTTGATCCTAAGTTTAACATAGTTTCACCTGGTGCAGATTCTGAAGTTTATTTTCCATACTATGAAAAAGAGAAACGTCATCTAGGTTTAACTGGTGAAATCGAAAAGCTTATTTTTGCTAAAGATCTAAATCTCAGTTCCCGTGGAGTTTTAAAAGATTCAAGCAAACCTATTCTATTTACTATGGCTCGTCTTGATAAAATTAAAAATATCACAAGTCTTGTGGAATGGTTTGGAAGGTCACCTAAATTAAGAAATGAAGTTAATCTATTGGTTATTGCAGGACACGTCGATAAATCAAAATCCATTGATGCTGAAGAACAAGCTCAAATTACTTTAATGCACGAAATTATAGATAAATATAAATTGGATAATGAAATCCGCTGGCTTGGTGTACAACTCGAAAAAAACCTCAGTGGTGAACTATATCGTTATATAGCAGATAGTAAAGGTGCATTCATTCAACCTGCAGTTTTTGAAGCTTTTGGCCTAACTGTCATTGAATCAATGATTTCTGGATTACCAACATTTGCAACCTGTTATGGTGGACCGTTAGAGATTATTGAGAATGGTAAATCAGGATTTCATATCGATCCAAACCATGGATCAGAGGTTGCTGAACTCATTGCCAATTTCTTTATTAAATCTAAAATTGAGCCTGAACACTGGAAACATATTTCTGATGGGGGTATAAATCGAGTTAAAGATAGATATACATGGGAATTATATGCAGAACGTATTATGACTCTATCTCGAATATATGGTTTTTGGAAGTATGTTACTAATCTAGAACGTGAAGAAACTCACAGATATCTTGAAATGCTTTATAGTTTACAATTTAGACCTCTATCACAAGGTATACAAAAAAAATCATAATAAAAAACTTATTTCTTTAGTAAATCAACAGAAAGATATTTTATTAAACTTTTAAGTTCTAAACGGGCTTTTGTATTGTTAAAGTCCATTTTTATTTGTTTGAGATATGATTTAATTAATGTTAATAATGGAATAATATTTTTTATATTAGATTGTTCATGATTTAAAATATAATTTATACCTACCATAGCAGAATCTATATCTTTCAAATTCAACTTTTCACTTTTAGAGACTGTGTAAAACACTTGCCCCAATGTCCAAATTATCCTGCCACTTTGATTATATTGATTACTAATACTAATTTCTACATCATAAGAATCGGTTATTATAGCTTTTATACCCAAAATATTAGCTAATAATTCAATTTGTTTTTGTAAATCATTGCTTGATATGGAATAATTATATTGATTTACTTTTAATGAAAATAAAAAAAGATAATATAATTTTTGATTTGGTTTTGAATTAGATAAGTTTTTGTAAATTGATTCTTTTTTAAATGATGTTTTAACATACATTTTAATATTTTGATTGTAGATATTTAGATTTTTAAAAAACAATTTTACTGGTTTAGAGACTATCTTTTGTGGATAAAATAAGTTAAAATCTTTATTTTGTACTATTTTACCGTCACTTTTAAATTTATTTATGTTGGTATACTTTTCTACTTTGATTAGACTGTCCATTGAAGGAATCTTTAAAAGTTTATTAGATAGCTTTTTTTGTTCCAGAGCACTTTTTTTAGGTGTATTTACTTCAATTTTATTTTCTATTTTATTAGATCCTTGATTATCAGCGATTTTTAAGTCTTTATTCAATCCTTTATCTGAAGGGATAGGATTCCCAATCTGTTTGTTATTGGCAATTTTCCTCCTACCCGTTATTTTATTTTTATGTTTTTCCAAATCTCTATAATGAGACATCTGTTTTTCATTATTAGTTTTTTGCTTTATTTTTTCATTTGGTTTTTCACTAGCTAACACACTTTGAACTTCTTTTTGATCTATATTTAAATTATTGAAAAAAGAAAAGTAAATTATTATTAAAAACATTGCTACCAAAGAAATTATAAAATAATACTTTGCTTTTTTATTTAGCGATATATCAAATTTACTGAGTATTGTATCTCTATTATTGGATCTTACAATAAATTTATCTCTAAGTTTTAAAGATTTATTATTTTGTAATTCTTTATTTGCATTAATATTATATTCATTATATTTGTATGATTTTATAAAAATTGGGTCTTGAAAACCCGATTTATCCAAAAAACCAAGTATTTCATTTCTTTTTAAATCCATTTTTTCTGACAAATTTGATATTTTACTTAATTGTTCTTCTGTAGGAAGGATCAAATTAGGGTTAAGAAAATATATCGAATCAGACATGACCTCTCCATACAGATGAACTAGAGAAATTAATTCCCTTATCCATAAGCTCTTCCAGTGAAACGTGAGAGTTCTTTTCTGTTACAAAGACATTTCCCGTAAACTTTAAAACCAACTTGTCTTTAGAGTAGATTGAAACAATAAAATCTTTTATAAATATATTTTCTGATTTTACTGAGTTTGTTCTATCAATACCTTGACGATCTGTGCATATTTTTTTATTACCTTCAGAATCAATTAGGAATAATAATTTTTCTCTATGTTTAATTTTATTAATTAGACCTATCTTATCATCTGGAGAAAGATAAAAATCAACGCGGCAATCTTTGCCGTAACATACCGGCTTGTTGGATAGGTTATTATAAAAAAGTTTAAACTCTCTCTTTTTCTTCTGTACCCATTTTTTCGTCTGTTCTTTATTATTTTCATAATCTGATGGAACAAAGTTATCATTTAAAAGTTTTTTTCCATGTGATAGCAACCATAAACCTTTGTGATATTCTAAACAGTTTTTTTCTAGCTTTTCATTACATTTTTTTAATGATGTATCATCTATTAATGAATGTATTTCTCTATTTCGTTGGCCGTTAGGTCGTTTTATGCAATCTACCTTTAAAAAAAATGTGTGATACGGAATAGTTTCATTCCAATTCGAAAAATTATTTGTTTCTGTAAAAATGTCAATTTTAACTTGATCATCTAATTTAAGCCTATGTTTATTTTTAACTATAAAATAACACACATTACATGGTAAAAGTTTTTTCCACTTGGCTTTTGACATAAATATCTCTAAAATTATTTAAATTCTTCAATTTTAAAATGGATTTTTGCTTTAAATTGATTACTACCATAATTCTTTATCGTTTTTAAACAATAAAATACAAAGGATTTATAATCATCATTAAAAAAACTAGTTTCTTTTTTATCTTTTCTATAGGATTTTTCAATAGAACCAAAGTCTGGAATGATTTGCTTAAACAAATTAATCAATATTTCCTGACATACATCTTCAGCTTTTTGTATGTCCAGCCGTTTAATTTCAACAATTTGATGAAGCAAAATCCTAAGTTCACTCCTAAAAATAGATTCCAAAAACATCTGCTTCTCTTCCACAGTACATTCATTAGTTTTTATTAAAACCAATGCACTCTTAAATAGGTCTTTAAACTTTATTACATCTTTAGGTAAATCTGAAGGATTATTCCATAGTTTATCTACTAGGTATTTCCTGGCTTTTAATGCTAACTTTTCCGTATAAATTAAAGCTAAATCACGAATTGCATTGTCCATGCTAAACCTTAAGGTTAATATTTAAACTTTAGTATTTTAAAACACCTATTATAATTTAACATACATAAAAGGTAATTCAATTAAATTTTGTATTTTTTTTATTATATTATTATTTAAATAATTGACTAACATTCTAAAAAGCTCTTTATGATGTATAAAATTCTATGTTGTTCTTTTTACTCTTATACAAAAAATAACCATAAACTTAATTTTGGTGTTTAAAACATTTTAGTGCACACATTGTTTTTTGTAAAATAGAATTATTTTTTTTGATTTTAGAAAATTATTGTAATAAATTATAAATTATAATTTTAAGGAGTTTGAATAATGAAAAGTAGATTTTTTATAATCTTAGTTTTTAGCTTAATTTTTAGTTTTTGTGCGAGTGAATCCAGTCGTAATGACTCCTCAAATAAAAATATAGATGAAAATAGTGAATCAATTAAACTTGAATCTGAAAATGTTTTACCATATTTAGCCCAGGGAGCCACCTATGAACGGTTAAAAAAGTATAAAAAAGCATTGAAAAGTTATAATCAGGCGATAAAAGCAAGTCCAAAATACTTTCCTTCATACTTTAGAAGAGGATATTTATATTCTTACCTAGGTAAACATAAAAAAGCAATAACAGATTTTACAAAAGTAATAAACTTAAATTCTAATTATATACCAGCTCATTATTTTCGAGGAGTATCACACGGTAGACTCGGAGAATATAATTTTGCAATAAGAGATTTTAATAAAACTATAGAGTTAAATCCTAAATTTCCAGGAGCTTATCATGATTTGGGTATAGCTTATTTTTATATTAATGACTTATCAAAAGCTATGAAAAGCTTTAACAGTGCAATAGAACTAAATCCAAAGTATACAAGTGCTTTTTATTATAAAGGATTGATATTTACAAGAAGACAAAAATATGATCTTGCATTGGAGAACTTTAATCACTCAATTAAATTAGACCCTAATTTTTATCCTGCATATAGTGATAGAGGTTTAGTTTATGGGGCATTAGCTAAATTTGATGAGGCAATAAAAGATGTTAATTATGCAATAAAACTAAGTCCAAATTACTTTCCAGCACATTTTAAGAGAGGATATTTATATTTTCATTTAGGGAAATATGAAGAAGCAGTTAAAGATTTTACAAGAGCGATTGAATTAAATCCCAATGATTACAGATATTATTATCATAGAGGGCTGACATATAATAAATTAGGTAAGCATAAAGAAGCTATAAAAGATTTTAACAGGGCGATAGAGTTAAATCCTTCACTAGAAAAGCAAAATATTAAGAAATAATTTTGCTTTTTTGTGTTATAGGGTTATATCTTAAGGAATTTTTCAATATTTGCACGGAAAGGCTGATATATTATGCCTTTTTCAGTGATAATTGCCTTAATAAAGCGGTTTGGAGTGACATCAAATGCTGGTGAATATACCTTAACACCTTCAGGTGCTGTTCTTTTACCAAATCCTTCAGTAATTTCCAGTGGATCCCTTTCCTCAATTGGGATATCTTCACCATTTTCAAGGTTTGGATCGAACGTTGAAAGGGGAGCAGCAACATAAAATGGGATATTGTGTTCCTTAGCATTAATCGCAAGGCTATATGTACCTATTTTATTGGCTACATCACCGTTTAAAGTAATTCTGTCGGCGCCAACTATTATTCCATCAATCTTTTTAACCTTCATGACATGTGCCGCCATGTTATCTGATATGAGGGTGACATCGATATTTTGCTCTATGAGTTCCCAAGTTGTTAATCTTGCACCTTGAAGTAGTGGTCTAGTCTCATCGGCATAGACATGTATGTTTTTACCTTTTGATTTAGCAATAAATATTGGAGCTAATGCAGTTCCATATCCACTTGTAGCGAGACCCCCAGCATTGCAATGAGTTATAATGTTGTCTCCATCATTAAATAAGGCTTCGCCATATTCACCAATTTTTTTACTACGTTCGATATCATCTTCAAAAATTTCTACAGCTTTATCATAAATGGCTTTTTTAATTTGCTCAGGTTTACTTGTTTTCTGAGATTCAATTAGGTTTTTTACTTCATCCAGAGCCCAAAACAAATTAATAGCAGTTGGTCTTGTTGTTCTGAGATAGTTTATAACATTATTTACTTCCTTAATGAAGCTATCATTGTTAATTTGAGTGGAGTCTTTAATTCCAAGATAGACTCCAAAAGCAGCTGCAATACCAATGGCTGGTGCACCTCTTATTGCAAGTCGTTTTATTGCATCACCCATTTCTAAATGATTTGTAATTCTAATAATTTTCTTTTCGAGGGGTAACATTGTTTGATCAATAATGCTCACATAGTCTGGATTAAATGAAATTGTCTCTATTCTTGGCATTGAACCTCCTTTCTATAAATTGTTTTAAACATTAAAATTAATATTAAAAAATATGTTGCCTGAAAAATGAATAACCATCCACCATTTAGTAGCTGAGCGATTCGGCTTGATAGTTTACCTTCTTTGCCGGCATACATCTTAATTTCGTTATGCATGCCAATGCAAACACTGTGTCCAAGATAAAGTTTATTATTATACAACCACTTTTCATGTTTTGAATTGGAAATATCAAAAAAAAGTATCTGTGGAGAAACTTTTTTTAATTTTTCTAAAAGATCAGCTGGATTATTTCTTATTTGTAAAGCTGAGTGAACACCTAAAATTTTGATGCTCGGAAAACTAGATTTAATATTACGTGCTGCTAAGTTAACATTCTCCAATGTACTTCCTAACAAGAAAAACCCAACTTTACGTTTCTCGAAATACCGCATAAGAGTGAGACTAAGCCTTGTATTTTTATGAATATCCAGTTTTTCACAGGTATTTTTACTAAAAAAGTCCAGAGATTTAGAATCAAGATCTCCATTATCAAGTTCATCAAAAGAGAAGTCGTTACAGTCCTCGGTTTTAGGATTTTTTTTAGATGGGAAAAGTAATTTTAGTCCCCATATAAATAATTTACCTTTTGGCAGAACAAGATTTGCCTGATTAACAATATTTCTTAGTTCTTTATTATAACAAGTTTTAATGTAAAGAGATAAATTAAGTTCAATAACATTGTAAAAAGACTTATTTTTTAAAGCCTCTAAAATGTTTTTAATGAGATTTACTGGATCACAAATTGTTAACTTTTGAATTGAGCCTAATTTAATTTGCATTTATAACTTTTTACTTTGTAATTTTATAGTGTACTAATACATTTTTAAATTTGAAGTTATTTATTGTCATGCTGAACTTGTTTCAGCATCTCTGTAGAAGAAGAGATCCCGAAATAAATTCGGGATGACATTCAATATAAAAAACTTTAGTTTTAAATAATTATTAGTATAATAATTAATTTGTGGTTTTATGAAGTTTAGCCAATTCTTCATCTTCAAGAGATTTAAAGTATTTATCATTAATACTAAACTTATATTTTTTCCACAAATCATTCTTCCATTGTGTAATTTTTTTGTCTACAAATAATTTTGCAACATCATCTCTAACTTGATTATAAGAAAATTGATATTTCTCTCTTTCAGAGTCATTTTTGTTTTTAGTTTTTGGTTTTATCATTGTAAATTGATTCTTATTTTTGTCATAATAGTCTTTTAGCTTTTTCTCATTTGAGTTTATAATTTTTATAGTAATACGAGTTCTTATTTCGTTTTCATATAAATATATTAGGTAATTTCTCCATTTAACTTTCCATAATTCCTTAAACATTAGCTTATTATTGTATTTTAATCGCTTACCTTCCAATGCTGCGTAAAGATTTGGTAATAAGTTATTTTCGATAAAATCTTTAAGTTCCAATCCTTTTTTTTTGGGGAAAAAATCTTTAATTTCTTTCATGGAAAGTATTAAATCATTTTCTATTATTAAAATATTTGATGTTTGGTTTTCCTTACTATTGGATTTTGTTGTTTCAAAGAGATTCTTTTCAAATTCACTTTTATTAAAAATTATATTTGTTTTATTTTTAAGGTTTTGCAGATTAATTTTTTCATTAGATTGTTTAAATAGTATTTTGGTAAACTCGCCTAAATTACCAAGATAGAACAAGTTAATTTTTTTTTTATTAATGGACTTAGAGAAATCTTTTTCTTGAAGCTCTTTCCAAACAACTTCATTGTTATAATAATCAATCAAAGCAGATTTCAAACGTTTCCAATCATAAATTTGCTTTTCAATCCAAGCTCTTTTTTTACCAAAATATTTTGGTTCATATTTTTGAAGACTTGAAATAAAGTCGTTATAACTTATCGATTTATCACCAATCTGTCCTATATTAGGAGAACAAGCAGCAATTAAAATCAATACCAAAAGCAAATTTAAGAATATGATTTTTTTAAGTCCCATCCCAAAAACCTTTAATGTAACAATCAATATAATATTTTTTATGAAAAAAGCAATTAATTTTAACTAATTATAATAAATATAGTTAATTAAAAAACGCAGCGATACGTAACCAATATAAGCAAGTGCAAAATCTGTTTATGATAAATTGCTATGAGCTTCTTCTACAATGGATTTAAAATTTATTTCTTGTTCAATTTCTTCATTTGTCCACAGGATAAAGAACTCAATATTTCCCTTTGGTCCTTTAATAGGAGAAAAGCAAGCAGACTTTGCATACAAACCTAATGATTTTGCATAATTATTTACATCATTTAACGCCATTAAATGATGTTCAGAAGACCTTACAACACCTTTAAAATTATTAATATCTTTACCAACTTCAAACTGAGGCTTAACTAATGCAAGAATTATTTTATCAGTAAGGATTGAAACAATAGGTAACAATACTTTACTTAGAGAGATAAAGGAAACGTCTATTACTGCCAAATTAATGTTATGGTTAAAATGTTTATTGGACAGCATTTTAGCATTTAAGTTTTCCAAAACAATTACCTGAGGGTTAATTCTAAGTTTATAATCAATTTGATTCGTCCCAACATCCACACTATAAACAAGTTTAGCACCGTGTTGTAAAAGACAATCGGTAAATCCACCTGTGGATGAGCCAATATCTAAAACAACAAGATTATCAACCTTAATAGATAAGTTTTCCAGTGCACTCTCTAACTTTATCCCACCTCTACTAACATATTTATCTTCTTTTTTGATTCGTATTTCTGCATTCTCACTGACTAAAAAGCCTACTTTAGTTATAGGAAGATTATCTACAAGAACATTACCTGCTAGTATATTGGCTTTCGCTTTCTCACGTGACAATACAAGTTTTCTATCAATTAAAATCTTATCCAGTCTGTATTTCATAATTAATATTTTAAATTTAATAATACATAATATATGCAAAAATAGTTTAATGTAAAAGTAATTTTTAACTTATGCAAAATGAGTTTTATAAAAACATTTTCTAAATTTCATGATATCTTTAATGGTGCAAGCAAAAAAGTAGATGATATAAATAGTTATCACCTGTTTTACCTTATGATTCACAAAACTACTAAAAATAAAAAGTTCAAATTATGAATTTATCGTTTCTCTAAATGGTCTAAAAGAACCTGTAGATTCATCACGCCCCTGTAAGATATAGCCTGAATCACTGTTATAAGCTTTTTCATAAAGTTTTTCTATATTCCCAGTGTGTTTACAGTTTATCAATAAGCGCAACTTTGTACTAGTAAATTGAGTTAGCATTTCAAAATCTGTATTACTGTCTCCTGCAACCATCAATGGTTCAGAAGGCAAATTGTTTTGTATTATCCTAACTTTTCCTTCGTGCACTGAAAGAGGGTAGTCATCATTATACATTACTTTATTACTTAATATATTGTTATTTTCCTTGAGCCTTAAACCAAAAACTCTATTATTTGGTATTAAAAAGCCGTATTCTTCAGCAATAGATTGAACAATATATTCTAAACTGGCTGTCACAATACAAACTTTAAAATCTGACTTTCTTAATACTTCAAATAAATTAATTATTTCGGGGAAAACCCTAATTCCAACTGGCCATTTAATAAATAATTCATCGGATTTTTTTACTGGAAAAGCATTTATACTAAGTTTTTCAATTGGTTTAGTTAATTCTATATTAAATACCTCTTTAGAGAATGCTTTAATTTCTTTAATTGTAAAACCCTGAAAGAATCTAACAACCCAATAATATGCATAAGAACTTTCAATGCCCAAGGTATTTTTAAATCCCAAATAAATTAATAATAGTGTTAGCCTAAAACATGAGTATTCTGCTGTTGAAAATGCTTTATGAATATCGTTTTTAACGATTAGAGAATATAATTTTTCGTAATCTTTAAGTAAATCTTTTTTTAAATCAAACAGCTCAAAAAATTGATTATTATAATTAATTCTTTTAATACCTTTAACTTGGTCTGGTATTAGTTCTTCAAAATTATCTGGACTAATCTTAAATTGCAATGTATTAACAAGATGAAAAAAACATGCTTCACCAATATCATTAAAAATACTTGTATTGTCCCAGTCAAACACAATAATACCTTTTTGTGAGCTATATTTTTTAATAAAATCTTCTAAAATTGTTTTATTATAAGGAAACCAATTTAGTGATTTTAACATCTTTCCTCCAAAAATATTATTGCTATACCCAAAATCTTTTAAAATTGAAATAATTTCATTTCGCATCGCTTTGTGAAGCATAAAATAATTCTAAAATTTAAAATACTTTCAGTATAAAATGTTGTACTCCTATACATTATACAAATAGATTTGCATTACATTTTTCTAACAAAATTGATACCAACAATTTAATAGATTTAATAATTTCTCAATATTTCGGAATATTTTATATTGCAAAAAAAATTAACTTATAGCTTATAATAAACACAATAGATAGATTAAAAAGTTTTTTTTTCATATTATTGACTTTAATAACAAATTGATTAACTTTAACTCATTAATTTGTGATTCTCCTAATTTATAGCAAAATATTTATAGATAAATTAATTTGTAGAACTAATAATATGTTCAATGGAATAGTAAATTTAAAATTACTTAAAAATAGTTTTAATAAAAAATATGTTTTTAAAATTATATATATTTTAATATTAGTTTTATTTGTTTCAATGGTATATGGAAAGGAAATTACATTAAGATGGATAAAAAGTGAAAATATAAATAAGTATATTCTTGAAGTGTCAAAAGATAGGCAATTTATTAAGATTGATAAAACTATTGAAACAAAAGAAAATTCTATAAAAATCTCACTAGACGAAGGTTTATATTACATACGAGTTGCAGGAGTATCTGACAGAGGAATTAAGGGATATTATAGCAATACGCGAGTTGTAGAAATTAAACTTAAAAAGAAAAGTCCTCCACCACCAGCTATAACCGAAATTAATTTAAAAGAAAATAAAGTTGCACGGATAGAAAAACCACAAAAAGAAACTACTAAGTCAAAAGCTGTTGTAGAAAATGGTATTAAGACTGAAGATCAAGAAAACAAAGTTCCAGAAAAAGTAGTTGTAAAAAAACCAAAAAAAACTTCTGAACCAGAAAAAGTTGAAAAGAAAGATAAAAGGGATCTACCTTTACGTGGTTTAATGTCCAGAAGGAAGTACTGGGATTCCAAGAATAAAATATGGTTACCCTCAGATTAAATTTAGAAATAAATAATACTATATTTTAATGGATTTTTATAACTGCCTGCC
>Ga0224495_10002712_pt1 | contig 11349 bp, 13 predicted proteins | sample SF_Jul11_sed_USG_FD_168128 | JGI IMG/M metagenome (GOLD analysis project Ga0224495, IMG submission 168128) | Sediment microbial communities from San Francisco Bay, California, United States - SF_Jul11_sed_USGS_4_1 | ecosystem: Environmental > Aquatic > Marine > Sediment | place: USA: California...
ATAGCCTAACGATGCCATTATCACTCCGTAGCCTGCTGCCATTATCAGAAGATACAAGGCCGCTGACCACGGGGAAGGGAAAGCCAAAAGGCTCGCCAGTGTAGTTGAGGCAGGGGTGAAAAGAAGGGCTAGCAGTAGAACGAACCCTATTCCGAGTTCGACAAAAGAGCCGCGGCGCACTAATCTACTGTATTCTCGTGCTTTCTGCTGGCGCGCCGGGTCAGGGGCAATCTCCCTTAACGTCTCAAGATCTTCCCCCAAAATCGCACCATGTTAAACTAGAATGAACTCAAGCTCCCCTCTGACCTACGATGCAGGAGCGCTCTTTTCCTTGGTCACCATGACCTTCTCTATCTTCATTCCGCGCATTTCAGTGATAACAAACTTCAGGTCCTGGTACTTAAGCTGCTCCCCCTGCTTTGGTATCCGACCAAGGTGGCTGAGAATAAAACCGGCCACAGTCTCATAATCACCGCCGGGCAAATTCAGCTTTAATTCCTCGTTAGCTTCCTCAACCCTGAATCCTCCATCCAGTTGAAAGGTGCTGTCGCCAGTTACAATGAAATCCTTTTCTTGATCTGTTAGCTCATCATGAATATCGCCGACAATCTCCTCAGTTAGCTGTCCGAGGGTAACCATTCCCGCGATTCCCCCAAACTCGTCGACAACGATTGCCGCATGGTGACCACCATCTCGCATCTCAGCCAGCAGCTCACCCAGGCGTTTGCCTTCAGGGACAAAATAGGTCGGGCGCACCAAATCGTCAATGACGCCGTCTCTACTGTCAGATTCATCGGTTAGTTTCAGCAGCACATCCTTGGCATGTAATATACCTACCACATTATCGGTATTATCCTTATATACGGGGAAACGACTATATCGTCCTTGGGTATAGAGATTCAAGAAATCACTTAACTTCGTCCCTTGCTCCACCCAGGCAATTTCCGTTCTGGGAACCATTATCTTGCTCACGGGGCGGTCAGTGAATTCGAACACCTTGTGTAGCATTTCTGCCTCATCACCCTCCATTACCCCTTCAGCCTCACCTATATTGATAGCTGTATGAAATTCCTCTTCGCTGATGGTAGGTTTAGAAATTTCGCCCTCCCCGACTAACTTGGTAAACCTAATCCCGATGTGGTTCAAGATGTAGACTAGAGGATAGAGAATAACTGAGATGATTTCCAGTGGTTTAACATATTTCAGAGCCAGTCTCTCCCCGTAACGGACTGCTAGGCTCTTAGGAACGAGCTCAGCGAAAATCAAGGTGACGATAGTGATCACGATGGTAGCAATGGCTACTGCCCAGTTCGCATTTCGGATTAGTGACACTGCTATGATTGTGCCCAGAGTGGCTACTGCCGTCTCAAAGAAGTTGATACCCAAAAGAACCGTAGCAAGAAATTTCTCCGGCTGTTCCACAATCTTTGCCACCCTCGTGGCGGAGGGATGTCCATTCTGAATCAAATGTTGCAGGCGCAGCTTCTGCATACCAATGAAAGCAGTCTCAGCACTGCAAAAAAAGGCGGCACACCCAAGACAGAGGAAAAACAATATCACAAAGAGGCCGTTAATGGTCACCCTGAATGCTCCCTTGAGTAAGCGATATGTGCCACCAGCCTGCTACCAGCTTTAGGCAGGGAAATAAACGCTGCCTCAGCGTCGAAAAGCAAGGTTGAAAGGGCTGGGTAAATTAGAAAGGCTGATAAAAGCCAACTACTGTCGGCATCCACCTATTACCACCCCCTGAATCCCCTCCACAACTGAATTGACCATGTTGCTATCATTAACCTTGGCTGTAATCCACATTTTATGGAGGTATGATAGCATTAGCTGGCAAACCTGTCAAAACCTACATAGTGGGGGCTAACTACCATTACCAAGCGTCATTGCGAGGCACGACAGTGCCGAAGCAATCTCAGGGAATTATACGAGATTGCCACGCTGTGCTCGCAATGATAAAAAAGGTTTTAATCAATATCCTTCAGGTATTCCTTCATATGGACTAACCAAAGGTGACATCGAGCATCATCATTACCACAAAGCCTATTATGGCGCCCATGGTGGCTAAATCCGTATTGCCGCCACGTTGAGACTCCGGAACTAGCTCCTCAACCACAACAAAGATCATGGCGCCGGCGGCAAAAGCCAGAGCATACGGCAAGATGGGCCTTGCCAGGATAACGGCGGCAGCCCCGATAACTCCGGCGATGGGCTCAACTAATCCCGATAGCTGGCCATACCAGAAGCTTCTCCGCCGAGACAAACCTTCCCGACGAAGAGGCAGAGAGACTGCTAGCCCCTCGGGAAAGTTTTGAATCCCGATGCCGATAGCTAAGGCGATAGCAGCCGGTAAAGTAGCTGTGGGAAAACCAGCAGCAACAGCTCCAAAGGCAACCCCGACTGCAAGACCCTCAGGGATATTGTGCAGAGTTATGGCGAGGATAAGCAGGGTGCTGCGCCGCCAGGATGTCTTGATACCTTCGGCCTCCTCGATGGGAAAGCCAAGATGAAGATGAGGGAGTACCCTGTCAATGCTTCGCAAGAAAGCAGCTCCGATGAGGAAGCCCACCGCGGGGGGAAGCCAGGCGGGAAGATTTCCCCCTTCAGACATTTCAATGGCCGGAGCAAGCAAGGACCAGTAGCTGGCGGCAATCATTACACCCCCGGCAAAGCCAAGCGTTGTGTCAAGCACCCTCTTGCTCACATCTCTAGCCGCAAATACTGTGGCTGCTCCGAGAGCGGTCATTGCCCAGGTGAAACATGTCGCCAGAAGGGCTTGGATAACAGGGTGGAGGTTTTGCAGGAAAGCTATCATATCCTCAATCCCTCTGGTTTTTATCCAGGAAAGACGAGAGCCCTCACTTATTCCCCAGTTTTTTCGATTTGAGATATTTTAGCAGTGGCAGGAGCCAGATATGCAAGATTAGGAGGATTATGAAGGGGATCTCTAAATTTATATGAATTTTCTGAGCCAGACTCTTAGTCAATAGTCCAAATGTTAGAGGTTCAACAATTCTGTACTCAGTAATACCAAATCCAGTGATGAGGTAGATTATTACCACAACTGTCAACAGCCAATGTATTGTACCTTTCATCAGTCGTTGATTAACCATGTTTTTCAGTCTCCGAAGAAGCTTTCATCCAGGTCTGCGCTGTTCGAGTATCCTCGACTTTCCCAATAACCTCTGTAATTAGCATCGTCAGATAATTCGATCTCTGTTATCCATTTAATCCATTTGTACCCCCATTTGCTTTCTGCTACTAGTTGAAATGGGAATCCTCTTTCGGGTGGAAGAATGACATCATTCATCTTGTATGCCATCAGTATGTCATTGTCCATTATGTAGTTGAGAGGTAGAGAAGTTGTGTACCCATCGAAGGCATGGAATATGACCACCTCAGCATTTGCCGAGGGTTCCGCTTGTGCTAGCAAATCTCTGACCAGTAAACCTTCCCAGAGAATGGTTACACTCCATCCTTCCACGCAGTCCAGTGTTACGACTTTCTTATAGTGTTGATATTTATCAACAACTTCATCATAAGTATAGCTGGTGGAGTTCGTTACCAGGCCGGTAACTCTTAGCATATAATCTTCTGCGTCTACCCCCTGCGGACCTTTTATGGAATTTTCCCTGAAAGCATTTATTGATGAAAGGTCTACGCCTTCATATTCTCTAACCTCAACAGGTGCTAGTCCATCCGTTTCGTTACAAGCCATGTCTACCCCAAAGATAAGTGCAGCTACTAGAATCAGGAAAAGGACGAGAAACAAAATACCCCTGCTGGTCATAGCTTTTCTCATAGTCATACCTCCCTAACTGAAGGTTATATGAATTTCTCTCACCCTATCATCAATTCGATCAGTCCTCGTACAGAGTACCAACCACGGGAAGCCTTTCAAGCATATCTGTACCATGCGGAGCCTGTTCGAGGGCATCAGTCAAATCTTCGCCAGCATTGTGGAGAACTTGATGTCGACCGTTTTTCCATTGGAAACTATTCGATGCATCGTATACCTTTCCTTTGTAGGCTATGTAAGCTGGCGCACCATTCTTTCCATTGTATCGGGCGAGTTCTTCCTTGCTGAATCTTTTCATCCTGGTAGATCTCCAAGCAATTTCTGCTGGTCATGGTTCACCATGTTGTCATCCCAAGCCGAAAATGGACAATGCGGCAACTCTTAAACCGCTTCTTTGGCTCGGGGTGACATAAAAGTGACCGAACGCTTTCATTTTCGTACTCGAAGAACCTACTTCAGAAACTTGGACACGAAGGGGGAAGTCTCGCCGCGACGCAGGAAATGTCCTGAAGGACCCTCGCCCAGGAATTCCGAGAACCAGGACTCATGCTCGATTTCTTCGTTGAGGATAGACAGAGCCAAATCATAGGTTCGATGGTCCTTACCAGCGGTCAGGTTACAGATGTTGGTATAGCCCCGCACTGCGCACCTCTCGGCTCCCACTAATACGGTCAGTATGGCCTTAACATCATTCGGCTTTTTGGGCAGGCTGGCGGGAGGGCAAGCGGAGCAGTTATGAAACTTCACCATGCTCTCGGGCAGTTTGCCACCGAGTTCGTAGATGCGAGGAACTAATGCCTCAAAATGATTGCGGTCTTCGATGCGGGCGGTCTCGGCAATCTCTTTGATCGTCTCACCTTCCAGTCCGATCAGGTTCGCCCGTAAAATCGTGTAGTAGTAATAGGTGGTGAGTTCGGCAGCCGCATTGTTTACCAACAACTCCACGAGCTGCTTGAGATTGACGCCTGCCTTCTTTACCATTTCTTGTGCTACTTTAGCCATTTTCCCCTCCTTTTTCGGACTTCATTTATTCTTTGAATAACAAAGCTTCTATTGTTGTCTATCTCATATAGGCATCACCCCTTTTATGCAGCTAGGCTGAAGAGTCCACCGGATAGTGACAGAAGATCAACCATCTTTCTTCTCCAGACGAAGGCCACAGTTGAGCCATATTCCCTCTTCATTAGGAGGTACAAGAACCATCGCCCAAAGACCACCACTGGTATTCCTAACCACATGCCACCAGTGAATTTGCAGCGGCGGTATACCACGTGTTCTGAATACTGCCTCTTCATCGCCGATAGTTTGTACCATTAGCCCTGGCCATTCGGTCAATTTTGCCCTGGCTGCCGGTATGCGTACCGTAAATTCTTTCTTCTGCCAGTCAGCATCCAATTCTACATCCCACACCTTTGGAGCTCCGGGCAGATGACCGCTACCACGAAAAGTTTCCAATTCTCCCCTCCTTTCCTTCTTTTTATATTTTGGCCCTCGCATCATAGTCAAATCTTCACATATAAATCACTCCCCAAAGTATTGTTACCGGACATTTTGTTCGTTTGTGTTCGACCACAGCAACCCGGGCTATGTCATTTTCAAAATGGTTATCTGACATTGAGCAATTCCAGCATTTTGTTTATATCTGTGGTTGGGAGCTTGCAGTTATAATTCAAGCAGACGTAAGCCGTGGCTTTGCCCCCGATGCTTGGTTGATTTCTGGTGAATGCGGCAAGCTGAGCTATTTCAGGCGATTTCTGTTCACTGGCATTCAGAAGCACCACTTTGTTTGGCAAGAAGCGTGTTCTTAACGCTCTTACCATAGCTTTGGTATCTTCCGCATTTGCATTGCCGGCGATGACCACTTCATAACAAGGCCCAATCCCGAAGTCCAAGGCAACCATCAGTTGAGTGTGCGCCGATGGTAATTGTTTGACGCTTTCGGAAAAAGCATGCCCGATTTTTGCTGCTTTTTCCTCCAAATCGGAATTAGTAGTTATACGCCCAATACGAAACAAGTTCAGCATTGCCACAGAATTTCCCGACGGAATAGCACCATCATAAATTTCCTTTTTTCTGACCAACAGGCCTTCGCCGTCTTCGGGTGTGAGATAAAGCCCACCACTATCTCCGTCCCAGAAATGGCCAAGCATATCTCGAGTCAGATCGAGAGCAATTCTAAGATACTTTGCATCGAAAATGGCCTCATATAGTTCTATTAGACCCCAAAGTAGAAAAGCATAGTCATCCAGATTTGCTTCTATGCCAACCTGGCCATCTCGATAGCGGTGCCAAAGCCGGCCATCTGGTTTGCGCATATTCTCAAGGACAAAATCAGCAGCACGCTGGGCTGCTTCACCATACTCAGGCTCATCAAAGGCTTGGGCCCCTTTCGCCAATGCGGCAATCATGAGCCCATTCCAATCAGTCAGAATCTTGTCGTCCTTCATGGGATGAAGACGTTTTTCGCGGTAAGCAAATAATTTCTGCCGTATCATTTCCAGATGCGCCTGAAGGTCTTGTTGGGATAGATTCAAATCGGAGGCGAGCTCTTCGAGCGACTTTCTTACATGCAGAATGTTATCGCTACCCTTCCTTCCAGTGGCTTGCTCCACGAAATTGCCATCTTTTTCGATGTTGAATACTTCGGCGACGAAATCCAGTTCCTCATCCCCAAGCGACTGTCGCACCTCCTCTTGCGTCCAAAGGTAAAACTTTCCTTCCTTTCCTTCGCTATCCGCATCTTCAGCCGAGTAGAAGCCGCCTTCTGGTGCTGTCATATCTCGCAGAACATAGGTGAAAATCTCTCGTGCTGTTTTGCCATAATCTTCTTTTCCGGTTGCCTGATAAGCCTCGGTGTAAGCCATAGTTAACATAGCTTGATCGTAAATCATCTTCTCAAAGTGCGGAACAAGCCATTGCGAATCTGTGGAATAGCGGTGGAAGCCAAATCCAACGTGGTCATAGATGCCACCACGCCGCATTGCCTCGAGGGTTTTCTCCACCATATCCAACGCTGCCTTATTGCTGCTCCGTTTCCAGTAACGGAGCAAGAAGAGGAGATTGTGCGGGGCAGGAAACTTCGGGGCGTTGCTGAAGCCAGCGTGCTGTCCATCAAAGCGTTTGGCAAGCTGTTCATATGTGAGCTCCAGCATCGTTTCATCTAATTCTTCGCCGGCGGTGTCCTGCGAGGTCTGGTGAAGTATGGCGGCGATTTTACTGGATAGACTTAACGCGTCGCCTCGCCTCGTTGCCCAAAGCTCCCTAATGTGTGGGATTAGCTCCAGCATTCCAATCAGTCCAAATCGACTTTCCCTGGGGATGTAAGTAGCAGCGAAGAAAGGTCTCTTATCAGGGGTCATGATGATACTGAGAGGCCACCCTCCGCTGCCTGTCATCACCTGACAGGCGCTCATGTAAACACTGTCTATATCAGGACGCTCCTCACGGTCTACCTTAATGGACACGAAAGCTTCATTCATAAGCCTGGCTACTTCAGGATGCTCAAAAGACTCATGTGCCATCACGTGGCACCAATGGCATGTTGAATACCCTATAGATAAGAAAATAGGTTTATTTTCCTTTTGGGCTCTCTCGAATGCCTCTGGACCCCATGGGTACCAGTCCACCGGATTATGCGCGTGTTGACGCAGGTAAGGAGAAGGCTCTTTTATCAGACGGTTAGGCATAGAAGTCGCTACTCCTCAACAACAAGAATGTATTCTATGTTCTTGATCTAATGTTCTTCTTTTTCTTCTTCAACAGGGTGGCAGCATCCACACTCGCAGGGCCCACTATCGGTGGCACAGGACTCACAACAGTACTTAACGCCATCTTTCTCGTAGGCCTCTCCCACTATGGTGCAGCCACAAACCGGACATAGTTGCTCTGTCATCTTACCCTCCTTTCTAAACTCTTATTGTTTATCGTCTCCGGGAATTACCCTACATATTATTCAATTTTAAAAACCGCCACCCTTGTTGTATGTGACTTTTGTATCAATAATTTGACTAGTGTGCCTTAACGTTAATCTTCAAACTGTCTATTTTGCCCACCCCCTTTAACGAAGAGACCAAGCCGGTTATTGTGTTGGTGATAATTTCCTTGGGGAAAGGGGTAAGGGGAAGTTCATTTCCATTGACGACGAGCTTGACATCGCCCCGCTCCAGGTAAAGTTCCAGGCCCCTTATGTTTTCAGATCCTCTCAAGGAAGAGACTGCACCGACTACAGTTCGAGTCAAGAACTGTGCGGCGAAGGGGTTGAGTTTGATAGATACCTTGTTGACCTCAAGCTCGGCCCCAAGATTCTTGTCCATTTTATACCTCCTAGTCCATAACTATGCTGTTTAATTTTGATTTTCTGTTCAACCATGAAATTAACACCTAGCGACATCTTACTCCTCCTTTCCCTTTACCTCCCTGAATTCCTGATAAGCCTTGACTATCTCGTCCACGGAGCTTTTGTCTTCCAGAGTTGTGAGGTCTCCTATGCTGGTATTATTAGCCACGGCCTTCAAAACCCGCCGCATAATTTTGCCGCTCCTCGTCTTGGGTAGCTCGGCGACAAAATGAACTTCATCAGGAACTGCTATAGGCCCTACCATTCTTCGCATGTGACCAGCGAGGTCTTTTTTCAATTCTGGAGAAGGGTCAACACCTTTTTTGAGCCTGGCAAAGATGACAATGCTCTCGCCTTTCACCGGGTCTTCTTTGCCCACAACTGCTGCTTCAGCTACTTGAGGATGTGAGACGGCAGCATCCTCCAATTCAGCAGTACCTATTCTATGCCCGGCGACTTTAAGTACCTCATCAGCCCTCCCCAAGACCCAGAAGTATCCATCTTTGTCTCTTACAGCGTAGTCGCCGGTATAGTAAACGCCGGGAAACCGCGACCAATAGGCTTCCTTGTAGCGTTCCGGGGCTCCGTGTATGCCAAGGAGCATCCCAGGCCAGGGCTTCTTTATTACCAAAAAACCCCTCCGCTCCGGCGGCACTGTCTTGCCATCTTCACCAACTACATCAGCCTCCACCCCCGGCAGCGGTAAAGTTGCTGAGCCAGGTTTCAGAGGCACACACTCTATTCCAGGGCTAGGTGAAATCATGATGCCACCGGTTTCAGTCTGCCACCAGGTATCAACAATGGGACATCTTTCACCACCGACATGCTGGTAAAACCAGAGCCAGGCCTCAGGATTAATAGGCTCTCCCACGCTCCCTAAAAGCTCCAGACTACTGAGGTCATGCTTGTTTAGCATCTCCTCTCCATATCCCATGAACATCCTGATGGCTGTAGGTGAGGTGTAAAACACGCTAACTCCGTATTTCTCGATAATATCCCACCATCTCTCAATTGTAGGATAGTCGGGAGCCCCCTCATAAAGTACCATGGCTGCCCCATGTGCCAGCGGGGCATATACTATTGAGCTATGCCCGGTGACCCAACCGACGTCAGCAGTGCACCAGTAGACCGATTCCTCTCGAAGGTCGAAAACCCACTTATAAGCCGAATAGTTCTGGACCAGATAGCCACCAGTACTGTGGACAACTCCTTTAGGCTTTCCTGTAGTCCCTGAGGTGTACAGTATATAGAGGGGGTGATTTGACTCTACCGGCTCTGGTTCTACAAACTGTGCTGCACTCTCAAGCAGGTCATGTAGCCACGATTCCTTTGGCGTCTTTACGGTGACTGGAGAATCAGTTCTTTTAACCACAATAACCTTCTCCACCGAGGGGCACTTTGTCAAGGCCTCATCGGCTATACTCTTTAGCGGGATTATCTTCCCCCTCCGGAATCCCCCGTCAGCAGTTACTAGCAGCTTGGCTTGCACATCATTGACCCTGTCAGCCAATGCTTGAGCACTGAAACCGGAAAAAATCACCGTGTGGATGGCCCCAATCCTGGCACATGCCAGCATGAAAATAGGCAGCTCGGGAATCATGGGCAGATATAAGGCAACCTTGTCCCCATCACCTACGCCACAGTTCTTTAAGACTGAGGCGTATCTGTTGACTTCACGATATAGTGTGGAATAGCTTAAAACTCTAATATCTCCCGGCTCACCTTCCCAGTATATAGCCACCTTACTCCTTCGCCAGGTCTTTGCATGGCGGTCCACACATATATGTGATGCGTTCAGCCTCCCTCCCACAAACCACCTTGCAAAGGGCGGCTCCCATTCCAGCACGCTGTCCCAGGTCTTAAACCAATCCAGCTGACGTGCCTGTTCCGCCCAGAATTCCTCTGGCTCCTCCATGGACCTCTGATACATATTGAGGAATTTCTTGAGAGGAAAATATCTGGACTCAAACGGTAATGATAGCTCAGCCATAACTTGACATCCTCCAATTATTCTTGCCGGGACTCTCTAGAAGGAGAAACTCACCCTTCCTTTTTCAAGCCAGCACTAAAATTCAACCAGCACTTTGCCATCTTCAACTTTAACATTGTACGCTGTAAGGGCCCTGGACGACTTGAATGCACCGCCGAGCTTCGACATCAGCCCTCCCTTTAACCAACGCACCACCTGCCCATTACTGATATCAAATTGAGAGCCATGCACGGGACAAGTGGCCACAGTCCCTTCCAGTTTACCCTGTGATAAATCGCCCTTCATATGGGGGCAGCGATCGTCAGTGGCATAGTACTTATCTCCAACCCTGGCCAGAAGGATTTCGTGCCCCTCTGTAATTACCGTCTTCATTGTTCCGCTTTTTAGTTCTTCTATTTTAGCTACCTCTGTAAACTTACTCATAGGACACCCCTTTTCATAAATCCTAGCTATTAAGAGAATTATTGCCTACCCGGCTAGACTACCTTCCGGAATTTCTCTTTGGGAGCGCCACAGATAGGGCACACATCAGGAAGAACGCCGTCGGAGACATACCCGCAGACCTGGCAGACGTAGTACTCGGTCTCTTCTTCAGCCATCGTATGCGCCAGCGCCTTCTTATAGAGCTTGGCATGCCCCTTTTCCACATCGCGGGAGTAACCCAGAACCGTCGCCACGCTCGTATTACCTTCCTCGGTTGCCTCCCTAATGAATTGAGGATAAGTGCTGGCAGCCAGGTTTTCCCTCTCAAAGGCACTCTCAAGGTTCTCCTGGGTGCTGGACACAGCGTCCAGAAGGCGGAAGTGATTGAAGGCGTGGACTGACTCAGCTTCGGCGATAGCACGGAACAACTTCGCTACCTGAGAATAGCCCTCTTGCTCAGCCTTCATGGCAAAAGCCAGGTTCCTCAGATGTGCCTGGGACTCGGCCACGAAACCAACTTTAAGATTCTTCAAGGTCTTAGTCCCTTTTATCCCAGGCACCTCATGCTGGACGAGCTTCTCTGCCTCAGCACCACAGACCGGGCACTGCTGAGGTTTGTCAGTGCTAAATTCCACGTGATGACAATTAGTACACTTCCACATATTATCTACCCCCCCCCCTGTAAGTTTAATTCTTTTTCTCAGCGAGGTACTTCTCAGGGTTCTGGTCGAAAGCCTTCTTACAGCCAACAGCACAGAAGTAGTATTTCTTTCCTTTATACTCGGAAGTAGCTGCTGC
>Ga0224495_10002713_pt1 | contig 11346 bp, 7 predicted proteins | sample SF_Jul11_sed_USG_FD_168128 | JGI IMG/M metagenome (GOLD analysis project Ga0224495, IMG submission 168128) | Sediment microbial communities from San Francisco Bay, California, United States - SF_Jul11_sed_USGS_4_1 | ecosystem: Environmental > Aquatic > Marine > Sediment | place: USA: California...
TCGAGGTGAGTATCGCGTACCCGATGCTCTCGATCGGATACGTCGTCAACGCGCTCGCCGCCTGGTATCTGTTCGGCGAGGCGCTCGGCGCGCTGCGTCTCACCGGTATCGGCTTCATCATCGTCGGCGTCTACCTGGTCGCGAGAAGCTGATGTCCTTTCTGCCCTTTACCCGCCCGAGCATCGACGAAGCGACCATCGCCGGGGTGGCCGAAGTACTTCGCTCCGGCTGGATCACCTCGGGTCCGCAGGTCAAGGCGTTCGAAGCGGCGCTCTCGCAGCTCTTCGCCGGACGCCCGGTGCGCGCCTTCAATTCGGGCACCGCGACGCTCGAGATCGCGCTACGGCTCGCCGGCGTGGGACCCGGCGACGAGGTGATCACCACGCCGCTTTCCTGGGTCGCCACCGCGAACGTGATCCTGGAAGTCGGTGCACGACCGGTGTTCGTCGACGTTGATCCACGCACGCGCAACATCGATCTTGACCGCATCGAAACCGCCATCACTCCGGCCACGCGCGCGCTTCTGCCGGTCGATCTCGCCGGACTGCCCGTCGACCGCGACCGGCTGTACGACATCGCGCGCCGCCGCAAACTGCGCGTGGTCGAGGACGCCGCGCAGTCCTTCGGCGCGAACTGGCGCGGACGCGCGATCGGCGCCTGCGGCGACCTGGTATCGTTCAGCTTCCATGCCAACAAGAACCTCACCACTTCGGAGGGCGGCGCGCTGGTGCTCTCGAGCGAGTCCGACATCGCGCCGTGCGAGAAACTGCGGCTGCAGGGCGTCGTTCGCTCGGGAGAAGACGGCATGGAGGTCGACGTGCTGGGGGGCAAGTTCAACCTGACCGACGTCGCAGCGCGTATCGGTCTCGGCCAGCTCCCGCGCCTCGAGGAATTCACCGCTCGCCGGCGCCTGCTCGCGCGGCGCTACTTCGAGCGGTGGGACCGCTCGCTCGGCTGCGAGTTGCCGGTCGAGGATTTCGAGAATGCCAACTGGCACATGTTCCAGATCGTGCTGCCCGACCGTGCAAAGCGCGCCGAGTTCATCGCAAAGATGCGCGAATTGGGATTCGGCATCGGCGTGCATTATCCGGCGATGCATCTGTTTTCGCTGTACCGCGCGCTCGGCTGGCGCGAGGGACAGTTTCCCCATGCCGAACGAATCGGCCGATCCATCGCGACGCTGCCGCTGTTCCCGGCGATGGCCGACGCCGACGTCGATCGCGTCTGCGCGGCCGCGAAGAAGGTCCTGTCATGAACGATCCGAAGCTGTCGGTGGTCATCCCGGTATACAACGAGGAAGCGGGGCTGCCCGCGCTGTTTGCGCGCCTGTACCCGGCACTCGACGCGCTCGGGGTCTCCTACGAGGTGCTGTTCGTCAACGACGGCAGCCGCGACCGCTCGGCGGCGCTGTTGCGCGAGCAGTTCGCGAAACGCCCCGAGGTCACCCGCGTGGTGCTGTTCGGCGGCAACTACGGCCAGCACATGGCGATCATGGCGGCCTTCGAACGCTGCCGGGGTGAACGCATCGTGACCCTCGACGCCGATCTGCAGAACCCGCCCGAGGAAATCGGCAAGCTCCTCTCCAAGATGGACGCCGGCCACGACTACGTCGGCAGCATCCGGCTCGGCAGGCGCGACTCGGCGTTTCGCCGCTACGCCTCGCGCGCGATGAACGCTCTGCGCGAGCGCATCACGCGCATCCGCATCACCGACCAGGGCTGCATGCTGCGCGCCTACAGCCGCGAAGTGGTCGAGGCGATCAATTCCTGCAGCGAGGTGAGCACCTTCATCCCGGCGCTCGCCTACACCTTCGCGCGCAATCCGGCCGAGGTCGAGGTGAGGCACGAGGAGCGCGCCGCGGGAGAATCGAAGTATTCTCTCTACAGCCTGGTGCGGCTCAACTTCGACCTGGTCACCGGCTTCTCGGTGCTGCCGCTGCAATTCTTCTCGATGCTCGGTATCTTCATTTCATTCGCCTCGCTGCTGACCTATCTGGCGGTCATGGTGACGCGTATCGCCGAGGGCAGCCACGGCGGGTTCCTCGCAGTCCTCTGGGATCGCGACATTCTGCAGTTCTTCCTCACCGGTATCGTGCTCTTCGGCCTGGGCCTGGTCGGCGAATATGTGGGCCGAATCTATCAGCAGGTGCGCCACCGCCCGCGCTATCTGGTCGAGGCGGTACTCGAGCGCGAGCCGCCGAAGTAGTCGGGTCCGAATCAGCGATGGCCACGCGCGCAATCGTCTTTGCCTACCACGACGTCGGCGTGCGCTGCCTGCGCGCGCTCGTCGAAGGCGGCGTCGAAGTGCCGCTCGTGCTCACGCATCGCGACGATCCGGGCGAGAAGATATGGTTCGCCAGCGTCGCCGAACTCGCGGCGGACCTGGGCATCGAAACGATCTTTCCCGACGACCCGAACACACCCGAGGTCGTCGATCGCCTGCTCCGTCTGGCCCCGGATTTTCTCTTTTCCTTCTATTACCGCCGCATGCTCTCGCCGCAGGTGCTCGCGATCGCGAAGCGCGGCGCGTTCAACCTGCACGGCTCACTGTTGCCGAAATACCGCGGACGCGTGCCGGTCAACTGGGCGGTACTGAAGGGCGAGCGCGAGACCGGCGCCACGCTGCACGAGATGGTCGCCAAGCCCGATGCCGGGCGCGTCGTCGATCAGCAGTCGGTGCCGATCGACGAGGACGATCTCGCGGTCGACGTGTTCCGCAAGGTGACCGGCGTTGCGGAGACCGTCCTGCGCCGCAGCCTGCCGCGCCTGATCGACGGCAGCGTCGTGCTGCGCCCGCAGGATCTCGCCACGGGCAGCTATTTCGGCGGCCGCAAACCTGAAGACGGACGGATCGACTGGACCCGCAGCGCCGCCGAGGTACACAACCTGGTACGCGCCGTCGCGCCCCCCTACCCCGGTGCATTCACCGATCTCGCTGCCGGGCGACTCTACGTGCTGCGCACACGGCGCCTGGGCCCCTTCGGCCGCGTCGCGGCGCCGTCACTGCTCGCCGGCGCGAACGCGCCGCACGTCACCGCGGTATGCGGTGACGGCGAGGCGCTCGCGCTGGTCGAATTCGCGCTCGACGGCGATCGTTTGACGGTGCGCGAATTCGTGGCACGCTTCGGCACCGGCCCGATCCACATTTCCTAGTCTTCAGAAGGCCAAACATCATGAAACGCGTCCTGATTCTCGGCGTCAACGGCTTCATCGGCCACCATCTCTCGCGGCGCATCCTCGCCGACACCGACTGGGAGGTGTACGGCATGGACATGCAGTCCGAACGCGTCGAAGAGCTGCTGGACGAAAAGCGCTTCAAGTTCTTCGAGGGCGACATCACGATCAACAAGGAGTGGATCGAGTACCACGTGCGCAAGTGCGACACCGTGCTGCCGCTGGTGGCGATCGCGACGCCCGCGACCTACGTCAAGCAGCCGCTGCGCGTGTTCGAACTCGACTTCGAGGCCAATCTGCCGATCGTGCGCGCCTGCGTGCGCCACGGCAAACGGCTGATCTTCCCCTCGACCTCCGAGGTCTACGGCATGAGTACCGACCGCGAATTCGACCCGGAGGCCTCGAACATGGTCTACGGCCCGATCAACAAGCCGCGCTGGATCTACGCCTGCTCGAAGCAGCTGATGGACCGCGTGATCGCCGCCTACGGCCAGCAAGAGAAGCTCGATTACACCCTGTTCCGGCCGTTCAACTGGATCGGCGCCGGGCTCGACTCGATCAACACGCCGAAGGAAGGGAGTTCCCGCGTGGTGACCCAGTTCTTCGGTCATATCGTGAGGGGCGAAAGAATTCAGCTCGTCGACGGCGGCACGCAAAAGCGCGCCTTCACCTACATCGACGACGGCATCGACGCGCTGATGAGCATCATCGAGAACAAGGGTCGTATCGCCTCCGGCAAGATCTACAACATCGGCAACCCCAAGAACAACCACTCGGTGAAAGAACTCGCCGAGATGATGGTGGAGCTCGCGCTCGAATACCCCGAGTACCGCGATACGGCGAAAAAGGTGAGGATGCTGCGCACCAGCTCGGGGGCCTATTACGGCAAGGGCTATCAGGACGTGCAGAACCGGGTGCCGAAGATCGCCAACACGACGCGCGACCTCGGCTGGAAACCGCGCACCACGATGCGCGACGCGCTGCGCCAGATCTTCGACGCGTACCGCAGCCACGTGGCCGAGGCGCGGCATCTGGTCGATTGAGCGCGCGAAGCGCGCGCTCAAAATCAGCGTCGACGTCTACCGAATCGGGGTCTGTCTCCGGCCGCATTAGTGCCGCCCTGCCGGGGTGGCAGAGCGGCAGCGCGAATTACGGAACAAAGACACCGCCCGAACTAGTGCAATATGACTGCGCAAACGCAGTGGTGAAAGTCGGGGAGTAGAACCAGGTCGTGTCCTCGTTTGGGGTTCCGGCCTGCAATGTGCAACCCCCGACACGGTTGGCATTCGTGCAGGCGGTCGCTGTCTGCCACGTGCCACCGAGGCTCGTACAGGAGCTCGTCAAATTAGACACCACAGCCGAATAGTTGCTGCCCGTGTAGTCGGTGCACTGCTTGAATGCCGAAATGACGTCGCAACTACCAACAAGCGTCCCGCCGCCGCCCGTCCCGCCGCCACCCGTACCGCCGCCGGAAGACGTGACGGTAACCGTCACGGTGTAACTTGCCGTCGATCCGTCCTGAGCCCTCACCGTATAGACGACAGGATTGGTGAAGTTGTTGATGGTCTGGCCGCTCACCTGCGTGGTGCCGTTGACGGTCACCGTGGCACCGCTCGAAACAGTGAAGGTCGCGATCAGGGCGGTCAGGCTGGTGCCACTCGGCACCGTCACGGCGATCGTCTTGTTGACCTCGTCAATCGTGCCGTAGTTCGCGACACTTGCGGCGATATAGTAGGAAGTGATCTGGTTGGCGCTCGACGCCGTACTACCGGCGCCTCCGGTGGAACCGCCCCCACCGCCGCCGCAGGCCGCGACAAATGTCGCCAGCAACACCGATCCAAGCAACCATCTCATGACGCCCCCCTTCAAATGGTGAAAGTGAAAGAAGACCGCCTCTGCGATCCGGCGACGACTCTAGCCGGACACTGGTTACTTCCCGGTTACCGGGGAGATCGGGTGCCGGCCCTGGCGCCGCGCCCACGTCCCCCTGCGCAAATGCCCGGCGGCGCCGCAGGCATCTCCGTCTTCGACGGCCCGTCGGGATTTCCCGCAGCGGCGCGGCGGTCGGTGACCCTTGCGCGTTCCCCACCCTCGCCCGGTGCGACGTTGCCGGGCACACCGACGCTGCGCGGGCAAGCCGGGGCTCGCGCAGCGTCGGCAATTCAGCCGCGCGGCCCGGAGGATCTTGCGCAGGTCCGCGACACCCTTGCGAAGCCGGACCGGCTACGAGGGTAGCCGCGCCCTGCTGCTTCGCGCCCCGCTAGTACTGGTTGTAGAGCTCATTGGTCAAATGAATCCAATTCGACGTGGCATCGAGGATTCCCAACCAGTCCGCCGCCGCAGGAGCCGATGCGGCGCCATCGCCATTCGTGTCGCCGCCGTGCGCATCATCCTTGAGCGAGGTGAACCAGACGCCCGGCCCGCCGGAATTCAGGACCGTCCCCGCAAAGGTGATCTCGCTACTCGGGAAGAACTTGAAGACGACGTTGTCGCCTATCGTCAGCGTAGCGCCCAAAATGACGCGGACATCGCCCCGAAGGACGAAAGGCACCTCGGTTTCCAGGAAGCTGATTGACCCGGCGATCTCCTTGTAGCTGTACCCCATCAGGAAGACGCCGTTATAGGTGTTCGTCGTCGTCGAATTCGACGGATCGTGGAAGACATTGCTGTCATCGATGCTGAAGAGCCCGCTGATGCGCAGCGGCACATTGTTGCCGTAGAACGTATTGCCGGTGATCACCGTCGCCGCGCCGGCCATTTCCGCGTTGACGACCCCGATCGTGTCGGCTCCGATGTTGCCTCCGTCGCCATGCGCGAAGATCGAATTGACGATGGTCGCGCTGAACCCGGAACCGAAGGTGATGGCCGACTTGTAGTAGCTGTCGCCGCCCGTATAGTAGAACTCGGCGCGATTGAACCTCGATCCGCTCGCGTTGAGCAGGACCTGCGCCCAGTCCCCGCGCGCCGGCGAGGTGATCGCACCGTCGCCGTTGGTGTCGCCGCCGTGCGCGTCGTCCTTCATGGAAGTGAAGACGATGCGGCTGCCGGTCGTCGCTTCCGCGATCAGCGTGCCCAGCACGCGCAAATGGTCGTATTGCGAGAAGAACTTGACCACGACGTTGTCGCCGAGCGTGAGCGCCGATCCGCTGGCCACCGTGATATCGCCCGCCAGGACAAAAGGCACTTCCGTTTCAGCGAAGCTGACCACACCCACGATCTCCTTGAAGGAGTGGCCGGTCAGGAAGATGCCGTTGTAGGTGTTCTTCGTCGCCGGCGCGGCCGGATCGTGGAAGACGTTGCTGTTGTCGAGATTGAACAGCCCGCTGATGGCGAGCGGCACCCTATTGTCGTAGAAGGTGTTGCCGGTGATCACGGTGGCGTCCAGCGCGAAGTTCGCGTCCAGCGCACCGACCGGTGCCCCGCTGTCCACGATGCTGCCGCCGCTATTGTGTGAAAAGACGGAATTGGTGACGGTCGCGTTGTACCTGTTGATCCTGAGCGTGGGTCCGTACAGTCCGCCGTAGGAAAAGCGAACGTTGTTGAAGAGCGAGCCGCTCGCGGTCAAGTCGATCTTGTCCCAATCGCCGCGCGCGGGCTGGGTCGCGGATCCGTCGCCGTTGGTGTCGCCGCCCACGCTGTCGTCCTTGATCGAGGTGAATGTGATCGGGCTTGCTGCGGTGCCATTGGCGCTGATCACGGTCGTCCCTGTCGACCAGATGCCCGCGCCCGCGGCAAACTTGACGATCGTGCCGGGCTGGATGGTAAGCGGCGCATTCACCGCGATCGACCTGTCAACCACGTAGACGGCGCTTGGACTCCAGGTGGTGGGGGTATCGATGTTCGCCGTGATGTGGATCACCGTCGGCGGCGGATTCTGCCCCCCTGCATTGCCCGTCGACCCTCCCCCTCCCCCGCAGGCCGCGACGAATGCGGACAACAGCAATACCAATCCAAGCACTTTTCTCATGATGCCCCTTTCAAGGAAAGATCGCCCCTGCAATCCCGCGGCGACTCTAGCCGGGCGCAGGTTACTTCCCGGTTACCGGCACCCTTCGGGTGCCGGACTTGGCAGAGCGGCCAGGTTTCGCCCCACGCACGGACGCCCGACGGCGTCGCAATGATTGTCGTTCGCGACTTCCCGTCAGGATTTCCCACAGTGCGTGGCGGTCGGTGAAGGTTGCGCGTCCCCGGCCTTCGACAGGTTCGACGATGCCGAGCACACCGCCCCGGCTGCGGGCCAGGCGTAACACGAAGCTTTCGGACTTCTTCGTCGACACGGTGCGATGTCCTCGGCGCATCCTTGCAGGCGCAGTAACCGGCACGCGGCCCAGGACCCTCGTGACGATCGGCCTGCGCCTGCGCCCGCCGGGTCCCGCGCGTCCCGGCGCCGTTCTTCCGGAGGTCAAGTTATCACCCGACCGGTTACTTTCCGGTTACCGGAAGAATCGTTTCGGGCTTGTCAGGACCGGCCAAGCGCGCGGCGCCGCAGTTCATCGAAACGCGCGGGAAGGGGGAGTTTCAGATCCGCATAAACCCGCATCGCCCGCTCCAGGGCCTGCAGCGCGAGCACCCGCTTGTCCTGGCCCAGGCAGGCACGCACCAGGGCTTCGTGCAGGTCCTCGTCGATTTCTTCGATCTCGAGTGCGCGCGCCGCGAGCCGCGCCAGCGCTTCCCACTGCGCGGCCTGCTTGAGCTGTGCGAGCACCGGCTTCACCGCCGCCAGCACGCGGCGGCGCAGGCGTTCCCGGTACTTGAGAATCGCGATGTTCGCGCCCACGTCATCGCCGAGAAAGGGACCGCGATACAGCGCGAGCACCGCCTCCAGTCGCGTCTGCGCATCCTTACTATCGCGCGTGCCTTCGAGCGCGCGCTCCAGCGCCCAGGCATCCGTCCACACCACCAGTAGGTTCGCCGAGAGGCGGCCCTCGGCAAGCCGCAGCGCCTCGTGCCCGAGCAGTTCGCGAAGCCGGTGCAGTGTCACCTTGAATAGGTTCGCCGCGGTATCGCCCTCCGCCTCGGGCCAGAGTTCGGCGGCAAGGGCTTCGGCTGTTGCGCCGCGCGAACCGAAGGCGACCAGGGTCTTGAGCATATCGAGCGGTTTGCGGCGGCTGCGCGGGTCCGCGGGCAGGTGATCGTCGTCGATAAAGAGCGCAAATTGCCCCAGCGTCTCGACGCGGATCGGCCAGGGCCAATTCTCCGAATGGGCACCCGCGGGCGGTGCAAGCCGGCGACGCCGGATGAGTCGGCGTACGAACTCGGTCTCGATCCCCATCGCCAGCGCCTCGGCGCAGAACTTCGCCATGCGAACCGGAATCCAGCCGTGAAAGGTCCACAACCCCCGCTCGCGCATGATGGCGAAGGCGGCACCCAGAGCACGGCGCACGCCCGCCTCGTCGCCCGCGCGCTGCGCAAGATCCGCCTCCTCGAATTCGACCGTGCATTCGATCAGCCGGCTGCCGACCGCGCCGGCGCCCGCGCGCGCCTCGTCGAGCAGCGCTTGCGCCGCCGCACGGTTCCCCGAGGCCACATCATTTCGCGCCGCGAGCAGCTTGCTGAAGATGGCGCCGAATTTCATCCCCACCGCTTCCATCAGCGCTGCCGGCTCCACCAGAGCCTGCGCGGCGCTCTGCTGACGATCCGCCTCGAAAATGTCGCCGCGCGCGAGCGCCTCCCAGTGAATGAGCCAGTGATACAGCCCACGCTCGAGGGTCCGCGCCCGTCCCAGTTCGGCCGCCAACCAGCGAAGCAACCGCCGCGCCTTCGGCAGATCGCCCTCGGCGAGCGACGCGGCCGTTGCATGGCAGACGAGGTGATAGTCCCAGATGCCGATCCCCTCCTGCGCGCCGAGCTTGCGTGCTTCGTCGACGATTTCGGCCGTCCGTGCCGCGTCCGCCTCGATCTGCCAGGCGCACATCGCGCGCATGACCTGAACCGTGATTTGCATGAGCGGCGGGATTCCCGGCGCACGCATGAGCGACTCCAGCCACTGCACGCATTCGCGGGCACGTGCCGTTTCGCCCAGCCAGGCAAAGTACATGAAAAGATGCACGCCCGCGACGAGCCGCAGCGGTGGTGCATCGTCCGCGCGCAGGATCGCTAGCGCGCGATCGCGCCACTGCGCGATCGCGGCATGTTGAGGCTGGCGTAGCGCGAGCGCGCTGAACATGCGCACCGCAACCTGGTTGTCCAGTTCCCCCGGAAGCGGGTCCGCGCCCGCGATGTCCGGCAGTGCCGCGATCCAGCGATCCAGTGACACGAATTCACTCGCCATATGCAGCGCCACGTCGACTACGCCGGTCCAGGCAAGTAGCGCTCCGGTGCGATCCGCGCGCGCGCGAAACAGGTCCACGGCGCGCTCGAGGCGTCTCTTCGCGTCCGCCGGATCGACCGGCAGGCGGCACTGCGCGAGCCAATAGAGTATCCACGGCTCCGCGTCGCGTCGCGCGTCCGGCATCCGCGCCACGGCGTCCTCGATTGTCCGGCTGCGTCCCGTTGCGAACAGCTCGGGCGCGAGTCGCCCGATGCACCCGATGAGATTCTCCCAGTCCCGCGCCTGTGCCCACAGCGCCAGCGCGCTTTCCGGTGCCGATCCGTCTTCGGCGGCGCGCGCAGCGCGCCGGAGGAGTTCCCCGGTCCCGGCCTCGCCGTAATGCCGGGCCACGCTCGCGCGCAGGAAGGCGCGAAAGAGCGGGTGGTACTGGTACGCAGCGCCGGCCTCCGTGCCGCCGTAGCGGTAGATGAAGTAATGCCGCCGTCGCAGTCCCGCGAGCACTTCGGGCGAGCGCGCATTGCCGGTGATCATCGCGGCCAGTCCCGCGGTGAACCGATCGAGGAGCGAGGTGGCAAGCAGTAGATCCCGTTCCTCGCGATCCGCGCGTGCAAGCAGTTCAGCGGCGAAATAATCGAACACCGGCGCACCGGCTGCGCGCCCGGCAGTCACGCCCTCCGCGGCTTGTCGCTCGAGCAAAAGGAGCAGACCGGCGGCCCAGCCCTCGCTCACCGCGTAGGCGTCGCGCAAGGCCGCCGGTGCGACGCGCCTGCGCGCGGCAATCGAACGCGCTTCCTGCGGGGTCAATCGGAGGGCATCGCCTCCGACCATCGCCAGCGCGCCCGAAGAACGCAGCCGCGCAAATTCCGGCGGCGGATCGTTGCGGCTGAGCACAAGCAGCGTCGCTCCCGCGGGCAGTTCGGTCGCGGCGACGGCGAGAATCCGCGCCAATTCGCCGGCCTCGGCCTCGTGAAAATCGTCCACCACCAGCCAGCGTGGGCGCAGCCGTGCAAAGAGAATGCGAAAGAAATTTCTCGCGAAAACGGCGAGATCCGCGCGACGTTCCGGGGTGAGGAGCGGCAGCCCGCGCCCACGCACCGCGCCGGCCAGGTAGAAGAAGAACGTCGCCGCGTCCGCATCGGACCCATCGGCCTGGTACCAGAGGGTGCGATCGCGCGCTCTGGCGACGTATGTCGCAGCGAGCATCGTCTTGCCGTAGCCCGCCGGCGCGGCAATCCAGATCACCGGCTTGCGCGCGGCGCGATCAAGCACCCGGTGGAGCCGCGGCCGGGACACCGAGCCTGCGGTGCCTGGGCGAACGAGTTTCGACGCGCCGGGAAGCCGCCTCGGACGGGCCTTCCCCGCCGCAGCCCTCGCGTTGCGCACACGGGCGCCGGCAGACGCGCGCCCGGGCATCGCCCTGGTTTGCCTTGCACGGACTGGCAAAAAAGACCCCCCCCCTTTTTTGCAGCCTCCATGCTAGCGCGCAAGCGCCTGCCGGGGACAGCATTCAGCGAAACCCGTTGCACAGACGGCATGCACCCCTGTCGCTCACCCTGCCGCTCGGGCGCGCCAACGCGGGGGGAGACTTCGTGTCTCGACCGCATGCATCGCGATCGAAAGGTATCCTAGAATCCGGGGTGAATCTGCGCAACGGCCCACGCCCCCCTCTCCCCACCCCATGCGCCTCGCACTCAAGATCGACGTCGACACCTACCGCGGCACGCGCGAGGGCGTGGCGCGCCTGGTTGAGACCCTCCAGCGCCACGGCGCGGGCGCGACCTTTCTCTTCAGCCTGGGCCCCGACAACACGGGTCGCGCGGTGCGGCGCGCCTTCCGGCGGGGTTTCATGGGCAAGGTGAAACGCACCTCCGTCGTCGAGCACTATGGAATCAAGACCCTCCT
>Ga0224495_10002714_pt1 | contig 11342 bp, 8 predicted proteins | sample SF_Jul11_sed_USG_FD_168128 | JGI IMG/M metagenome (GOLD analysis project Ga0224495, IMG submission 168128) | Sediment microbial communities from San Francisco Bay, California, United States - SF_Jul11_sed_USGS_4_1 | ecosystem: Environmental > Aquatic > Marine > Sediment | place: USA: California...
GAAGGATTCCCGGCGCTGGAAATCTGTGCTGCGGCGGGGATAGACCCGGCGGACCTGCAGAAATGGAACGCTCGATTCAAAATTGAGCACTACCACAATGTTCTTCGGGAGGTTGTGCGCAGAACGGGAAATGAAACGTTCTGGCTGAGAAAAATGGACCATGAACTTCTGGAAAGCAGCAACAGCCTTACCTGGCCCTACTATTTAAATGCACCATTTGTTCGGGAGGCAACGCGACGCTCTGATTACAACTTCCGCATGATGGATGATGTAATTTACCCCGGTCATATAGAACACGAGCATGAATATTTGATTCGCATCTCCAGCCGCGTTCCCGGATATCATATTATACCTGAGCAGATTGATTGGATATTATCGCAGTGGTATGGCAGCTTGCGGACTTTAGCAGGTCCGGCGCTGAAACTTCAGGAGGTTCGCCTGGTCGCCGCCGGCAAAACGCGAATTGCCGCTTATCGCCGGTTTTTTGGCGTAAATGTGTCTGAAGGCCACCCTCACAACGAACTGGTGTTCCCGCCGGAAACCCCGGAACTCCCCAACTGCAACCCGGACATTGAGCCGGGTCTGGACAGCCATCTGGAAAAATTGCTGGCGCGCCTGATTGATGTTTTGCCGGGGGAAATCCCATTCAGGGAATCAACCTACATCGCCATCCAGCGGCTAATGATTAACGGCCTGCCAACTTTGGAGACTGTTTCTGATCAATTGGGAATCGGTGCACGTACCCTGCAACGACGGTTGAAGGATGAGGGGATAACTTTTCATCAGTTGATTGATGACGCCCGGAAATACCTTGCCGAATATTACCTAAGCATGTCCAGTTTGCCTCTCTCCGACATCGGACTGCTGCTCGGATTTTCAGACCTCCCCACCATGAGCAAGGCCTTCAAAAAGTGGTATGGAGTCCCCCCAGGTGAGTTTCGTAAACATCTCCGCCAAAAGGACTCTCAACCTGCCGAAGGCTGACAGCAAGGTGCCATCACGCCCCGCCATGTTCTATTGTCCAGTATGGGAATTTCCCCGCCAACTCGTCTCTTCACCTCCATTGCTATCGGGTTGCTTTGGCTGGACAACTTCTCTGATTTTCCTCTTTTTTCCACCCCACTTCTATATTTTTTGTGTTGTCGTGATTTGACAATAGTTCTTCAAGATCAGCCTGTATGATGATCAACATATGGCGGGATGTGGGGCATTCCAGGAACTACAAATAAAAACTCTGAGATTGAAAGATATCCCAGAAATTCTGTTGGTTCGTGCTGTTGTTGTTTTAAGGCAAAACCAATTTACCATGTTGGAGAATCCTATGAAATGCAAGAGCATCGAGATGTCGCGAAAAAAACTTCTGATTTCCAGGGGATTGATTCTGATCGCCCTGCTGGCCGTGAGTGCCTGCGGAGGCAAAGCCAGCACGAGCAGCATCGGCAGCGCCCCGCCCCCCAGCCAGTCCGCGCCCACTCCTACGCCCACTCCAACCCCCACTCCTACGCCACCGCCCGACCCCTACCCGGTGCCCGCTGGGAACGCGCTGCATGTGGACGCCGCCACGGGCGCTGACACCAACACCGGGGGCGAGGCTGACCCCTTTGCCACCATTCAGGCGGCCATCACCGCGGCAGGGACCGGCCCCATGAATATTTTCGTGGCCGCGGGCACCTACACGGTGGACCCCACCGTCGGCCACATTCTGCTGGTGGAGGGCGTCTCCCTGTATGGCGGCTTCCCCGCCGGGAACTGGACGGTGCGTGACCCCAACGTGAACGTGACCACGATTCAGGAGACTGTGATGACCCCGGGAACGGGGGCGTATTACACCGGTCCCATTGAGTCCCCCGCGGGCATCACCAACGCCACGGTGGTGGACGGCTTCAACCTGCTGGGTTTCACCGGTGGCGCCGGCACTACCTATATGTCCGCCTTCATCGTGCGCGCTGGCAGCGCGCCGACCATCCGCAACAACACCATCACCAGCGGCTGCGGCACCAGCGGCACCAACGGAATCAGGGCCATCATGAACGGGGGCGGCTCCCCACTCATTGAGAACAACACCCTGTATGCCATCAACAGCGCCTCGACCTGCTCCGCCGGCAGCGTAGCCGGGTATATGGACGAGGCAACCTCCACCGGCAGTCCCACCTTGATCGGCAACACCATTGAGCCCCTGGGGCCCAACGCGCCGGTCAACCCGGCGAAACCCATCATGGGCATCGCCGTGCAAAGTGCTGCCGCCACGGTGATTCAAGGCAACACCCTTCTCTTGCGGGCCGTAACCAGCGCCGCAACGGGAATTTCCATCAAGAACATGGGACTCGTTGCCGGGCGCACGGACCTGATCGAGAACAACACCATCACCGTGGAGGCCAGCGCCCAGGCGCAATATGGAATTTCGGTGGATTACACCGGCGCCGCCGGCGCCAACGGCACACCCACCCTGCGCGGCAACACCGTCAGCATGGGGGGCACAACCTCCCTTGGCGCACTCATTAATGGCATTTATTTCACCATCGTGAATGGCCCCATGGTGGTGGATGCCAACACCATCACCACCGGCAATGCCGCTGGCAACAACCTGGGCCTCCATTTCGCGACAGTGACAGGCACGATCAGCGCCACCAACAATACGGTGACCACCGGCACCAGCGGTAGTTCGAACAATGGCATCCGGGTGAACACCTCCAACAATACCGTTGCCATCACGGACAACCGGGTCAGCGCGGGACCCTCAAGCGCAACCGTCAACGACTACGGCATCTATGTCCTCTCATCGACTGGCACTCTGACCCACCTGGCGCGGAACATCATCTCTGCCTCAACGGGCCTTTCCTCCGCTGGCCTGTATGTTGCCAGTACAACCAACACAGTCTCTGTCGAAAACAATGTCATTTATGGCGGGGACGGAGGTGCCTCCGGGAACAGCACCGGGATCAGGGTTGCCGAGCCTACAACCGGCACACTCACCACGCTGTCCCTGTACAACAACACCATCCATGGGGGCGGCAGCCCTCTCACCACCATCGGACTGGACATCGGCAACACCAACGGCTTTATCACCTCCCTGAACGCGGTGAACAACATCATCACCGGCGGGACGGGGCCCACCTCGTACTGCATCAACCTGGTCGGTACAGGCTTCACCACGGTGAGCAACAACAACCTCACCGGCTGCGCCACGGCGGCGTACTTTAACAACGGCGCTGCCGACACCACCATCATGACGGGCATGGGGAATATTTCCGTAGCCAACAACTTTGTCGGTGAGACCGGGACGGATGGCCTGATCAAAACCATGGCGGACAACAACTGGCGGCTCAGCGCCGGCTCCGATGCGCTGCTGCGCACGGGCGGCACGGACCTCTCCGCCAGCTTCACGGACGACCTCACGGGTGCGGCCCGCAGCGCGCCCTGGAGCATGGGCGCCTACGAGTTCTAGTCCCACCACTGTGTGCAGAAAGAGCCTGGGGACGGTAACGTCTCCGGGCTGGCCCCACTTATGGCTTCTCGCAGAGAATTTCCCAGACCGTGCGCCTGCTTTAGCCCATCTGCTCCCTTCCCATCTGCTCCGCTTCGGATCTCAGTGAGCGTGCGTCCATCCGCAGCCAGACAAAGCAGCCGGCGCCCACCAGGGTGACGGGCAGCCAATTGGCCATGGGGTACAGCCAATATCCGCAGGTATAAATTTTCCGGTTATCCGCAGGTATAAATTTTCCGGTGTCACAATACCCAGATGCGGGTCATTTTTGTGAATATTGGAGAAAATTGTCTTTTTATTCCCTATTGTATTGCGCATGAAACATCATCCCCAAGAAGAAATGAAGGCCTCCTTGGCGCAATTTGACAAGTTTTTCCATGAGTAAAGAATATTATATTTGCAAGGAATAAGACTCAGCCTTGCCCCCTTATGCCGGAAAAACAAAGGAAGGGCTCAATTCGGGGTGAATGGGCGCCCTATAAAAAACCTCTGACTGGAGAATGCCATGAAATTACCTGCATATCTGCTTGTTATGCTGTTGTTGATCAGCCTGATTGTGTTAGGGCTAGCGGGCTGTAAAGGCAAGTCAACACAAAGGAGCGTCGGAACGGCTCCGGTCGGAACGGCTCCGGTCGGACCGGCTCCGGTTGAACCGGCTCCGATTCCCCCAATTATTTTTGTTCACCCCGCAGGCAGCAATGCCAACACGGGGGACCAGGCCAATCCCTTTCTCACCATCCAGGCGGCGGTGCTTGAGGCCGGGGTGCGGGGCGGCAAGTGGGATGTCAAAGTGGCCGCGGGCAATTACACCACCGACTCCCTCAACGCGGACCCCACCCTGGGGCGCATTGTCCTCAGCGAGGGCATCTCCCTGCTGGGCGGGTATGACCCCGCCGACTGGAATGTGCGCGACCCGGCGGTACATGTTTCCGCCATCACGGAGATCAGCAGCGACACCGCAAATCCCAGCGGGCCTGTGAAGGTGGTGGATGGCGTCACCACCGCCACGCTGATCGAGGGCTTTACGATTCGCGGGAACGACACCACCACCTCGACTGCCTGGGGGGCCGCCATTACCCTGGACGGCACCCTCACGCCTACCAGTTCTCCGACCATTCGCAACAACATCCTCATTGCCGGCTGCGGTGCGAACACCGGCATTTCGTCCGCCATCTGGAACCAGGGTGGCTCGCCCATTGTCGAGGGCAACACCCTCTACGGCACGGACAATCCCGCCTGCTGGGCCACCAGAGTCTATGGCTATTATCAGGATGCGGGAGGATCTGCGATCGTGCGCAACAATCCCGACATCCGGCCCCTGGGTGTGTCTGGCGCCGCCCAGACCGGCTGCACCGGCTTATGCGAGGTGGCGGGGGTGTATTTTGCCCGGGGTGACCAACCCCTGGCGGAGGGGAACACCATCAATATCCCCACCGCGCCCAAGGAAGCACATGGCATCGCTTTTTTTAACGCAGGCGCGGTGCCCACCTATCACGGCACGGCGACCGGCAACACCATCACCCTGGGCACCTCCGTACTCACCCAGAAGGGAATCTACGCGAGTTTTGGTGCTGCGCCAAATAATAAAGGAACGGTGACCATCAACAACAACGTGATCACCATGGGCACGGGCACGGGGACACAAGCCAGCGCGTACGGCATCTTTGTGGCCGCCAACAACAGTCTGACCACCATTGAGAGCAACACGATCAAAACCACCACGCCCACCGCCGGAATCGTCCCGGTTCAATACTCTGGTATCTATTTCACCGCGTCGACAGGGGATGCCCTCATTCGTGGCAATGTGGTGAGGGTCGGCAATTCCACGGGTACCCTCTACGGCTCGGTCGGTTTGCATATACTAGCCTCCAACATGCCGTTGGCCACGATCAGCGACAACTTGTTCGTGGCGAATAGTCAATTGGGAGCCACTGGAGCTACCTGGGGAGTTCTTATCAATGGCGCCAAGGATTTAAACATTTTCAACAACAAAATTCATGGGGGGAGCGCACCCACCACCACCTATGGCGCGTACTTTGTCAACATCAGCGGAACCGCCAATTTCTATAACAACCTGGTCTATGGCGGCGTGGCCACGACCAACAGCTATGGCGTCTACTTCACCGCGGGAACAGTGACCGGTTCAATGGTGGTGCGCCTTTACAACAACACGGTGGATTCCGGAACGGGGGGAACGACCAACCGCGGGATTTACCTGAATGCGCCCTTCACCACGATGGAAATCGTCAATAACATCCTCAAGCTGAATGCGGGAACCACGGTTTGGGGCGTCCAAACAATGACGGCCGCCCTCAAGCCGCCCACGCGCATGGACAACAACAGCTTCTCCGGCGGCGGGGTGACCTCGATCTATTCAGAGGCCAATGCACCCCTTGCGGGGTCCTATTCCGTGGCCACAATGCCGGTGGGTTTCCTGAACAACGTGGCGGACGCCCCGGTTTTCGTCAGCCCGGGCGGCACGGATGGTTTGGTGAGCACCCCCGCGGACAACGACTGGCACCTGGGTGCCACGACGCCCGTGACGGTGACAGGCGGCGGGGCCACGCTGCCCGCGCCCTTTGATGTGGACATGGCGGGGGTGACCCGTACCGCGCCCTGGAGCATGGGCGCCTACGAGTTCTAGTCCCACCACTGTGTGCAGAAAGAGCCTGGGGACGGTAACGTCCCTGGGCTTGCCCCGCTTATGGCTTCTCGCAAATAATTTCCCACGCCGTGCGCCTGCTTTAACCCAACTCCTCCCGCCCCATCGGCTCCGCCTCGGCCCGCACGGCACGGGCATCCATCCGCAGCCAGACAAAGCAGCCGGCGCCCACCAGGGTGACGGGCAGCCAATTGGCCATGGGGTACAGCACGGAGGCGGTCCGGAGTTCACGGCAAACGCGGGGTTGTTTTGTATTCCGGCGGGGCGAGGGCAGACCGCCCTTTATGAAAGAATGCAGGTGGGAAGGTCACAAACCGTGGGCGGTCAAGTCTACCCCCTGGCTCCACCGCGGTGGGATGATGAAAGTGGCGCCGGAACCGCAAATTTGCAGCGTCACCAATAGGGGACATTAGCCTGAAGCGGTCACTTGCGGGGGCGCGCTCTCCGCGGAATATTTTTTCCGGAACTCCCGCGGTGACATTCCATGCCACTTTCTGAAGGCCTTTGTCAGTGCGGCATGGTCGGCAAAACCCAACAACAATCCGATATCCGCGATGTTCAGCGGGGAATAGCGCAGATAATACTCGGCCAGGCATCGGCGCGATTCGTCGATAAGGCCGGTAAAAGTGAGCTGCCGTTCCTGTAATCGCCGTTGCAGAGTTCGCCGGGTCATCCCCAGACGCCCGGAGATCTTATCCAGTGTGGGCAGGCCGTGGATCAACTCCTGCTGAATGGCGATGCAGGCAGATTCCCTGAACGGTTCCTGGGGGCGTTGTTCGATAAGGGGTTTGAGCAATTGCAGAATATAGCTATCCAGCCCAGGTTCAATGCTCTTCCGGCAATTGGGCAGATTAACGGTCTCCGGAGCGTAGACCAACTCGTCGTAGGGTTGACCCATCCGCACGGGCACTCCGTAAAACCGGCGATACGCTGTCTGCCGATGCACACTGGAGGTCACCAGGCGTACCTCCAGCAACTTCAGCACCGGCCCGGTGAATATCTCCAAGGTGCCATGCCACTGGGACAGGCCAAAATCCACCTGTTCGATGCTGTAATGATAATTCGGATCGCGTGAGGCCATGCGAACCTGGAATCCGTCCTCACTCTCAATTTGCGCCGGATATAATACGTCGTTCAGGAACCGGTAATGGTAGTCAGTACGTCGGATTGCCTCCCGGATGTTCGGAGCATTGAAATAGTACTGCCAGGGCAGGTTATTTGAGTTCAGATACTCCTGTTTGATGTGAAGAAGCCAGAACGTGGGATTTCCGGATATCCGGACGGTTTCTGCTAAAAGTCGCTGGTGTAGAGCGATATCGATGCGAAGGTTGAGGTCTGCCAGATCAGCAGGGTTCACCCCAGCGGCCATGCAGATGTCCTTCACGGGTAGTCCCTCGTCGGACGCGATCTTCATCGCATAGGCTGCCAGCACCATGGAACTGGTTGGTGCTTCGTTTTCAGGCATGGTCTCCCCTCCTTATCCAATCACAGCACTGCAGGCTGCATCAGGCGTGAAGGTGCACTATTCTTAATACGGGAAGTGGGAGAAAAACAAGCAAGGGAAAACAAACAGAAAGCGACCGGTCAGCCCGCCTTGAGCCGCCTGAAGCGATCGGTGCGGGCACGCATTCCCGGCGGCTACCCCTTCAAGGGGACGGCGCCTTACAGGAAGGGAGAAGGGACGCGGAGAGATCGAGGGGTGAGAGAACGCGAAGGTATTGGAAGGGCTATCCGGCCTTGAAAAAAAGCCGGATAGCAATGCACTCAGGGCAACTGCCCGTGCCGGTATTCGGAAGGCGATTTTCCGTACCACTTGCGAAAGGCGGCGGTAAAGGCACTGACTTCCACATAACCCAGCAGCAGCGAGACTTCGGTAATGTTTACCCCGGGCTGCCGCAAGTACTGGGCAGCCAGTTCGCGGCGGGTCTCCAAGACCAGGTTCGAGAAGGTGATCTCCATTTCGGCCAGTTTACGCTGCAGGGTCCTGTTGCTCATTCCCAGTGATTTGGCGATATCCTTCAGTTTTGGAGCGCCATGGTGAAGGCGTCTTTGAATGGTCTCGTAAACCACCTCCCTGAAGGGTTGATCCCTGCTTACCGCAGCCACCAAGGGCTTGATTATTTTCTCCAGAACCGAGTCCAGGTTTGGATCGACCTTCCTGAAACTGCATGGCAGATCAAGGGCCTCCCGCTCAAACACCAGTTCGTTGAACGGATGATTTGTGGTGACCGGGGCGCCAAAAAAATTTTCATAGGCCTTCCTACGGTTTTCATTTCCGATGGTCAGGCGGATGCATTTGGGTTTGTGGCCTTTCCCCATATACTCTTTGGTGGTCCCCCACCAACCCGAGAGCGCTATATCCACGTGGTATGGGCTCAACTGGGTATCGGGCCTCCGCGGTGTGATCCGCAGGGAGAATTCATCGCCGGCCACAGGGTAGTTCGGATAGGCAATATTGGACTGGATGATGTAGAACCACTCATGGCGCCTGTTGGCTTCGCGCAGGGAGGGTGCATTGTAATAGTAGTACCAGAGCGGATTTTCCAGGGACAACACCTGGGGACTTACCATCTTGATAAGCCAGTAGGTTTCATTGCCCGTGTGTCTCACCACCTCAGCGAGCAGGTTGTTGAGATTCTGATGGGGAATCCACGCCTTGCCGCTTTCCCACGGGTTTTCAATCTGTTCCGGGTGAACCCCGGAAGCCGCACAAAGCTCCGCAAAGGATAACCCAGAGCCTTCCCCCAATTTGACCGCCAACCCAAATACGAGGGGTGAAATTGTGGGTGACCTGGCTTGCATGCAACCTCGTGTCAACCTGCCTGGGCCCACATCTCCAGTGCGATAAGTAAATGCGGATCAGCCCAGGAAATGATGGCGGACAAACGCCTTCACCGACCCCTGCCCACGACCTCCAACCGAAACATTTCTTATCAAAAAAAACCTCTCACTACAAATGTCCTGGCCCTTATATATCATCTGTAAACCCAAGGGCTTGCCCCATCACAGCATCCCCCGGATTTTCCGGAAAAGGCCTTGGCACCTCAGGCAGAAAAAACCCCAGGTAAATCGCAGGTAAATCATTGACTGGATGTTGGGCAGGAAAGAGAGCCCATGTCCGGATTTGAACCGGAGACCTACGCATTACGAAGGATACCGGCCACACAAGGTTTACGTTTGATCTGTCGGGAGATTCGGGAAAATGTGTACATTTTTCTATCTGGGTCCTATCAAACATCGTTCTAAGCTACTGTTTTAAGATGACTATTAGAATTTGGCCGTAAAAAGGGAATTGCTAAGGGCTGATGATTCGGGCAGCATTGCCCGTAGAAATCAACCTTCGGCGGGGAGTCCTCCCATGACTATCGAGCAACTGCTGCAGGAAAAACGGGAAGAAATTTTACGGATTGCGGCCTCCCACGGTGCGAGGAACGTCCGCGTATTTGGCTCGGTGGCTCGAGGCGAGGCAGATGACCAGAGCGACATCGATTTTTTGGTGGAACTTGAACCCAGTCGGAGTCTGTTCGATCATGCCGCCCTTTTATTGGAACTTCAGGAGGTTCTGGGCCGCAAGGTGGATGTGGTCAGTGATCGGGGCATCAAGCCTCGAATACGCGACCGGGTCTTGAAGGAGGCCGTGCCCTTATGAGGGATGATCAGGAGCGGCTGCGAGATATCCTGGAAGCGATCGATAATATCGAATCCGAAGCCGACAAGGGGAAGAGTACTTTCGAGCAAGATCGGCTTGTTCAAAGCTGGATCATACGCCACCTGACAATTATCGGTGAGGCTGCCAGTAAAATCAGCCAACCGTTGCGGAATGCGGAGCAAGAAATTCCATGGTCATTGATGGTGGCCATGCGGAATATTCTCGTCCATGAATATTTCGGGGTTGATTTGAATGAGGTCTGGCAAGCGGTGGAGCGGGATTTACCCACACTCAAGGCCAGCATGATTAAGCTCCTCCAAAAGTTGGAATGAGTTTCCCGGATGGGTGAAATTTCCTGGTCCCCACCTGAATTCCAAGTACCATCCAGTTCCTTCCCACACCCCGACAAGTTAAGAATTTGGCCTTTGACCCGACCTCGGTTATTGTGCCACCGGATAAGTTAGACCCACGGGCAAATGACCCCCTGGAAAGGGTGACAAAGCCACAGTAATTAGAGCCGGTGGATAGTACTCCAAGGTGCTCTGCGGCCCAACGAGGTTGAATTCCAGCCGCTGAATACCAGAGCTTGAGGGGCTATTGTTTTTGAACAGACAATCGGTCAACAAAGTCACCGCCGGGTAGTCTTTTTAACTTGGGCCATAGCTGAATCAGGTCCAAATTCTTTGCCAGCACCCAAATAGACGGGAAAGACTCTTTCCAATTTTCCACCATTGCGGCTAGGGCTTCACCAGCGTGGTCATGGTGAAGGTTGTCGCGGATCAACAGGTGGGGAGTCACCACTTGGCCAGCCTCGTCCAGGTACCTTTTCCCTGCCTTGTCCTTAACTCGGGCTGCAAAGACTTCCTCTACTTTGGCTTGGTTTGCAATCATCTGTTCCCCGCCCACCAACTCCAAACCACGCTGCTGTTTGGGCATCTCGCGGATTTTCTTATAATCGACGCCCCGGCTCCTCCCCGGCAAGTATGCCTCCGTGGCCTCGAAGGTCAAAACAGAACCCCCAGCCTCGCGCAATTGGAAGTCGGGCCGTCGATCTCCCTCGGGTATTAATAGCACTTGAACGCCGGGGTGTTGCCGTCCATAGGTTATTCCCACATCTGCCGCTGTCACAGCGTCCCGAAGGGGTTGAAGCCCGGAGCCAATAAGGATCTCGAACTCCCCAGACTTTGCCTCCAGGCCATCAATCACTTCGTTGCATAGGTCGCGAACCTCAGCAGGATTCCGCCATTGGTGAAAAATAGAGTAGTCAGGTTTGGGTCGAATGACCATGACAATTCTTCCGTCCGTTTGCTCTCAACTTGAGGAAACAATTTGGCGAGTATGTGGTGAAAAATCCGCCTGAGTGAGAGGCTTTCGGTTCTCATCGTACTCCAGTCACCTTGAGTTTTCCCACTTTTCAAAGGACCATTTCGGGATTTGGAATTTCCCCAATACAAAAAAGGGATTCCCGCAGGAATATTACCGCGGAAATCCCTAATCACTTCAAGAGCCCATGTCCGGATTTGAACCGGAGACCTACGCATTACGAA
>Ga0224495_10002716_pt1 | contig 11339 bp, 11 predicted proteins | sample SF_Jul11_sed_USG_FD_168128 | JGI IMG/M metagenome (GOLD analysis project Ga0224495, IMG submission 168128) | Sediment microbial communities from San Francisco Bay, California, United States - SF_Jul11_sed_USGS_4_1 | ecosystem: Environmental > Aquatic > Marine > Sediment | place: USA: California...
CCCGTAACCAATACTAATATCGGCAGGATTGAGAACCTCTCCGGCAGGGGCCGGAAGCATGACATTGGTAAAAAACCCCTTTTTCACCTATCACGCCGACGATAACTATAGCAAAATGACTTTTCAATTTCAATCTATTTTTTCCCCAATTTTCTAATTCGCAATATAATTCGGCAGGCTTTGAAACCGGGGGGAATATCCAGGGCGATTCTCGCGGCGAAGTTACGGTTCACGTCTGAATTAAATGGCATTTCATGGCAACCTGGGAGTTGTTCTCCCATACCTTGTGGAAAATGAGTTAAAATTGGGAACATACAGTTAGTCTTGTCCGCCGGAGAAGAAGTTATGACACCGCAACCGCCCATCATCCATAGCCCCGCCGCAACTGGAAGCCAGAGGTGAAACCAGTCGGCCTGACCACCACCATTCCCTCGGAAATTCTTTTTGCCGCGGGGATCACCCCGGTGGACCTGAATAATCTCTTTATCACGGACGCCAAAAGAACCGAGTTTATCGAGGAGGCGGAGGTGACCGGTTTCCCCAGAACCACCTGCGCCTGGATCAAGGGAATCTACTCTGCATGCCTGCATGGCAATATCACCAAGGTGGTGGCGGTGACCCAGGGTGATTGCTCCAACACCCATGTGCTGATGGAAATTTACAGGATGCGGGGGGTGGAGACCATTCCATTCAACTTTCCTTTTGGCCGCGACCGTGAAAGCATGGTCCGCTCGCTGCAGCTGCTGGCGGAGGCCCTGGGGGCGGACCTGGAGCGCGCTGAAGAATGGCGGCTGCGGCTCAACAAAATCCGCAGAAAGCTGGATATGGTGGACCTGCTGACATGGAAAGAAGGAAAAGTCACCGGGGCGGAAAACCATCTTTTTCTGGTAAGTTCCTCCGATTTTGAGGGTGATCCGGACCGGTTCGAGGAAAAGGTGGATCGCTTCATCGGCGAGGCTGAGAACAGAACGCCGTCGCAAACCGCCGTCAGGCTTGGGTTGATCGGCATTCCCCCCATAACCGAGGGTCTGTTCGAGTATATTGAGTCGTCCGGCGCCAGATGCGTTTATAACGAGGTGGCCCGCCAGTTCACCATGCCTTTCGGAGGGGAGAGCCTCGTGGATCAGTATCTTAGATATACCTATCCATACGATATTGGCCCAAGGATCGATGATATCCGCGCCGAGATCCAGCGCCGGAATATTCATGGGATTGTCCACTATGTGCAGTCCTTCTGCCACCGGCAGATGGAGGACCTGATATTCCGGGAAAAGCTGGATACACCGATCCTCACCATCGAGGCGGACGCGCCAAGAGTCATCGACGCCAGAACCAAAATCCGGCTGGAGGCTTTCATCAAGATGATCCGGCAACGCAAAGGCGCGGAGATATGAGCCAGACAATGACCCTGGGGGTGGACGCGGGCAGCCGGGATGTGAAGCTGGCCATCGGGCGCGGGGGAGAAATAATCTTTTCCGCGGTGGTGGATACCGTGCGGTTCTATTTGACCTGCCGCAACGGTGGCAAGGAGCTTCTCCTGAACCGCCTGCCGCAGATGGAGAGCGCCCCCGATTACTCAAGGATAGTGGCCACAGGGTATGGGCGCAACAACATCGCCCTCACGGGGGGAGAGGTGATACCGGAGATAATGGCCCATGCCACCGGCGCCGTGGCCCAAACAGGGCTGGGGAACTTCACCCTGGTGGACCTGGGCGGCCAGGACACCAAAGTGATTCAGGTTATCAACGCCGAGGTGGATGACTTTGTAATGAACGACAAGTGCGCCGCCGGGAGCGGCCGATATCTGGAAAATATCGCCGCAGCGTTAGGGACATCCCTGGACAAGCTTGGGGAATGTTGGGAAAATCCTGTCCGGCTATCCAACACATGCGCCATATTCGGCGAGTCGGAGGTGGTGGGGCTGATAAGCGATGGCGCCCCGGTGGAGAGCATTCTGGCGGGCGCCAATTTTTCCGTGGTGGCCAGGCTGAAACCGATGATCATGCGATACCGGCCGAAGGTCATCGTGGCCACCGGCGGTGTGGCCAGGAACCAGGCTATCCGCCGGCTGCTGGAACAGGAGACCGGGGTGGAGGTGATTCAACCGAAAGAGCCGCAGCTAAACGGCGCAATCGGGTGCGTGGCGTCTTAGCCAGGCGCTTCCTTCCTATCCGCAGATTCATTATTCCTAAACACCGCCCTCTACGGCGTCAGGCTGTTTGTAATAGTATTACTCAATGGCCATGTTAATTGTTGCAATATCTTTCCTATTCTCCTACCTTATTGTAGGGGGAACTTTCCGCTATTTAAAATGGAGGAAACTGTGGCCACTACTCAAGATGATCTTCTGTCCGTCGCGTTTACTCCCGAGGAAACAAGCTCCCACGAACTGACTAGAATATTCAACCTGCAGAAAGAAGCTTTCCGCAAAAATCCTTTTCCATCTTTGAGTGAGCGCAGAGCCAATTTGGACGCGCTTTTCGCCCTGGTAAAGGATAACCAGGCGGCTTTCATCGAGGCCATAAACCAGGATTTCGGTTGCCGCTCGGCTTATGAAACCAAAATCTCCGAGATCAACCTGACCCTGGAGGATATCCGCTATATCCGCAGAAAACTGAGCGGCTGGATGAGGGCCTCCGAACGGCTGGCCCCCATCTGGTTTCTGCCCGCGCGGGCGCAGGTCATACGCCAACCACTTGGTGTGATCGGGATGATAGGGCCATGGAATTTCCCGATGATGCTGGCGTTGATGCCCCTTTCCGCCGCGCTGGCCGCGGGAAACAGGGTGATGCTGAAGATGAGCGAGTTCACCCCCGCCACGGACGCTCTGGTCTCCCGGCTGATAAAGTCCGCCTTTTCCGAAGATCAAGTGGCGGTGGTGAGCGGCGGGCCGGAAACAGCCCGCGCCATGACCCATATGCCGTTTGACAAGCTGATGTACACCGGCTCGCCAGCCAGGGCCACAGAGGTGCTGCATGCTACGGCGGAGAATTTGACGCCTGTCCTTCTGGAGCTTGGCGGTAAGAATCCGGCCATAGTCCACAGGGATTTTCCATTGGCAAAGGCCGTCGAGCGCATAATGTCCGACAAGCTGTTCAACGCAGGCCAGTCCTGCATCTCCATCGACTACGCCTTTGTGCCGGAGGATATGGTGGAAGATTTCTTGAAGGCCGCCAAGGCTGACGCCCTGGCCAAATACCCCACCATGGTCGCCAATCCGGACTACACCTCCATTATTAACGACCGGCACTACCGGCGTGTAATGGGCTATATCGAGGACGCGCGGGCCAAGGGCGCGCAAATAGTGGAGGTCATCCCCGATGGCGATGAGTTCGGCGCATCCAGCCGAAAGATACCCCCGACCTTTATCCTTGGCGCGGATGACTCAATGATAATCTGCCAGGAGGAGATATTCGGCCCTGCCTTGGTGATCAAGCCATACAGGGAGTTGGAGGAAGCCATAGAATATGTGAACGCCCGTCCAAGGCCCCTGGCGCTTTATTATTTCGATCATAATTCGGGCCGCGCGCAGGATGTTCTGCGGCGCACAGTCAGCGGAACCGCCGCGGTAAATGACGCGGTGTGGCAGTTCTGCGTGCATGAGCTTCCTTTCGGAGGCGTGGGACACAGCGGAATGGGCAGTTACCACGGGGAGCATGGATTCAACGCGTTTTCTCATCATAAAGGTGTGTTCTATCAGACAGAGCTGAACCAGCTTTGGACGGTCAAGCCGCCCTACAGCAAGATTACAGATTTCATGTTGAAGCTGATGATCCGCTGACAGTAGGAAGGACCGCGCTTTACTAACCTCCGGCAGTAGGCGGAAGCTGTTTTCTTGCGGAGCATTTAGCCAAAAGAGAATGGCGCCTGTGGATAGTAGCTGGGCGCCAAGGAGGGACAGATGGAAACAATATTGATGATCCATGGGATGTGGCATGGCCCATGGTGTTTCGAGAAGTACATAGCTTATTTCCAGCAGCGCGGTTATAAATGCCTGGCGCCCGTGTTGCGCCATCATGATGTGGCGCCATCAGCCCCGCCGCCTCCTGAGGCGGGAACTGTGGGCCTGCAGGATTACGCCGATGATCTGGAGAAGATAATTCGCGGCCTGCCGGAGCCGCCCATCATCCTGGGACATTCCATGGGCGCCCTCCTGGCCCAGATTCTGGCCGCCAGAGGATTGGGCAAGGCCATTGTGGCCCTCGCCACGGCCCAGCCCGCGGGCCAATATTTCTCTCCATGGACCCAGATCAAATCATTTTCCGAACCCATGACTACGTGGGGATTCTGGCGAAAGCCGTTCAAACCCTCCTTCAGCAAGGCGGTATACTCCATGTTGAGCAATATGCCTGAGGAGGAACGGGAGCGGCATTATGGCAGGCTTGTTCACGAATCCGGCCGGGCTTTCGCCCAGATTGCGTTCTGGAGCTTCGACTCTTCCCGGGGATCATGGGTGGACGAGACGAAAATCACCCAGCCCATGCTCCTGATCGGAGCGGGGCAAGACAGGATAACCCCAGTGTCCAGCGTGCGCAAGGTGGCAGCCAAATACGCCAAAGTGGCCGAGTACCATGAGTTTCCGGAGATGGCCCACATCGTCCTGAGCGAACCCGGGTGGGAGGGCGTGGCCGGCTACGTCCATGACTGGCTAAAGCGGAAGGGATTGTGACCCGGCGCCCGGGCTTGCCGCCCAGCGTCAAACCGATAGCTGCGAATCGTTCTATAATGCAATAGGCTTTTCAATCTTTGGCGGGGAGCGTAGATGGGCACGATATTCATGATTCATGGGATGTGGGGCGGGGCCTGGTGCTTCGAGAAGTACATCCCGTTTTTCGAGGCCAAGGGTTACAAATGCATGGCGGTGGACCTGCTCCATCACGACGTGGACCCAAAGGCTCCACCTCCGCCCCAGCTGGGGACCACCAGCCTGGTGGATTATGTGGATCATATGGAGGCGCAGATTAAAAAACTTCCCAACCCTCCGATCATCATGGGCCATTCCATGGGTGGCCTGCTGGCCCAGATGCTGGCGGCGCGGGGGCTTGGCAAAGCGGTCATCCTGCTCACCCCCGCATCTCCGGCAGGGATACTTGCCCTTCGCTTGACGGTTATAAAGACTTTCTGGGACGCGATCACCACCTGGGCGTATTGGCGCAAGCCCTTTCTGCTGAGTTTCGACAAGCTGGTTTATTCTGTGATGAACAACACCCCCCAGGAGGAAGCCAGGCTTTATTACGACAGGATGGTTTACGAATCCGGCAGGGCCATTTTCGAAATCGGATCGTGGCTGGTGGACCTGCGCCGGGGTTCGGCGGTGGACGAGACGAGGGTTACAGCGCCCATGCTGGTGGTCGCCGGCTCGCTGGACAGGATCACCCCGGCCAAAGTAGTGCGCCAGGTGGCGGCCAAATACGCCCATGTGAGCGAGTATCGCGAATTCCCCCACAACGCCCACAACGTGCTGGCAGAGCCAGGATGGGAGGCGGTGGCGGAGCATGCATATGAATGGCTGAAGAGAAAAGGATTCTGATTCTCGGCGGATATTATCAATATAAAAGGTATTGATAATTATTATTGTGAGACTGTAACCTGTAGCCTTGAAACTTAAATTAAGCGGGAGTGAAAGATTATGAGACCAGCAAGGCTTCTGGCGGCTGTCATGGTGATTCTTTTCGCGGCCTGGATTTCAGGCTGCGCGGGCACCGGAAAGTTCTACAAGCTTCAGCTTCGCGCCGGGGATATCCTAACGGGCACGCTGGAGTCCGATATTCAGATGAAGACCAGCAGAGGCGCCAAGCTGGATCTGCCCGCCAACAGCATTGAGTGGATAGAGATCGGCCGGGGCGGCTCCGCCGAGGTCAAGTTGCGCGATGGAAACGAATTCGAGGGGACAGTGCTCAACGAAACCCTGAAAATCAAGCTGACCGCCACCGGTAGGGTGGAGGAGATAAAGCTCAGTTTGATAGAGAGTTTCGAAAGAGATTAAATCCGCTAGCGCCAGGTTTTTATCCCAACGCGAAATTCTGGTTGCTAATAATTGGCCAATAGTGCCAAAATTAGCGTTTTCCGTGGTGGGCGTAGCTCAGTTGGTAGAGCACTGGATTGTGGCTCCAGATGTCGCGGGTTCAAGCCCCGTCGCTCACCCCATTTTTTTCTCGCGGCCAGGGCTGCACTGCAGCCGATGCGCACTGGCCCCAAGTCAGCTTTCGGCTTTTCGCGGCGCCTCCCCAGCTTGCTATATCAAATTTACATCAGCCACCTTCGACCCATGGCTTTCGAGCTGATGGAAGCGCCGCCGATTCACTGCGGGAAAATGCCGCGCCCCCACATCCCGATGCATTTTATTTTCTCCCCATTATGGCTTGATTTTGTTAAAATGTGGGGTTTATAGCAATCCATCAGTGGGAAGGTAAAAAGTGCTGACAACCGTTTTCATAGTTTTACACATAATCGCGGCCGTTACCCTGGTCACGGTGATCCTTTTCTTCCAGCAGGGCAAAGGCGCCCAGATCGGCTCCTCTTTCGGCGGCTCCAGCCAGACGCTGTTCGGCTCCAGGGGCCCTGCCGGCGCCATGGCCAAGGTTACCACCGCCGCCGCCATTATGTTCATGTTGACATCTATCACCCTTTCGATTATGTCCAAAGGGGCTAAAAATCAATCGATTATCACCGAAGCGGACGCTCCCATGACCTTGCCGGTGAGCCTGCCGGGCGCAAAGACCCCGGCCCCCGAGGCGCCTGCGGCCCCGATGGAGGCTACCGCCCCCGTGGCGCCTGGCGATCCTGACGTGCCCCCTGCCGCCACGCCGGTGGAGCCTGCCGCCCCGGTGGGCCCAGTGGACGCCGCCCCGGCCAGTGACAGCGCGCCCGCGGGCCAATAACCGGCCATGCGTCGGCCAGCCGGGCTAGCCGCCTTACTGATCATAGCCGGGCTTTCTCCCCTGGCGTGCCAGGAGAAAAAGCCCGCGCCTGTGTCCAGCCCGGCGCAAATCGCCGCCGCCAAAGTCGAGGCCAACAGGGCGCCAACTCCCCAGGACCGCGGCGATGTATATATATACGGTTCTATAGGCGACGCCTCCAACCTTCTGCCATACCTGGCGGGAGACTCCACCTCGCTGGACATTTCGGGGATGGTTTTCTCTGGCCTGATGACTGTGGATAAAAACCAGGACCTGATCCCGGACCTGGCGGAGAGCTGGGATATATCAGAAGATCAGCGGACCATTGTTTTCCATCTGCGTCATGGCGTCAAATGGCATGATGGCCAACCTTGGACCAGCGCCGACCTCGTTTACCAATACGAAATGATGGTCCATCCCGATGTCCCCTCGGCTTATAAGGAGACATTTCTTCAGATCGAAAAAGTCACCAACCCGGATAACCATACTTTCACCGTAACTTTCAAGGAGCCATACTCGCCCGGCCTGGTGGACCTGATGGGGCTCGGCGGCCTGCCCAGGCACCTGTTGAAAGATGTGAAGCCGGAGAATCTGATAAAGTCCCCCCTGGCCCGCAAGCCTGTGGGGAATGGGCCATGGAAGTTTGTTAGCTGGGAGACCCAGCAGGCGATCACCCTGGAGGCCAATCCGGATCACTACACATGGCCATATTTTGCCCGCACCGTGATGAGGATTATCCCAGATCCGGCTGTCGAGTTTCTGGAGCTGAAGGCTGGCAAGATCGACTCCATGGACCTGGGTCCGGTGCAATATCTTCGTCAGACCGATACCCAGTATTTTAAGGATAATTTCGCCAAATACCGGTATATGTCCAGGGGATACGTATATATGGGCTATAACCTGAAAAAGCCGATCTGGGCGGACCGGCGGGTGCGTCAGGCCATGACCTATGCCATCAACAAGCAGGAGATCATAGACGCCGCCGTAATGGGAATGGGAGTGCCGGCCACGGGCCCGATTAAATATGGCACCTGGGCGTATAAGAAGGATGTGAAGCAATATCCTTACGACCCGGAGCTGGCGAAAAAGCTTCTGGCCGAGGCCGGCTGGAAGGATAGCAACGGCGACGGCGTGCTGGACAAAGACGGGCAGGCTTTCGACTTTGAAATCATCACCAACCAGGGCAACGACGTGCGCAAGAACAGCGCTCTGATCATCCAGCAGAACCTGAAGAAGATCGGCGTCAAAGCCAGGCTCCGGGTTATCGAGTGGTCCTCGTTTATAAACAATTTCATCAACAAACGCGCCTTCGACGCGGTGATCCTGGGCTGGGGATTGGGTATAGATCCGAATCCATACGAAATATGGCACTCCTCCAAGACCGGTGAGCATGAGTTCAACTTTATAACCTTCTCAAACCCCGAGGTGGACGAGCTGCTGGAGAAGGGGCGCCGCGAATTCGACAGGGAGAAGAGGAAGCAGTATTACCACAGGTTCCAGGATATCCTGGCCGAGGAGCAGCCATACACCTTCCTGTATGTGCCGGACGCGCTACCAATAATCGCAAAAAGAATAAGAGGCGTCGATCCAGGCCCCGCCGGGATCTCCTACAACTTCAACGAATGGTGGGTGCCGGCCAAGGAATGGCTGCGCGGCCCCGTCATCGCCCAGTAGCTCCCATTCCAGCCACGAAGGATTTCATCCTCCTTCTTCTCTCCAGTTGGGCGGATTTGCGCCCCACAAAATCATCCAGGACGCTAAGCAACGGGAGGGCAATGGCCGAAAAGAGAAGGTTCGAGATCAGCTGGTCCGCCAGGGAGCCCAACACCGCAGGCCCAACATCCACAGACATCACCATTCTTGTCATCAAAGCCTGGATCAGCGTATCGGCGGCGGTGGCCAGGCTTACCAGAATAAGCTTTACCCCAAACTCGCCGCTGATATAGCCCTCCCGAAGGGCGCCGGCGGTAAATCCGGCCAGCCCCCATGCCAGCGTTCCCTGGCCCACCGCGCCGCAAAGGAGCAGGTCCCTCATAAAGCCCATGGCGGCCCCAAACAGGAGCCCTCTTTCCCTGCCCCAGTCCAACGAACAATGGAGCGTCAATATCAAGCCTATGTCCGGGCGCGCCAGCGACACCGGCAGAATGGTAAAAGGCGCCGGCTGAAGCAGAAAACAGAGAAACACCAAAACCAGGTACTGGGTTAATTTCATTCCTGATTCTCCCTTTCCAAGTTCAGTGGAAGAAATTCCTTCATTACCATTACTTCCTCCAACCGATCCAGGCTGGCCAGGGGGGTAATTCTGGCCGTGACGAATAGATCCTCTTTCTCGCGGGTAATTTCTGCCAGCAGGCCGATAACCAGCCCCTTGGGATATATCCCCCCCAGGCCGGAGGATACCACCATCTCTCCCTCCTTGGCCCCGGAATCCACCCTAAGATAGCGCGCCGTAAGCATCTGGCTGTTTGCGCCGGCGGCCACCATTCCATCCCGGCTTTCCTGAGCCAGTGCGTCCACCGCCGAACGCACGTCGGTGATCAGCATGACCTTGGCGGCGTTGCGGGAGACTCTGATAATCCTTCCCACCAGCCCCTGATGGGTTAGCACCGGCATCTTTTCCTTAATACCGTCAGACGCGCCTTTATCTATGGTGATAAGCCGGGCAAATCCGGAAGAATCCCTGCCGATCACCCTGGCCAGCGTCAGGCCACCCATCTGATGATGAGCGGCGTTGAAGAGCTGCTCCATGCGTCCATATTCCAGGAGCTTTTCGGAGAGCATATGGTTTTCCATGGTCATCTGCTTCAATCTCTGGCGCAGCAGTTCGTTCTCCTGCCTCACCTTGAAAAGCAGAATATAGCCATCCCATGCGTCGAAGACCTTGTCCGCGCCCCAATTCAAGACTTTCTGGAATGGCGCCAGCGCCGCCAGAGCGCCGCGTTCGAGGGGAGTAAGATGGTTTTTCTGCCTGGCGCTGAGGGCGAAAATGGAGAAGGAAAAAATGCAAAGCGCCGCCAGCAGCGAGATGTTTCTGTGCCTGTCAAAAAAACCTGTCATGCCGCGGTCTTTAAAATGAAGCTGGGCCATTTCAGCCCCGGGCCAATGGCGCGCCCTCCTAAATGGTGACGCTTCTTAATAGATTTGCGTTTTCCAGGGCAATCCCCGCGCCGCGCACCACCGCAGTCAGCGGATCATCGGCCAGAATAATCGGCAGGCTTGTCTCCTCCCTCAAGAGGCTGTCCAGCCCCTGCAACAGCGCCCCGCCACCGGCCAGGATGATGCCCTTGTCCACGATATCGGCCGCCAGCTCCGGCGGGGTGCGCTCCAGGGCGGTTCTCACCGCCTCCACCACCGCGCTGATCGGCTCGGCCAGGGCCTCGCGCACCTCGGAATCGGTAATGGTGAGCGTTTTGGGTATTCCGCTCATCAGGTCACGCCCCTTGATTTCCATGATCTGCTCCTTCTCCAGGGGATACGCCGAACCAATGTGGATTTTCACCTCTTCGGCAGTCCGCTCTCCGATGAGCAGGTTGTATTTGCGCTTAACATAGCTGACTATGGCTTCGTCCATTTCGTCTCCGGCCACGCGCACCGACCGGGAGTAGACGATGCCCGACAGGGAGATCACCGCCACTTCCGTGGTGCCTCCGCCGATATCGATGATCATGTTTCCCGTGGCTTCGGAGATGGGAAGACCCACGCCGATGGCGGCGGCCATGGGCTCCTCGATAAGGTAAACCTCGCGGGCGTCGGCGTTCATGGCAGCGTCTCGCACAGCCCGTTTCTCCACCTGGGTGATGCCGGAAGGAACGGCGATGAGCACCCTGGAGCGGACCATTCTTTTTCTGTTGTGCACCTTGTGGATGAAGTAGCGGATCATCGCTTCGCAAACTTCGAAGTTGGCGATGACGCCATCTTTCATGGGCCGGGTGGCGATGATGCTGCCGGGAGTCTTGCCCAACATCTTCTTGGCCTCGCTCCCCACCGCCAGCACTTCCTTACTCTCGGAGTGGATAGCCACCACCGAAGGCTCGCGTAACACGATCTCCCCTTTCAGCGACACCAGGGTATTGGCCGTGCCAAGGTCAATGGCAAGGTCGGAGGAGAAGAGGCCCCACAAAGAGTCGAAAACCATTTTGGCTCCTAATATAAATAAACCACAACCAGTAAGGCGTGGGAATAACAGTCATCCAGGCGTCATCGACCATGCGAATCGCCTGGGCTTTTGACGCAATTGTACAAGTTATACCAATCACCCTATTTTTACAATCGTTTTTGGAAAAATAGGGCCTTTGTCTCCTGTTTTGACAGCCTACAGGCATGGTATTATAATAAAATCGCCCTCTAATTTAAATCTTGGTGTGGTTAATATATTCTTTCCATGGAACAAAATAAAATTCTCATCGCATCCGATCATGGCGCCTTTGAACTGAAGGAAAA
>Ga0224495_10002717_pt1 | contig 11338 bp, 8 predicted proteins | sample SF_Jul11_sed_USG_FD_168128 | JGI IMG/M metagenome (GOLD analysis project Ga0224495, IMG submission 168128) | Sediment microbial communities from San Francisco Bay, California, United States - SF_Jul11_sed_USGS_4_1 | ecosystem: Environmental > Aquatic > Marine > Sediment | place: USA: California...
TCGTGCTGGGCCCGGCGGAATTCGAGAAGGACGCCGACTACAAGGAATTCGTACGCTCGGCGGCGTTCCGGCGCTGGAAGAGGAAAGGGTGACCGGGAGATTGGCGCAGCCTGCCCCGCGCCGGCATCCGCTCTATGGCGGCGTGGTCTCCGAGCCCCAGGGCGAAGTCCTGAGGGAGGCCGATGCGCTGCTCCTCGTCGAATCGGTCGGGCACTGGCATCCGCCCTCGGCGCAACCCAACCCCGCGGCGAAGATCCTCGTCCTCGGCGAGGATCCCCTGCAGGTGAACCTGCCCTATTGGGGCTATCGCGCCGGGCGCGGCGGCGCGCACGCAGCGCTTCGCGGGCACCTCGATCGCGCCGCGGCCCGACTATGCGCTGCTCGCGCGCGCCTACGGCGGCTGGGGCGAGCGGGTGGAGCGTCCCGCCGAACTGCGCGGGACGATCGAGCGGGGTTTGCGTGCCGTGGCGGGCGGGCAGCTCGCCCTCGTGGATATCGTCCTGCCCGCGGTGAATCTGGCGGGCGCGCAAAGCGGCTAGGCCGCGAACCGCGCGTGCACCCGTCCTCTCCAGCGCTCGCAGGTGGGCGAGGAGGTTCTGGGCGAGTGTCCGCGCTCAGCCTTGGTCGGATCGAGGCTCGTTCCGCAGGCGCGCAAGCAGCGCCCGGGGACTGCCGCGGCAGTCGAAGCACAGATCGAGGTGCGAGACGTCCATGCCCTCCTTGGCGAGCAGCCTCTTCACGCGCCGGAGTCGCCCGGCGGGCGCGATCTCGGCGCCGCACGCGCGGCAGCGCGCCATTTCCTTGCGCCCTGCCTCGGCGAGCGCCGCGCGCCGAGGGTCGATGACCTCCCACAGTGCATCGGGAATTTCGCCGGCGTCGTGGATGAGCGCCGCCTGGAGCGCGCGTGCCAGGTGCAGATAGACCGCAGAGGATCCCCTTTCCCGAACGGCGTTCTCAAGTTGCCGCACGAAGAGCGGTACCCAGGACAGCAAGAACGCCCTGAGGAAAGCTCGGGGTTCCTCCTCGCGCTGGGCGCTGGCCGGAGCGGCGGCCCGCGCGTAGAGGCAGCCGAGCGCCTCGAGCAGGAGCGAGAGATGGTCCGGCGTGTCGCGAAATGCTTCCGCGCGCTCGATTCCGTGCGTGGCGAGGACGCGCTCGATGCGGTCCACGCTGCGTCCCATCACCGCGCCGTCGAGATAGAGCGCGGCGTTGAGCGGTACCTCCCGCGGCGGCTGGATAAACAGCCCGCTGTAGATCTGGAGCAGAGCGAGGGCGTCGGGAACTTGCGCGAGGGCGTGCGCGAGCGCAAGCGCATGGGCCGTGATCGGATGGCCCGCCTCGGCTGCCGTGATCGCCAGATCATCGGGTAGCAGGTCGCGCAGCGCGCGAAACGTCGCATCCTCCGAGGGCGGCAGGAAGGCGCGCGCAAAGCCGAGGTACAGCTCCGCGCGTGCCTGGAGCGGGACGGGAGCGGTCGATCCGTCGACCGCGCATCCGTCGACCGATGCACGAGCGGCGGCTGTAGCCCCGGCGAGGCTCATGGTCGCCGCGCCTCAGCCGGCCTTCGGCTCGGCGCCCAGATCGAGCGCTTTTTCGCCGAACGCGTAGAGCGCCAGTGCCAACGAGATGGCGGCGAGCGCGATCATCCATTCGGTGAGCGACGGGACATACTCGATGAGCCCGGGCACCCACGTGCCCTTGAACAACGGAACGACCTGGCCGCCGATCACGAACTCGTAGCGGCCGATCGCGATCGCGGCCAGTACGAGGACGCTCGCCACCGTTTGCGGTCGCGCCGCTTCCCGCATGCCGGGCGACATGAGAATGTAGAAGGCCACGATCAGCGCCGCCGCTTCGATCCAGAACCAGGGCGAGCGGACCATCCAGTGGAAAGCCTCGAGGCCGTCGGCGTTGCTCCAGAGGCCGGTGATCGTGCGAAAGGCGACAAACAGGATCACCAGCCCCAGAGCGAAGGCGAATACCCTGGGCAGCGCCCCGGCGAGCAGCGCCGCGATCCGCGCGGGCATGTTTTGCGTCGAGAACCCGTACGCGAGGTGGGTGATGAAGACGGCGAGCGCGAGGCCCGAGAGGAAGGCGGTGGCGAGGAAGTAGATCGGCATCAGGCCGTCGTACCAGAAGGGTCGCATCGCCATCATGCCAAAGACGAGGCCGAGCGTGCCGTGCGCCACGATGACCGTGAGGAAGGAGGCGAGGCCGAGATTGCGGCTCGCTCCGCTGTCCCAGTCGCCCGCGTGCATGCGGCTGAATTTCAACAGCAGGAACACGAGATACAGGGTGTAGAACAGGCCCATCCAGTTCATCGCCGAACTGATCTGGAACGAGAGCGGGATCGCCCAGAGCATGCGGAAAGGGTGCCCCAACTCGAAGGCGAGCGAAGCGAAGCCCGCGATGAGCGTCGCCGCCGCGAGCCACACGCAGCGCTTGGCGATCGGGTAGTACTCCCTCATCCCGAATACCATGGCAAGGGAAGCGACGAAGGTGAGCCCCGTGGACGCGAGCACGAAGAATACATACACCGCCACGGGCAAGCCCCAGGAGACGCCGTCGTTTGTCGTATTGAAGGCGGCGTGGCCCGAGTACATCAGGCTGGCGATCGTGATGGCGATCCCGACGACGAGGCCGGCAAGGCCCATCGCGAGTACGGGGCCGTTCAGCCGGCCCGGCGCGTTAAGTTGTGCGGACATGGTTCAAGCTCCTTTGCGTTTCAGGCTTGCTTCGCGCGGCTGCTGGGGACCGAGCCGCCGACGCCGGTAAGGTAGTAGACCTGCGGCTTGTTACCGGTCTGATCGAGCAGGCGCACGCCGCCGCGGTCGCGGATCAACTGATTCACCCGGCTCTGCGGGTTGTCGAGGTCGCCGAAGTAGCGCGCCTTGGCCGGGCAGGTGCGCACGCAGGCTGGTGTGTGCTCCTTGGTCGCCGGATTGTCCTCGTCGAGATCCGCCGTGCCCTTGGGCGCTTTGCTGATCTTGTGGTAGCAGAACGTGCACTTCGACACCACGCCCGAGGGCGAGACACCGACGCCGTGCTTCGCGTCCTCGAACTGCTCGGGCAGCCGGTACGGCGGAGCCCAGCTGCGCTTGCCGTCGCCCGGAAACGCGCCGCGCACGTCGGGCGCGATGAGCGGCTTGGTGTCGCTATAGAAGCGCACGCCGTAGGGGCAGGCGATCATGCAGTACTTGCAGCCGATGCACTTGTCCCAGTCGATCGCGACGACGCCGTCCTCGGTTTTGTAGGTCGCCTTGGTCGGGCAGACGTGCATGCACGACGGGTTCTCGCAGTGCATGCACGGCCGCGGCAGCCAGGTGAGGTTCTGCCCCTCTGCATAGTAGAGCACGTCCTGCCAGTTCTCGCCCGGCAGGCGCGTGTTCTCCTGCGAGCACGCCGCGGTGCAGGCCTGGCAGCCCACACACTTGTTCAGGTCGATGACCATTCCCCATTTCGCCATGGCTCAGCTCCTTTTCTTCAAGCCTTCTCGACGCTGACTCTGGCCGAGTAGTAATTGGCCATTCCCGAGATGCGGTCGGACTGCTGGGCGATGATCGCGTCCACGTGCGAGCCGCGCCCCTTCGCCCAGCGGCCGTGCGCCCAGTGGCCGTGCCCGAAGGGCAGCACGACGACATCGGGGCGCGTGAGCTCGGTGATGCGCGCGATGGCCGGGATTTCCCCCGCGCTCGACTTGAGCTTGATGCGGTCGCCGTCGCGGATGCCTTTCGCCTTCGCGACCGACGGATGGATCTCGGCAAGCGTCTGCGTGCGCCCGCCGGTGCCCGGCTGGTAGAGCGAGATCGCGACCGGCAGATTGGCGCTTCGCCCCTCGGCGTGGATCGCCATCTTGGGTGTGATGAGATGCAGGTCACCGCCGCCCGTGTACTTGGGCTCCTCCCAGTGCGGAAAGGCGAGCTTGTCCTTCGCGCGGCCGGTCTTCGCCGCGATCCAGTCGGCTTTCTTCTCGAGGTAGCCCGAGCGGATCTCGAACCTGCCTGATTCGGTCTTGAGGAGCTTCTCCTTGACCTCCGTCGGAGCCATCTTCCTGTTGTAGCCGCCGCCGTCCCACTCATAGAACTCGCCGGAGCGCTGCTGCCACATGTACGGCTTCTTGTACCAGACGCCCTTCTCCTTCCAGGTCTCGAAGCTGTTCACGCCGTTGTCCCCGGGGTCCTTCTCGAAGCCCTTGGCGATGTGGCGGATCACGTTCTCCGAGTTGCCGATCGCCTTGTAGTACTCGCCCATCGGCCCCTTCATGCGCTTGCCGATCTCGATCAGGGTGTCGCCGAAGTACTTGGTGTCGTACAGCGGCTTCACGGCCGGCACCCGCAGTTGCGCGATCGGAAAGCCCTGGAACGGATAGGTCGGCGCATCCTGCAGTCGCTCAAGATACGTGTGGTCGGGAAGCACCAGATCCGCCATCCATGCGGTCTCGCCGGGGAAGGGCGAGGTATCGATGACGAAGATCTCCTTGAGCGCTTCTTCCCACTCCCTCACGTTGAGTCCCGAGAAGATCGGGTTGGTGAGATAGAACATCGCGGTGTCGAGCTTGTACGGCTTGCCGGCGAGGTGGTTCCTCGCGATCTCCTGCAGCATGTTCTTCGCGAGCGGGTAGCCGTCGTCGTGGCCCTTGAGATCGACGCGCGGAAACTTCTTCCACGGGCCTTCCTTGGCGTAGCCGTCCTTGTAGTCGTCGGCCTTCACCGGCATGGGGCCGTAGGAGGGGCCCATCTGGTAGGCGAGCCCGCCCTTGGCGAAGAGCGAGCCGACGAGCGCGTTCAACGTGTGGATCGCCATCCCGGTGGGCACGCCGTTCGAATGGGTGTGCGCCCCCCGCTCGAACAGCGCGATCGCCGGTCGTGTCGTACCGAACTCACGCGCGACCTCGACGATGTCGTGTTCCGCGAGCGTGGTCACGCCCGCCGCCCATCGGGGCGTGCGATCCTTCAGCTCGATGTTCCACCACTCGATGAGACCCTTGACCCATTTCTCGGAAAAGACGGACACCTCGACGCTCTGGCCGGTCTTGAACCGATTCCTGCCGTCCCTGAAATCTCCGACGAAGGCGCGGTCCCACAGGCCCTCGGTGAGGATCACGTGGGCGATTGCAAGCGCGAGCGCGCCGTCCGTGCCGGGTCTGAGAAGCAGCGCCCGGTCGGCTGCCGCCGCCGTCTGGCTCATGCGCACGTCGACCATGGTGACCCGTGTCTTGGGACTCTTCTCGCCGCGGATGTGGCCCCAGACCTGGATGTTGTTGTTGTAGGGCCGGAACGCCTCGAGGAAGGCCGCGCCGAAGATGAGCAGATAGTTGCTGTTGCGGTAGTCGTACGAGTTGTAGGACGCGTTGCCATCGACCGCCTGCTTCGAGAGTACTGAGCCGTCCGAGCACATCGAGGAGTGGCCGATCGGCACGTTGGGTGATCCGTAGAGTTCGCCGAAGGCACCGAGCAGTCCGGCGCACGACGCGCCCCAGCCGCGGCCGTAGGCGAGCATGAAACGGTGCGACTCGCCCTTGTCGCGCAGCGCGTTGAGTCGCGTGGCGACAGTGTCGAGCGCCTCGTTCCAGGAGATCGGGACGAACTTGGGGTCCTCGTCGCGCCCCTTCTTCGGATTGGTGCGTTTCATCGGCTGCTTGAAGCGGTCGGGATCGTAGAGGATGTAGGTCCCGATCGGCCCCTTGGGACAGAGTTTGCCGTTTGCGATCGGGTGGTCGGTGTTGCCGTAGAGCGCGTGCACCTTGCCGTCCATCGTGTAGACGTCGATGCCGCAGCGCGCCGGGCACTGGTGGCAGATGTTCTTCGTGATAGTGTAGGCGCCGCCGCCCGCAGTGCCCTGTGCCTTCGCCTCGGGGATCGAGCCGAGCTTCAACGTCGAGAGCCCCGTGCCGGCGGCCCCCGCCGCACCGCTCGCCTGGAGGAAGCGGCGCCGGGTGATCTGGGTCTTAAGGATATCCATCATCTCTCTCCAATAAACGGACGGCGTCCGTGTTCTACGCCCGCGGACCAGGCGCCGCCCGGCGGGCGGACATCGTCAGGGAAAATCCGGCATGCGCGAGTTGCGTCCGCTTGAGGCACTGCGGGCATTGCGCCGCGCCATTGCGCGAGGAAAAATGGGCACCGCAGCCCTCGCAGGCGCGTTGCAGGTGGCGTGTGAGGGCGCGCGCGGTCCGGGCTTGTCCGGGGGCGCTTTCGGGGTATCGCTGCATTGCCCGCTCGGGGCAGGCGCGCACGCAGGCGCCGCATTCGATACAAAGACTCGGGTCGAAGCGCAGCCCGGACGCTTCCTCCTGCGCGTAGCCGCTTAACGCGCCGGTCGGGCAAACTCTCGCGCAGACCTGGTGATTGGCGCAGGCTTCACCCGCGTCGAGCGCCGGGAAAAGGCTTGCCGGAAGCTCCGTTCCCGGAGCGATGTCCGCGAGCAGCGAGAGCCGTTTGAGGCGCTCCACGGGGCGCAGGCGCTGGCCGGTTGCGGCGGTCCTCGTTCGCGGGAGGGGTGCGGTTTCCGCACCATGCAGCGCGGAGGTCATTTCCTTCAGCGCGGAGCCGAAAAACCTGCGGCGCGAGAGCGGGACCTGGGCGAGCGGATCGGCGTTCGCGCGGCCGGCGAGCGCCCGCGGCAATGGGGCGTGCTCAAGCCGCGGCACGCGTGCGTGCGGCACGCCGAGGCTCGCGAGCAGTCCGCGCGCATCGAACAAGGTAGCCGTCGCGGGATGGCTGACGCTCATCCAAGCCTCGCACGTGCCACACCAGCCTCGATCAAGAAGCAGTACGGGCGCGCCCTCGCGGTCGGCGTGCAGCGCAAGCAACCGGCTCACCGACAGTCCGCCCAGGCAGGGCACGCGGTAGCCGTCTGCCGGGGTGTGCGCCACGGGTACGCGCCAGCAATCCACGACGAGCGGCCGGTTGGTGGCAGCGACCGCCTCCGGCGGCTCGAACCCGCTTACCGACAGCGCTCGCGTCGGGCAAGAGGCTCCGCAGCGTCCGCAGCCGAGGCAGTTGGAGGCGATGCGAACAGTTCCTTCCCCGATTTCGATGAAACCGGACGCGCAGGCATCGGCGCAGCTTCGGCACTGCGTCTGTGGCTGGCGCAGGGCCAGACAGCGCTCGGAATCGAATTCGATCCCGCGGCGCGCGCCGCATGGCACCGAAACTCCGCTCTCCAGCAAGGACAGGCTCGCGCGCATCACCCGCATACCGACGCAAGAGCCGGGCCAGGCGGCTTGCTCGCAGCAAGATCAGCGGCTTATCGTGAAACGGGTATCCGGCGATGGTTACGGCGGGGTAACAATGAGGGGCGGGCTGGCGGTGGCGTGTTACCGGTCGGTAACCGGTGGAGCCAGATGCCGCGGCTCGCGGGCATCGCTGCCGGTCGCTACAATGCGCGAAGGAGGCAGCCATGTTCCGCTGGATCCTCGCCGCCGCGCTATGCGCGGGATTGCCGCTCGCCGACCCCGCTCGCGCGGAACCGCAGCCGCTGCGCGTTGGCCTGACGCCAGTGTTCCTGGACGATCAGGTCGCTTTCCTCAAGCGCTGGCGCGTCTATCTGGAAGAACGGCTCGAGCGTCCGGTGGTCTTGGTGCAGCGAGCCTCGTATCGCGAGATCAACGAACTGGTGCGGCAGGCCAAGCTCGATATCGCCTGGGTGTGCGGCTTGTCTTACGTCCAGAACGCTTCGCGCATGACGTTGCTCGCGGTCCCGCTGTTCAACGGCAAGCCCCTGTACCAGTCCTACATCATCGTGCCCGCCTCCGACCGCACGACGCAGTCCATCGTCGGGTTGCGAGGACGGATCTTCGCGTATTCGGACCCGGACTCGAATTCGGGGCATCTATACCCGCAGTACGCGTTGATCGAGCACGGGCAGGCGCCGGCGTCGTTCTTTGCCCGCAGCTTCTTCACCTGGGCGCACCGCAAGGTGATCGAAGCGGTGGCCTCGGAGCTGGCCCAGGGCGGCGCCGTCGACGGCTACGTCTGGGAGACGCTCGCGCGGCGCAACCCGGAGATCGCGGCGAGAACGCGCATCGTGCAGAAGTCGCCGGAGTTCGGCCATACGCCCTTCGTGGCGCGCGCCTCGCTCGCCACGCGCGAGTTCGCCGCAGTGCAGGCGGTGCTGCTCGGCATGTCGGGCGATCCCGAGGGCGCGGTGCTGCTCGAGCATCTCAACCTCGATGGCTTTGTTCCGGGCCACCGGGGCCTGTTCGACGACATTGCGTCGATGGCGAAAACGGTGGCGAATGCGCCGGCTGCTGCGACGGTACGCTGATCTCAGTCTGCGCGACAAGATCCCGCTGCGGGTGGGCGCGCTGGTGGTGATTACCGCGACGCTGGTGACGGGATCGCTCATCGTGCTCGAATACGAGACCTTGCGCGACGACTTGCTGCGCAACTCGAGCAGCCTCGGCCGCGTGTTGGCGAAGACGTTGGTCGCGCCGCTCACGCACGACGACGTGTGGCGTGCCTACGAGATCGTGAACACCCCTTTTCACGCCCGGGACGATCCCGCGATCACGGCCGAGATCCTCCTCGTGCTGGACGCCGCCGGCCGGGTATACGTCTCCACGCAGCCGAAAGAGTTTCCGATGCTCGCCGACCCCGCGCTCATCGATCGCGATTACGCGGGCATCGCTGGCGAGATCACGCAGTACTCGGATCCGGAGCCGAAGGCGATCGAAGGCGCCGGGACGGGCCGCATTCACGTTATTGCGCCCATCACCGCGGACGGTGTGCGCCTCGGTACGCTCGTCATGGCGTACTCCAAGACGGCCTTTATTCCGCGCTATTTGCGCATCGCGGCCCGGGCAGCGCTGATCACGCTGCTGGTCGTCGCGGTGCTGCTTCCGATTGGCGCATGGTGGGGACGGCGCCTGGCCGAACCCCTCGTGCAGCTCGCCGAAGGCATGGGCAAGGTGGGGCCGGGCATTCCAGACGATGATGGGATGCGGTTGCCCGAGTCCCGGGATGAGCTGGGCCAGGCTGCCGCGGCATTTCGCCGCATGCTCGCGGAGCTGCGCGGCAAGGAGCAACTCGAGCGCGAGGTCGTCGCCACCGAGCGGCTCGCCGCCGTGGGGCGCCTTGCCGCCGCGATCGCGCACGAGATCAACAACCCGCTCGGCGGGATGCTCAACGCGATCGGGACCTTCAAGAAGCACGGCGGTGACGAGGCGTTCACCGCGAAGACGCTGTCGCTGCTCGAGCGCGGGCTGCTGCAAATCAAGGAAACCGTGTCGGCCCTGCTCGTCGAGGCGCGCGTCGCGCCGCACCCCGTGACGTACGACGATATCGAGGACGTGCGCACCCTGGTGCTGCCGAACGCGCAGCGCAAGCAAGCGCGGATGGAATGGCAGAACGGCCTGCGTGAGGCGGTGGCACTCCCCTCGACGCTCGTGCGCCAGATCCTCATCAACCTCCTGCTCAACGCCGTTGGCGCGATCGCGGAGCGCGGTCATGTCGCGGCGCGGGTGCACGCCGAAGACGGCCTCCTCGTGCTCCAGGTCGAGAACGACGGCCAGCACATCTCCGAGGCGCGCATGCCCTATCTGTTCGAGCCGTTCGGGCCGCACGAAGAGGGCGGTCACGGTCTGGGGCTGTGGGTCACCTACCAGATCGTGCGCCAGCTGCGCGGTGAGATCGCGGTCGAGAGCGCATCCGGCGGAACCCGTTTCCAGGTGCGCCTGCCCTGCGAGGCGGCGGCGTGACAGCGCGGGGCGCGGCGCGCGTTTGCCTGGTCGAGGACGACCCGATCATGGGCGAGTCGCTCTGCGACCGCCTGCGGCTCGAGGGTTTCACGTTCGACTGGTTTCACGACGCGGGTAGCGCGTTCGCGGAAATACCTAAAGGAGCATACGCCGTGGTGGTTTCCGATATCCGGTTGCCGGATTTCGGCGGTGATGAGCTGTTTAGGCGCCTGCGTGGCCAGGGGGGCGTGCCGCCGTTTCTGTTCATCACCGGTTTCGGCTCGATCGATCGCGCGGTCGAGCTGCTCAAGCTCGGCGCGGCGGACTACATTACCAAGCCCTTTGATCTGGACGAGCTGATCGAGAAGCTGCGCGGGCTGTGCGGGGCGGCTGCGGGTGAGGGGGCGCCCGTCCTGGGCGTCTCGGCCGCGATGCGGCGTATCGAGGATCTGCTGCCGCGCATTGCGAAGCGCACGGACTCGCTCCTCATCACCGGCGAGTCGGGCGTGGGCAAGGAGCGCGTCGCGCTGGAGTTCGATCGCCTCGCGCGCGACGACGAGGGTTGCCCCTTCGTCGCCATCAACTGCGGCGCCGTCGCCGAGAGTCTGCTCGAGGCGGAATTGTTCGGCCACGAAAAGGGCGCGTTCACCGGGGCCATGCGCCGGAAGAAGGGCATGTTCGAGCTGGCCGATTGCGGGACCCTGTTTCTGGACGAGATCGGCGAGATGTCGCTCGCGATGCAGGTGAAGCTGCTGCGCGCGCTGCAGGACAAGCGCTTCCTGCGGGTCGGCGGGGAAGTCCCGGTACAGGTCGATCTGCGCGTCGTGTGCGCGACCAATCGAAATCTCAAGGAACTGGTGGAGCAGGGGCGGTTCAGGGAGGACCTCTACTACCGCATCCATGTCATCCACGTCCCCATACCGCCTCTACGGGAAAGGAAGGACGATATTCTGTGGTTCGCGCGCAGATTTCTGGATGAGTTTTCCGTGCTGCATGGTGGCGGCCGGCGCGCGCTGAGCCCCGCGGCAGAGCGTGCCCTGTTCGACTATCCCTGGCCCGGAAACGTACGCGAGCTGCGCCATTGCGTGGAGCGCGCCTCGATTCTCGCGACAGACCCGGTGCTCGGTCCCGAGGCGTTCTTTGGCGATGGGTTGCCGCCGCGCCCTGAAGACCCGGGCGAAGCGAGCCTCAACGGCTATCTCGCGGCGTGCGAGCGTCATTACATCCGCCAGGCGCTCGATCGCCACGAAAGCCATATCGGGCGGACCGCGGCCGCACTCGGGATCAGCCGCAAGGGGCTGTGGGAAAAGCTCAAGCGCCTCGGTATCGCGCAGCGCGGCTAGGCGCCGAACGCGCGCACGCACCCGCTCTCTCCAGCGCGCGTAGGCGGGTACCTCGGACGACGAAGTCGTCCCCTTCAGCGAGAAAACACTCGCGCACGAGGCACGCGGCGCGCTTAAGCCTTACGGCACAAATCCGTCACAACGGGGATGCGCCGGAGAAGAGCGAGGCTGCGGTAAGCAGTTGAAATACTGGCGGAGAGAGAGGGATTCGAACCCCCGGTACGGATAACCGTACAACAGATTTCGAGTCTGCCGCATTCGACCACTCTGCCATCTCTCCGCATCGCACACCGACGCTGCCGCGCGCGAGGGCGGG